>ERZ506750.3-NODE-3-length-346779-cov-6.972454_pt1 | contig 346779 bp, 311 predicted proteins | sample MGYA00513186_ERZ506750 | MGnify/ENA metagenome assembly ERZ506750
CAGCTTGATACTGGGATTCGGTATTGCATGTACAGGATAGGTGGGAGGCTAGGAAGTGATAACGCCAGTTGTCACGGAGCCGCTGTTGGGATACCACCCTTGCAGTATTGGATTTCTAACCAGCGACCATGAACTGGTCGGGGGACAATGTCAGGTGGGGAGTTTGACTGGGGCGGTCGCCTCCGAAAGGGTATCGGAGGCGCTCAAAGGTTCCCTCAGAATGGTTGGAAACCATTCGAAGAGTGCAAAGGCAGAAGGGAGCTTGACTGCGACACCGACGGGTGGAGCAGGTACGAAAGTAGGACTTAGTGATCCGGTGGTATAAAGTGGGATTGCCATCGCTCAACGGATAAAAGCTACCCTGGGGATAACAGGCTTATCACTCCCAAGAGTTCACATCGACGGAGTGGTTTGGCACCTCGATGTCGGCTCATCGCATCCTGGGGCTGAAGTAGGTCCCAAGGGTTGGGCTGTTCGCCCATTAAAGCGGTACGCGAGCTGGGTTCAGAACGTCGTGAGACAGTTCGGTCCCTATCTGTCGTGGGCGTAGGAAGTTTGAGAAGATCTGTCCTCAGTACGAGAGGACCGGGATGGACATATCAATGGTGCACCAGTTGTCACGCCAGTGGCACAGCTGGGTAGCTAAATATGGAAGGGATAAACGCTGAAGGCATCTAAGTGTGAAACCCACTTCAAGATGAGACTTCCCATTACGCAAGTAAGTAAGACCCCTTAAAGACGATAAGGTTGATAGGTCAGGAGTGTAAGCATGGCGACATGTTCAGCGGACTGATACTAATAGGTCGAGGACTTAACCTAGAGAAAAAGGGTTAAGGCTTGAAACTGAAAGAAGACAAAGTGGAAGACAAAAGACGCAAGAAAACTATTATCTAGTTTTGAGTGATTCTCGAAAGGAATTGCTTAGAAAAGAAGATCTGGTAGCGATAGCATGATGGACACACCTGTTCCCATACCGAACACAGAAGTTAAGCATCATAACGGCGAAGATAGTACCAAGGTGCGACAATAGCAAGCTGCCGGTTCTTTTTTTATTTACGGATACCTCTGCGTATCCTTTTTTCTTTGCAATTATTATAGATTGCGCTATTATATTTATTAAAGATGGAGGATGTGGTATGAAAGTATTATTAATTAATGGAAGTTTTAGAAGAAATGGCTGTACTTTTACAGCTTTGAATGAAGTTGCTAAAGCATTAAATACTAATGGTATTGATACTGAAATATTTCATATTGGAACAAAAGCTATTAGGGGTTGCATGGGATGTGGTGTTTGCCATGAGAAAGGTGAATGTATAGATAACAGTGATGCTGTTAATGAGTGTTTAAAACTATTTGAAGCTGCTGATGGAATTGTGATAGGAAGTCCTGTTCATTATGCAAGCTCTTCTGGAATGATTGCTTCCTTTATGGATCGCCTATTCTATGCTTCAAGATTCGATAAACGTTTTAAAGTTGGTGCCACTGTAGTTAGTTGTCGCCGAGGTGGTGCCAGTGCTACTTTTGATCAATTAAATAAATATTTTACAATCGCTCAAATGCCGATTGTATCTTCGCAATATTGGAATAGCATACATGGTAATACACCCGAAGAAGTAAAACAAGATTTTGAAGGAATGCAGACAATGAAAGTATTAGGTAATAATATGGCATTCTTACTCAAAAGTATTGCTTTAGGTAAAGAAAAATATGGTTTACCTGATGCAGAACTAAAAATAGCAACTAATTTTATCAGATAGGAGTATTAGAATGACACGAATTTATTTATTACGTCATGGGCAAACTTTATTTAATCAAAAAAATCTAATCCAAGGAAGTTGTGATTCTAAATTAACAGCTAAAGGAATAGCCCAGGCTAAAGCTGTTAAGGAATATTTAGATACAATAAATTTTGCAGCTGTTTATTGTTCAACAAGTGAAAGGACATTGGATACTGCGACATATGCAACTGGTGGAAAATATCCGATCTACCCATGTAAAGAATTCAAGGAAATTGATTTTGGAGTAGTTGAAGGTGAAGATGGTAGTCAGTTATTTAAAGGAATGAAACATGATAATTTTGTATCATTACTGTTAAATGAAGGATGGAGTTCTTTAGAAGGAGAAAGCGGTTTTGATTTTACGAAACGAATTTTCACAAAACTAGATGAGATAACTGCTCAATATCCTGACGAGAATATATTAATTGCGACTCACGGGGGCACGATTTTAAATACAGTAGTTAACATTGACCATAATTTTGTTAATATGGATGGTCCAGCTAATTGCTCGATCACCATTATTGATTGTCATGGTGAATATCGAGTGATTGAATATAACTTACAGGTTGCTCAGTAGATTAAAAATAGCATGATTAAATGAAGAAAAATTAATTAAAATAAATGAAAAAAAGCCTTGCAATAGGGGCTTTTTTTTGTTAAAATACTACCGTTGACGTTGCAAAGATGTGCGAGGTTGCTGAAACACCGAAAGGCGTTGTCATGAAACGGCATGTTTCAGGGAATTCGTATTGAGTAAGTCACATCCTATAAGTTGAAAGGAGAAAAATCATGGCAAATAACAAAATTAGAATTAGATTAAAATCATTTGATCACAAAATTCTAGATAACTCAGCAGAAAAAATTATTGGTGCTGCTAAGAAATCTGGAGCTCAAGTAGTAGGTCCTGTACCTCTACCAACTGAAAAAGAAATTTATACAGTATTAAGAGCGGTTCACAAGTATAAAGATTCTCGTGAACAATTTGAAATCAGAACTCACAAACGTTTAATCGACATTGTGAATCCTACACAAGAAACAGTTGACATTCTAACAAGATTAGAATTACCAAGTGGTGTAGACATCGAAATTAAATTATAAGAAAGGTAAAAGGTGTAACTCATGAAAGGAATCTTAGGTCGTAAGATTGGAATGACTCAAGTCTTCACAACTGATGGTTTATTAATCCCAGTAACTGTAGTAGAAGCTGATGCTAACGTTGTATTACAAAAGAAAACAGTTGCTACTGATGGATATGATGCAATCCAAGTTGGATTCGAAGATAAGAGAGAAAAATTAGCTAATAAAGCTGAATTAGGTATTGTGAAAAAAGCTAACACAGCTCCTAAGCGCTTCATTAAAGAATTTCGTTATGACGAAATGATGAGTTATGAAGTTGGAGATAAAATTACTGTTGATAGCTTCGTAGCAGGTGAAGTTGTAGATGTAACTGGAACTTCTAAAGGTAAAGGTTATCAAGGTGTTATTAAAAGACATGGTCAAAGAATCGGTCCTAAAGGACATGGTTCAGGAGCTCATAGAATTGTTGGTTCAATGGGACCAATCGCTCCAAACAGAATTGCTCCAGGTAAAAAATTACCAGGACAAATGGGACATGTAACAAGAACAGTACAAAACTTAGAAGTGGTAGCTGTTGATGTAGAAAATAATTTATTATTAATCAAAGGGTCAGTACCTGGACCTAAAAAAGGATTAGTAATTGTAAAATCTGGAATTAAAGCAGCTGGTAAAGTAAACGAAGCTCATGAATTAGTAGACTTTACACCAGTAGTAGAAGAAACTAAAGAAGCAGATGCAGCAACTGAAACACCAGTTGAAGCAGCTGAATAATTTAGGGAAGGAGGATTCGATATGCTTACAGTTAAAGTATATAACCAAGAAGGTTCTGAAGTAAAAGATTTAGAATTAAATGAAGCTGTATTTGGGATTGAACCAAATAAACAAGCATTATTTGATATGGTCTTATTACAAAGAGCATCATTAAGACAAGGTACTCATAAAGTAAAAAACCGTACTGAAGTTCGTGGTGGTGGTAAAAAACCATGGCGTCAAAAAGGTACTGGTAGAGCTAGACAAGGATCAATCCGTGCACCACAATGGCGTGGAGGAGGAGTTGTATTTGGTCCAACACCTAGAAGTTATAAATTTAAATTAAATCGTAAAGTTAGAAGATTAGCGCTTAAATCAGCACTATCTACTAAAATTAACGATAATGAATTCATGGCTTTAGAAGCTATTAAATTCGACGCTCCAAAAACAAAAGAAATGGTGAAAGTATTAGCAAATTTAGAAGCACCAGTTAAGACATTGATCGTTGTTGACGAAATTTGTCCAAACGTTGCTAGAAGTGCTAACAACATCCCAGGCGTTAAATTATTAGATGCAAAACATGTAAATGTTTATGATATCTTAAACAGCAACAAGTTAATCATGACTGAAGCTGCTATTAAATCTGTTGAGGAGGTACTAGGATAATGGCACACATTACAGATGTATTAAAAAAACCAGTACTTACTGAAAAAACAATGACTCTTCAAGCAAACGAAAACAAATACACGTTTGATGTAGATGTTAATGCAAATAAAGTTGAAATCAAACAAGCTGTTGAAGCAATGTTTGGTGTGAAAGTTGAAAGTGTTAATGTTATGAACGTTAAACCTAAAACTAAGAGAATGGGTAGATACGAAGGTAAAACTAATCGTAGAAGAAAAGCTATCGTTAAATTAGCTGAAGGTAACGAAATCAATTATTTCGGTGAGGAATAATTAACTAAAATATTGGAATACATAATTCCAGATAACTAGGAGGAAACTAAAGATGGCAATTAAAACTTATAAGCCAGTGACGAATGGTCGTCGTAATATGACTTCATTAACTTATGAAGAAATTACAACAAATAAACCTGAGAAATCTTTAGTTGCAAAAGTAAGCAAAAACGGTGGACGTAATAACCAAGGTGTTATTACAACACGTCATCATGGTGGAGGACATAAACGTAAATATCGTATTATTGACTTCAAACGTAATAAAGATGATATCGTTGGAACTGTAGCAACTATCGAATATGATCCAAATAGATCAGCAAACATCGCATTAATTAACTATGCAGATGGTGAAAAAAGATATATTTTAGCTCCAAAAGGATTAGAAGTTGGAAGTAAGATCGTATCTGGTGAAAACGCAGATATTAAAGTAGGAAATGCTTTACCAATGGGAAATATGCCTGAAGGTACTGTAATCCACAATATCGAAATGCAACCTGGTAAAGGTGGACAAATCGCACGTTCTGCTGGTGTGTCTGCTCAGATCTTAGGTAAAGAAGAAAGATATGTAATCGTAAGATTAGCATCTGGTGAAGTACGTAAATTATTAGCTGTATGTAGAGCTACTGTTGGGGTTGTTGGAAACGAAGACCACGGATTAGTTAACTATGGTAAAGCTGGACGTATGAGATGGAAAGGTGTTAAACCTACAGTACGTGGTTCTGTAATGAACCCTAACGATCACCCTCATGGTGGTGGTGAAGGTAGAACTTCTATCGGACGTAAAGCTCCAATGACACCTTGGGGTAAAAAAGCAATGGGTGTTAAAACTAGAAAAAATAAGAAAGCGTCTACTAAATTAATTGTACGTCGCAGAAATTCTAAATAATAAGAGGAGGAAGAAATAATGGCACGTAGTTTAAAAAAGGGACCATTTGTTGATGGACACTTAATGAAAAAAGTTGAAGCATTAAACGCTGCTGGTAAAAAAGAAGTTATCAAAACTTGGTCTAGACGTTCAACAATCTTCCCTCAATTTATTGAGCATACATTTGCAGTGTATAACGGAAGAGAACATATCCCAGTTTATGTAACTGAAGATATGGTCGGTCATAAATTAGGAGAATTCGCTCCAACAAGAACTTATCACGGTCACGGGGCTGATGATAAAAAAGCTGGAAAATAGAGAGAGGAGATTTTAAAACATGGAAGCAAGAGCACAAGCTAAAATGATTCGTGTTTCACCTCAAAAAGCTCGATTAGTCGTTGACTTAGTGAGAGGGAAGCAAGTAAAAGAAGCACTTGGTATGTTAGAATACGTAAATAAAAGTGCAACTCCTGCAATCATTAAAGTTGTAAAATCTGCTGCACAAAACGCTGTTTATAACGAAGGTGCAGAAGCAGAAAAGTTATATATTAAAGAAATCTATGTAGACGAAGGTCCTACATTAAAAAGATTCGCTGCAAGAGCTAAAGGTAGCGGAACAAGAATTTTAAAAAGAACTAGCCACATCACTTGTGTGGTAGAAGAAAGATAGGAGGTCACATTATGGGTCAAAAAGTAAGTCCAATCGGATTACGAGTTGGTGTTAACCGTAATTGGGATTCAAGATGGTATGCTAACGATCAAGATTTCGCAGGTTTATTACATGAAGATATCAAGATTCGTGAATACCTATTAAAAAAACTTAAGACTGCATCTGTAGCTAAAGTTGAAATCGAAAGATCAAAAAATCGTGTTACTATCTTTGTTCACACATCTAGACCAGGAGTTGTAATCGGTAAAGATGGTGAAGCAGTTGATGCATTAAGAAAAGAAGTTAGTAAAATGGTAAAAGATAAACAAGTGTTTATCAATATTGTGGAAATCAAAAACCCTGATGTTGTAGCACAATTAGTTGCTAATAATATTGCGGAACAATTAGAAAATCGTGCTTCTTTTAGAACAGTTCAAAAACGTGCTATCCAAAGAGCAATGAGAGCTGGAGCTAAAGGAATTAAAACAAGTGTTTCAGGACGTTTAGGTGGAGCTGATATGGCTCGTGCTGAAGGTTACTCTGAAGGGAATGTCCCTCTTCATACTTTAAGAGCTGATATTGATTATGCTACTGCAGAAGCAGATACTACTTATGGTAAATTAGGAGTTAAAGTTTGGATTTGTAAGGGAGAAATCCTTCCTGAAAAGAAGAAAGGGGATAAATAATCATGTTGATGCCTAAAAGAACAAAATACAGAAGACCTCATCGTGTTAAATATGAAGGTAAAGCTAAAGGCGGAACTGAAGTATCATTTGGTGAATATGGTTTACAAGCAACTGAAGGTGCTTGGATCACTTCTCGTCAAATCGAAGCTGCTCGTATTGCTATCAACCGTCGTTTAAACCGTGGTGGACAAGTATGGATTAGAATTTTCCCTCACTTAGCTAAAACTAAAAAACCATTAGAAGTACGTATGGGATCTGGGAAAGGTTCTCCAGAAGAATGGGTAGCAGTTGTTAAAACTGGTCGTGTTCTTTTCGAAGTTGCAGGTGTTGATGAAGAACTTGCTAGAGAAGCTTTAAGACTTGCATCTCATAAATTACCTATTAAATGTAAAATCATTGGAAAGGGTGAATAGTCATGACAGTTCAAGAAATCAAAGAATTAGATAACGCTGCTTTACTTGCTAAAGTAGAAGAATACAAAAAAGAGCTATTTGGACTTCGTTTCCAACAAGCTACAGGAAGTTTAGAAAACACAGCACGTATTAGAACGGTTCGTAAATCTATCGCTAGAATTAAAACAATTATTAGAGAAAGAGAATTGAACCAATAGGAGGAGATACAATGGAAAGAAACAATCGTAAAGTTTATACTGGTACAGTTGTATCTACTAAAATGGATAAAACTATTACAGTGCAAGTAGAAACACATGTAAAACATAAATTATATGGTAAACGTATGAAATCAACAACTAAGTTTCATGCCCATGATGAAGAAAATATCGCTAGTGTTGGCGATACAGTAAAAATCATGTCAACAAGACCATTATCTGCAACAAAACGTTTCCGTTTAGTAGAAATCGTTAAAAAAGCAGAAACTGTTTAATATATATTAAAACTCTAAAAGGAGGTAACCAAGAATGATCCAAAACGAAAGTAGACTTAAAGTCGCTGACAACACTGGAGCTAAAGAAGTATTAGTAATCCGTAATTTAGGTGGTTCTAATCGTAAATTTAGTAACATCGGTGATGTTGTTGTAGCAACAGTTAAACAGGCAGCACCAGGTGGTTCAGTAAAAAAAGGTGAAGTAGTAAGAGCGGTTATCGTAAGAAGTAGATATGGAGTCGGAAGAGAAAACGGTTCTTATATTAAATTTGATGACAACGCTTGTGTAATTATAAAAGAAGATAAATCTCCAAAAGGGACTCGTATCTTCGGACCAGTTGCAAGAGAGTTAAGAGATGCTGATTTCATGAAAATCGTATCATTAGCTCCAGAAGTATTATAGGAGGAACTTAAAACATGAAAATCCGTGTAGGTGATACTGTAGAAGTTATCGCAGGTAAAGATAAAGGAAAACAAGGTGAAGTGTTACAAGTTCTTGCAAAACAAGACAAAGTAATCGTTGAAGGAGTTAATACTGTAACTAAACATATTAAACCTTCACAAGCAGATCCTGAAGGTGGAATTGTAACAAGAGAAGCTCCTATTCATGTTTCTAATGTTGCATTCTATGATTCAAAAGCTAAAGCTCCTGTTAAACTTGGATATAAAATCGTTGAAAAAGACGGTAAGAAAACAAAAGTTCGAGTTAACAAAAAAACTGGAGCAGAAGTAGATAAAAAGAAAAAGAAATAATGGAGGAGGATAAAGAATGAACCGTTTAATGGAACGTTATCAAAACGACGTAGTAAAATCATTGGTAGAAAAATTCAATTATTCTTCTAGCATGCAAGCTCCAAAGGTTGAAAAAATCGTTTTAAATATCGGTGTTGGTGATGCAGTTTCTAACTCTAAATTATTAGATGAAGCTGTTAATGAATTAACATTAATTACTGGACAAAAACCAGTTATCACTAGAGCTAAAAAATCAATCGCTGGATTTAAATTACGTGAAGGTGCTCCAATCGGATGTAAGGTAACTTTACGTGGTGAAAGAATGTATGAATTTTTAGATAAATTAGTAAATATCTCATTGCCACGTGTAAGAGATTTTAGAGGTGTATCAAATAACTCATTTGATGGAAGAGGAAATTACACTTTAGGTATTAAAGAACAATTAATTTTCCCAGAAATCAATTTCGATAAAGTAAACAAATTAAGAGGAATGGATATCGTATTCGTAACTACAGCTAAGAGCGATGAAGAAGGTCGCGAGTTATTAGCTCAATTAGGAATGCCGTTCAAGAAATAAGGAGGACTCACAAAAATATGGCAAAAACATCAATGAAAGTGAAACAACAACGTCCTCAAAAATACAAAGTGCGTGAATACACACGTTGTGAACGTTGTGGAAGACCACATTCAGTAATTAGAAAATTCAAACTTTGTAGAATTTGCTTCCGCGAATTAGCTTACAAAGGTGAAATTCCAGGTGTAAAGAAAGCAAGCTGGTAATTAGATTTTATCCAGATGGAAGGAGGATTAGCAAATGGTTATGACAGATCCAATTGCAGATATGTTAACAAGAATCCGTAATGCAAATAGACAACATCACGAAACAGTAATGGTGCCTGCATCAAAATTAAAAGCTGATATTGCTGAAATTTTGAAAAACGAAGGATTCATTAAAGGATATAAAGTTGAGGGCGAAGGTCCAATCAAAAACATTAATATCACTTTAAAATATAGAGGAAATGATAGAGTAATCACTGATTTAAAAAGAATTTCTAAACCAGGATTACGTGTATATGCTAAAGTAAACGAAATTCCTAAAGTATTAAATGGTTTAGGTATCGTAATCTTATCAACTTCTCAAGGTTTGATGACAGATAAAGAAGCTCGCGCTAAACAAGTTGGTGGCGAAGTTCTTGCATATATTTGGTAATAAAAATACAATTCAGGAGGTGCAAACTGATGTCTCGTGTCGGTAATAAAATTATTAATGTACCTGAAGGAGTTACAGTTGATATCGCTGCTGATAATACAGTAACTGTTACAGGAGCTAAAGGGACTTTAGTAAGACAATTTTCACCAGTAATTACAATTAACAAAGAAGATAATGTAATCACTGTTGCTAGAAGTAGTGAACAAAAAACTCATAAACAATTACATGGTACAACAAGAGCATTGCTTGCAAACATGATTGAAGGAGTTCATGAAGGATTCAAAAAACAATTAGAAATAGTTGGGATTGGATATCGTGGACAAATGAAAGGGAATACTTTAGTGTTAAACATTGGATATTCTCATCAAGTAGAGATTGAAGCTGAAGAAGGAGTTACAATTGAAACTCCTAACAATACAACAATCGTTGTATCTGGAATCTCAAAAGAACGTGTTGGTCAAGTTGCTGCTCAAATTAGAGAAGTAAGAAAACCAGAACCTTATAAAGGTAAAGGGATTAAATATAGTGATGAAAGAATCATCAGAAAAGAAGGAAAAACTGCTGGTAAGAAGTAGTTTCGAAAGGAGCAAAATAAGATGTCAAAATTACAATCTCGTAATGATGTTCGTTTAAAAAGACATGCTAGAGTTCGTGCTAAAATCAGTGGAACTCCTGAATGCCCACGTTTAAACGTGTTCCGTTCAAATGCTCATATTCATGCGCAAGTTATTGATGATGTTAACGGTGTTACTTTAGCAAGTGCATCTAGTGTTGATATGAAATTAGAAAACGGTTCTAACATCGCTGCTGCAACTGCAGTAGGTAAAGCTGTTGGAGAAGCGGCAATCGCAAAGAATATCAAAAAAGTAGTATTTGATCGTGGTGGATACGTTTATCATGGTCGTGTAAAAGCCCTAGCTGAAGCTGCTAGAGAAGCTGGATTAGAATTCTAGAAGGAGGTCAATATGGAACAACGTAAACCAAGAAACAATGGACCAAGAAACAACGGACCTAGAAGAGGTCAAAGAAACAATGGACCTAGAAGAGAAGAAAAAGAATTTGAAGAACGTGTTGTTACTATTAACCGTGTAACTAAAGTAGTAAAAGGTGGGCGTAAATTCCGCTTTGCTGCATTAGTTGTAATCGGAGATAGAAAAGGTAGAGTTGGTTTCGGTACTGGTAAAGCAAACGAAGTACCTGATGCAATCAGAAAAGCTTCTGAAAATGCAAAAAGAAATGTTATCAACGTTCCTTCAGTTCATGGAACTATTCCTCATGAAGTTACTGGTATTTATGGATCAGGTAGAGTATTTATTAAACCTGCTTCTCAAGGTACTGGAATCATCGCTGGGGGACCAGTTCGTGCTGTTGTAGAATTAGCTGGTTATAGTGATATTTTATCTAAATCTTTAGGTTCTAGAACACCTATTAACATGGTTAGAGCTACAATGGAAGGTTTAGCTTCATTAAAAACTGTAAACCAAGTTGCTGAATTAAGAGATAAAAAAGTAGAAGAAATTTTTGGATAGGAGGGCGTAAAAAATGGCAAAAACAGTTATGATTACGCTTAAAAAAAGTCCAATTGGTTGTTTACCAAAACAACGGGCTACTCTTAAAGCGTTAGGTTTAACAAAAGTAAATAAAACCGTAGAAAAAGAAAACAACGAATTCATTCAAGGAATGATCAAAGTTGTTGGACACCTAATTAAAGTAGAAGAAAAATAGGGAGGTGTAAACTAATGAAACTACACGAATTACAATACACTGAAGGTGCTCGTAAAACAAGAAAACGTGTTGGACGTGGTACAAGTTCTGGTACTGGTAAAACTTCTGGTAGAGGACAAAAAGGGCAAGGCGCTAGATCTGGTGGTGGAAAGAAACCTGGATTCGAAGGGGGACAAACTCCATTATTCATGCGTTTACCAAAACGTGGATTTACAAACTTTAATAAATTAGAATACGCTATTGTTAATTTAGATCAGTTAAATACTTTTGAAGCAGGGACTGTTGTATGTCCTAAAGCATTAAAAGAAGCTGGGTTAATCAAAAAAGAATTAGATGGTGTTAAAGTATTAGGTAATGGAACTTTAGAAAAAGCTATTACTGTAAAAGCTCATAAGTTTTCTAAATCTGCTCTTGCCGCAATCGAAGCTGCAGGTGGAAAAACCGAGGTGATCTAAGATGTTTACATTTTTGAAAAATGTTTTCAAAAAAGGTGAACTTCGTCAAAAAGTAATTTTCACTCTGGGGATTCTATTTGTTTATCGTCTGGGAGCTGCAATTACTATTCCGAGTGTCAACACTGGAGCATTAAGTTCTAGTGATGCCACTAATGGGATTTTTGGGATTATGAACTTACTAGGTGGGGGAACATTAGAGAGATTCTCTCTATTCTCGCTAGGAGTTTCACCTTACATCACTTCTTCAATCATTATTGAATTATTGTCAATGGATGTTATTCCGGCATTGAGCCAATGGCGTAAAGAAGGTAATACCGGCAAAAAGAAAAAAGACCGGGTTACAAGATATGTAACATTATTCTTAGCAGCATTACAAGGTGGCGTATTAACTTACGCTTTCGATAATGGATACAAGATTCTTGCAGATTCTAGTATCTGGACATATATCTATGTTGTCTTAATTATGATGGCAGGTAGTATGTTAGCAGTATGGTTAGGGGATCAAATTACAAATAAAGGGATTGGTAATGGGGTATCATTATTAATCTTTACTGGGATTGTTTCAAACTTACCGAGCAGTTTTATTTCAACTTTCAACAACTTAGTTGATACTTCTGGTAAAGCTGGGGATATGTGGCTTGGAATTGCCTGGTATGCATTATTTGTGGTAGTTTATCTTTCAATCGTGATCTTTGTTGTTTTCAATGAAGGTGCCGTTAGAAAAATACCAATAATTTATGCAACAAGCTCTAATACAACAATGAGAACTAAAGATCAAACTCATATGCCTATTAAAATTAATAGTTCAGGGGTTATTCCAGTTATCTTTGCTTCATCAGTATTAGCAGCACCAAGAACAGTAGTTAGTTTTATGGAAACTAGCGATGTTACTAAATGGATCAATACAATCTTTAATTATCAAGAACCAGTTGGATTCGTCTTATATATCTTGATGATTATTGGATTTACATTCTTCTATTCTAACTTACAAATTGATGCTGAAAAAATCAGTGATGATTTAAAGAAAAACGGTGGAGCAATTCCGGGAGTTAGAACTGGAGTTGATACAATGAAACACATTAAGACAATTTTAAACAGAGTAACTGTGGTAGGATCATTATCGTTATGTATCATTGCAGCAATTCCAATTATTACACCAGTTATCTGGTCACAAACAGCAAACGCATCTTTATCACTTGGTGGTACAGGTTTAATCATCGTTACTGGGGTTGCACTAGAAACTGTAAAACAAATTAAAACTCATATTACAAGAAAAGAATATCACGGTTATATTCGTCGATAGTATAAGAAAGAAGGGGCAATTATATGAACATTATTCTAATGGGGCCACCTGGAGCGGGAAAAGGTACTCAAGCAGCTAATTTAGTGAAAGAGTATGGACTTACTCACATTTCAACAGGAGACATTTTTAGAAAAGCACTTAAGGAGCAAACTAAATATGGAGTTATTGCAAAATACTTCATGCAATTTGGTCACTTAGTTCCTGATGATTATACTATTCAAATGGTTAGAGAATATCTTCAAGAAAATGAATTTCCAAATGGATTTATTCTTGATGGTTTCCCTCGTACTATTATTCAAGCTCGTGAGTTAGAAAGTATTGCTAAAGAATTTGGATTTGAAATTGATGCCGTAATCAATTTAGATATCGAATTAGATCGTTTAGTACCAAGACTTTCTGGAAGAAGAACTTGTAAAGAATGTGGTGCAAGTTACCACATCGAATATAATCCACCTAAAGTTGAAGGGGTATGTGATGTTTGTGGTGGTGAGTTGTATCAACGGCCTGATGAAAGCGAAGATGCTGTAAAAGTCAGACTGGATACTTATGAAAAACAAACAAGTCCTTTAATTGATTATTATACAATGAAAGGACAAATCACTAATATAAATGGTGATCAATCTATGGAAGACGTCTTTAAGGATATCAAAGCTAGCCTGGAGGTTAAATAATGATTGTTACTAAAGACCGTAGAGAAATTGAATTGATGGCTGAAGCTGGAAGAATTGTTGCATTAGTGCATGAAAAGCTTAAAGAAGTTATTGTCCCAGGAATTACGACAAAACAAATTGATGAGATTTGCGAAAAAGTGATTCGTGATAATAATGCAACTCCTTCATTTCTTCACTTATATGGATTTCCAAACAGTGTTTGTACTTCAATTAATGAAGTAGTCGTACATGGAATTCCTAGTGATCGAAAATTAGAAGAAGGTGACATCATTTCAGTTGATGTTGGGGCTTGTTATAAAGGATATCACGGAGATAGCGCGTGGACTTATGCAGTCGGTAAAATCAGCGATGAAGCTAAACGGCTGATGGAAGTTTGTGAAGCTTCATTATACGCTGGATTAGAACAGGTTAAACCTGGTAATCGCTTATCAGATATTTCTCACGCTGTGCAAGTATACCTTGAAGATCATGGATGTACTACACCGTTAGATTATACAGGGCATGGGATTGGTACTGAGGTACATGAAGATCCTGCTGTTCCTAATTATGGTCAAGCTGGTCGTGGTCCAAGACTTAAAGCAGGTATGACACTTGCAATCGAACCGATGGCACATCTAGGTGGATGTGAAACGGAAGTATTACAAGATGATTGGACAGTTGTAACAAAAGACCGCTCTTTAGCGGCTCATTATGAACATACGATCGTCATTACTGATGACGGGTATGAAATCTTAACAAAACTTTAATTTAAGGGAGTTGAAAACCTATGGCAAAGAAAGATGACGTTCTTGAAGTAGAAGCAACGGTACTTGAAACATTACCAAATGCAATGTTTAAAGTAGCGTTAGAAAATGGAGTAGAAATCCTTGCTCACGTTTCTGGTAAAATCCGTATGCATTACATTCGCATTTTACCGGGGGACAGGGTTACGGTAGAAATTTCTCCATACGATTTAACACGTGGGCGAATTACATTTAGACATAAATAAAACTTAAATCTTCCAAAAGGAGGTAGACAAGATGAAAGTAAGACCATCTGTAAAACCAATGTGTGATAAATGCAGAGTAATTAAAAGAAAAGGGCGCGTAATGGTTATTTGCGAAAACCCTAAACATAAACAAAGACAAGGTTAATTAGTAGTTAATTAGGAGGAAATAAAATGGCTCGTATTGCTGGAGTTGATATCCCACGTGACAAACGTGTGGTTATCTCATTAACTTATATCTATGGTATCGGTAAACCAACAGCTCAAGAAATTTTGAAAAAAGTTGGAATTAACGAGAACACTAGAGTTAAAGATTTAACTGAAGATGAAATCGGTACAATTAGAAAAGAAATAGAATCAATTAAAGTTGAAGGTGACCTTCGTCGAGAAGTAGCTTTAAACATTAAACGCTTAATGGAAATTGGAAGCTACAGAGGAATCCGTCATCGTAAAGGACTTCCTGTTCGTGGTCAAAAGACTAAAACAAATGCTCGTACTCGTAAGGGTAAGGCAAAACCAATCGCAGGAAAGAAAAAATAGATAGGAGGTTGAACTAGAAATGGCAAAAGTTAAACAAGTACGTGGTAAAAAACGTGCAAAAAAGAATATCGCAAAAGGTGTAGCACATGTTCATTCAACTTTCAATAATACTATTGTAACAATTACTGATGAACATGGTAATGTATTAACATGGTCTAGTGCTGGTGCATTAGGATTTAAAGGTTCAAGAAAATCTACTCCATTTGCTGCGCAAATGGCTTCTGAAGCTGCTGCAAAAGCATCAATGGATCACGGAGTAAAATCTGTAGAAGTATGTGTTAAAGGTCCTGGACCAGGACGTGAAGCAGCTGTTAGAGCTTTACAAGCTGCTGGATTAGAAGTAACTGCAATCAATGATGTTACTCCAATTCCACATAACGGGTGCCGTCCACCAAAACGTCCTCGTGGATAATTATTGTATGATCAAAAAAAATAATAATTCCTAGTGAGGAGGGAAATAGATGCAAAAGTTTGAAAAAGCAAATTTTAATATAGCTAATTATGATGAAACAGATAATTATGGTAAATTTGTTATTGAACCTTTAGAAAGAGGTTTCGGTACAACTTTGGGGAATTCACTTCGTCGAGTTCTTCTATCTTCTTTACCTGGATCTGCTGTATATGCAATTAAAGTTCAAGGTGCTATCCATGAATTTTCTGCAGTAGATGGTGTTGTCGAAGATGTTACATCAATTATCTTAAATCTTAAGAAATTAGTCTTTGATGTGGATAGTGATGAATCGGCTACAATGATTATTGATGTTGAAGGACCTGCTACTGTAACAGGTGCTGACATTCAATGCCCTTCAGAAGTAACAATGATTTCTAATGATATGGAAATTGCTCATGTTGCTCAAGGTGCTCACTTATACATGGAATTATATGCTAAAAAAGATCGTGGTTATGTAAGTGCTGATCAAAATAAGAAGGAAATTAATACTATTGGTATTATTCCTACTGATTCAATTTATTCACCAGTTGAAAAAGTATCTTATGCAGTTGAACCAACTCGTGTTGGGGAAAGTGCCAAATATGATCAATTAACTTTAGAAATCGAAACAAATGGAGCTTTAAAACCTTATGAAGCTATTTCATTAGCTGCTAAGATTTTAGTAGAACATTTAAATATGTTTGTAGAGTTAACTGATATGGCTGTGAATATGGAAGTTATGTCTGAAGCTCAAAGTGATACAACTAATAAAGTATTAGATATGACGATTGAAGAATTAGATTTATCAGTACGTTCATACAACTGTTTAAAAAGAGCAGGTATCCAAACTGTTCAAGATCTTGCCGCTAAATCTGAAGATGATATGATCAAAGTAAGAAACTTAGGTAAGAAATCGTTAAAAGAAGTAAAAGAAAAATTAGTTGAATTAGGGTTAGGGTTTAAACCTATCGATTAATTCGCGAGTACGAAGGAAGGAGCGCTAATCTCATGGCTAAAAATAGAAAATTAGGACGTACTTCTGATATTAGAAAATCAATGTTACGTTCTCTTGCAACAGAAGTAATTATGTACGGTAAATTAGAAACTACAGAAACTAGAGCTAAAGAAGTTCGTTCTGTTGTTGAAGAATTAATTACTTTAGGTAAACGCGGTGACTTACACGCTAGACGTCAAGCTGCTGCTGTATTACACAATGTAGTTGATGCTGAAACTGGAAAAACTGCAGTACAAAAATTATTTGATGATGTTGCACCTAAATATAGTGATGTAAATGGTGGATACACTCGTATCTTAAAGACTTACAACCGTAAAGGTGACAATGCCCCAATGGCAATCATCGCTTTAGTTTAATTGTTAAAGACCCTCGGGTCTTTTTTCTTTTACTTTGCTTGACTAAGTCAAGTAATAATAATAGAATGTTTAGGAGTAGTTAAACGGGTGGTGAAAAAGATGGATAAAATCATTGAAATAAAAGATTTATCATTTGAATATGAAGCTGGTCTAAAGACGATCAATCATATTTCTTTTGATATAAATAAAGGAGATTATGTTGCTATTTTAGGACATAATGGTAGCGGAAAAAGTACGATTGCAAAGTTACTAATTGGACTACTAGAAAAAAAGAGCGGTTCAATTATTATTAATGGATACGAACTTAATTTGGAAAATTTATATAAAGTCAGAGATAATATAGGAATTGTTTTTCAAAATCCTGATAATCAGTTCATTGGGGCAACAGTTCGTGATGATATAGCCTTTGGTTTAGAGAACACATGTGTACCACAAAGTGATATGGATAAAATCATTAATACTTATGCAGCTAAAGTAGGTATGAGTGATTTTCTTGATCATGAGCCAACTAAATTGTCTGGGGGGCAAAAGCAGCGAGTGGCAATTGCTGGTATTTTAGCAATGGCTCCAACAATCATTATTTTGGATGAAGCAACAAGCATGTTAGATCCAATGGGACGGCGTGAAATTAATAGTCTAGTTAAGGAATTAAATAAAGAAAAAGATATTACGATTATTTCTATAACTCACGATATTGAAGAAGCTAAAAATGCTGATCAGGTAATTATGTTGAGTGCTGGTGAAGTTGTTGCAAGTGGTAATCCTAAGGATATCCTAAGTGATGAAGCCAATTTGGTCAAATATGAATTAGATATCCCATTTGCTTTAAAAGTAGCTAAGGGTTTAGAAAAATTAAACATTAGGACTAGCATGTCTTTACAAGAGGAGGTATTAATTACAGAATTATGTCAATTACATTTAAAGAAGTAGAACATATTTATAGTGAAAATACCCCTTTTGCTTACCATGCTTTAAAAGGAGTAAATTTAAAAATTACTGATCAAAGCTTTACAGCGATTATTGGGCAGACCGGTAGTGGAAAGAGTACTTTGATTCAACATATCAATGCTTTGTTACTACCTACAAGCGGGAGTATCAATATTGATGAATATCTAATTACAGCAACCGACAAACCAAGTAAATTAAAACCACTTCGTAAAAAAGCAGGGCTAGTTTTTCAGTTTCCTGAATATCAATTATTTGAAGAAACAATCGAAAAGGATATTATTTTTGGACCTATGAATTTTGGAGTCAGTGAAGAAGAGGCTAAAAAAATTGCTCATAACGTTCTCAAAACGGTAGGATTAGACGAAAGCTATTTAAATAAATCGCCTTTTGATTTGTCAGGTGGTCAAAAACGCCGAGTAGCAATTGCTGGAATTTTGGCAATGAATCCGGATATTTTAATTTTGGACGAACCAACTGCTGGATTAGATCCGCAAGGGACTAATGAAATGATGAGTTTATTTAAACGAATAAATGAAAGTGGTAAAACTATTATTTTAGTAACTCATGATATGAATCATGTTTTACAATATTGTGATGAAGTAGTAGTAATGAATCACGGGAAAGTTGAAAAACATGATACAGTCACTAATGTTTTTAAGGATAGTGAGTATTTAAATAGCTTGGGTATCGATTTGCCAATCATTACTAATTTTATCATAAAACTAAATAATCAAGGATTTAATCTTGATTCTTCAATTAATAATATTGAACAGCTCATTGCAGCGATTGGCGGTGAATTAAATGGATAATATGACATTTGGTAAATATATTCCTGTTAATTCTTTAATCCATCAATTAGATCCCCGATTAAAAATAGGAGCTCTACTAATCTTTTTAATTGCTATTTTCTTTGATGCAGGGTTTATTGGATATGGTATCATGGGAGTATTTGTTTTGTTAGTTGCAGGATTATCAAATATTTCTATTAAACATATTTTAAAAGCAATTAAACCGATGGTTTTTATGATGCTCTTCTTAATGATTTTTAATATTTTTTTAATCAATACAGGAAGTGTATTATTCACAATTGGATCACTTAAGATTTATTTGGGGGCATTGATTCAATCAGCGTATATTTTTATTCGCTTAATTTTAATTATTACTTTGACAACTATCTTAACATCTTCAACTAAACCGCTCGATTTAACACTAGCAATTGAAAATCTATTGAATCCGTTTAAGCGTTTTGGTTTCCCTGCTCATGAATTGGCGATGATGATATCAATTGCTTTACGTTTTATTCCAGATTTATTAGATGAAGCTAAGCGTATCATGAAAGCTCAAGCAAGCCGCGGTGTTGACTTTAATGAAGGTACTATTTCGGAAAAAATTAAAGCGATTGTTTCTCTAATTATTCCCTTATTTATCTCTGCTTTTCAACGAGCTGAGGATCTTGCCAATGCAATGGAAAGTCGTAATTATAATCCTGAAGCATCGCGTACTCGTTATAAATCATTAAACTGGCAGACCAGTGATACAATGGCCTTTGCACTTACAATAGTTGTTTCCGGTACTGTGATTATAATGAGCTTTGTTTTGTAATGGTTAGGGTTAAATGTAGTGTAAGCTATGACGGAAGTAAATTTCATGGCTTTCAAGTGCAAAATAAATTACGAACAGTACAGGGCGAGATCCAAAAGGCATTAAAAAATATATGCAAAGAAGAGATTATTATTCATGGTTCAGGAAGAACCGATGCAAAGGTTCATGGAACTAAACAAGTTTTTCATTTTGATACTACAAGAGAAATGCCTGAAGCGCAGTGGAAACGGGCAATTAATCATTTTTTACCAAATGATATATATATCTTAGATTCATACTTTGTTGATGAGAATTTTCATAGTCGTTATAGTGCAATAAAAAAAGAATATCATTATTTATTAAGTACAAATGAATATAGTCCATTTGAAACGAATTATATTTTTCAATATGGACGACCATTAGATTTAGAATTGATGAGAGAAGCAGCTAAAATATTTATTGGTGAGCATGATTTTGCATCATTTTGTAGCTATGATCAGTATGGTAATACAATTAGAGAACTATATGAGTTGTCGATTACTAATGAAAAGGGGATTATTAAATTTATTTTAGTTGGAAATGGATTTAGACGTTATATGGTTCGGCATATCGTTGGTGGCCTAATTCAAGTTGGGGCAAAACGGGTTACTAAAGAACGATTACAAGAGTTATTAGATAGCAAAGGTGAACAGAAGTGTTTGTTTAAGGCTAAGCCCCAGGGACTATACTTACATGAGGTGTTTTATGATGAAAACTAATTTTCATACACATACATTCCGCTGCGGTCATGCGGTTGGCAATGAAGAAGCAATGGTTAAATCAGCAATTGAAGAAGGTATTGAAGTTTTAGGCTTTAGTGAGCATGTTCCTTTACCACGTTATCGTAAACATATCTTTAAAGGAATGCGTTATACTCTTAATCATTTTCGTTCGTTTGCGGTTGCTTGTAAAGCAATCATTACTAATGGTCCTGCAATGCGAATGCCATATAAAGATAAGCAGTTACATCTTGAAGAAGTAAAGCGGCTAAAGGAAAAATATTGTGATCAAATTACAATATATCAAGGTTTTGAAGCTGAGTATTTTGAAGAATATTTAGATTATTATCAAGGATTATTAAATTCAGGAGAAGCAGATTATTTGATTTTAGGAAATCACTTTAATAAGTACACTGTTCATACTCGTTATTATGGTAAGATGGATATTAGTGATGAAGAAATAATTAGTTATAAAAACGATTTGTTGAAAGCATTAGATACTAATTTATTTTCTTATGTAGCTCATCCTGACTTATTTATGGTTGGAAAAGTATATTTCGACGAGTTATGTGAAAATATTACCCGGGAAATATGTCAAAAAGCATTAGAAAAAGACGTTCCTTTAGAAGTTAATGCTGGTGGGATTCGCCGTGGCTATCGTAAAGTCGGGGACGAAATCCAATATCCATATCCCAATAGTCACTTTTTTGATATTGTTGGAGAGGTAGGGTGTAAAGTGATTCTTGGAATTGATGCGCATAGCCCTGATGATTTCAATCAGGATGATTTTGAAGCTTTGGAGAAGTTTGCATGGCGTCACAAATTAAATGTAATTAATATACCTGAATTTAAAAAAGGTAAATAAGGATGGAATCTAAGAGCGTTAGGTTCCATCTTTTATCACGAATAATTAATAAAGGAGCGACAATATTTTAGGGTATTATAGCTAATGATTTACAAGCATAAATAAGATATTATATGCTGTTGTTTAAGTATATAATGGTAGTATTGAAATTTTTTGTAAGATCAAAAGAAGATCAAGAAGTTTCAATCTGGATAAAGATTATTGAAGTGAATCATACTTTTTTATGGTTAATCAACTGATGGAGTGGGAGAACTAGTTACTGCAGTTAAGACAGGTGAGGATATTGATTATCAAAATTATCTTTTATTAACAATACTTGGTTTACAAGATGTATCGGTTATTATGAAAAAACATAGCTAATATTTAATAAGTACTTAATTGTAATAATTGGGTACTTATTTTTTCGTATTGGTTTAATTATTGATACATAAGTGGTAAAATGTTACATAGGAACTAGGAGGTGAAGTCATGGCACGTGAGTGTATACACAAATATTTAGAAGAGCATAAGAGTAATTATCAAGGTAAGTACCGCTGTCATAGTTGTGTTCAAACAAAAAAATTTGAACATAAGTTCCATTATTATATTCGTGATACGCAATTTAGAGAAATCAATGTCTTTGTAACTTTAGATTATGCGGGACCAGAAGTGAAGACAGTATTTTCAGTTGATCTTCATGAACAGGAAGAGGAATATATTACTAAGGATGCTTTAAAGCAAATAATTTATTTCAATAAATATCGAACAATTTTACATTGTCATGTTTTTCAACATTATATAAATAGTAAAAATACAGAGAATATGTTAGAACCATTAGATTATCGTAATATTTTAGATTATTTAGAATATCATCGTGGAACTAATCAAGAGACAATTGATGAGTTTTATGATTTCTTTATGCCTTATTTAAAAAGGTTGATACGAAATGGTAATTATAAACGATTTATGGATTCATTGAATCTTTTATTAGATAAAATTATTTATGAGTATGAATGGGATGGTACGACGGCTAAATATTTAGATACCCAATATCAATATCATTTATATTATTTTAGAATCATTATTAGGATGGTTTTTGATGACTTGGATATTTTCTATGATCAAGTTAAGGAACCATTATTAGAAGCAATTTGGCGTTTATGTAATTCACAGCGTTTTGCTTTTGCAATCATGACAGATTTTGGTAATTTGGTTTTATCCCATTATCGGGTTACTAAAGCAATCTTTAATTATGTTGATGCTCGTTTTCAAAAGGAGGGTGACAGTAACATCGTCATTCCATATTTAAAAGCAATTTTTGAAAGTGATGCTGATGGTTATCGTAATGCTGCTATGGATGTTATTCGTTTTGTGATGAATGATATGCTGACTTTTGCAAATCATGATTTACAATTAGCTATCGGAAATTCAATCGTACAAAACGAAGGATATGATTTATTGATTAATTTATTTTCAAAAGATTATAATACATTTGTTTTTGTTTGCTTCCCGATTTCTACTTTCCCACCAGAGTATCGTGAACCAATTCGTGAAGAGTTAGAAAAAGCCATTCGTTTCTATGCAGGAAGAATGGAACATGACGAGTACCGTCTAAGCTCTTTTGAACAAGTTAGTAACATCAATCGATTATTAATGGAAAATTATAAGGAGTATGGTAAAAATGGATAAAAAAGGAAAAAAAGTAGTTACCTCATTAGCAGTTTTAGCTGGGTTAGCATCCGGGGCTGGAGCTTTAAATGCCTTTGCTAATAAAACCGTTAAAGCAATGTTATACCGCCATCATAAAGAAGATGATAAACCAAGTATTTTAGAAACAAAATATGATGCGCAAAGCATTTATATAAAAAATCACCAAGGTATTAGATTAAGAGGTGTCCTTATTGAAGCAGTTGATGCGAAAAAAACTTTAGTAATCTTGCATCCATTTGCTCTGGAGGCTAAAGATATGACTTTATATGTACCGTTTTTTAAAGAACGATACCCTGATTGGAATATCTTATTAGTTGATGCTTGTGCCCATGGTCAAAGTGATGGATATATCCGTGGACTAGGTATTAAAGATGTAAAAGATCTTGTTTGCTGGAACGAATATTTGTTAAAAACATACGGAAAAGAGCATGAAATAATTTTATATGGTAAAGAAGCTGGTGCTAATACTATTTTAAAAGCAGCTAGTAAACATTTATTAAAAAATGTTAAAGCTATTATTAGTGATGGAGCCTATACAAGTGTGTATGATATTTTAGGCTATCGAATGATTAAGGATTATAAAGTACCAAAATTTCCAACAATGCGTTTAATTAAGCGTAAGATTAAACAGGAAATTAAAGTTAATATTAAAGAAGATTATGCTGAAATGGTCAAACATAATGATATTCCAACATTATATATCCACATGAAAGAAGATGATTTTGTACCATTAAGTATGGTCTATCCATTATATAATGCGAACCGTGGTAGCAAAGTATTATTTGTTTTAAAAGATGAACGTTATTTATATGAATTAGAAGAAACCGATGAATTTAGAAAGACATTAGCGAATTTCATTACTAAGTATGTAAATTAGGCTGGTGATATTTGTGGACAATAAATTAAAAATTGGCTTGCTGGTAGATGATAGCGATAATATCTTTACTACTGAAATTTGGCGGGGAGCGAGTTATGCAGCCGGAAAATTGGATGTTAATTTAGTTGTATTTTTTGGTGGATTTGTAGGAAGCTCAAACATCTACGGGAATTCAAGGTATGAGTTTCAAAAAAATACAACTTATAAATTTTCCAAGACAAAAGATTTAGATTTATTAATTATAAGTGTCTCAAGTATCGTTCATGGGAATAATCGTTTAAAAGAATTATTCGTAAAAGAATTTGAAGGTGTGCCAATTGTTACTTTAAACCATAAATTTGGAAATAATTCACTAGTAACATTTGATAATGCTAAAGGGATAGAGGATGCAGTAACTAGTTTAATTCAAGAACAGCAATGTCGTAAAATTGGGATGATTGCTGGTCCTTATGAAAATAAAGGGTCGGATGAGCGATTAGCTGCATATAAAAAAACATTAAAAAGTCACGGAATCGTCATTGACGAAAAAAGAATTATTCATACAGCAACATTTGAACGTGGTTATCCTGAATATGCCAAGAAATTATTGGATTTGAATCCTGATTTGGATGCTATTGTTTGTGCAAGTGATAATCTTGCCTTTGATGCGTATCAAGTTTTAAAAGAACGAGGGATTCGAATTGGTGAAGATGTTCAAGTAGTTGGTTTTGATGATGTTCAAGAAGCATCAAAAGTAAACCCGCCTCTAGCAACTATCCGTGCCGAAGCAGCACAGTTAGGATTTTATGCTGTCATGGATGGGGTTTTATCATTGCGAGGAGAAATTCCAGCTGAATTCACAACACTTGTCGATGTAGATTTTATTAAACGAGATTCGGCTGCTAAAGTGGGTTATTTAGAAGAACGATTATATCGTCAAATAGTTAATTATACAAAGAGCGACAAAGATAAAATCGTTAATATTTTAATGGAGTATATTTTTAATAATAACCACAGTATTTTTATTATTGAAGCCCGCAAACGCGTAATTGATTTAGTTACTTTTCTAGTTGAACTTCATAATGATGACTTATTCGAAGAAAAAACATATACAAAATTTTCAAATTTAATTCAAGAATTAATAGATTTAGATAGTGTTGAGTTTATTGATTTAAAAAGAATTTTAAAAGTTATTGATGTGGTTAGTCAGCGTCTTAGTGATTATCGTAATAATCTATCAATTATTCATTTCAATCAAAAAATCCTACAAATTATTGGCATGCATTATAATACTATTTTAAGTGAAAGAACAAGGATTTCTTGTGAAGAGAAACGGCTGGTTAATATTTTATCAAGAGGAATGCTCAGTGTTCGAAACGAGTATGATAACTACAATACTATTTTTGAATGTTTAAAGCAGCTGAATATTGGTAATGCAAGATTATATTTGTATGAAAAACCAATTACTAGTTATATGACACAATTTACAGTTTTACCCAATGAGGTTATTTTGAAAGGAAGTATAATTAATGGTAAGATTATTATTCCTGATGATAAAATTCTGGTTAAAACCGATCGAATATTTTCAGAAAAGAGATTGTTTAGTAATTGTAATGAATATGTTGTTAACTCAGTTTATTCTGGAACAACACAGTATGGAATATTTGTTTGTGATTTGAAATATCGTGATTTTGTAGATTTAGATTTTGTTTCTAGTCAATTAGGAACAGTTGTAAATACGATCAATTTAGTTGAGAAGTTAGATAATTTATCAAAACATGATGAGCTGACGGGGCTATGGAATCGCCGAGGTTTTATTGATAAAGTACAAGGATATATGAATATTAATAAAGGTGCATTGATTTTTGTGGATCTTGATGGTTTAAAAATTATCAATGATACTTATGGTCATGAAGGTGGTGATGAAGCAATTATCACGGGAGCTAAGATTCTTAAAGATGCTTTTGATGAATTTGGTGTAATTGGGCGTATTGGCGGTGATGAATTTGCAGTATTTTTACCAAATCAAAGTGATTTTGCTCTTTCAGAAATTGATCAATTAATAAATGATAAAACAATCTATCATAACACTTTAATAAAACGTAATTTTAAAGTAGAATTATCTTATGGAATTAGTCTTTTTGATCAATATCAAGATTTAACAGTTCGTGAACTCTTAGATAAAGCAGATCGGGAGATGTATTGCCATAAGCGTAATAAAAAAGGAAATAGGAGGAAAAAAGATGTATTTTAAAGACAGTAAAGGCTTTCCAAGTGACTTTCTTTGGGGCAGTGCGTCGGCAGCCTATCAAGTAGAAGGCGCTTGGGATAGTGATGGTAAGGGAGTTTCCAACTGGGATAAATTTGTACGTATCCCTGGGAAAACTTTCAAAGGAACAACAGGTGATAAAGCTGTAGACCATTATAATCGTTATAAAGAAGATGTTGCTTTAATGGCAGAAATGGGTCTAAAAACTTATCGTTTTTCAATTGCCTGGACAAGAATTTATCCAAATGGAAACGGTGAGGTTAATGAAGCTGGTTTACAATTCTATGATAATTTAATTAATGAATGTTTAAAATATGGAATTGAGCCAATGGTTACGGTATATCACTGGGATATGCCTCAAGCTTTAGAGGAGCAATATCATGGTTGGGAAAATCGTCAAATTGTTGATGATTATGTAAACTATGCAACTACTTTATTTAAACGATATGGTGATCGTGTTAAATACTGGATCACCATGAATGAACAGAATATCTTTACTAGCTTTGGCTGGTTAGAAGGAATGCATCCCCCAGGGAAAGTAGATGATATGAAAATGTTCTATCAAGTTAATCATCATGCAAATATGGCACATGCTAAAAGTGTAATTGCATTAAAAGAATTATGGCCAGAAGCGAAAGTTGGAGCAAGTTTTGCTTATAGTCCATCTTATGCAATTGACAATAAACCAGAAAATGCAATGGCTAAAGCAGATTATGATGATTTGAAGAATTATTATTGGATGGATGTTTATGCTTATGGGCGTTATCCTCGCGCTGCTCTTGCTTATTTAGAGGCTAATGGTGTTGCCCCTGTTTTTGAAGAAGGTGACAATGCTATCATGAAAGAAGCTGCACAATTAGTTGATTTCATGGGAGTTAACTACTATCAAACAACTACAGTTGAATTTAATGATATCGATGGTGTTGGAACAAGTCATGAAATGAATACGACTGGTAAAAAAGGTACTGCTAAAGTTCAAGGTGTACCAGGACTTTATAAAAATCCTCAAAATGCTAATCTTCCAACAACTGATTGGGATTGGACAATTGATCCAATGGGAATTAGAATGTGTTGTCGTGAAATTACATCACGCTATGATTTACCAATTGTTATTAGTGAAAATGGTTTAGGAGCTTTTGATAAGTTAGAAGATGGGGAAGTACATGACCCATATCGAATTGCTTATTTAAAAGCACATATTGAGGAATTGAAGAAGGCTTGTGATGATGGATGCCGTGTTCTTGCTTATTGTACATGGTCATATACAGATTTATTAAGCTGGTTAAATGGATATCAAAAGCGTTATGGTTTTGTATACGTTGATCGTGAAGAAGATGAAAATAGCGGTACTTTAAATCGTTATAAGAAAGATTCATACTATTGGTATAAAAAAGTAATTGAAACTAATGGTGAAGAATTATAAGGAAACAGGGTTAATCCTGTTTTTCTTTTTCAATAAATTGTGTATAATGAGTGAGAGAGAAGAGGGATGAACATGAGACGTAAAGAAAATACTGAAGTTGATATCTTGTATAATTTATTGACATATATTAATGCTTCATACAGCCAAGATATGTATTATACGATCTGTTATCAAGTATTAAATAATATTGAAAAGATTCCAGATATCTCAATCAATGAGTTAGCGGACTTATGTTATACTTCGCCTGCAACCATTTCCCGTTTTTGCAAAGCTTTAAAATGTGATAATTTTGCTGAATTTAAAAAGGAAGTACAAGTAGGATTAAAACAGGCAAGTCATGAGATTAAACTCCATCCTGATGATTTAGTAGAGATTCATCAAAATCCTGTACACTGTGTTGATATGGTCTATGATCTAACAATTAATTCATTAATTGAGAGTAAGAAACATATTAATATTCATGAGATTGATCGCCTATGTGATATTATTTATGATGCGAAAAAGTTACATTTTTTTGGTTTCCAATTTAATAAGATTTTAGCCTCAGATATTCAATTTAAATTAGTTAAGCTAGGTAAATTTTCATACGCCTTTGCTGATCGTGGTGACGATAGTCAAAGAATTGAACTTTTAGATGAGGATAGTGTGGCTATTGTACTTTCAGTTCGAGCGCGATTATCACCGGTTGGGGATTTAATCAAATCAATTAAAAATCGTGAAGCTAAAGTAATTTTAGTTACTTTAAATGCTGAAAGTGAAGTAATTGAATTAGCTGATAAAACTTTTGTTGTTCATGGTAAAGAAAGTGATTTTACAGAGTCATCAATTTCTGGAACGACAGTGATGAAAACGTTTTTTGATGTATTGTATGTAAGATATGGATTATTGTATCCAAGAAGATAAGGGGGCAGGTTATGTATAGTTTTACTAATGATTATAGTGAAGGTGCTCATCCAAAAATAATGAAAGCCTTAATTGAAACAAATGATGAGCAATGTGCTGGTTATGGATTAGATAAATATTGTCTAGAGGCTACAAGATTGTTAAAAAGACAACTTCAAAATGATAATGTTGATATACACTATTTAGTTGGTGGAACACAAACTAATGCGGTATTTATTTCATCAGTATTGCGTCCATATCAGGCAGTGATTGCAGCAGATAGCGGGCATATTAACGTTCATGAAACCGGAGCAATTGAAGCTACGGGACATAAAGTTTTAACTAGACCTCACCAAGATGGTAAATTAACAGTAGCGATGATTGAAAGTATTATCGAAGAGCATTCGGATGAACATATGGTGCAACCAAAAATGGTATATATTTCACAATCAACAGAATATGGTTCTGTTTATAGTCTTGATGAATTAAAGGATATAGCTACTTTATGTAAGAAAAAAGAATTGTATTTATTTGTTGATGGAGCTCGATTAGGTAGTGCCTTGGCGCTACCCGATACACCTACATTTAAAGATTTAGCGGATTATAGCGATGCTTTCTATATTGGAGGAACAAAAATGGGAGCATTATTCGGTGAATGTCTAGTAATTGTTAATGATAGTCTGAAAGCGGATTTTAGATATAATATGAAACAAAAGGGGGCGATGATGGCTAAAGGTCGACTTTTAGGAGTCCAATTTAAAGAACTTTTTAGTAATGATCTATATTTAGAAATTGGAAAATATGAAAATAAGATGGCTGATATTTTACGAGCTGGTCTAAAAGATTTTGAAATGATGGTACCTTCACAAACTAATCAAGTATTTCCGATAATGGATGATGAGTTGATTGCTAAATTACAACAAGATTTTAGCTTTAATATCATGGATCGCATTGATGATCACCGCCATTGTATCCGTCTTGTTACTTCTTGGGCAACCCCTAAAGAAGCTGTTAATTCGTTCGTTAGTAAATTAAGCGAACTACTACATAATAACTTGTAATAAATATTAATAAGTAATATAATATTCGTAGGATTATTCCTATACTATATAGAATGGAGAAATTAAAATGAACAAAACTGAATTAGTAGAAGCAATTGCTTCAAGTACAGAAATGACAAAAACTGATGTTGATAAAGTAGTAACTGCATTTGTAGACGTAGTTACTGAAGCTCTGGTAAAAGGAGATAAAGTATCTCTTAAAGGATTTGGTAACTTTGAAGTACGTGAAAGAGGAGAAAGAACTGGACGTAACCCAAGAACTGGTGAAACAATGACAATTGCTGCAAGCAAAGCTCCTGCATTCAAATCTAGTAGTGCATTAAAAAATGCCGTAAATAAATAATATAATATAAAAATGACCTTCGGGTCATTTTTAATTGGGTATGAACGTCAAAATCATCTTAAAGTAGCAGGGGTAAGAACTCATTTGATTGTCTGTTTAGCGGCTGCTATGATAATGATTGTTTCTAAATACGGTTTTAATGATATTTTAAGCCACGAAGGAATAGCACCTGACCCATCACGGAGTGCAGCACAAATTATTTCTGGAGTAAGTTTTTTAGGAGCTGGTATAATTTTTGTGCATAAACGAGAAATAACCGGTTTTACAGCAGCAGAAATTTGGGCAGCTGCGGCAGTAGAAATGGCAATTGTGGCGGGAATGTATGTGATTGGAATCTTAGCCACTATTTTAATTTTGTTAGTTCAAATTATTTTTCACAAACAATATCGTTGGATTCCCACAGTATGGGAGAGCTGGTTAATTTAGGGTAAAGGATAAATCTGATGTAATTTCCAAAATTCAAAAAATTATGCATGAGTATCATATTGAGATAATGAATTTTAAAGTTAGTCATAATCAAAGTACCATAATACTAGAATTATTAGTCAAGTTGCCGACCAGTTTCCCCCTAGAAGATATGTTGACTTTATTTGATAAAAATAATGATATTATTTCAATCGAGATAAAATAAAAAGCCTATTATAATTTAGGCTTTTTCTATAATGAAAATATATAATAATAAAGTTAAATATGTGATATTATTAAATGGTAATATTGGAGGAAGGTACTAATATGTATAAATATGAAAAGGTTGAACATGATAATGAGCTGCCGACTAAATTACATGATTTTTATATCGAAGATAATATTGGAGAACCGATTGAAAAGCATTGGCATCGAAGTATTGAAATTCTGATACCATTATATGGTTCATTTATTTTATGGATAAATGGTAATAAAGTTAAAATAATAGCTGGAAATATTTATATTATTAATTCTCAAGATATTCATGCAATTCAGGCTATCGAGGGTGAGCGTATATATAAGGGCTACGCCCTACAAATAAAATATGATTATTTGAGGGAATCGTATCATGATATAGATAAAATTTATTTTCAACAGCCTAATCAACAAATCAATAAATTACTTATGGCTAAAATAATTGATATTATTAATTTTTATGAAAGTGACGATCCGTATAATAACATTCGAGTTAAAAGTCATATTCAGATGCTTGTTTTCTTATTATTAGATAATCTTAGTAAAAAAAGAATCGGGTATCTAGAGGTTAAAGATAGTAAATATAAAGATCGAATTACAAAGATTATTAAGTATTTAGAAAATAATTATCAAGAAGATCTCTCAGTTAAAATGATTGCTGATGAATTCGGATTATCAGAAGGATATCTATCTAAGTTATTTAAAGAAAGCTTAGGGGCAACAGTGAAAGAATATTTGAGTCGTGTTCGATTATGGCATGCGGAAGAACAATTAGTGGAAACAGACTATCCGGTTATTGATATTGCTATTGGTAATGGCTTTCCTAACGTGAAATCATTCAATCAAGCTTTTAAAAGAAAAAATGTGATAACTCCCGCAAAGTATCGTGAAAAGATGAGAAAATGACATTCATTAGATAATAAAACGCCATTAATGTAAGCGCTTAAAATTATATAATATATATATTGAAAAAGGAGGAGAAAGGATGTTTAAGAAAATTTTAAGTTGCTTAATGAGTGCTATGATGGTACTGGGTTTAACAATACTGCCAACCCATGCCCTAGAGGGAACAGCAACAGGAACTCAAAAAGCTTTTGTCGTAGGTGATGATTGGGGTGCTGGTGTCACTAAATCCATTATCACTTTTGACAAAAAAATCAAAGCAGATTCTATCAGTAAAACAGATTTTTTAGTTAAAGAAACTGCCACAAACAAAGTAAGTGATAGAACAATTTTAGATGCTTATGCTTCTGATGCTCAGGGAAATAAAGTAACTACTGATTCAAATATTGTTACAGTAGAAATGTATATTTCTCCAAGTGAAGGTAATCCAATTTCTTGGAATAATCTAACTTGGAAAAATGCATGGGCTGACCCATATCAGTTAGAAGTTACTTTGGCAGCTGGTGAAACTCTAGTTTCTGAAAATGAAACAATTACAACAATTGATGTAGATCCAACTATTAACGTAGCTGAAGATGGTAAAATTTGTCCTCAATTAGATGGTTTTAAAATGAGTGAATTTACCAATGATGGTACTACTGTTTCATATGCTTTATATACACCAGAAAATGATAGCCATAAAAATGCTTTAGTTATTTGGAATCATGGTGTTGGTGAAACTGGAACAGATGTTCAAATCGATTTATTAGGAAATGAAGTTACGGCTTTGGCTGGTGATGAATTCCAAAATACAATGGATGGAGCATATGTTTTAGTGCCACAAAGAAGATCATATGATAGTACATCTAATGCTGAAGCTATTTATCAGTTGATTTTAAAAACACTTAGAGAAAATCCTGATATTGATCAAGATAGAATTATTATAGGTGGATGTTCTGCAGGTGGAGCAATGACAATGACCATGATTATTGCGCATCCAGAATTATATGCGGCAGCATATCCAATTTGTCCTGCTACTCAAAGTGCGAATGTGTCTGATGAAACAATTGAATCACTTAAAGATTTACCAATTTGGTTTACTCATGCAAAAAATGATTCAACTGTTGCCATCGCTACTACAACAGAACCTCTTGTAGAAAGATTACGGGCAGCAGGTGCTGAAGTACATACATCAATTTTTGATGATGTGCATGATACAACTGGAAGATTCTCTAATGAAGATGGAACACCATATCAATATGATGGACATTGGTCATGGACTTATTTTGATAATAATGAATGTTATGATGAAAATGGTGTTAACTTATGGCAATGGATGTCAGTACAAACTAAAGCTGATAAAGTAATTGCAAGTGGTTCTCAAAAGGCCTATATTATTGGTGATGATTGGGGGCCTGCAGTAACAAAAACAGTAATTAGTTTAGATAAAGCAATTGATGCTGATTCTGTAGTTGCTGAAAACTTTAAAGTTGTTGAAGAAAAAGAAGCAACAATTAATTGGGGAACTGGTGAAATTGGTATTGCAACTGCAGATCGTAATGTAACTGCAGCTTATACTTCTGATGCCCAAGGAAATAAAGTAACCGGTTCATCTAAATATATTACAATTGAAATGTATGTTTCTCCAAGTGAAGGATCACCATTTATTTATAATTTAAAAACAGGATTTAACTCATGGTGTACACCTTATAAATTAAATGTAAGTTTAGCAAAAGGTGCTACAATGAGTTCAGGTGATGAAGTAGTAACCGATTTAAATATTAAAGCAGATATTGACGTTGCAGGAGATGGAAAGATTTGTCCACAAGGTGAAGTTTTTGAAATGAAGGCTTATACTGCTAAAGATGGTACAACGTATTCATATGCTGATTATACACCAGCCAAAGATGATAAGAAAAATGCTCTTGTTATCTGGTTACATGGTGCAGGTGAAGGTGGAACGGATCCATACATTGATATTTTAGGAAATGAAGTAACATCTTTAGTATCTAAAGAATTCCAAAGCTTATTTGAAGGTGCCTATGTACTAGCACCACAAAGTCCAACTATGTGGATGGATGATGGAACGGGTGCTTATCAAAATGGTGATAAAGGTTCAATGTATGCTGAGAGTTTATTTGAAATGATTGATGCTTATGTAAAAGCTAATGACGATATTGACCCAAATCGTGTTATTATTGGAGGATGTTCTAATGGTGGGTATATGACTATGGAAATGGTTTTAAAACATCCAACATATTTTGCAGCGGCTTTCCCAATCTGCGAAGCATTCCAAGATCAATATATTACAGATGATCAAATTAATGCAATTAAGGATATGCCAATTTGGTTCACATATGCTAAAAATGATGGTACAGTTGATCCGACTTTATGTGTAGAACCAACAGTAGCAAGATTATTAGCTGCTGGAGCTAATAATATTCATGTATCAGTATTTGATGATGTGCATGATACAACTGGAAGATTCTTTAATGAAGATGGTACACCATATCAATATAATGGTCACTGGTCATGGATCTATTTTGATAATAATGAATGTTATGATGAAAATGGTGTAAATGCGTGGCAATGGTTAGCTAAACAAATTAAAACTGCTGCTCCAGTAGAAACCCCAGATCAACCAACAACTCCAGATCAACCAGCGAATTCAGTGAAAACTGGTGATGATGTTAATTTTGCAGGATTAGGAGCTATTATGATGCTAACTCTTGCAGGAATTTATGTATCTCGACGTAAATATAATTAAATTAAAAGAGCTAGATTTGAATTTCTAGCTCTCTTTTTTTGTTTCTAAAAATTTAACTTTGATCTCATAGTTGCCATCAATTCCCGGAATTGCATTTAAATATTTTTTAATTGTACTTTGTGTTTTAGTTGCTGCTTCGCTTAATAAACCATTTTCGATTGCTTCTTCAGCTACTGCTTCTTTTTGTTTTTTAGCAAAGGTAGTATAATCATTGACAGAAATTGGGTTGAATACATTTTTTGTTTCATCATATACTTCAATACTACTCTCGTCAATTTCATTACTTAAAATTTCAATTTCTGGTATTGAAACGGTAATTATATTATTATTAATAGCTACTTCAATTTTATCCATTTTGACACCAGCTTTAAGTTTACCGTCATATGTAATTAAAAAACTTTTTTGAGTTAAAGGAATATCCCAGCCATTAAATGTTAAATTATTAGAAAATTTACCAACTTTAGTATAATTATAGGACATTGTTGCCAATTCTTCGATTTCTTGGAGCTGTTGACTCAGACCAGTTGACGATATCTTTGGTTCACTGCTGCTTGCAAATCGAGTTCCCGCGTAAAAAATCAGTAATGCAACTAGTAGGATTGCAATGATTCCACCAATAGCTTTTTTTGTTTTTCCTAATGTGTCTAATATTTTCATTTTTATCACCTAGAGACATTATAACATAATTCGACAATTATTGAGAAAATAAAAAAGCCCAAAGGCTTTATTATTTAATGATTGTTCCGTATACTTCACGACCACATCCAGCCGCATTTGATTCATCTGTGTCAATATGCATAGCTGTAGCATAATTTTCACTAACACGACAAACAACATCACCGAAAATTAATGAACGTCCTTCAGTTTCGATTTCAACTTTAACGATTTGTTTATCAGTAACTCCAAATTCAACCGCATCAGCAGGAGTCATATGGATATGTCTTTTAGCAGCGATAACGCCACAAGAAATTTCAACTTCACCAGCTGGTCCTACTAGTTTACATCCTGCAGTTCCTTCGATATCTCCAGATTCTCTGATAGCAGCCTGTAATCCCAAAGCACGAGCATCAGTTAATGATAACTCAACTTGAGTAGCTTTACGAGTTGGTCCTAAAACAGACATTTTTTGTTCACCCTTAGCTCCAACTACAGTAACTTTTTCTTCACATGCAAATTGTCCAGGTTGAGAAAGATTTTTCTTATTAGTTAATTGATACCCTTTTCCAAATAATGTTTCTAAGTCAGCGTCAGATAAATGAATGTGTCTTGCTGAAGTTTCAACGATAATTTTTTTAGTCATAGTCATTCTCCTTTTTCCTTATTCTATATTACTCCTTTTATCGCTATTTTCAAGGAAATAGCGATAAAATAGAAAAAATTTTAAATTTTTTTAAAAAGATTTTAGATAGAAATTTATTAAAATAGTAAAAATAAATTATTATAAATGCTAAAAAATAATCATTTTAGTACTAAAATGGCTATTTTACGGGGTTAAACTAGGAATTATTTTTGTTTTTTTAGGATTTTTCTAAAAAATTCACATATCTTTACACATTTATCGAAATAGTGTATTATGGGGCTACATAAAAAGGGGGAACCTATATGAACGAGAAAAAAAATCTAGGATTATACGATAAATCATTTGAACATGACAACTGTGGGATTGGTGCAGTTGTAAACATTAAGGGAGTTAAAACGCATATTACGGTAAGTAATGCATTAAAAATTGTTGAACAATTAGAGCATCGTGCTGGTAAGGATGCTGCAGGTGAGACGGGTGATGGTGTCGGAATTTTAACGCAAGTACCATATAGTTATTTTAAAAAGACAATTAAAGAATTTCCATTACCGTTAGAAGGTAAATTTGGTGTTGGAATGTTATTTATGCCAAGAGATGAACATTTACGTAATCGAGTTAAAAAAATGCTTGAAACAATCGTAATTAAGGAAGGAATGGAATTTTTAGGATGGCGTGAAGTACCTACTGTTCCTAAAGTATTAGGGCAAAAAGCACTTGATGCGATGCCTTCAATTTGGCAATGTTTCATAAAAAAACCTCATGGAATCAATAAAGGGATCGAGTTTGATCGAATCCTTTATCAAACTCGTAGAATTTTTGAACAAAGCAATTTTGACGATACCTATGTATGTTCTTTTTCATCACGAACAATTGTTTATAAAGGAATGTTCTTGGTTGGACAATTGCGCTCATTTTTTAAAGATCTTCAAGATGATGAATATAAGAGTGCGATTGCGTTAGTCCATTCACGTTTTTCAACTAATACAATGCCTTCTTGGCAACGGGCTCATCCTAATCGTTTTATTGTTCATAATGGGGAAATTAACACAATTAAAGGCAATGCTAATAATATGTTATGTCGCGAAGAAATCATGACAACTAATTTGCTGGATACTAATAAAGTGTACCCAGTCGTTGATATTAACGGTTCAGATTCAGCAATGCTGGACAATACATTAGAATTTCTAGTTATGTCTGGAATGGAATTACCAAGAGCAGTAATGATGTGTATTCCAGAACCTTATGATAATGATAAAAGTATGTCACAGTCAAAGAAAGATTTTTATGAATACAATTCAACTCTAATGGAACCTTGGGATGGTCCAGCTTCAATTTTATTCAGTGATGGAGAAGTTATGGGAGCGGTACTTGATCGAAATGGACTTCGCCCATCTCGTTATTATATTACTCGTGATGATTATTTGATTTTATCATCTGAAGTTGGAGCTTTAGATATTCCTGCTGAAGATATTGTTATTAAAGATCGGTTACGCCCAGGAAAAATGTTATTAGTTGATACAAAAGCTGGTAAGTTAATTGCGGATGATGATTTAAAAGAAAGTTATGCCCATAAACAGCCTTATGGTGAATGGCTTGAAAGTAATTTGATTAAATTAAAAGATATGCGCATTCCTAATGCTCGAGTTGAACGTTATCAAGGGGAACAGCTAACTAAGTTACAGAAAATTTATGGTTATAGTTATGAGGATGTAAATACGTATATAAAAAAATTAGCATTGAATGGTAGTGAAGAAGTAGTTGCAATGGGAAATGATTCACCATTAGCGGTATTATCAATGCAACATCCCCCATTATTTAATTATTTTAAACAATTATTTGCTCAAGTGACTAACCCTCCAATCGATGCTATTAGGGAAGAAATTATTACTTCAACAGCTTTATGTATTGGAACAGAAGGAAATATTTTAGCTGATAATGAGAAGAACTGTCGCTTGTTGAAAATCGATCATCCAATTTTAAGTAATACTGATTTATTGAAAATCAAGAATATTAAGAAAGATGGTTTTAAAGTAGCAGTATTATCAATGCTTTATTATAAAAATACTTCACTTGAAAAAGCCTTAGATAAATTATTTGTAGAAGCAGATAAGGCTTATCACGAAGGAGCTAATATTTTAATTTTATCGGATCGAGGAGTTGATGAAAATCATGTTCCAATCCCTTCTTTATTAGCAGTTGCAGCAATGAATGAACACTTAGTAAATACTAAAAAAAGAATGTCTGTAGCCTTGATTTTAGAATCTGGAGAGCCACGTGAAGTGCATCATTATGCGACTTTGATTGGATACGGGGCTAGTGCTGTTAATGGATATTTAGCACAAGATACAATTTTTGAACTTGTTGATGAAGGCTTACTAGATAAAGATTACTATGCTGCAATCGAAGATTATAATGACGGTATTTTGCATGGAATTGTTAAAATTGCATCAAAAATGGGAATTTCAACAATTCAATCATATCGGGGTTCACAGAACTTCGAAGCAATCGGTTTAGCTAAAGACTTTGTTGCTAAGTATTTCCCTAAAACAGTAACCAGAATAGAAGGGAAGACAATCAAGGATATTGAAAATGATGTTGATTATCGTCATAGTAAAGTTTATGATCCATTAGGATTAGACGTCGATATTACACTTGATAGTCGTGGTGATCATAAAGAACGTAGTGGAAAAGAAGAACATCTATACAATCCTGCAACAATTCACAAATTACAACTAGCGACACGCAATGGCGATTATAAATTATTTAAAGAATATTCAGCAATGATTGATGAAGAGGGTAAAAATCTAAATCTTCGAGGATTATTACAATTCAAAAAGGGAAAATCAATTCCGCTTGATGAAGTTGAAAGTGTTGATAAAATTGTACAAAGATTTAAAACAGGAGCAATGTCATATGGCTCAATTTCAAAAGAAGCTCATGAAACGATGGCAATTGCTATGAATCGTTTGAAAGGAAAATCTAATAGCGGTGAAGGTGGTGAGGATCCAGAGCGTTTTATTCTTGATGAAAATGGTGATAGTAGATGCTCAGCAATCAAGCAGGTTGCTTCAGGAAGATTTGGAGTGACTTCTCAGTATTTATGTTCAGCAAAAGAAATTCAAATTAAGATGGCTCAAGGAGCTAAACCTGGTGAAGGTGGTCAGTTACCAGCTGGAAAAGTCTATCCATGGGTAGCTAAAACAAGACATAGTACGCCGGGAGTAGGATTGATTTCTCCACCTCCACATCATGATATATATTCAATTGAGGATTTGGCACAATTAATTTATGATTTAAAAAACGCTAATAAGGATGCTAGAATCTCAGTTAAATTAGTCTCAGAAGCTGGTGTCGGTACTGTCGCAGCTGGAGTTGCTAAAGCTGGGGCTGGAGTAATCTTAATTTCTGGATATGATGGTGGAACTGGAGCAGCACCTAGAAACTCTGTATATAATGCAGGATTACCATGGGAATTAGGGTTAGCAGAAGCTCATCAAACACTTATCATGAATGATCTGCGTGGCCGTGTTGTATTGGAGACTGATGGTAAATTAATGACAGGTCGTGATTTAGCAATCGCAACTTTATTAGGGGCTGAGGAATACGGCTTTGCAACTGCACCGCTTGTAACAATGGGATGTGTAATGATGCGAGTATGTAATCTAGATACTTGTCCAGTTGGAGTAGCAACACAAAATCCAATCTTGCGGAAAAGATTTACAGGTAAGCCAGAATATGTTGAAAACTTTATGCGATTTGTAGCTCAAGAATTCCGCGAATATATGGCGGAACTAGGGTTTAAAACAATCGACGAAATGGTTGGGCGCAGTGATTTATTAGAAGTTCGTCCAGGTGTTGAAAATGTAGATTTATCTAGAGTGATTAATAATCCATATATTAAAGCTAAAGAAATACGTCATAATCCTAAAAATAATTATGATTTTAAATTAGAAGAAGTAAAAGATACAACAATTTTGTTAAAAGAGTTTAAAAATGCTTTAGAAAACCACCAATCACATGAAATCAATGTTGATATAACGAATATCGATCGAACATTAGGAACATTATTTGGATCAGAAATTACTAAACGCTATCAAGATACATTAGATGATGATACATTCAAAGTAAATTGTTATGGTTCTGGTGGCCAAAGTTTTGGTGCTTTTATTCCTAATGGTTTAACATTGACATTGCATGGTGATAGTAATGATTATTTTGGAAAAGGATTATCAGGAGGAAAATTAGTAGTTGTTCCACCTGAAAATTCAAACTTTAAAGCAGCTGAAAATATTATTATTGGAAATGTTGCTTTGTATGGAGCTACTTCAGGTGAGGCATATATTAATGGGATTGCTGGTGAACGTTTTGCAGTTAGAAATTCAGGAGCTAAAGCTGTTGTAGAAGGTGTCGGAGACCATGGATTAGAATATATGACAGGTGGTTTAGTTGTTGTTCTTGGAGAAACTGGAAGAAATTTTGCAGCCGGTATGTCTGGTGGAATCGCATATGTATACGATCCTAATAATCGTTTGTATTCACGAATTAATAAAGAATTAGTCTCTTATTCATCTGTGACAAGTAAATATGATGAAGAAGAATTAAGGGCCGTTATTCAAAAGCATTATGATCACACTAATTCAGAAGTAGCTAAAGATATTTTAGATAATTTTGGTGAACAAGTATCAATGTTTAAGAAGGTTGTTCCTCACGATTATAAGCATATGATTGAATTAATAAAGTATTATGAAAAGCAAGGTCTAACAAATGAACAAGCTAAAGTTGAAGCATTCAATGAAGCTAGGAAGGGGGTATAACCATGGGTAAACCAACAGGGTTTTTAGAAATTGAGCGTCAAGTTAGTAAGGCTGTTGAGCCGAAAAAGAGAATTCAAAATTTTAATGAATTTCATAAGCATTTGAGTAAAGATGATCAAGCCTGCCAAGGAGCCCGCTGTATGGATTGTGGTGTACCGTTTTGTCAATCTGGTCGGGAATTAGAAGGCGCTGTATCTGGCTGTCCATTAAATAATCTGATCCCAGAATGGAACGATCTTATTTATCATAATAACTATAAGCAGGCATTGGCAAGATTATTAAAAACTAATAATTTTCCTGAGTTTACTGCTCGGGTATGTCCTGCCTTGTGTGAAGCAGCATGTACTTGTGGTTTAAATGGCGAACCTGTAACCGTTAAGGAAAATGAATATGGGATTATTGAAGATGCTTATGCAAAAGGTTTGATTAAACCATGTCCACCAACTCATCGTATTGATAAGAAAATTGCAATCGTGGGTTCTGGACCAGCTGGGTTAACTGCAGCCGATCAATTAAATAAACGTGGATACCAAGTTACTGTCTATGAACGGGACGACCGTATAGGTGGATTATTAATGTATGGAATTCCTAATATGAAATTAGAAAAAGAAGTTATTGATTGTCGTGTTGGAATTATGAAGGCTGAAGGTGTTGTTTTTAAAACTAATTGTGGAATTGAAGATGAAAAGCAAGCTAAAGAATTATTAGATAACTATGATCGAGTAATCCTAGCTTGTGGTTCACGGAAGCCCCGTGATATTGATGTACCGGGACGTCAAGGCAGGGGAATTTTAATGGCAGTTGATTACTTGACAGCAATAACAAAATCTTTACTTAATAGTAATTTAAAAGATAAAAATTTTGCTCCAACTAAAGATAAACATGTACTAGTTATTGGTGGTGGTGATACCGGTAATGATTGTGTTGGTAGTGCAATTCGTTTGGGGTGTAAAAGTGTAACGCAGTTAGAAATGATGCCGGAACTTCCTGCTATTAGAAGTGACAATAATCCATGGCCAGAATGGCCGAGAATCAAAAAAACAGATTATGGTCAAGAAGAAAGTATTGCTGTTTTCAATCAAGATCCTCGTATTTATCAAACAACGGTAAAAGAATTTATTCTAGATAAAAATGGTCAGGTAAAAGAAGCAGTAATTGTTTCATTAGAGCCAAAAGAAAATAAAGAAACTAAGCGAGTAGAGATGGTACCTGTTGCTGGCAGTGAACAAACTATTCCTGCAGATTTAGTTTTAATATCTGCTGGATTTATTGGAACTGAAGATCATGTAGCTAGAGCATTTAATGTTACATTGAATCCTCGCGGAAATGTAAAAAGCAATCAGGATTATCAAACAAATATAAAAAAGTTATTTGTTGCAGGTGATATGCGTCGAGGACAATCTTTAGTGGTTTGGGCAATTAAAGAAGGTCGCGAAGTTGCTCGAGCAGTTGATTTTGATTTGATGGGTTATAGTAATTTATAAAAAAGATCATAGCGAATAAGCAGTTGTTTATCCGTTATGACCTTTTTATTTTTTGTTATAAAACTAATGATGGAGCATTGTAAACACGGGCAGCTAGTTCACTATCAAGTAAGTATAATGAACGAGAATCAGAACCAAATAGATTAAATTTAGTAATTAAATCATTAGCATTAGTTTCTTCTTCACCTTGTTCTTTAACAAACCAATCTAAGAATTGCATTGTACGAAAATCTTTAAGAGAATAGGCAGCATCATAGAGATTATGAATTAAACTAGTAACATATTCTTCATGTTCTAAGCCATAAATTAGAGGATCATTTAATTTAGTATACTCTTTATCAGGTTTATCGATTGCTTCAAGGGTTACTTTAGCATTGTTATTTTGAAGATATTGAACAAATAATATTGCATGGTCTCTTTCTTCTTGTGCTTGGATATTATACCAGTTGGCAAACCCATCTAATCCGTTATCTTTATAGTAATTAGCAAAGTCTAAATAAAGATATGCGGAATAAAATTCTTTGTTAACTTGATCATTTAATAATTCTACAACTTTTTTATCTAACATTTTAATTACCTCCTGTATATAGTATAGACCTATTTTATTTAATTGTTAATAGATTTAACAATTATGTAACATTAGACAATATCATTGTTATTGCTTTGTTCACTACTATTGGGAATACTAGTAGGATTATTAGTTTTACTGTCTAAATTTTTGGTAGCATTTATACAGATAAAGGAGATCAAGATTGTAAGTAAGCAGCTACTTAAGCCGTAGATCCATTTCTTATCATTGTTAATAAAAACCTGATGTTGAGATAGTTTAGACATAATTAAATAAATGATAGCTAGACTAGCAATTAATGCACAAATAATAATACTACAAGTTGCTAAAATTGAAATTCGGTATTTACTGTTTTGATTATTGGCTGTTGTTGGAAAGATACTGCTATCACTGTTTCCAAAAGGATTTGTACTATTATTAGTTGATGAATCATTGTTTCCAAAAGGATTATCACCATCGAGATTATTACTGTTCGTAGATAGTGATGTAACCGCTGAACTATTTGAATTAAGGTTATAATCCAAGATAACTGTACTAATACCGCTAATCAAAGCAGTAATGATCATTATCATGCAAATTAGATTATTTTTCTTTTTTAACATAACTTTCACCTCACAGTAATAGTGTAAGAAAAGATAGTATAGTTAAAATGTTTACAATATGTGAATATATGGCAGGTTTGTAAATCTTTATGTCATTATTTTGTCGGATTAAAGAATCTTAATTATTTGACAAAGGGTTTTTAATTTAAAATGGATAATGGTATAATAGTTCATGAAAGTGGGTGATTTGATGCCGTTAATTTCTGCATTTACATTTAATATAAGTTCAATCCTTAATGTAGGTAGAACTATTATAGATTTAATTCTTGTGTGGTATGTAATTTATTTATTGATTTCTATGATGAAGCAAAATATGCGTACAATGCAATTATTTAAGGGAGTTTTATTGATCCTAATTTTAAAAATGTTTACAAGTTTATTAAGACTAAGTGCAATGGATTATTTAGTTGATACAATTCTTACTTGGGGTGTGGTTGCAATTATTATTGTATTTCAGCCAGAGATTCGAGGTTTGTTGGAAAAAATCGGACGAACTAAATTAGAATTAAAGCATGATAATCTTAGCGATGATGAAAAAGAACGATTAATGGATGAGCTGGTTGGAGCAATTACCAAATTATCTGAGGATCAAACTGGGGCATTAATAACCTTTGAACGAAGACAGTCGTTAATAGATTATATTAATACCGGAACAAAGATTAATGCTGATATTAAAGCAGAGTTATTTACGACGATTTTTTGGGAAGGAACTCCTCTTCATGATGGAGCAACGATCATTAAAGGGGATCGGGTTGTCTGTGCGGCCGCCTTTTATCCACCCACCAATCAGGAATTAAGTCCACTATATGGAGCTAGACATCGTGCAGCCTTAGGTATTAGCGAGATAACTGATTCGCTTACAGTTGTAGTATCTGAAGAAACAGGAACGATTTCTTTTGCCACAGATGGTAAACTTCGAAAAATTCCTCGAAAAGAGTTGCGAGCAAGTTTGGTTAATGAACTAGATTGGTTCAATACTCAAGAAAAGGATGGTGAGTAAGATGTCAAAAAAAGAAAATCCTAAAAATCCAATAAAAAAAGATTCAACTACTGATTTCTTTTTAAACTTCATTACTCGTCAGAAATCAGAACAGAAAGATGAAGAAAAAACAACTACTTCTAAAGTAGTTGATGATACTGTAAAAGTGAGAGATAAAGCATTTGAATTATTCTATCACATGATCAATTCTTTAAATATATTTTTAGATCGTATGTTGCAATCAAATCTTTCAATGAAAGTTTTATCGTTTGTTATGGCTGTCGTTTTACTCTTTACAATTACCGGTGGAATTGATAATATCTTTTCAACCCCTAATGGCGGGGATTATCTGTATGATGTGAAAATTGATACTGAAGGGTTACAAAGTGACTACGATGTAGTAGGATTACCGGAAACAGTAAATGTTGCTTTAGTCGGACCTTCTTTAGATATTTACTCAACAAAGATATCCAAGAAATATAAAGTAGTTGCTGATTTCTCTACTCTTGGGGAAGGTGAACATACAATTGAATTGCAGGGAAAAGATTTTCCTAGTGATTTGCAGGTAATGATCGTACCACAGACTGTTACTGTTAAAATCACACAAAAGGTTACAAAGACTTTTGAGCTGGGATACAAATTTAGTAATGAAGATAGCATGGATTCTAAATATTCAGTATCAGTTGAATCAATGGAACACCATGAAGTTGAAGTTCGAGGTTCACAAGACAATATTGATAAAATTAATTCTGTTAAAGCAGTGATTGATTTAAAAGGAAAAAATAATGATTTTGAACAAAATGCTAAGATATACGCATATGATCGTAGTGGTAAAAAGGTTGATGTGGAAATTATTCCAAATACGGTCAAGGTAGATTGTATGGTTTCTTCTTATAGTAAAGAAGTTTCCATTGTCCCTCAATATACAGGGCAATTAGCTAGTGGATATGGTTTTGAGAGTATTAAACTTAAACAGGAAAAAGTAACTATATATGGTAAAGAAGAATTGTTGAATAGTATTAATAGTGTTGGGGTTGTAATTGATTTATCGGGATTAAGTGGCGATAAAAGTTATTCTAAATTGCCGCTTACTGGTATAGAGAATATTAATAAGTTAGATTTTAATACTGTTGATGCATCTGTGCGAGTATCACCATCAACAAAACGAATAATAACTGATATTCCAATCAACATTGTTAATAATAATGGTGGATATCAAGTTAATTTTGCTGAAGGACAGGACAAAGCTTCAGTCGAAGTAGATGGTGTGGCAGCAATCTTAGATGCACTGACGATCAATGATTTCAATATTTCAATTGATTTGGCAAACTTGAAGGCGGGGACGAATACTGTTAAAGTAGATTTAAAAATAGATAAAGGATATTTAACGGGGAAATTAGTTTCTCCAGAAAGAATTACGATTACCTTAAGAAAATAGGAGGAAAAATTAACGATGGGTAAGTATTTTGGAACAGATGGATTTAGAGGGGAAGCAAATGTTGACTTAACAGTTGAACATGCTTATAAAGTAGGGCGCTATCTTGGATGGTACTACTCTCAAAATGGTAAAGCAAAAGTTGTGATTGGGAAAGACACAAGAAGAAGTTCATATATGTTTGAATATGCACTAGTTTCAGGGTTAACAGCTAGTGGTGCTGATGTTTATTTATTACACGTAACAACAACACCTTCAGTATCATATGTTGTAACAAGTGAAGAGTTTGATTGTGGAATCATGATTTCTGCTTCTCATAATCCTTATTATGATAACGGAATCAAAATCTTAGATGGTAATGGTCATAAAATGGATGCTGGAGTAGAAAATTTAATCGAGCAGTACATTGATGGTTTAATTGATGAATTACCATATGCAACCAAAGATGAAATTGGGTGTGCTTTAGATTATTCAATCGGTCGTAATCGTTATATTGGATATCTGATGTCGATTCCCACTAGGGCATTTAGAAATTATCGTGTAGGTTTAGACTGTGCCAACGGTGCTAGTAGTGCGATTGCTAAAAGTGTTTTTGATGCTCTAGGAGCTAAGACTTATGTAATTAACAGTGATCCTGATGGGTTAAATATCAATACTAATTGTGGTTCAACCCATATTGAAGTCTTACAACAGTACGTAAAGGAAAACGCACTAGATATTGGTTTTGCTTATGATGGAGATGCTGATCGCTGTATTTGCGTTGATGAATTTGGACGAGTTGTAGATGGGGATCTAATTTTATACGTTTGTGGTAAATATTTAAAAGATCACGGAGAACTTGCTAATGATACTGTTGTTACAACGATCATGTCAAATCTTGGTTTATATAAAGCATTTGATAAAGAAGGTATTAAATATGAAAAAACCGCTGTTGGCGATAAGTATGTAAATGAAAATATGGTTAAAAATGGTCATGTTTTAGGTGGTGAACAATCTGGACATATTATTTTCTCTAAACATGCCACTACAGGTGATGGGATTTTAACATCTTTAAAAGTAATGGAAGCTGTTATTGAAAGTAAACGAACTATCGCGCAATTAATTGAACCTGTTACTATTTATCCTCAATTAATGAAAAACGTTCCTGTAAGAGATAAAAAAGAAGCACAGGAAGATCCTGATGTAAGAGCGGTTATTGCTGAAGTTGAAACTGATTTAGGTGAGAATGGTCGTGTTTTAGTTCGTGAAAGTGGAACTGAACCGGTTGTTAGAGTAATGGTTGAAGCAGATACTGATGAAAAATGTCTTATTAATGTAAATAAAATTGTTGATAAGATGAAGGAAAAAGGATTTGTAATCAAAAGATAAAATAACATAATGTCACACAATATTGCCATATAATATGGCAATATTTCATATATATTAAAAGTGAGGTGAAATACATGCAATTTAGAATAAATATTATTGATGATGAAAAAAATTTAAATGATTTAGTAAGAACCTATTTAGAAAAAGAAGGATATATTGTTTATTCTTTCTATACATATGATGAAGCTTTAATGCATAAGGATGATGATGTTCATTTATGGTTGATTGATATTATGTTGGATCGTGCTAGTGGATTTGAATTATTTAATGAGATTAAGGCTAGTCGCCCTAAAATGCCAATTATTTTTATGTCTGCACGAGATCAGGAATTTGATCGGATTATTGGATTAGAAAAAGGTTCTGATGATTATATAACCAAACCTTTTAATATTAAAGAAGTGATTTTAAGAATTAATAATTTAATTAAACGTTCATATGATGATCCATCAAAAATTAAGATGGATGGATATGATATTGATTTAGAAAAACGGCGCGTATTTAATGGTGGAGAAGAAGTAATTCTAACAACGAAAGAATATGATTTATTAGTTTATTTTATTACTAATAAAGGCTTAGCTATCTCTCGGGAACAGGTTTTGAATAAAGTATGGGACGAAAACTATTATGGTAGCGACCGGGTAGTTGATGATACTTTAAGACGTTTAAGAAAAAAAATGCCAGAGATTAATGTACGCACGATCTATGGTTTTGGCTATCGTTTAGACTAATGTTAAATAAGTTTTCTTTGCAGCGACAGTTAAGCAGATTTTCTTTACAAAAGCAGTTAATTATTATCTTTTCATTATTAGCGATGCTTGTTATATTGATTTTAGTACCGTTGATCAATAAAAATCTTAATGCTCTAATAGATGAAGAGATGTTTAAAACGCTAGATACTTCACAGAGCGCATATATTGATTTTGATTATTCACCAATTGCTAAATCAAGTGATAAACAAATTTATCATATGACTTATGATAAAAATACTAACTATTTATTTCCACCATCTAATCTAACTCGTGATAAAGTTTTAGCGTTATATCCAGTATTTGCTGATAAACTTAATGAGATGCTAAAAGGAAATAAAGATAAGATCCAGGCTAAAGGGACACTTGATGGCGATACTCTTTATTTTCAAATAACTAAAAAAGATAGTGATTCTTATATCATTTCATTAGTATACAGTGATTACTCTGCTAGTTTGATTTCATCAATTAGGCAACAAATAATAAATATTTTATATGTATCATTTGCTGTTATTGGCGCAATTATTTTTATTTGGGTTAGTGGCTTAATTAAACCATTAAAATTAATTAGAAATTATATAGAAGACATACGTAAAGATAAACAAAGTGAATTAAAGATTGATCGTGGCGATGAAATTGGTTTTGTTTCAGATGAACTTGTTGCGATGAAAGAAGAAATAGATAAACAAAGCAAGATCAAAGAAGAAATGATTCATAATATTTCCCATGATTTAAAGACACCGATTGCTTTAATTAAATCATATTCACAAAGCGTTAAAGACGATATTTATCCATATGGTGATAAAAATTCATCAATGGATATAATTATTGAAAATGCAGAACGTTTAGACGGTAAAGTTAAAAGTTTATTATATTTGAATAGATTAGATTTTATTAGTGGTGAAAATTCTGATAGTGAAGTTGATATGCATGAATTAATTGAACATATTGTTATCCAATTACAAGGAATGCATCCTGAAATTGAAATTGAAACAGATTTAGCTTTCGTTTCATTTAAAGGTGATGAAGAATGTTGGCGCATTTGTGTGGAAAATATAGTTGATAATGCTTACCGATATGTCGATAAAAAAATAAAAATTATTTTAAAAAATGATTATTTAGAAATATATAATGATGGTGAGCCAATCGATAATGATAACATTGAGGCTCTATTCCAACCGTATGAAAAAGGAACAAAAGGTCAATTTGGGTTAGGTCTATCAATCGTACATAAGACATGTACTATGTATGGATATAATGTAACGGCGATTAATCAGGAAACTGGAGTAAGCTTTATTATTGAAAAGAAATATAATTAACAATCCAAGGCTATGCCTTGGATTTTATTTACGTTATAATAAGTGATAATAAGTGGGTGATTAAATGTTAGACAAAAAAATTGAGTTCTTTATAGCGACTGTTGAAACAGGTTCTTTTTCTGGTGCTGCAAGAAAGTTAATGCTGTCACAATCGGCAGTTAGTCAACAAATAAATTTATTAGAAGAAGAGTTAGCTGTTAAATTATTTGATCGCTCTAATTATCGCCCTAGATTAACTAGAGCCGGTGAGTTCTATTTTAAAAAATGTCAGGAACTTGTTGCTATTTATGAAAAAATGAATCATGAGGTTAAATTGATTGATTCCTATAGTATTCGTATTGGGATAACTGGCCCATTTGAAAATCATCATATTCCTTTTTTAGTTAAATTATTTAAAGAAAAGTACCCACAGATAGAAATAACAATTATAAAAGGTAGTTTTCAAAGTTGTAAAGAATGGTTAAATAATAATCAGATTGATGTTGCTTTTGCTATTGAAAATGATTTTATTAATGAACCTAAAATTACCTATGAAGTTTTACTGCAGCATCAAATATGTGCAATTTGCAGTTATGAGCATCCATGGGCTAAGTTAACCAAGATAGCAGCGCAGAATCTTATCAATCAACCGCTAATTTGTCTATCAAGAAAGTTTGGGGAAGGCTTTTATCATGATTTTGTAGAAGCTTTTAATAAAGATAAGATTGAGCCAAATATTATAAAGGAAGTAGATACTCTTGATGAGTTGATTTTATCAGTTAAGCTTAATGAAGGAATTGGTCTAACTTCACGTGAAGTTGTTAATGAGGAAGAAGTAGCGATTTTAGATATTATTAATTCGCATCATCATGCAAACTATGTTATTGGTTATGCTAGGGATATAAATAATCAATTTATTTTTGATTTTGTTGCGCTGGCGAAAAGATATTTTAATAAAACTCTATAAGTAATTCTTATAAAGTTTATAAGATTATAGCTACTATTTTTTATAATTATCTAGCTCTATAATATTAATATATAGATGGAGGAAGATAAGATGTCAAAAGTAATAGTAACAGGTGTAGATGGTAATTTTGGAGGCTATGTAGCGAGAAATATTACTCAGTTAAAAGAAAAAGAAGATTTGATTTTTACTTGTCCATTTGAAGAAGGACTAAAGGAATTTAAAGATACTGGCATTGATTGTCGAGTAGCAAATTTTAATCATCCAGATGAACAGTTAGTTGAAGCCTTCAAAGGTGGCGATACAATTTTAATAATTTCAGCACCATTTGTTGGAGCAAAGCGTCAAGCAGCACATAAAAATGCAATTGATGCGGCAATTAAAGCAGGGGTAAAAAAAGTTGTTTATACATCATTAGTAAATGCTCGTGATGTAGAAAATCCTAGTATTGAAAAAATCGATCATGCATGGACTGAAGAATATATCGAAAGTACTGAATTAGATTATATTTTCCTTAGAAATTCACAATATGCTGAAGCAATGATAACTAGTTATTTAACATCTAATGGTAACTTATTGAGTTGTCAAGGAGATGGAAAGATGGCATATATCTCACGTTTAGATTGTGCGATGGCAGCGATGTATGCACTAACAAAAGATGATATGCATAAGCAAGTTTTAAATATTAATGGTCCTGAATTATTGACTTTACATGAATTTGCGGCAATTGGAAATAGAGAAACAGGAATGGATGTAAAAGTTGTCGATGTTAGTGAAGAGGAGGTATATGCTGGATTTGATGCTATTGGGGTACCACGTACTACTGATGGAGCATTTAAAGATGGCTCACCAGCTCCTTATTCAAGTGATGGAATGGTAACTTTTGCAAGAGCAATCCGAATTGGTAAAATGGATAATTTTACTGATGATTTTGAAAAATTAACTGGTGTAAAACCTCGTACAGTGGCTTATATGTTTGCCAATAACAGTGAATATGGTGTTGGAGCAAGAAATTCTACAGATGACTAATTATTAGCTTATTAATTGGTAGTGATATTATTGAGAAATCAATAATATTACTATCAATTTTTATTTGATAGAATATGTCAAATAAAATACCAAGATTATTTAAGAATTTATTTAAAGAAATAGAATTATTTTATGCTATGATAAAATTATGGAGGCGGAAAAATGAAATTATTATTTAAACAGCGCTTTTTTTCATGGCTAGATAGTTATGATATTTATGATGAAATGGGAAATACAGTATACACTGTAAAAGGTGAATTAAGCTGGGGACATAAATTACAGATATATAATGCTGATGGTTTACCTGTTGGTACAATCAAAGAAGAAGTTTTCACTTTTTTACCTAAATTTGCGATGTACCTTAATGATGAATATATTGGTCAAATAAAAAAAGAACTAACATTATTTAAACCATCATTCATTTTAGATTATAATGATTGGAAAATTTCTGGTAATTTTTGGGAATGGGATTATGAAATCATTGATTCTCGTGGTATTGTTATTGGAGATATTAATAAGGAATTATTTAATTTTACGGATACTTATTCTCTAACCATTAGTGATCCACGAAATGCAATCTATGTTTTAATGATTGCTTTAGCTATTGATGCGCAAAAATGTTCAAATAACAGTTAATAAGACACGAGAGTGTCTTGTTTCATCTTATGAAAAATAATTACTAAATTAATGAAGAGGTTTATAATAATAACCGAAGGTGGTAAAAATGGGGAAAGATGAAAACAATTTTGCGCGTGGCAGTATTCCACGACATATTATAAATTTAGCTGGTCCAATGATAGTGGCACAGTTGATCAATGTTTTATATAATGTTATTGATCGTATTTATATTGGAAGAATTCCAGATGTTGCGACATTAGCTATGGGAGGACTAGGGCTATGTTTGCCACTGATTTCTATTATTATTGCTTTTGCTAATCTATTTGGTATGGGCGGTGCTCCACTTTGTTCAATTGCTCGAGGACGTGGTGATATTGAAGAAGCTGAAGAAATAATGGGTAATTCTTTCATGCTATTAATTATTTTTGGGATTGTTTTAACAGTTATTGGTTTGATCTTTAAAGAAGATTTGCTGTGGCTCTTTGGTGCCAGTGAACATACAATCGGTTACGCTAATGATTACATGACTATCTATTTATTAGGGACAGTTTTTGTACTGATTGGTTTAGGTATGAATAGTTTTATTAATAGTCAGGGATTTGCTAAAATCGGAATGATGACTGTTTTGCTGGGAGCAATAGTTAATATTATTTTAGATCCAATTTTTATTTTTGGACTAGATTTAGGGGTTAAAGGAGCTGCTTTTGCAACAGTTATTTCACAATTTATTTCTGCATTATGGACATTACGTTTTCTTACAGGGAAAAAAACAATATTAAAGATAAAAAAACAGTATTTGAGTTTAAAAGTAAAATATGTCACAAAGATTATTTCCCTAGGAATGGCAGGGTTTATGATGGCAATCACTAATTCGATTGTAACAATCGTATGTAATGCGACATTGCAACAATATGGAGGAGATCTTTATATTGCAATTATGACGATCATTAATTCAATTAGAGAAGTTGCTTCTTTGCCGGGGCAAGGAATGGCAAATGCTTGTCAACCAGTATTAGGATTTAACTATGGTGCTAAAGAGTATGCACGGGTTCTTCAAGGAATTAAATTTGTAACTTTAACGGCACTATCAATGATGCTGATAGTTTGGCTGGCAATAACGGTATTTCCTGAATTATTTATTAAGATATTTAGTCATAATCAAGAAATCATTACCCATGGCGTGAGTGCTTTACGTTTGTATTTCTTTGGCTTTTTCATGATGTCATTTCAGATGACAGGACAAGCAGCAGCAGTTGGATTAGGAAAGTCAAAACAAGCTGTTTTCTTTTCAATTTTTAGAAAAGTAATTATTGTTGCCCCGCTAACAGTGATCTTGCCAATCTATATTGGCATTGATGGAGTTTTTATTGCAGAAGCAATTAGTAATTTTATTGGTGGTGGTGCCTGTTATATTACTATGTGGTTTACAATTGCGAAAAAATTAAAATCGGGTATTATTAGTGAATAATAGTAAAAGGATTATAAGTGTTATAAATCGCTGATCAATAATATTAGCGATTTTCTTTTTAAATTATGAAAAAATAAATATTGTCAAATAAATGATGATAAAATCATGGTAATTTGGAGGTACTAAAATGAAATTAAAAGAAAATTTTTTATGGGGTGGCGCTACAGCTGCGAATCAATATGAGGGTGGCTATAATGAAGGTGGTCGTGGATTAAGTATTAATGATGTTGAAAAGGGTGCTAAACATGGAGTACCTCGTGAAATTCATGAGTATATTCATGAAAATACATATTATCCATCACATGTAGCTACAGATTTTTATCATCATTATCAAGAAGATATTAAACTATTTGCCCAAATGGGTTTCAAATGTTTTAGAATGTCGATTTCATGGTCAAGAATTTTCCCACGTGGTGATGAAGAACAACCTAATGAAGAAGGTTTGGCTTTTTATGATAAAGTATTTGATGAGTTATTGAAATATGGAATTGAGCCAGTTGTAACCCTATCACATTATGAAACACCATTGACTTTAGTTAATGAATATGGTTCATGGAGAAGTCGTAAATTAGTTGATTTCTTTGAGCATTATTGTAAGACCGTATTTTCTAGATATAAGGATAAGGTTAAATACTGGATGACTTTTAATGAAATTAATGGCTGTTTAGAGGTGGCTCGTCCTTGGCATCAAGCGGGAATCGTTTATCGTGATGATGAAGATCATTATCAAACAATTCTCCAAGCTAGTCATCATATGTTTGTAGCAAGCGCTAAAGCAGTGATTGCAGGGCATGAAATTAATCCAAATTTTAAGATTGGCTGTATGTTAATTTATCCAACAACATATGCAGCAACTTGTAACCCGGAAGATCAGATTATGATGAGAAATAAGATGCTAAATACTTTCTATTATGGTGATGTTCATGTTCGAGGACGTTATACAAATACATGTACTTCATTATTGCATAAACATGGTGTTGAAATAAAAATGGAGCCTGGAGACGAAGAACTTTTAGCGAAAGGTAAAGTTGATTATATTGGTTTTAGTTATTATTTTTCAGCTGTTGAGGGTAATGATGCTGAAGAAATTGAAGGAAATGTTGTTAAAGGTGGACGTAATCCGTATTTAAAGATGACAGATTGGGGTTGGCAAATTGATCCATTAGGATTAAGAACAGCTTTAAATGAGTTATATGATCGTTATCAATTACCCTTGTTTATTGTAGAAAATGGAATGGGAGCAGTAGATACAGTTGAAGTCGATGGTTCAATTAATGATGCTTACCGTATTGATTATATTAAAGAACATATCAAAGCATTTAAAGATGCAGTTGAGATTGATGAAGTTGATTTAATGGGATATACCCCTTGGGGATGTATTGACTTAGTGGCAGCAAGTACCGGTGAGATGAGAAAACGTTATGGTTTTATCTATGTTGATAAGGATGATGAGGGTAACGGAACCCTTGCACGTAAACCAAAGAAATCATTCTATTGGTATCAAAATGTTATAAAAACAAACGGTGAGGAGCTGTAATGACTTAGGTCGTTACAGTTTTTTGTAGAATGTGTTAAAATATTCTACAAAGGGGAGAGTTTTATGGAAAATTATTGTCGCAAAATGGCCTGGCTCTTATATAATAGAGGGCTAGTCGATAAAGAAAATGTTGAAGATCTGCGCTTTTTGCTCGAACTTATTTTGACACAGGTTATAACGATCATATCAGTCTATATAATTGGTCTATTATTTATGGATGCACTGAGTATCTTGATTATTTGTGCCTGTTTTGTAGCCGGGCGAAAATATCTAGATGGTTATCATGCCGATACTTTTAGAAATTGTTATTTACTGACGATGTTAAACTTTATTTTTTGTATTTTTATGAGTAGGATAGTAGCATATGTTGAAATATTTTATTTTATAGGAATAGGAATATCATTATATTTATTATTTAAATATAGATATAAAAAAATAATTATTTTTAATTTATTCTATATATTGATAATAGTATTATTTAATACAGGTATAGTTTATCAAATCAATATGGTTAATTATTTTGTAATAGTATTGATGAGAGTGATAAGAGGGGAGGAATTAAAATGATCTCTATTGGGATAATCGATGATGAACAAGTATATTTAGATAAAATTAAAGATATTTTAATCACAAATTTTGATGACATTAGAGTCTATTCGTATAATTCTGCGAGTAAAATAGATAATGATTTAGATTTTATATTACTTGATATTGATATGCCCGATATAGATGGAATTATTTTTTCAAAACAACATCGTAATTACAGAATTGTATTTGTGACTAATTATGATACTCGGATCAAGGAAGCTTTTGGACCTAATGTATATGGATATGTATCAAAAGGAAATCTTGAAGAAGAATTAGTAGAGAAAGTTAAAGAAGTGATTGAGGTAATCAAATGTGATTATTATGTTACGTTTAAGGTAAATGGAATAGATATAAATATTAGGATTGACGATATAATTTACTGTCAGTATTTAGGTAATCATATTGTTTCAATAGTCTATCATGATAAAAAAATTAATATTAATAATAGTTCTTTGAAGAAAGTAAAAGAGGTTTTGAATGAATATTTTATAGAAATAAGCCAGGATATAATAATAAATAAACATCGAATTATTAATTTTGAAGATAGATATGTGTATCTAGATGGAATCAACAGTAAATTTGAAGTAAGTGTAAGAAAAAGAAAGTTAGTGAGAAAAAGTTTTTATGAGACATTTAGATGATAGAAGTTATTAGTGAATATTTTTATTGTTTAATTTATGTTATCGCACTTACATTTACTGCGAGTTATCTATTAGAGGAAAAGGTTAAATTTAAAAGAGTAGTTATAATGGCACCGCTATATGCAATTGTAAATTATCTTGTAGCAGGGGCTACTAGTAATAATTTTTGGGAATACATGATTGTGAATTCTATTATCATAGTCATAGATTTTTGCTATATTTGTATTTTATTTAAAAAAACAAATGTAATATTCTATGTTTCTTTATTCCAGTTATTTTATATATTTACTGTTAATTCTCTAATCCATGTTATTAATATTATTATTGGATTTAACCGTGAGGTTACATTATCATTTAGTATTCAAAGGCTTATCATGGTTTTTTTAATAAATATATTAACAGTTATTTTTATTGTTGTTTTGGATAAATTAAAGATTATTCCCACTCAGAAAGTAATAAATCGTCAAGTAAAATTATTTATCATGCTCGATATATTAGTTTATTATGCGATGGTAATTATATATAATATTGGTGTAGTAAGATTGGTTAATTTAATTACGGTATTAGTATTGATTCTATTATTTTTGTGGATAATGTTTTTAAAAATATTGTCTATGTATGTTGAAACAACAATCAGAAATGAAGAATTGATAATGGAGGATATATCTAATAAATATATAAGTAAGTATCTTGATTTTTATAATCAGGAAAGTGATAATTTAAGAAAATTAAAGCATGACCTAAAGAATCATCAACTTGTATTAGAAAGTCTAGATAAAAAGAATCAATATACTCAATATATTGATGAAGTATTTAAGGGAATTGGTCAAGTAACATATATTGAAAGTGGTAATATTTATATTGATGCTTGTTTATATGCTAAACAACAAGAATATCCTGAGATAATTTTTGATTTTGATATAAGTGTTGCGGGTTTGGTATTTAATGAAAAAGATTTAACATCATTAATATTTAATTTAATTGACAATGCATGTAACGAAGCATTAAAACACAATAAGTTAGTATCAGTGATGATTAGATATACTAATAATTTATTAATCATTAGAATTAAGAACACTTGCCCGATTAAGCCTAATTTTAGTACGGATAAAGGTGAAGGGCATGGGTATGGATTAAAAATAATTAAAAATATTGTTAATAAATATCATGGTGATTTGTTTATCGATTATCATGATGATCAAGTAATATTTAATATTAAAATAAACACTTAAGGAGGTATTTTTAACATATGAGGAGGTGTAAAAAAACATTATCTCGATTTATGTTATATTTTAGAAGTGAGGAGGATATGTAGATGAAAAATATGATTAAAAAAGTTATTAAAAATAGAATAGAAAAAGTAAAACTTAATGGTTATAATTGTTCACCTTGTGATTATTATAGACCAAAAAAACCAAGTAAATAATAGTACAAACTTTTGGGAGAGGGTAAATGTACTAAATAGTAATATTTATTAATGGCATAGCCAAAGCAAAAATTTATATAAATAAGATTCAATATAATCAATTTCTATAAAGATAGAATCGTCGTACATATACATTAAATGGGATAAAGCGTATATAATAAAAAGTGATTTTTATTATTACTGAGGGTTGTTAGCATGGCTTTTTTATTATAGAGACGAGATTTTGAACCTTTGTTTAGTAAATTATGTTATAAAATAGCTGGATTAATAATATGTTCGATTAAAAAGAGATATTAATTATTTAATATCTCTTTTTAGCGTGTGCCGGGCATGGCTGGCATGAATTCAGTTAGAGATAAACCAACCACAGGTAGTTACCGTCAAGCGTAGAAAACCACAACCTGTTGACAGTAATGACATGGGTGAAGGAAGTAATGTGATGTAGCGATTCTTTTGAACATGTGAACAGGAACTTAATGAGGCTAAATGGTGGATAAGGTTGCGCTACAAACCAAAGTCCAAATGGTATATGTAAGACTAAGACAGTAAATCAAGACATTGTGAAAGAATTAGGATTCATGCTCTACTTCGAGAGGCTTTATGGACGAGGAAGTCTAGTAAACTTTAAAATCAATGATAGTATCCTCGGTAGAAAAAGGTTTATCGTAAGAAGTTAGATGAAGTCATAGTAGGTAGAGATACTGGAGGACTAAAACGTTTATAGAGTGCAAATTTAGTAATGAAGACATCTTTAAATGTGCTAATATAGAATTAGGGCGGTATAGTAGGATGAATGTCATAAACTTTATTATATTACCGAAAATATTAGGTATTAAGAAAGGGAAAGACCTGGATTGGTACATCGCCTAAATTACTATCTTAAGAGTTTGTAATTTGATATAAATGTAGAGCCGTATACTAGACCTGCACGTACAGTTCAATCGGTGGGGCAATAAATTATTTTATTCCTTTAACCTATTACTGATTATTTAGAAAATAAAAAATATTTAAATTGTTGATGAGCCAGGGAATAAGTTAAAAATAATATAGTATTATTAGCCATGTTAGGATATCCTGATATGGTTTTTTATGCTATAATAGTACTATTTTATATAGTATTAATCAAAAGTTCATTAATAGTTAATAATAAATAAATATACTTAGGTCGTATAAAATAAAATTAGGGAGCAAATATGAAAGAAAAGTTCTATCGCTTTATGCAAGGAAGGTATGGCATTGATCAATTAAATAGTTTTTTAATGATTGTCTGTGTCATTTGTTTTATCGTAAATATGTTTATTGGCAGTATTGTTTTAACTTTTATTGCTTATGGAACATGGCTATTTGTAATATTTAGAATGTTTAGTAAAAATATTTATGCACGTAATCGAGAAAATGACAAATATTTAAATTTCTTTAGTCCACTTAGTCGGTGGTTAAAACTAAAATTGATGAGTAAACAAGATCCAAGTAACAAATATTTTAGCTGTCCTAAATGTAAGCAGATGGTTAGAGTGCCAAAAGGACATGGAACTGTTGTAGTAACTTGTCCCAATTGTCAAAACAAGTTTGAAAAGAGAACATAAAGATGTTTGGCTACGTTGTTATCAATAAACCAGAATTAAAATTTAAAGAATTTGATGTTTATCAGTCATATTACTGCGGATTATGCAAAACTCTTAAGGAAAAGTATGGTAGCCGGGCTCAAATCTCTTTGAATTTTGATTTGAATTTTATTAGTATCTTATTGAGTGGCTTGTATGAACCGGAAACTAAGATAGGGGAATCACGATGTGTTATGCACCCTTTAAGTAAGCATACGACTCGTTACAATGAATGTGTTGATTATGCCGCTAAAATGACGATTGTTTTAACATATTTTAAATGTGAAGATGATTGGTTAGATGAGCGTAAGATTAGTAAACAGGCATATAAAAGGTTGTTAAGAAAAGCATATCAAGAAATTAAGAAAGAATATCCAGATAAGTTGGCACATATCGAAACTTGTTTACATTGTATTAATGACTATGAAAGTCAAGGAATTACAAATCTTGATGAGATTTCTAAATATTTTGGTGAAGTAATGGGTGAAATATGTGCTTATAAAGATGATGAATGGCATGATGAATTATATGAATTTGGATTTTATTTAGGGAAGTTTATTTATTTTATTGATGCTTATGAAGATATTGAACAAGATTTAAAAAAGGGAACATATAATCCGTTTAAAGAATTATATCAAACGGATCAGTTTGAGGATAAATGCAAAGATATTTTAGAATTAATGATATCTGAAGCAACCATGGCTTTTGAAAGATTGCCAATTATTGAAAATGCCGCAATTATAAGAAATATCTTGTATGGTGGGGTATGGAATAAGTATGAATTAGTTAGACAAAAACGATTGGAAGGTAGGAAATAATGAACCCGTATCAAATATTAGGAATATCATCTGATGCAACTGATGATGAAGTAAAAAAAGCATATCGTACGTTGAGTAAAAAATATCATCCGGATGCGAATATTAATAATCCTAATCAAGCTGCGTATACCGAAAAGTTTAAAGAGGTGCAGACAGCTTATAAAACAATCATGGATGATCGTAAGCGTGGTTTTACAAATCGAACTTATGGCAATACCCAAGGTGCGGGGTATAATGGACAATCACAATCTAGCTATCAGTATAATGGTAATGATCAAGCTGCTTTTAATGAGGCTGCTGGATTTATTAATGCTCGAAGATTTCAAGAAGCACTTAATATTTTGGAACAAATTAAGACTCGTAATGCAATGTGGTTTTATTATAGTGCTGTAGCAATGAATGGAATTGGTAATAACATTACAGCAGTTGAATATGCGCAGACGGCTGCCCAAATGGAACCTGGAAACTTGCAATATCTATTATTTTTACAGCAGTTAAAAGGTGGTCAAAGACAGTACCAGACAGGGCAGCAGACTTATGGTTCGCCTTTTGGCAGTACAATGCAGTGCTGTTATAGTATTATGTTACTTAATTGTATGATGAATTGTTGTTGTGGTGGCCGGATGTGCTAGAAGGAGATATGATTAATGAGTAAAGTAATTGGAATTGACTTAGGTACAACAAATAGTTGTATGGCTTACATGGAAGATGGTAAAGGGATTATTATCCCGAATGCAGAGGGAAATAAAACAACCCCTAGTGTTGTTGCTTTCACTAATGATGGAAAACGGTTAGTTGGTGAAAATGCTAAACGTCAAGCTGTTACTAATCCGTTAAATACAGTAGCATCAATTAAACGTGAAATGGGAACTGCATATCGTAAAAATATTAATGGTAAAGACTATAGCCCTCAAGAGATTTCAGCAATGATTTTACAAAAGCTAAAAATTGATGCTGAGGCTTATTTACATGAACCAGTAACAGAGGCAGTCATTACAGTTCCTGCTTATTTTAATGATGCCCAACGTCAAGCAACTAAGGATGCGGGGCGAATTGCTGGTTTAAATGTTAAACGGATTATTAATGAGCCAACAGCAGCAGCCTTAGCTTATGGCTTAGAAAATAGCTATGGACAAAAAATCATGGTATTTGATTTAGGCGGTGGAACATTTGATGTTTCTATTATCGAAATTGGAAATGGAGTAATTGAAGTTTTATCAACATCTGGAGATAATCATTTAGGTGGTGATGATTTCAATGAAATTATAGCTAAGTATATTGTTGATGAATTTAGAAGAATTGAAGGCATTGATTTAAGTCATGATCAAGTAGCAATGCAAAGAATTAACGAAGCTGGTGAAAAAGCTAAAATAGAATTATCTACAATGATTACGACTATTGTGAATCTTCCTTTCATTACTAATACTAGTAGTGGACCAAAAAATTTAGAGGTTGAAATTAGTCGAGCTAAATTTAATGAATTGACAAAAGGCTTAGTTGATCGGGTTGTTATTCCAATGCAAAATGCTTTAAACGATGCACGTTTAACACCACAAGAATTAAATAAAATTATTTTAGTTGGAGGTTCTTCAAGAATTCCGGCTGTTCAAGATAAGATTAAAGAAATTACTGGCAAGGAAGCAAGTAAATCATTAAATCCAGATGAATGTGTAGCCCAAGGAGCTAGTATTCAGGGTGGTAAGTTGTCTGGTGATATAGCAGCTACTGGAAATTTTGATGTTCTATTACTTGATGTTACACCATTGACTTTATCAATTGAAACGATGGGTGGTGTGGCAACGCCATTGATTGAGCGTAATACTACAGTTCCAACGAGTCATAGCCAAATTTTTACAACTTCTGCTAACTTCCAAACTCAGGTAGAAATTAATGTTCTTCAAGGGGAACGTCCATTAGCCAAAGATAATAAAAGTTTAGGAAAATTTAAACTAAAGAAAATTAAACGGGCAATGCGTGGGGTACCCCAAATTGAAGTTACTTTTGATATTGATGCTAACGGAATCGTTAATGTATCAGCTAAAGATTTAGCGAGTGGAAATATGCAAAGTATTACTATTGAAAATACTTCGAATATGTCTGATGATGATATCGAAAGAGCTATTCATGAAGCTAAACAGTATGAACAGCAAGATGCTGTTACTAAAGAGCGTTTAGTTTTTAAAAATGAAGTTGAAAATTTGATTCTTACGGTTGAAGCAGCTTTATCTAAAAATGGTAAACAAATTGATAAAGCAATGAAATCAAATATTAAAAACGAACTTGCAAGCTTTAAAAAGTTAACTAAAAAAGTTGATTTTGAAACATGTGATCAGATTCAGTTTGATGAAATCAAAACAGCAAAACTTAATTTGGAAACAGTTGCAGCGTCATTGTTATCAATGCAATAATCCTTGGTTATAACCAAGGATTTTTTAGGAGGAAAATATGATAGACGAGATTTTAGCTTACAATCGGGCATTTGTGACTAATAAAGGATATAAGCCTTATACGACGAGTAAATATCCTGATCGCAAATTAGCGATTGTTACTTGTATGGATACCCGTTTGATTGAATTATTACCAGCGGCTCTAGGAATAAAAAACGGAGATGCAAAAATCATAAAAAATGCTGGTGGAGTTATTGTTCACCCTTTCGGTAGTGCGGTACGAAGTTTATTGATTGCTATTTATGAATTGAATGTTGAGGAAATCATGATTATCGGACATACTGATTGTGGAGTAGGAAGTATCGATATAGAGGCAATGTTAAAGAAGATGGAAAAGCGTGGAATCAGTGAAACGGTTATTAGGGATCTTGGATATTGTGGAATTGATTTTAATAAATGGCTGGGCGGTTTTGATGATGTTGAGATATCTGTTAAAGAAAGTGTTAGTTTGTTAAGACGACATCCTCTGTTGCCTAAAAATATTGAGATTCATGGACTAGTGATGGATTCAAGGACGGGCGCTTTAAGTTTAGTGGAAAAAAATTGATTTTTTTTGTTTAAAGAGCATCATGAGATTCTAGTTTTGTTACTAGAATCTTTTAATTATGTAAAGAAATACGGTATAATGGAAAAGTAGAAATATCTTAACTTAATATATCTTGTCTTGTTAACTATTTCACTTGACAATGAGTATGATTTGTGGGATATTTTATCTAATGTACGAGAACTTTGAAATTAAGTAAATGGGGAATAGTTAAATGAATGATATTATTGAAGAAATTCAAAAGTTAAAAAAAGAAAAAAATGCTGTCATTTTGGCACATTATTATGTTGATGGTGCAATCCAGGATATTGCAGATTATTTAGGTGATTCTTACTATTTATCAAAAATTGCTGTTGATTGTCCACAAGATGTAATTGTTTTTGCTGGAGTTGAATTTATGGGTGAAAGTGCTAAATTATTAAGCCCAAATAAGACAGTTTTAATGCCTGATAAGGATGCTGATTGTCCAATGGCTCATATGGTTGATGAATATTTTATTGCCCGTCTTCGTAAAGAGTATGAAGATCTATGTGTTGTATGCTATATTAACTCAACTGCTGAAATTAAAACAATGTCAGATGTTTGTGTAACATCATCAAATGCTAAGAGAATCGTTGAAGCTCTACCAAATAAAAATATTTTATTTATTCCAGATCAAAATCTAGGAAAACATATTGCTGAATTAGTACCAAGCAAGAATTTCTTATTCTGTAATGGATATTGCCCAACGCATTATCGGATTACACCAGAAGATATTTTAACAGCTAAAGAAAAACATCCGGGGGCACCTGTATTGATTCATCCTGAATGTAAACCAGAATGTGTAGAGTTGGCAGATTATGCTGGCAGCACTTCGGGAATTATTGATTATGCAACAAATGATCGGGAACATGATGAGTTCATTGTTGTCACTGAAATAGGCGTGATTCATGAAATGGAAAAACGTAATCCTGGAAAGAAATTCTATCCAGCAACTGATAAATTAGTATGTCCAAATATGAAGAAAAACACGCTTGAAAAAGTACGTGATTGTCTAAAGAATAATACTAATCAAGTAGAGCTTGATGAAGAGTTTATGGAAAAAGCTAAGAAACCATTGGAAAGAATGCATGAATTAGCAAAATAAGAAGGTGTAAATAATGAATAATAATTATGACGTAATCATTGTTGGAACAGGAGCTGCAGGGTTATTTGCAGGGTTATGTTTACCTGCTGATTTAAAAGTTTTAATGATTACTAAAGATAAAGTTGAAAATAGTGATTCTTATCTAGCTCAAGGAGGAATCTGTACTTTAAAGAGTGCTGATGATTTTGATGCGTTTTATCAAGATACTTTAAAAGCCGGTCGTAACGAAAACAATCCTGAATCAGTTAAAATCATGATTCAGCAGGCACCTCAAATTATGAAAGATTTGATGGATTATGGTGTTGAATTTGATCGCGATACTGAAGGAAATTTAGCTTATACACGTGAAGGTGCTCACTCGGAATATCGGATTTTACATCATCAGGATGTTACTGGTAAAGAAATCACTTCTAAATTAATTAAACAAGTTGAAATGCGGAATAATATCACAATGGTAGAAGATGCTACAATGCTGGATATTATTAATCATGATAATATTGCAACAGGAATCGTTATGGAAAATAATGGTGAAATTATTCAAATTAATGCTAAAGTTATTATTCTTGCAACTGGTGGGATTGGTGGATTATTTACCCACTCATCTAATTTTAGACATATCACCGGTGACAGTTTTGCAATTGCCTTAAGAAATAATATTGAACTGGAGAATATTAATTATATACAAATTCATCCAACTACTTTATATACAACTAAACCGGGTAGAAGTTTTTTGATTAGTGAATCGGTTCGTGGTGAGGGGGCCCATTTATTAAATCCTGATATGGAGCGTTTTGTTGATGAATTATTGCCTCGTGATGTTGTAAGTAATGCGATCAAAAAAGAGATGGATAAATATAATGTACCCCATGTTTATTTATCTGTTACACATATGGATCCAAAGCAAATCAAAAGGAGATTTCCTCACATATATGATCAATGTCTTGCTGAGGGTTATGATATGTTTACGGATCCAGTTCCTGTTGTTCCGGCTCAACATTATTTAATGGGAGGAATCAAGAGTGATACTTACGGACAAACTTCAATGAATAATCTTTTTGCAGTTGGAGAGACTGCTTGTAATGGGGTTCATGGCGCTAATCGTCTTGCAAGTAATTCTTTATTAGAGAGTTTAGTTTTTGCTAAACGAGCAGCCAAAGTTATTGCTGATGGTATTGACAAGATTAGCCTTTACGAAAAAGTAGTAGATTTAGATGGCTATGATAAAGAAAAGCTAAAAAAAGAAAATAAAGAAATAATTATGAATGAAATAAAAAGAAAAGATGGTGAATTCTATGATAAATGGTGTAAATCTTAAGGTAAACATTGATGATTACATCTTAAGTGCGTTGAAGGAAGATATCACGAGTGATGATGTTACAACAAATGCAGTAATGCCAGAAGCTAAATTAGGACATGTTGATTTGATTTGTAAACAGGATGGGATCATTTGTGGTTTAGAGGTATTCGAACGGACTTTTAAATTATTAGATGAAAATTGTAAGTTTACAACAAAATATAAAGATGGTGATGTAATCAAAAATGGTGATTATATCGGTGAAGTAATTGGTGATATTAGAGTTTTATTATCTGGAGAGCGTGTTGCTTTAAATTATTTACAACGAATGAGTGGGATCGCTACTTATACAAGTGAATCAGTAGCAATCTTAAAAGGATCTAAGACAAAATTATTAGATACACGTAAAACTACACCAAACAATCGAATTTTCGAAAAATATGCGGTTAAAATAGGTGGTGGAACTAATCATCGTTATAATTTATCAGATGGAGTATTAATTAAAGATAATCATATTGGAGCAGCTGGAAGCATTGCTAAAGCAGTTGCAATGGCTCGTGACTATGCCCCATTTGTTCGTAAAATTGAAGTTGAAGTTGAAACTTTAGAACAACTTCAAGAAGCACTTGAGGCTAAAGCAGATATCATTATGCTGGATAATATGGATAATGCGACTATGAAGGAAGCAGTGGCAATGATTGGTGATAAAGCTCAGAGTGAATGTTCTGGAAATGTTACTAAAGAGCGCTTAATGGAGATTGCAGAGATTGGGGTTGATTTCGTATCTTCAGGTGCGATTACTTATGCTGCTCCAATTCTAGATTTTTCAATGAAAAATTTACGACCATATTAAATAGATAAAGTTAATTGGGCTGGTTTAAGGAATAATCTTAAATCAGCTTTTTTAGTTAATAAAAATTATTTTATGATTAATTAAAAAAAGTGTAGTTTATTGACTAATTAAAAGGGCATACTTAATCTGGTGATAAAATGGAAAATGAATCATATTGGCAGCATACGATTACGCTGCCTAAATACCCGCAGATAAACAAAAATTGTAACTATGATGTTGTTATTGTTGGCGGTGGGATTAGTGGTGTAAGTTTAGCTTATCGTCTTAATAACAGTAATTTAAAAGTAGCATTATTTGAAAGTGACACACTTGGTAGTAAAACAACTGGGCATACTACAGCTAAGGTTACTTATTTGCATGGTGCTGTTTATGCTGATATTTATCAGGTCTATGGCCGGAGTAAAGCAAAACAGTATTTAGAATCAAATTATGAAGCTTATCAGGATATTAAAAAAATAATTGAAATGGAACAAATCGAGTGTGATTTTAAAGAAAATATTGCTTATGTAGGAGCAAGTGATACAACAAATGCAAAGAAACTTGACTGTCAAATCAGATTATTTAAATCTTGGGGATTTGAGGTTTTAGAAAATCGATTGAAGAATTGTCAGATTTCTATGGGACTTAAACAGCAGGCTATTTTTCATCCATTAAAATACCTAAAAGGATTACTAGCGCAATGTAAGCATATTGACATTTATGAACATTCATTAGTAACAGGCAGCATGCATCAAGATGGATTGGTATGTTTGGAAGTTAATGGGTTTAAAGTTCAGGCAAGACAGGTAGTTTGGATGACTCGCTATCCCCCTAATTTACAACATGGTTATTTTTTTAGAATTATTCAAGAAAAAGAACATGTCATTTTTCAAGAAGGACAGAGTAATGGTAATAGTATTTTAGATTTATCGACTAATTATTCTAAACGATATTTAGATGAACAGCATATTTTAATGATAAAACGAATTGATGATCTTAATCAAGTTTACTGGTATGCCCAAGATGGAAAGCCGTTAAGAAAAATACCTTATATTGGTAAAATGAATGGACAAGAATATGTGGCCTATGCTTATAATAAGTGGGGGATGACGTTAAGTCATGTTGCTAGTAAATTAATTTATGACTTAATTATTAATGATGAAAGTAAATATGCCTCTCTATATCAGCCTAGTTATGGCAATTATTTAAAATCTGGGGCGGATATGCTGAAACTAGTTAAAAATAATTATCATGGGATGATAAAAAATCGTTTAGTTTCTAGTAAAAAATTAAAGTTAAAGAAGCAGCAGGGTAAAGTTATTCGACATCAAGGACGATTATTAGCAGTTTATAAAGATGCTCAGGAACGAATATTTTATTTCTCGCCATATTGTCCGCATTTAAAATGTGTGGTGCAGTATAATGAGATTGATAATACATGGAATTGTCCATGTCATGGTTCTATCTTTGATTGTCATGGAAAACTTGTAAGTGGACCGGCAACTAAAGATTTAAAACAATATTGAAAAAGCATGGAGTTTAATCTTCCATGCTTTTATTACGGATAAAATATTCAGTTAATCTAAGTGGCTGTTTTAAACCGTCAATTAGATTACTAGGATCATTGATTTTAACATGATATTTAATAAAAGGCTCTAAAAATTGTATATAGGCTTCTCTTGTATCTTCAGTGACAGTAATAATGAAATTTTTTTGATCGTTAAAAATTAGTTTAAACTTTATTTCTATTCCGATATCATTAGTTCGCATAAAAGAAACTTTTCTAACTATAATATTTAGTTCTTCAAGATTAGCATAATTACGTTTAGATAAGTAATTCTCTAATTCATTAAGATCATCTTTCATAAAAAATAATTTCATCCGGTCATGAAGATTTAGTTTTTCTTTGTATAACATAAAATTATTATAAAATAAATAGATACTAGAATTACGATAACTATAAACAAAGCCTAGAGTAATTAATAAGGAAATTGGATAAATAATAAAACTAAATGAGTGATCTACTGCTATTCCGTTAGTCACAATTAAATTCTTAACCATCATGGTAATTAAAAAAGGAATAGTAATAAAACAAATTAACTTAAATACTAATTTGATTAAAGAGGGAATTTGATAGCCGCATCTATAAATTGGTTCCATCATCTTCAACATCCTTTTTTCGTTTTAACATATCTTGATAAGAATATACGCAGCCACAATAACTTTGACGATAAAGATGATAGCTGTCAGCAAATCTTACCGATTTTAAATAACCATTATTTTTCTTAAAATCACTAAATAAGAATTTTGTTTTATTTTGAGCAAAACTTGCTCCAATTTCATTGATCCATTGACTATTTTTATGAGGTGAAACACTCAATACAGTTGTCCAATAATCAAAATTGTGTTCACAGCTATATTGAAAGGCATCATTCATCCTTTTTTGATAACAAAGATAACAACGTTTCCCTCCTTCTGGTTCATCTTTGTATCTACTAAGCTTATTTAAATATTCTTTTGGTAAATAAGGTTGTTCAATAACTGTGATATTTTGATGATAATCTTGATTAAACTGTTTAATAAAGCTGAGTAATTCTTGATAACGACGATGATATTCAGCATTTGGATAAATATTAGAATTTGAATAATAAATCGTAATTTCAAAGATATCAGCTAGTTCTCTAATTACATTGCCGCTACAAGGACCACAACAAACATGTAGTAAGAGACGTGGTCGCGTATTTTTTATTTTTGTTAATTCTTCTTTAAATTTTAAGTCATAATTTATTTTCATAAATTGATTATAGCATAGTTTATTCTTGAACGTATAAATAAATTTTATGGTTTAATATATGCAAAACCTTCAGTTTGTTTTTGTGCTAATTCAACAACACCAGCTGGAACGATCGTAATAAATTGATAAATATCAGCAGCAGTGAGGTGATTAGCTGCTAAAGCATTGTTACATGCTGTAAAAGTTACGTGTTTTTTTGATAATGCGGTAAACATTTTTGCTATTTCATGATCATAATCGAGCTGATAGGCGATAACTGCCTCACTGTTTGCAAGAACTTCGATTTGATAATCGATATTTTGGACTTGATAATAATTGCTCATATTAGTAACATTGCCTAAACAAAGTTGCCATTTTGTTAATTCATCAACATGAAAGATAATTTTCATCATATACTCCTTTAATTAAATTAAACAATTGTATTTACTGGTAGCATCTATAAAATTGTTAGTGATTATTTGGCGCTCTAAATAATATTTAGCTAGTTGTTCGTCATTCATTTGATCTAATTGATCATAGAAATAAAGAATTAATTTTAAATATTGTAGATCATCTGAGTCGAGATGCTCAAGTAATAATGTTTGGGCTTCTAAATATTTATGTTGCTCCATTAGTTCTTTGATTTTTAAATAAATTAAATCGCTTTGAGTATAATTAGACTCATCTTTAATAGTATAACTTACAGTTTCGCTATTAAAAAATAATTTAGCTAAAGCTCTGGCAGCACTTTGAATTTGACGGATAATAAAATCTTCTTTATGATATGAAAACATGTTCTCACTTCCTCTACTTTTAATTCTATCATAATAAAAGAAAAAAATGTAAATCTCTTTAAGATTTACATTATAAACATACTATCACCAAAACTAAAGAAACGATATTTTTCATCGATTGCTTCCTGATAAGCTTTAAAAATAAATTCTTTACTTGCAAAAGCACTGATCAACATTAATAAAGTTGACTTAGGCAAATGAAAGTTGGTAATCAAACAGTCGATTGCTTCATATTTATAACCTGGATAAATAAAGATATCAGTATTTTCATGAACAGATGTAAATTTTCCATATTTTTTCATATTAGCTTCAAGTGTTCTTGTTGAAGTTGTACCAACTGCGATAATTCGTTGACCGTTTTGTTTAGCTTGATTTAATTTGTCAGCAACATCAGGTTCAATCATATAATATTCACTGTGCATATGATGTTCTAGAACATCATCAACTTTTACCGGTCTAAAAGTTCCTAACCCAACATGTAAAGTTACATCAAGGATTTCAATTCCTTTAGCTTTAATTTTTTCAATAATTTCATCAGTAAAATGAAGTCCTGCGGTTGGAGCAGCAGCACTTCCTTCAATTTTAGCATAAACAGTTTGATAACGATTTTGATCATCTAGTTTTTCTTTAATATAAGGTGGAAGTGGCATCGTTCCCAATTGATCTAGGATTTCATAGAAAATTCCTTCATAGATCATCTTGAATACTCGAATTCCTTCTTCTTTAATCTCGACACATTGAGCTTTTAAAAGGCCATCACCAAAAGTAATTATAGTATCAATTTTAACGATCCGAGCATTTCCAACTAAACATTCCCACATATCGTTGCCTTGATCTTTTAATAGTAGGACTTCCACATGACCGTTAGTTTCTTCTTTAATTCCAAATAAACGAGCGGGTATTACTTTAGTATTATTTCTAACTAGGATATCACCAGGTTTTAAATAATCTATAATATCATAAAAATGTTTATGTTCAATTGTCTGCTGATTACGATTTAAGACCATTAAACGTGAAGTATCGCGTTTATCTAATGGGGTTTGGGCAATTAGTTCTTCAGGAAGATTAAAATCAAATTCACTTATTTTCATCTTAAAAAGCCCTCTTATATACGTCATGACCGTACTTATCTAAAAATTCTTCTTTAAAGTCAAGTAAGCGATCTTCTTTAATTGCTTCACGAATATCACTTGCTAACTTCAGTAAAAAGTTAACATTATGAATCGATAGTAATGTTTTACCAAAGATTTCATCACATTTATGTAAATGACGAATGTATGCTCTAGTATAGTTTTTACAAGCATAACAGTCGCATTCAGGGTCTAGAGGTGTAAAATCATATTTAAATTTCTCATTATTAATATTTAAACGTCCCCTGCTTGTCATTATTGCACCGTGGCGAGCTACGCGAGTAGGTAACACACAATCATACATATCGATTCCACGAATGGCACATTCGATTAGATCAATTGGATTGCCAACTCCCATTAAATAACGGGGTTTATCTTCAGGCAACCATTTGATAGTATCATCAACCATTTTATACATTACATCTTTAGGTTCTCCAACACTAGTCCCTCCGATCGAATAACCGGGGAAATCCATCGCGACTAATTCTTTAGCACACTGTTCTCTCAAATCAGGGAATTCACCACCTTGAACAATTCCAAATAAAGCCTGTTTTTCCGTGTTTTTGTGTGCTTCTTTTCCACGTTTTGCCCATCGTAAAGTTCGTTCCATGCTATTTTTCATATATTCGTAGGTACATGGATATGGGGCACATTCATCAAATGACATAATCATATCAGCACCTAGTTTATTTTGAATTTCAATTGCTTTTTCTGGTGATAAAAACAATGAACTTCCATCAATAATACTTTTAAATTTTACGCCTTCTTCTTCGATTTTTCGTGTTTTACCTAGAGAAAAAACTTGGAAACCACCACTATCAGTTAGCATTGGTCCGTTATAATTCATAAATTTATGTAGTCCCCCAGCTTTTTCGACAACATCTTCACCGGGACGTAACCATAGGTGATAAGTATTAGCCAACACCACTTGTGAGTGCATTTCTTTTAACATTTCTGGGGAAATTCCTTTTACGGTAGCTAGCGTACCAACGGGCATAAACATTGGAGTTTCGACATCACCGTGAGGGGTATGTAAAATTCCATAGCGAGCACCCGATTGTTTACAAACGTGTTTTAATTCATAAGTTATTGCTGCCATAATCATCCTCCTTAAAGCAAGCATTATTATACCGCAATCTTGCTCTATTTACAATTTTAGTTTGCAATAATAAAACCCTATAAAATTATAGGGCTAAATAAGATTTAAATGTTGTAAAGCATGGTAAATACCATCTTCTTCAATATCTTTAGTTACATAATAAGCAAGTTTAAATAATTCTGGTTCACCATTTCCCATCACAATCGCATGTTTAACATATCTAAGCATTGCTTCATCGTTAAAACTATCACCAAAAACATAAGCATCATCTTTATCAAGACCAAAGTAATCTAGTAAAAATTGAATTCCTGTAGCTTTAGAGCATCCTAAAGGAACAATTTCTCCAAAGTCTTCTGCTCTAGTAATATATTCAAAATCTTTTGTAATCTCAGACTTAAAAGTTTCAATATCTCCATGTTCATCAAACCAGACAGCTAGTTTATCGAATGACAGGTTAGGGTCATCAAAAGTTGATAAGTTAAAAGTTGGTGTAGCTTCATAGCGCTCTTTGACTCCTTTTAAAAAGGGGTGACGAATATTTTGATCAAAATAAACGGTATTTTTTCCTTCAAGAACACCTTCGACATTAGTTTTTCTAATCAAATCTCGAACTTCAAAACATCTTTCTTGACTCAATGTTTTTGAAAATAACACTTCATCATGATAACGAATATATGTTCCACAACCACAAACATAACCATCAGGATCTAATTCCTTGATACACTCATCAATTGATGAAAAAGGTCTGCCTGTATTAATAAAAATCAAATGTCCTTGTTCTTTTGCTTTTTGTAGTCCTTCAACTGTACTTTTAGGGATAGTGTGTGTTGTTTCTGATAAGATTGTGCCATCTATATCAAAAAACATAATTTTATTTGTTGCCATAATTACCTCCATGATAATTGCATTATACAATAACTTACTTTTATCAACAATTGATTATCTAAAATAGAAAAAATATTTAATTAAGCCGCTAATTAAATATTTCTAAAAGTATATTTCTTATATGAAGCAAGAGAATCTTTGAATCTACGTTTACTAATAGGCAACACGGTACCATCTTCAAGAGTTGTACTTTTATTCTCAATATTGATAACATATTTCCAGTGAACTAAGTAAGACTGGTTGATCATATAAAAATCTTCACAGTTAATAATGCTTTCGATATTAGATAGTTTATATTTATTTGTCTTAATAACTCTATCAGTTGTGTGAATATAACAAATATGACCATAACTTTCACAATAAAGAATTTTCTTACATTTAATAGTTGTTAAACCATTTCTATCTTGTAATGATATAACACGATTATCACGATTTAATTTAGAAATTAAATGTTTGATTGGCTGGATCAATCCTGTTTCAAGATTTTCTTTTTTAACGAAATCAAAGGGATGAACACTAAAAGCATTAAAAACAAGATCATATTTATTAGTAATGAAAATAATAGTAGTATCATCATGGTTCTGGAGATAGTTTTGAGCTAATTCAATCCCATTTAATGATGGCATATCAATATCTAAGAACAGCACATCATAATATGTATCCATATGAAGTTTTTGAGGATTATTAAAACAAGTAATAGTAGGGTCAATACCGACACTGTTAAAAATACTTTTTACTTTATATTGAACAATTTGTAAAATTCTTTGATCATCATCAACTAGTGCAATATTATACATAATTATCTCCTTTTAAATGCTCTTACTTATTATACACAATCAATAAAATAGTTGCTGAGGATACTTTAAATTGGCCTAAAAAATTATATTTTGACCGAATTTGTCAAAATATAGCCCGAATTTGTAAAAGTGCGGACAGGGCATTTAAATTATGATAATTTTAATAGCGAGGGGTGAAGATTTTGTTTGAATTCTTAGCAGAGAAGATAACGCAAGTGTTAGAAACAAAAAATATCATTGTAAGAGATCGGGCAATATATAAATATGGGATAGAGACGTGGATTTCTGCATTAGCTAGTATCTTATTATTGTTGGTTGTGGGGATCATCTTTAATTGTATACTAGAGGTAATAATATATGAGGCGGTATTCTTTATTTTAAGAAGATTTACGGGAGGCTATTATTGCACAACACATTTTGAATGCATGAGTCTGTATATTGCAATTTTTACTCTTTATATGGTATTAAGGGAATATTTAAAAGTATCGATTGTTATGGTTTGCATAGCCATCGCAATATCATTAATAATTATTATTAGTCTTTCACCAGTACAATCGAACGATCAACAATTAACTGAATTGGAACAAAGAAAGTATCACCTCTATAGTACCTTGCTATCCATAATTGTAGGTATTTCCTGTATTGTTTTAAGATTTTTAAATATTCCAGTTTATTCAATTCTAACATATTCGTTTTCTTTACTTGCTATCCTAATGCTAGGAGGAAAGGTAGTCAATCGTCGCAGTTGATTGCCTCTCCAAATTAATTTATTTAAATATTTATAAGGGTTAGTTATTACTAACGCTTTTTTTGTTGTTGGTATTAAAGTTAAAGATAATCGTATAGTTTATTAGTAGTGAAAAGAGAGATGATCAAAATATGTATACAATCTTACAAAAAACTACGAATTATCATTGTTTTTTTTATTCAAGCAAGATACAATATGAAAGTATAAAATAATGTAGGGGGAAATAGTATGTACAAGATTGTCAAAAAAGAAGTACTAAATGATGTCGTTGAACTGATGGAAGTTCATGCACCATATGTTGCTAAAAAGTGCGAACCAGGCCAATTTATTATTTTACGCGTTGGTGAAGATGGTGAAAGAATCCCATTAACAATCGCTGATTTTGACCGTGAAAAAGAAACAATTACAATCATTTATCAGATTGTTGGTTATTCAACTAAAGAATTAGCTAAATTAAATGAAGGTGATGAATTGACAGATTTTGTTGGGCCATTAGGAGTTCCAACAGTATTACATGAGGCTAAACATGTAATCGGTGTAGCTGGTGGGGTTGGTAGTGCACCATTATTCCCGCAACTTCGTGAATTAGCAAACCGTGGTGTTGATGTTGATGTAATCATTGGGGGACGTGAAGCTCAATATGTACTATTAGCTGATGAATTTAAAAAGTTCTGTAAAAATGTTTACATTGCAACTGATGATGGTTCATTAGGAACTAAAGGTTTTGTTACTAATGTATTAAGTGATTTAATTGAAAAAGGTGAAAGCTTTGATGAAGTAATTGCGATTGGACCAGTGCCAATGATGAAAGCAGTTGTAAATGTTACTAAACCTAAAAATATAAAAACTTCAGTATCTTTAAATCCAATTATGATCGATGGAACAGGGATGTGTGGATGCTGTCGTGTCAGTGTTGATGGAAAAATTAAATTTGCTTGTGTTGATGGTCCTGATTTTGATGGACTTCAAGTTGATTTTGATGAATTAATGCTGCGACAAAGAATGTTTAAGGAAGAAGAACATACTGTTAGTGAAAATGCTAATCGTATGTGTAATTTAATGGGAGGTGTCAAATAATGCCAAACATGTCATTAACAAAGGTAGTAATGCCAGAACAAGAACCAGATGTAAGAAATAAGAATTTTGAAGAAGTAGCTTTAGGATACACTAAAGAAATGGCAATGGAAGAAGCTACACGGTGTTTAAATTGTAAACATCAGCCATGTAAACAAGGGTGTCCAGTTGGCGTACCAATTCCTGAATTTATTCAAGAAGTAGCTGCTGGAAATATGGAAGAAGCATACAAGATCATCACTAGCGAAAATGCTTTACCAGCTATTTGTGGTCGTGTTTGTCCGCAAGAAAATCAATGTGAAGGTAAATGTGTCCGTGGGATTAAAGGTGAAGCAGTTGGTATTGGGCGACTTGAAAGATTTGTTGCAGATTATCATATGGCTAATGGAAAAGCCCCTGAATTAGATATTAAGAGTAACGGGATTAAAGTTGCAATCATTGGTTCTGGACCAGCCGGAATTACTTGTGCTGGAGAACTTGCCAAAAAAGGTTATGAAGTAACTGTTTTTGAAGCACTTCATAAAACAGGTGGAGTATTATCTTATGGTATCCCTGAATTCCGTTTACCAAAAGCTTTAGTCCAAAAAGAAGTAGATAGTGTTGCTGCTTTAGGTGTTAAATTTGAAACTAATGTTGTAGTTGGGCGTTCAATTACAATTGATGAACTTCAGGAACAAGGATATCAAGGTATTTTCATTGGTAGTGGGGCAGGCTTACCACGTTTTCAAAATATTCCTGGTGAAAACTTAAATGGTGTATATGCAGCAAATGAATTTTTAACACGGGTCAACTTAATGAAAGGTTATGAATTCCCTAATCATCCAACACCAGTTAAAATTACTGATACTGTATGTGTAATTGGGGCTGGTAACGTTTCAATGGACTGTGCTCGTACAGCAAAACGTTTAGGTGCAAAAAATGTTTATATTGTTTATCGCCGTAGTGATAAAGAAATTCCAGCTCGTGCTGAAGAAGTACATCATGCTAAAGAAGAAGGCATTATTTTTAAATTATTAACTAACCCAGTTGAAATTCATGGTGAAGATGGATGGGTCAAATCAATGGAATGTGTTGAAATGGAACTTGGAGAACCTGATGAATCAGGAAGAAGAAGACCAGTTGTTAAAGAAGGATCGAATTTTGTGATTGAAACCGGAACTGTAATTGTTTCAATCGGACAGAGTCCTAATCCGTTGATTCGTCAAACCACACCAGGATTAGAAACTCAAAAATGGGGTGGAATCATCGTTGATGAAGATTCTATGAAAACAAGTAAAGAGGGCGTATATGCTGGTGGTGACGTTGTTACTGGAGCAGCTACAGTAATTCTAGCAATGGGAGCTGGTAAAACAGCTGCTAAAGCAATGGATGAATATCTTGCCAATAAATAATTGAATTCCTAGGTAATCCCTAGGAATTTTTTTAAAATAAAATGGTTTTCTTGTTATAATGGTAAATAGGAGGAGCAAAATATGGAACAAAGTATAACATTTGTGGATGTAGAAACACCTAATTATCAAAATAATAGTATTAGTTCAATTGGTGTTATCAATGTTGATGGTGATGGTGTTGTAACAACTAAATATTTTCTTGTTGATCCCGAGGCACATTTTGACCGTTTCAATATAGAATTAACGGGAATAACCCCAGAAATGGTTGCTGACCAACCAAATTTCAAAGAAGTGTGGTCTGAAATAGAACCATATTTTACAAATAGTTTAGTGGTTGCCCATAATGCTGTTTTTGATTTAAGTGTTATCAGTGCTTGTCTGCAACGTTATGATCTGCCTATCTTCCCTATTTTTTATACATGTACTTATCGAATCAGTCGCGCTTTAAAGATTCCATCCAATAGTTATAAATTAAATGATTTAAGTAGTTATTATCATGTAACCTTGGATAATCATCATAATGCTTTAGCGGATAGTAAAGCATGTATGGAAATATTTTATTATTTATTAAAAGAACCAAATTTGGAAACTTTAGATCAGTATGTTAAATGCTTTGAACCAACCAAAGGAAATAAAGATAATAAAAAATATTTAGAGGTACTGATTGGTCTTTTAACCGGAATTGGATTTGATAACTATTTAAATAAAAAAGAAATTAGTTTTTTAAATAACTGGTTAACTAAGAATCAGCTTCCTTATGAGTATGCTAATATTGTCAAGGAATTAAAAGCTGTTTTGAAAAATGAATATATAACACATTATCAATATTTACATATTCTTAATGAACTCCAATATATGAAAAGTATTAAAGCTAAAAATATACGTTCATTATATGAGTTTATGGCTATTTTGGAAGGGATCAGTTGTGATGAAGTTATTAATGATGATGAAATTATGGAGTTAAATAAGTGGATGAAAGAAAATGAACAATTTAAAGGTACTTATCCCTTCAATCGAATTTTAAATAAATTAGAGAAGATTATCATTGATAAACAAATAAGTACAATAGTTACAGATGAGTTGTTATATTATATCAAAAATTTCTTTAAACCAGAGCTTGATCAAGGTGATTTATTTGATGTCAAGAATAAAGTTATTTGTTTAACCGGTAATTTTTGTTTTGGGGAACGAAGTCAATTAGAAAAACTTATTGTTTTAAAACAAGGAATTATAAGTAAAAGTGTGACAAAAAAAGTTGATTACCTGGTTTTAGGAAGCAAAGGGTCAGCTGGATATAAATATGGGAAGTATGGTGCTAAAACAAATAAGGCTTTGACAATGAAAAGTGAAGGTCATAAGATTGAATTAATTAGTGAAGCCAGATTAATGGAAGTTTTGAAACTTTCTAAATAAATTGATGTGAGGTAGATGATGAAAGTATTGGTGATTTATTGTCATCCTAGCAATAAAAGTTTTACAGCTAGGATGAAAGATGAGTTTATTAGAGGATTGGAAGACGGAGGGCATACTTGTCAGCTTATTGATTTGTATCAAATTAATTTTGATGAAACATTTAGTGAAGAAGAATACTTAAGAGAAGCCTTTTATGATCAAGCCTTAAAAGTGCCTGAGGATGTTCAAGCACATCAAAGACTAATTAATGCAAATGATGCGGTTGTGTTTATTTATCCTGTTTTTTGGACCGAGGCACCGGGAAAACTGGTCGGGTGGTTTCAACGCGTTTGGACTTATGGTTTTGCTTATGGGACTGAGACTAAAATGAAAAAGTTAGATAAAGTACTGATGCTTGTCACGATGGGTGGCGACCTAAGTGAAGAAATTCGTCAGCAGCAGGTTGCAGCAATGAAAGTTGTGATGTTAGGAGATCGAATTGGTGAACGTGCCAAAACGAAGGAAATGATCGTGTTTGACCGTATGTCCCGAGATTATCCGGTACGTGAAGTAAATTATTCGAAAAACTTAAAACGTGCCTACTTATTAGGAAAGGAATTTTAGAAGAATGTATAAAGAACGGGTCAAAGAAAATTTAGAAACCACAAGATTACGATTAAGAAAGTTTAAATTAAGTGATAAAGAAGCAGTTTATAAATATGGAAGAGATCCGCGAACTCTAAAATATCTTGAATGGATTGGGGTGACTACTCGTGAGGAAGCTAGAATAAGCATTGAAGAATATTATTTAAGTCGTGCAGGAATTTATGCAATTGCTTTGAAAGAAAATGATTTATGTATTGGAGCGATTGATATTCGTTTAGATGAAGCTAATGATAAAGCTAGTTTTGGGTACTTATTGGATCCCGATTACTGGAATCAAGGATATATGAGTGAGGTATTATCACGAATTTTAAAACACTGTTTTGAAGACATAAGAGTAAACCGGGTTGAAGCAATTCATTATAGATTAAATCCGGCCTCTGGGAAAGTGATGGCAAAATGTGGAATGAAGCAAGAAGGAATAGGAATTCAAGAGCTAAAAATAAAAGGCCTTTATCATGATGTGGTGCATTACGCGATAACTCAAGAAATGTGGCAAAGACGTTGATATCACGTTATTGCAACGCAAAGTTGACAAAAATAATTAAAGTGCAATGGCAAGTTGGTAGTAAAAAAGTAACTGCATAATTATGATTTGGGTGAGGTGATAAAGATGAGTTTAAGTGATAACTTAAGAGCTTTAAGAAAACAAAAGGGGTATTCACAAGAACAATTGGCAGAGCGTTTAAATGTTTCTAGGCAAGCTGTTTCGAAATGGGAAAGTGATAATGGTTATCCAGAGATGGAATCGTTAATTATTTTAAGTGACCTGTTTGAATGTACTATTGATGATTTATTGAAAAATGATTTGACTCAACATAATCCAACAGCCAAACAAGCATATGATAAACATTATAGTCTAATAGCAAAGGCCTATACATTTGGAGTTGTTTCAATCTTGCTGGGGGTATGCGCATATCTATTTGCTGAAATTTATTTTTCGGAAAATACAAAATCTGAGTTTATTGGCGAAATTATTTTCTTGTTTTTTGTTTTAATTGGGGTAATTACATTTGTTTATTTTGGAATGAAAGATAGTCATTTTAAAAATAGTCATTCTGAAATAACAGATTATTATACGGATAGTCAAAGAAGTGAATTTAATCAAACATATTCATTGAGTATCGCAACTGGGGTAGGAGTGATTTTATTTGCAGTTGTTTTACAGATTTTAATAGAGAATTTATATAATGAAAATCTAGCTAATGGTTTATTTATGGTGTTTGTTACTATTGCAGTTGGAATTTTTGTATATTTTGGAACACTAAAAAGTAAGTATGACCAAGTTGATTTAAAAGTTATTAAGCAAGAAAAAAGGAATAAAAAAGTCTCAATATATTGTGGTATCATTATGATGATTGTTACAGCAATTTATCTTGGCTGCTCATTTACTACAAATGCCTGGCATATTTCATGGATTGTTTATCCTATCGGGGGAATTATTTGTGGCATTGTTTGGCTCCTTTTTGAAGCACATGAAGAAGATTAGAAAAATGCTAATCTTTTTTGTTTTGCGCGGATAAATAGCAAAATGTAAATTATTGTATGTAGTTATATTAAGAGGGTCATGTTAAGATTAAAGGGTAGGAGGGGATAATTATGAGCTTAGGAAAACGGATTCAGTCGTATCGAAAACAAAAAGGATTATCACAAGAGCAGCTGGCATCAAGATTAAATATTTCCAGACAAGCCCTATCAAAATGGGAATCTGATATAAATGTCCCCAATATTGATAAGATTATGGATGTAGCAAAAGCTCTAGAAATCACGCTTAATGAATTACTTGGTTTAGAAGAAGATTCAAATGATGAGTATGCTAAGTTGGAAAGTATTTTAAATCAAGTGGTGTTAACTCAAAATAATGAGATTATAAGAAACAAGAAATATTTAAAAATGGGTTTGGTAATTGGGACGGGAATATTTATAATTCTTGCTCTTGTTATGTGGAGTGTTTTAAATGATATTAAAGGAATTAAAAGCACGATTGGAAATAATAATGCAGGTTTAAGTAATCAGATCAATATAATCAATAACCAATTATCATCATTAGAAAATTCTCTTTTTGATCAGCTTCAAGAACAATTACAAGCCCAAGGTTCTTTACTAAGCTCTTTTGAGCTTCAAATTGAGGATATTGATTTTAAAACACAGACAATGAAAGTCAAAATTGATCTAGTTGTTAAGAATTATGAGGATACTAGTAGTGTGGTAGTTGTTTTAGATTATGAGCATTATGATGATCGGTCATATCTATTAACATTAAGTGATGGACATTTTAAGACAAGTGAAGATTTACCTATTGATAATATTTTAAATGCTGCCGTGACAATTGGAACAGATAGTAAACAAGCACAGTTATTAAAAAATGTTGCAGATTATATATTGCCTGAATTGAAACTTAATTATGGTGAAGTTTATGAAATAATCTATCAGCAGGATTCGTTAAACATTACGTTAAACCCAGATGATACTGTAAATTTGAATGAGAGTGGTATATTGTCAAAATATAAAAAAGATAATAAATTAGTAAAATTCGATGGGTTTTATTATTTAAATGATCAGAAGCATACTGTTAAAGTTACAACAGATAAGCAAAGAAATATTCTTTTTTCAATTCCTGCTAATGACTTTAAGAATGGTGATAAACTAAAAATAGTAATTAATTTGGTCGATAAAACGGGGATCACTTCTCAAATTGAAAAGAATTTTATTGTAGCAATTATAGATGATTCAGTTAGTCTGTATGAAGAATAAAGCACTAGTATTATATTAGTGCTTTTTATCATGATAAAACTAAATAACATTTAGATATTATAGTGATAATAAAGTTAGAAATTTCTAAAACAATTATTATCATGATAAAAAATACTGTTATTTTGTTTAGAATTCGTGTATAATTGCCATGAAGGAGTGATAACTATGTATAAATATTTGGAACCATATGCAGCAATGATAGAATTTTTAGGGAAGGCTTTAGGCGATAACGTTGAAATTGCGTTACATGATTTAACTTCAAAAGAGCAAGAAATCGTTGCAATTGCTAATAACCATAACTCAGGAAGAGAAGTTGGGGCTAAATTATCAAATTTATCATTACATTATTTAGAAGAAAAACAGTATTTAGATAATGATTATGTAATGAATTACAAGACAACTGGATCAGATGGAAAATTAATGCGTTCAGCAACTTATTTTATTAAAGAGCCTGGTAAGGAAATGCCAGTAGGTATGCTTTGTATCAATGTAAATATTTCTGATTTAGAATATTTAACATCGACGATTAAAAAAATCTTAGGTATTAAAGATGAAAAAGATATTGAGTTTAAGATGGATAATCCAGTTGAAATTTTATCTTCACCGTTAGATGAAATGATTGATCTTTATATTAAAGAGTGTTTAGAGAAAATGGGTTTCCCAAGTTATTTCTTAGCAGAACGTTTGAATGTTGATGAAAAGATCAAGGTTGTTAAATACTTACAAGAAAAAGGTACTTTTAAAGTAAAAGGAGCTATTGTTTTAGTAGCTGAAAAATTGGCAGTTTCTGAACCTACAGTATATCGTTATTTAAAAAAGATGGAAAAATAGGAGAGTAAAATGAAAGAATTAGTATATGTAAGTGGTCATAAAAACCCTGATACCGATTCAATCTGTTCGGCAATTGGATATGCTTATTTATTAAAAGCAATTGACCGTTATAATGCCGTACCAGTAAGATTGGGTGAGGTAAGTCGGGAGACTGAGTATGTTTTAAAAAGATTTAATTTAGAAATACCAACTTTATTAAAAACTGTTAAGCAAAAAGTAGAAGATTTAAACTATGATAAAGTAACTGTATTTTCAAAAGAATTAACATTAAAGACTGCATGGTCTTTAATGAAACAACAGAACTTAAAATCAGCACCAATCTTAGATGATCATGGGCAATTATTAGGATTATTATCAACTTCTAATATTGTTGAAGGGTATATGGAAAAATGGGATAGTAGTTTATTAAAAGATGCGCATACACCAATTGAAAATGTAATTGATACATTAGAGGCATCAGTAATTTATTTAAACCATAATTTAAAAACAATCGAAGGTGATCTTCATATTGCAGCAATGCGTGGTGAAGAAGCTAGTAAACGTGTTAGACCAGGAGATATTGTAATTATTGGTGGTGATCGTGATGATGCTGTTAATTCAATGATTGATGCTGAGGTTTCATTGATTATTTTAACTGGGTCTTTGGGTGTTGAAGCTGAAGTACTAAATAAATTAAAAGAAAAGGGAATCAGTGTTATTTCAACTTCTTTTAATACATATTTAACTTCACAACAAATTATTCAGGCAATTCCGGTAGAATATATCATGCAAAAGGGAGATTTAAAATTATTCTCAACAGATGATACATTAGATCATGTAAAAGAGGTCATGAGTGAAACAAGATATCGTAGTTATCCAGTTCTTGATCTAAATAATCGTTGCGTTGGAAGTATTTCTCGTTTTGCTTTATTAAAAGGATTAAGAAAGAAAGTTATTTTAGTTGATCATAATGAGCGTGGTCAATCAATTCCTGGAATTGAAGAAGCTGATATTTTAGAAATTGTTGACCATCATCGTGTTGCCGATATTCAAACGATCGGACCATTATTATTTAGGGGTGAACCATTAGGATCAACGGCAACGATCGTAACAAAGATTTTTGATGAAAATGATGTAGAAATTCCTCAATCTATTGCTGGGGCTTTATTAGGAGCAATTATTTCAGATACATTATTATTCAAATCACCAACATGTACACCTGTAGACACTAAGGCTGCTCGTAAATTAGCTAAGATCGCTGGGGTTGATATTGAAGAATTTGCTATGGAGATGTTTAAAGCAGGAACTTCATTAGTTGGTAAAACAGTTGAAGAAATCTTTAATCAAGATTTCAAAAAATTCCCATTTGAACAAGGAACTGTTGGTGTTGGACAAGTTAATTCAATGGATATTGAAGGATTTATGCCATATAAAGCAGATATGCTTGACTATATGGACAAATTTGCAGAAGACAACCGTTTAGATTTTACTTTATTATTATTAACAGATATTATTAATGCTAATAGTGAAATCTTTGTTGCTGGGCCTAAACCATATTTGGTTGAAGAAGCATTTAATATTAAATTAAATGATCATCAAGCGACATTAAAAGGGGTAATTTCTCGAAAAAAACAAGTTGTTCCAGCAATCACAGCAGTAATGAGTAAATAAGATGAGATTAGATAAATTTTTGAAAGTATCGAGAATTATTAAGCGTCGTACTTTATCAAAGGAAATTAGTGAAAGTTCACGGGTAAAAGTTAATGGTAAAGTCGCTAAACCAAGCACAAAACTTAAAGTTGGTGATGAAATCGAAATTGAATTTGGACGTAGTCGTCTGACTGTTAAGGTTAAAGAACTTCGCGAACATGTCTTAAAAGAAGATAGTACGATGTTATATGAAATAATTAATGAAGAACGAATTGAGCGAGATTTAAATTAGAAACCAGTATTGGTTTCTTTTTTATAAAATGATATATTTTTATTATATTGGTTGACTTTTACTCATTAGAAAAGTTATCATAATATATGGCGATAGGATTGTTACTATTAGATTAGGCAAGACCAAATTGGAGAAATACGAATAACGTGTAGCTATATGCAGTTGTTTTCGTATAAATTTCAATTTGGTCTTTTATATTTTATTTAATAGGATTAATTATATTATCGCTGTTCTATACGGAAAAGGAGGATAAGATGAAAGGATTAAAAAAATTATTTTCAGCTATGCTGGTGCTGACAATGCTTTTTGGGACGATTGCAAATGTTGGTATGGCAAAGATTTATGCAGCTGAAGAAGGAATGAAGCGGGTGTTTTCTATTGATGCCGGGAGAAAATACTTTTCAGAAGAACAACTTTTACAAATTATTGATAAAGCTTATTTAAATGGTTACACAGATGTTCAAATTTTGTTAGGGAATGATGCATTACGTTTTTTCCTAGATGATATGTCAATTACTGTTGATGGTAAGACATATGCAAGTGAAGCGGTGAAAAAAGCAATTACAGCAGGAAATGATCATTATTATAAAGATCCAAACGGTAATGCTTTAAATGAGACTGAAATGAATCGGATTGTTGCTTATGCTAAAGAAAGAGGATTACACATTATTCCAGTTATTAATAGTCCTGGTCATATGGATTCTATTTTAGTTGCAATGGAAGAATTAGGGATGAAAAATGTACGTTATAGTTATAATGGAAAAGAATCAGAACGTACAGTTAATATCGAAAGTGATGAAGCTATTGCATTCACTAAAGAGTTAGTAAAAAAATATGTTACCTATTTTGCAAATGCAAATGTATCTGAAATCTTCAATTTTGGTGCTGATGAATATGCCAATGATGTGTTCAGTAATCCAGGATGGGGAGAATTACAAAAAATTGGTTTATATGATGAATTTGTTGTTTATGCTAACGATTTAGCAAAAATCATTAAAGATGCAGGAATGAAGCCAATGTGTTTTAATGATGGTATCTACTATAATAAAAAAGATAGTTCTGGAACATTTGATCAAGATATTATCATTTCATACTGGACTGCTGGCTGGTGGGGATTCAATGTCGCTAAAGCTGAATATCTTGTAAATAAAGGTCATAAGATCTTAAATACTAATGATGCATGGTATTGGGTATTAGGAAATATTGATGCCGGAGGATATAACTACAATAGTACTGTAAACAATATTAACAATAAAAAATTTACTGATGTAACAGGTGCTTCAAATGAATTACCAATTATTGGAAGTATGCAATGTGTATGGTGCGATACTCCTAGCAAAGAGCATGATATGGATAGAATTATAAAGTTAATGGATCTTTATTCACAAAAACATACAGATTATTTGATTCGTCCTGCAGATTTTACAAAAGTTGATGAAGCAATTGCTAAGATTCCTGAAGATCTAAGCATTTATACAACTGAGTCAGTAGAAAAGCTTAATACAGCAATTGATAATATTGATCGTAGCATCCGAGTTACAGAACAAAGTATTGTTGATGGGTATGCAGCCGCTATTGAACAGGCAATTATCGATCTAACATTAAAAGATGCAGATTATTCAAAAGTTGACGAAGCAATTGCAAAAGCTGAGGCTTTAAATAAAGATGAGTATACAGATTTTTCAAAAGTTGATGATGCTGTTAAAGCTGTTAAACGGGGCTTAGATATCACGAAACAAAAAGATGTTGATGCGATGGCAGCTGCTATTAATGAGGCTCTTGCGGCATTAGAAAAGAAAGAGGCAGTAACACCAGATAAACCAAATTCAGAAAAAGTAGATTCACCAAAAACAGGTGATACAACAAATACAATGGTTTGGTTAAGTTTTGCGGCAATGAGTATTTTAGCTAGCACATTAGTTTTAAAAAAACGTAAAACATATTAATAGACGATAAAAATAAATAGTTATAGTCATTGATTCATAATAAGAAGTCTAATTTTATTAAAGTTAGGCTTCTTTTATATTGCAGTTAAATATTAGCAGTACACAAAGAAAGCCTTTACATTTATAATGATATAGTATAAACTTTATTTATACCAATGAATTATAATCATTCTATTAAATGGAGGGAACTATGAAGAGAGTAATTAGAGAAATTAAAAAAGCTGGTTCGATTGCAATTATTATAGCAATGCTGTTAAGTTTCGTACCGACAGGAATTTTTGCCTTAAATGAGTCCAATTATAAAGAACCATTGGTATTTGCGGATTTTGAAGGTAATGATTCAAATGTTGACGGATCAAACAATGCGGCGGTTAGTTTTATTGAGGGATTTGCAACAGGAACGGGAAAATTAGTAGCTAAACTAGAGCTTGCCAATAGTGGTGATCCTAGTATTAGTGAACGTAGTTTGGTAATAACAAAAGAGACATCAGTCGATGTTTCAAACTACAAGTATTTAACTTTTTGGATCAAAGACAATGGAACGAATAGTGCTAAAATCCATTTAATTGATGCCAGTGGTAATGCTACTAGTGGCAACTGGACAGGGAATGTAACGGCGGGTAAATGGAGTCAATTATCTGTATCTTTAGATCAATTTAAAAATATTGATTTAAGTAAGATTACTGGTGTTGTTATCGGTGAATGGAATAAAGGTAGTTATTTAATTGATGATGTTCAATTTACAGATGTCTTGGCTAAAGATTTAAAATTAAGTGCAAGTAAAAACACAGGTACATATAATGATAGTTTTGAAGTTACCCTTACGGCTGGAGAAGGACAATCAATCTATTATACAGTTGATGGAAGTCAGCCAACTATTAGCAGTACTAAATATAGCAATAGTCTTACAATCGATGAGTCTATGACTTTAAAGGCAATTGTAGTCGATAATCAAAATATTAGTGAAGTTTATGAATTTGATTATATTATTGATCATCAAGATAATCGGATTTATACACCTGTAGTTGTTCAAACATTTGAAGACCAAAATAATTTTAGTGCAGCTAATGGGGCATCGGGGACAATTGTTACAAATGAAAAACATAGTGGTGAACAAAGTCTAAAATATGTAAAAACTAAGAGTGAAGCCGCTAGTACTAGTAAAGGAAGTATAAAAATTGATTTTAATCATGCTGTTAATGCGGCAGATTTAAAATATTTAATTTTCTATATCAAAGATACCCAAGGAAGTAACACCCTTCAAGTATCATTGATTGATACTGATGGAAAGGAGTCAGATTTTGGATGGCGAAGTCCAAGTACAACAAAGGATAAATGGGTCCAATATTGTATCAAAGTATCTGATTTTAATAAGATCGATAAAACTAAAATAGCGGGAATTAGAATTGGTGAATGGAACGCAGGAACATATTATCTAGATGATATTTATTTTGATAATTATTTATATTCGGGATTGCCAAGTTTAGTACCGACTAAACCGGAAGCCAATATAAGCGATGGTTATATTTTTAAAGATAGGTTAGCAGTAACTTTAAAAAATGATAACAATGCACCAATGTATTATACAATGGATGGTAGTACCCCAAATGTTGATAGTACTAAATATAGCGGTGAAATAGAATTATCTAAAACAACAACACTCAAAACAGTTAGTTTTGATAATGGAAAATATAGTGAAGTAGTGGAATTAACATATATAAAAGATACAAATATCCCTAGTGATGTTAAAGCTGATAAAGTAGCAGGAAAGTATACAAAACCAATTAAAGTAACATTAAGTAATGAAGATAATCTTGCTATTTATTATACGATTGATGGGTCGACTCCTTCAAAAACAAGTTCTAAATATACAACGCCAATTTCTATAGGTGAAACTACCGTGCTTAAGGCGGTAACTTATCAAGGTGATAGTGCTGGAAATGTAATGACATTTAAATATCAATACCCAACAGTGCCATCCGAAGTTACAGCGAGCATTCCGGAAACTAAATTTACTAGTAGTAAGACGGTTGAATTAATTAGTGATATTGATGCGAATATTTATTATACAACAGATGGCAGTGTTCCAAGTCTGACTTCATCACGCTATGATCAGCCTCTTACAATTAGTAAATCAATGACAGTTAAAGCAATTGCTGAACGAGATGGTAAAACAAGTGCAGTAACAACATTAGATTATATTATTGCGCCAGTAGCTGTTCAAGCTGACAAACCAGCGGGAACTTATGATGGTTCAGTAGTGGTGGAATTTAGAGTTCCAAATAATGATCAAGTAGAAATTTATTATACAACAGATGGCAGCGTTCCAACAGTGGCATCAAATCATTATACTCAACCGCTACGGGTTAGTGAAAATACAACTTTTACTGTTGGAGCAACATATAAAAATAGTAATGATATTGGTGTGGTTACAAATCACACATATATAATTAATCCGATTACTGAAGCTAAGGCTCCAGTGATTACGCCAGGTAGTGGTACTTATGGTCAAAGGCAGTTAGTGTCAATGAGCAGCGATACTCAGGATAGTAAGATTTATTATACAGTGGATGGCTCAATACCTTCTAGGGACAGTATGGAGTTTAAGGAACCGTTTTATGTTAAACAAGATACTGTGGTCAAAGCAATTACAGTAACAAAAAATGGCATTAGTGAGATAACTGTAAATGAAATTAAAGTTAATCAAGAAGCTTCAAATTTCTTAAAAACAGATGGAAAAGTAATTCGTAATAATTATGGTGCTGGAGAAAAAATTCAATTAAAAGGAACTAATGTTGGTGGCTGGCTCGTTATGGAAGAATGGCAATGTCCAACTAGCGCACCAGATCAAAAAACAATGCTGGAAACATTTACAAAACGTTTTGGTGAAGCAAAAGCTTGGGAGTTAATTAATACTTATCAAGATAATTGGTTTACAGAAGCTGATTTTATAACTTTAAAAGAAGAAGGAGTAAATTGTCTTAGATTACCAATCACTTATTTTGAGATGGCTAATTTAGACGGAACGCTTAAAGAGACTGCATTTGATCGTTTAGATTGGTTTATAGAAGAAGCAGCTAAACATGGAATCTATACATTGATTGATATGCATGGTGCATTTGGCTCACAAAATGGTAAAGATCATTCCGGTGATATTACTTATCCTGATCAAGGTGATTTTTTTGGAAAAGAAGAAAATATTCAAAAAACAATTAAATTGTGGGAAGCAATTGCAGCTCGTTACAATGGAAATGAGTGGGTTGCTGGTTATGATTTATTAAATGAACCAGGTGGAGCATTAGGTGCTGAACAGTTTGAAGTGTATGATCGTATTTATAAGGCAGTAAGAGCAATTGATCAAGATCATATCATTCAAATTCAAGCAATTTGGGAACCAACGCACCTACCAGCTCCAACATTATATGGCTGGGAAAATGTTGTTTATCAATATCATTTCTATGGATGGGATGATATTAATAATTTAGAATATCAAAAAGCTTTTATTAATAGTAAAATAAAATATGTAAATGAAGATACTAATTATAATGTACCGGTTTTTGTTGGTGAGTTCACTTTCTTTACAAATATGGATAGTTGGGAATATGGTTTAAGTGTTTTTGATGAACAAGGCTGGTCATATACAAGTTGGACATATAAGGTTGCTGGAGCAAATAGCAGCTGGGGAATGTACACAATGCCTAAAAATGACAGTACCAATGTGAATATTAATACTGATGATTTTGAAACAGTTAAAGCAAAATGGTCAAATTTTGACTTTACGAGAAATACTAGTATTGCTGATGTATTAAGTAAACATTTTAAAATAGTAAGTAGTGATTTGATTGCTCCGGTAATAGAAGGTAATGATGCGGCTGTTATGGTTGGTGTAAAAGCAACAGTAAGTGAAATCCTCGACTTATTTATTAAGGATGATCAAGATGGTGTGATTGATATTGCGAAAGCAGATATTACAACTGATTTTGATTGTAGTAAAGCAGGGGTATATACAGTAACAGTAGAAGCTAGTGATAAAGCAGGTAATATAAGTGAAGCAGCTTTTACAATTACGGTTAAAGAAGAAACAGTTATTGATCCTGATGTGGTTGAAAAACCAGATTCATCAAAATCAGAAGTTTCAGTAAATAAGCCGGTCAAAACAGGGGATAATGAAAATATTATTGGTGATTTAATGATTTTAGGATTATCAATGATAGCAGGTGTTATCTTATTGAAAAGAAGAAAAGAAATTTAATTAGAGGTAGTAACGAGATAAATTCTCGTTACTATTTTTGATATAATGCATGGTTATGTATTTAAAGAAACGTTATAATAAATATATGGCACAATGAGGAGGCAATTTATGCGAATATTAAAACGAATATCATTACTATTATTATCATTAGTAATGATAATATCTTTGAGTGGCTGTACAGCAGATACTAACAACAAAGATGAACGAGCGAGTTTTGATCGATTTATTGAAAGACAATTTATTGAAACAATGGAAAGTGATTATACAACTGCGCATGTTTTTTTAGAACATCCTGAGAATTTTGATGTTGATATTTCAAAGTTAACAGTAAATCTAGGGGTGCGATTAGATGAAGAAAGCATGAGAAATCAGGAGAAGAAAGATGCTGATTCGTGGGCGGAGTTTAAGAAGTTCGAGCGTTCAAAACTAACTAAAGAACAGCAGGATACTTATGATATTTATGAATTTCAAAATAATCTAGCTCGTGAAATGAGCGATAATAAATTTGATTATTATCAACAATTGTTTGAGAGTATTTCTGGAATACATTATCAGATTCCTACTATGTTAGCTGACTGGTCGCTTAGAAATGAACAAGACGTAAAGGATATTATTAGTTTAGTGAATGATGTCTTACCATATTTACAAGGAGCTATTGACTATACCAAAGAACAGGCAAAACGTGATTTGCTAATGATAGATGTTGATGCGGTTAGAGAGTATTGTGATAATGTGATTAAAAGTGGTGAAAATAGTTTAATTTTATCTGATATAAATAAAAATATAGATACTTTAAATTTAGAAGAGAGTGTTGGCAATGCATATAAAGAGCAATTAAAAACAGCTTTTAATTCTTCTTTTATTCCTGCTTATCAAGCTGTTAAAGATTTAATGGATGAAGTAAGTCTAACCGGCAATAATGAAGAAGGATTAGTCAAGTTTAAAAATGGAAAAGAATATTATGAACTGTTATTGCAAAATGCCGTTGGTTCTGATAAATCAGTAATGGAAATAAAAGAATTAATGGAAGACAGTTTAGACAAACATATTTCCAAGCTTCAGGAGAATGTGATTAAAAATGCTAGTGTTAGAGAATTTCTTACTAGTGGTGGTGAAATACCAACTACAAAGTATACTAGTTATGATGAAATTCTAGATGATATTAGTGCTCAACTATTTGAAGATTTTCCTAATGTTAGTAGTTTATCTTATAATATTAGGGATATTAATGAAGAAATAGCATCTTCTTCTGGCGTCGCAGCATATTTTAATATTCCGCCTTTGGATGGTAACGGTATAAAACAATTACGGGTCAATCCATCGACTGGTGAGGTATCAGATCTTGATACTTTTTCAACAGTAGCCCATGAAGGTTATCCGGGACATATGTATCAGTATGCATATATGTATGAAAATATTCAATCCCCATATCAAAAGGCTTTAGCTAATTCAAGTGCTTATACAGAAGGATATGCGGTATATGCCCAATTTTATGCATATAAATATCTAACAGGCATTGATAAAAATGTATTAGAAGCGCTTAAGGAAAATGAATTAGCAAGTTATGATATAATGATTCTTTGTGATATTGGAATTCATTATGAGGGATGGTCACTTGATGATTTTAGTGACTTTATCTCTGAAAAGGGTATTAATCTAGAGGAGGACAGTTTAAAAACTCAATATAAACAATTGCAAGCTAATCCGGCTGCGTTTGAGCCATATTATGTTGGTTATGAAGAATTTATGCTTTTAAAAGAAACAGCTCAAAATAAATTGGGCGATAAGTTCAATGATAAGAAATTTCATGAGGCAATTTTAAAGAGTGGAAATGCACCTTTTACAGTTGTTGAAAGAAATGTAGCAGCTTATATTAAGAGTGCTAAATAAAAGATTTTATATGAATCTAAAAAACAGTTAGAGTATTATGATTGTAAGTTGGAAAAAATTGGTATACTATATGTATCATAAGAAAAGGAGATGTATATATGTACGGAAAACTTGCTTGGGAAAAGTATAATGATGAACAAATTAATGATATTATGACTTTTAATGAAGGTTATAAAAATTATATTACCAAAGGTAAAACAGAACGGTTATGTGTCAGTGAAACTGTTAAACTGGCAATGGCACATGGATATAAAGAGTTAAATGAGGTAGATATTTTAAAACCGGGTGATAAAGTATATGTTACTAATATGAAAAAAAATATTGCTTTATTTGTTATTGGGAAAAAACCGCTAGAAGATGGAATGCGAATCTTAGGTGCTCATATTGATTCACCAAGAATGGATCTTAAACAAAACCCTTTATATGAAAGTGAAGGGTTTGCAATGCTTGATACACACTATTATGGTGGGGTAAAAAAATATCAATGGGTAACTATTCCACTGTCAATGGTAGGTGTTGTAGTAAAAAAAGATGGTACTGTGATAAATGTAAATATTGGTGAAGATGAAAATGATCCAGTCGTTGGAATTAGTGACCTGTTAGTTCATTTATCTGCTGATCAATTGAAAAAAGATGGTGCGAAAGTAATTGAAGGAGAAGACCTAGATGTTACTTTTGGAAGTATTCCTTTAAAGGATCATGAAAAAGATGCTGTAAAGGCAAATGTTTTAAAAATTCTAAAAGATAAATATGATTTTGATGAAGAAGATTTTTTAAGTGCGGAAATTGAAATCGTACCTAGTGGGAAAGCTCGTGACTATGGAATAGATCGTAGTATGGTTGCTGGTTATGGGCATGACGATCGTGTTTGTGCTTATACATCATTAATGGCTATTTTAGATATGGAAATGCCTGATTATACAAGCTGCTGTATTTTAGTAGATAAAGAAGAAATAGGAAGTGTTGGAGCAACTGGGGCACAGTCTTTATTCTTTGAAAATACGGTTAGCGAATTATTGTTGAAACAAGGAACAGATAGTTTCGTTAAAACAAGAAAAGCCATGGCTAATTCAAAAATGTTATCAAGTGATGTTAGCGCTGGAGTTGATCCATTGTATTTAAGTGTTAACGATAAGAAAAATGCTGCATATTTAGGTAAGGGAATAGTTTTTAATAAATATACTGGAGCTCGTGGTAAAAGTGGTTCTAATGATGCTAATCCTGAATATATGGCAGAAATTAGAAAAATCTTAGATGATGATAATATTTATTACCAAACAGCAGAATTAGGTAAAGTTGATCAAGGTGGTGGGGGAACAATCGCTTATATCCTTGGAAATTATAATATGAATGTAATAGATGCAGGAGTAGCAGTGTTAAATATGCATGCACCAATGGAAATTGTTAGTAAAGTGGATGTATATGAAGCTTATCTAGCATATCGCACATTCTTGAAACAAATTTAAGATATCTTCGGATATCTTTTATTTTTGGATTTGAACTAAAGATGATAAACCATAAGATAATTGCAGATAACAGTGATAAGTTATAGTAAGTTGCCCGTTTATTAAACCATTTTCTTGCTTAGAAAAAGACTTGCAGGAATTGTAATTTTAGTTATAATGTTTTAGGCTTGGAGGTGGAATGGATGAAAAATATGACTCAGGGTAATCCCCTAAAATTGATTTTGATGTTTTCTATGCCGCTGATGTTAGGAAATATTTTACAAGAGTTTTATACAATCGTAGATACGATTATTGTTGGGCAATTTTTAGGGGTAAAAGCTTTAGCTAGTATGGGGGCTGCAGGCTGGATCCAATGGATGCTCCTTAGTGTTGTTATGGGGTTCGCACAGGGCTTCTCGATTAAAGTCGCTAATTTATATGGTGCAAATAACCATGAGGGAATTTCTAAAACAATTGGTAATATTGTTATTGCTTGTCTTGTAATTGCACTACTTTTAACGATTAGTGGTGAGCTGATAATCATTCCAATTCTCAAACTCTTACAAACACCTAATGATATTATTCAAGGGGCAATTGCTTATTTACGAGTGATGGCTGGTGGTGTGACAATTACTTTGATGTATAATTTGCTATCATGTGTTCTACGGGCTTTTGGGAATAGTAAAACACCATTACTTGCAATGGTAATTGCAGCTTCATTAAATGTGGGGCTGGATCTGTTATTTGTCTGTGTTTTTCATTTGGGAATAGCTGGAGCTGCGATTGCAACAATATTAGCTCAGCTATTTGCCAGCTTATTTTGTTTACTGGTTTTATATAAACAAAGCATTTTTAGCTTAAAGTCTGAACACTTTAAAATTCAGCGGCATTTAATTTTTGAATTAGTAAAATTAGGGCTTCCTTTAGCCTTGCAAAACGGAATTATTTCAATTGGTGGGATGATCGTTCAATTTGTGGTGAATGGTTATGGAGTTATTTTTGTAGCCGGCTTTACTGCAACGAATAAATTATATGGTTTACTTGAAACAGCTGCTATTTCTTTTGGTTATGCTTTAACTACTTATAATGCGCAAAACTATGGAGCTCTTGAATATCAACGGGTTCGAGAAGGTGTTAATGCTTCAGCATTAATATCACTTGTTACTTCATTAATAATCGCTCTTATTATGATTGTTTTTGGCCGAAATATTTTAACTTTATTTGTATCAGGAAGTCAAAATGAAATTAATGCGGTTCTTGAGGTTGCTTATCACTACTTGTTTATTATGGCGGTCTGCCTACCGATCTTATATATATTACATACTTATCGAAATGCTTTACAGGGATTGGGAAATACAGTTATTCCAATGTTTTCTGGAATTGTAGAATTATTGATGCGTGTAGGAATAGCACTTTTCTTACCACTGTTTATGGGGCAGGAAGGAATTTATTATGCAGAAATTGTTGCTTGGACTGGAGCTGCTTTATTACTGTATATTAGCTATAAACGGACTAAACTGGGGGATTGATGAATCCGGTTTTAGTTATCAAAAATGTTGATAAAAAGAACTATTTTTAAACTAGAGAAGTCATGCTATAATGGGATTAAGGATGGTGAAAATTGTGGTAAAAGTTGAAGTGGTTCCGTATAATGAAGATTGGCCTCGTAAGTATGCGCTGGAAGCAAATGTGATTCGCAATATCGTTTTAGATGAATTAATTACAATTACACATGTTGGTTCAACTGCAGTTCCTGGATTAGTTGCTAAACCGATTATTGATATTTTGATCATCGTTGAAGACATAAATAAATTAGATCAGTTAGATCCTTTATTTAAAAAAGAAGACTATGAATGTTGTGGGGAGGACGGGATTTCAGGTCGACGTTTTTATTATAAAAGCGATGGTTCAATCCATGTTCATGCATTTGATGAAAGAAGTCATGATAAAATTGAATTGCTGATTTCTTTTTATGATTATTTAAAAGATAATCCTGATATTGCTAGGGAGTATGGTGAATTGAAGCTTTCATTAGCTAAAAAATATCCTGATAATATCAAAAAATATAAAAAGGGTAAAGAAGCTTTTACAAAAGAAATACAAACCAGAGCGTTAAAATGGTATCGTCATAAAGATGTCGAACAGATATAAATAGTTCTTAATTCCACTAATCAGCATATTAATTAGTGGAGGTAATAATATGGATAATAATAACAGTATTCGTTTTGAACACACACCTTATCATAATGTTTATTTAAAAGACCGTAAAAATATTGAATTAACAGGTGTGAAAAACATTGAAAGTTTTGATTCGCTAGAATTTTTAATTGAAACATCATTAGGTTTTTTAAATATTACGGGGACCGAATTATCGTTGACAAGGTTAGACCAAGAAAAATGTGAGGTTAGTATTAAAGGCAACATTGATGCTATTTCCTATGTTTCAAATAAAAAGAATCAAAAAGGAAAAGACAGTGTTTTTAATAAACTGCTTAAATAATGGACTTAGTAAAACAAATTCAAGGAATTAGTTATTCACTGGTTTTTGGTTTCACTTTCACTTTTATTTACAGTCTCATCAATCGTTTGTTTTATAAATACCACAAACGCATTTTTCGACTCATTTTACAGATTGTTATTGGTATTATTTTTGGGTATCTCTATTATCTTGGTCTGTTAGTTATTAATAATGGGGTCGTTCGAATATATTTTATTATTAGTATGGTAATTGGATATGTTCTCTATCTTAATTATTATAGCTATTATATGTTTTTTTTGATTGAAATAATTGTAAGTATGTTAAAATATCTTTTAAGACCGATAATATTCATTTTTAGGAAAATAAGTGGTATAATAAAACGCATGAAGAGGGTGGTAAAATGGCTAAAAGAAAAGTTTATAAAACCGTCAAAGGATTTGCCTACATGATTATAGGCTGCGGCTTGATGTTGACTTTATTTAATAGCGCCATAACTGTCTTCCAGCGTCAAGATGAAATTGCGGTTTTGGAAAAGGAAAAGAAAGCAGTAGAAAAAGAAAAAAAAGCTTTAGAAAATGAGATCAGTTTATTGAATGATGATGATTACGTAGCTCGTTACGCACGTGAAAATTATGTTTTCACGCGTGAAGGTGAACAAGTAGCGATCATTCCGGGCGTAGAATAAATAAGCACTTTGTGCTTATTTTTATTATTTATTGGAGGTAATTTATGTTTATAGAAGAGAATATGTATATGAGATCATTGCGAAGAAAGCGTAAAATCACAATTTATGTACCTGATGATTATGAAACTAGTAATAAGCGTTATCCGGTCTTGTACATAAATGATGGTCAAAATGCTTTTTTTGATGAGACTTCATATATGAAAATTAGTTGGGGATTTTATGATTATGTTCAAGCGCAGAACTTAGATGTTATCATGGTGGCGATTCCCTGCAATAACCGTTTAAATAAACGTGAAGATGAGTATGGACCATGGCGAATTGGTAAAGAAATTTTAATGATGGAATATGGTGATGATAGTTTAGAAATTGGTGGTGAAGGGGACAAGTATTTACGCTTTATTATTAAGCAGTTAAAACCTTATATTGATACTCATTTCCCTACGATTGTTGAAGATAGTGCGATGGTTGGTAGTTCAATGGGTGGAATCATTACAACTTATGCAGGATTAAAATATCCCCATATTTTTAAAAAGACGGCATCGCTATCTAGTGCATATTGGTTTTATATGGATGAACTTATTGATTTGATCCATCGGAGTGATTTAAGTGCTACGCAATGTTTTTATCTTGATCTAGGTGGTAATGAAGGTAATGGTGATGAAGAGATGAGCCGTATCTACTATGAGAGTAATGAGACAATATACAATGAGCTTATTAAGAAAAGTAATCGGATCGAAGGACGGTTCTTTGAAGAAGCTGGTCACAATGAGTATGAATGGCGTCAACGAGTGCCGATTTTTATGGACCTATTTTACAAATAAGAAAATAATTCGAGGTTTTAATAATTTATGCTATTATTAAAGTATTGGAGGATATTTTATGTATAAATTAATGTTGTCAGATTTAGATGAGACTTTATTGGTAAAGCATCACGTACCAGAATTTAATGTTGAAGCAATCAAAGCTGCTCGTAAAAAAGGATTAAAATTTGTTCCAGCTACAGGGCGGGCTTATAATATGATTCCGGAGATTTTAAAGGAAATCGATGCATATGATCAAGAAGGTGAATATTCAATTTGTTTTAATGGGGCATTGATTGTAGAAAATAAAAATAATCGTATCTTAAATTTTGAGGGAATATCGTTTGAAACAACTAAAATGCTTTTTGAAAAGGCTCGAGAGTTTGATGTTTGTGTACTTATTTTCACAATTGACATGTGTTATATTTATAATGCTGATCCTGATGAGGTACAGCGTAAAACGGATCAAAAGGCACCGTTCGTTGTTATTGATGAATACAATATGGATGACTTGAAAGATGAAAAGATAGCAAAGATTTTGTATGAAAAAAGAGATATGCCGTATTTAAAGTCGATTGAAGTGGAAGTCAGTGAGATGATTGAAGGAAAAGCTTGTGCTAGTTATTCTTCAGGGCGTTATTTAGAATTTAATGCGATTGGAATTGATAAAGGTTTTGGGTTGCGCTGGCTAGCTAATTATTTAGGCATCGATATTAATGAAACAATTGCAATTGGTGATAATTATAATGATGTTGAAATGATTAAAGCGGCTAAGTTAGGGGTATGTGTAACATGTGCGACTGATGACATTAAGGAATTAGCGCAGTATGTCACTGAAGTTGATTATGATCAAGGAGCAGTAAAAGAAGTAATAGAAAAATTTGTATTGGAGGCAGAATAATGGGATATAAACTAATAGCATGTGATTTAGATGAAACCTTATTAAATGATGAGCATTTGGTTGGAGCGAAAAATGTCGCAGCAATCAAAAGAGCCCGAGAAGAATATGGCGTGAAATTTGTTCCAGCTACAGGACGAGGATTTATGCAAATTCAACCAGAGTTAAAAGAATTACAATTATATGACCTTGAGGGTGAATATGTAATTTCTTTTAATGGTGGAGCTTTAACAGAAAATAAAAATAATCGTATTATTGAGTTCAAAGGTTTAGAGTTTAGTAAGATGAAAGAAATTTTTGAAGCAGGATTAAATTTTGATGTTTGTATCCATGTTTATACGCCTGATAATTTATATGTGTTTAATTTAAGTGAATCGGAACGCCAAAGAATTAAAAATCAAAAGTTAGAAGCGGTATATCCTGAAGTTAATAGTGTTGATTTTTTAAAGGATACACCAATTTCTAAGATTTTGTATCAAAATGTTGATGTTCCTTATTTAATGAGTTTAGAAGAGGGGTTAAAACCAATTACTGATGGACATTGTGCGGTTAGTTATTCATCAAATCGTTACATGGAATTCAATGCTCTTGGGGTGGATAAAGGACAAGGATTGATTGATTTAGCAAATAAATTAGGCATCGCTATTGAAGAAACGATTGCTGTTGGTGATAATTATAATGATATGGCAATGTTAAAAGTGGCGGGCTTATCAGTCGCTGCTAACAATGCTGTAGATGATGTTAAAGCTGCATGTGATTATACAACAAATGCTAACAACAACGAAGGTGTTGTGGCAGAATTGATTGAGAAATTTATTTTTAATGAGATTTAAAGATATTGTTGAAATTGAGTTTCAACAAGATTATTATAAGCAGCTACATCAGTTTGTTGAAAATGAATATTTACATAAAACGATTTTTCCCCCAAAAGAAAATATTTTTAGAGCTTTAAATCTTTGTGATTATGAAAATGTTAAAGTAGTTATTTTAGGACAAGACCCTTATCATGAACTTCATCAGGCAAATGGATTGGCATTCAGTGTTTATCCGGGGGTTCGGATTCCCCCAAGTTTGGTTAATATTTATAAAGAGTTACAAGATGATTTAGGAACAATGATTCCTAATCATGGAGATCTCACAAAATGGGCTAAGCAAGGAGTCTTGTTGCTTAATAATGTGTTAACAGTTGAAGAAGGGCGGGCTAATAGTCATTCTGGTAAAGGTTGGGAAACTTTTACTTTAAATATTGTTAAAGCTTTAAATAAACGCCAAAAGCCGCTAGTATTTATTTTATGGGGAAATAATGCCCGTGCTAAAAAACAATATATCGACACTTCACGTCATTTGGTTTTAGAGAGTGCGCACCCTTCTCCACTATCAGCACATCGGGGATTCTTTGGTTCACATCCTTTTAGTAAGGCAAATGAATTTTTGATTAGGAATGGAATGCCAATGATTGATTGGCAAATTGATAATATTTAAAGGTTGGTTTATCAGTAATTATACTGATAAAGGCAACCTTTTTCTTAAGTTTTCTTAATCGTTATAGGATTCATTAAAAAAATATATTAAATACGTTATAATTAAAAGTGAAAAAAGGAGGGGACTAAAATGAATAGTGGTATTGGGATTATTTGGGCACCGGTTAGTGCTGGAACATTGGTTATTTGGGGACTTGGAATATTTGTTGCAGTTGTAGGAATGGTGTGGTTTGTTAAACGGCTCAAAAAAAAGATTCAATTATAAGATAAAAGAGGGATTTCGTAAAAGAAGTCCTTTTATTTTGAATCCTTATTTGTCATTATAGATAAATTGTATTAGAATAAGTTAAATTACTTGCAGAGGAGAAAATAATGTTTAATGATATTAAAAGTGCGCTAGTGTATATAGAGTCAAAGCGAACTAAGCGGACCTTGGAACAGTTTAAAGAGACAATTAAAAAATATGGCTTTAACATTTACCAAAAAAATATTATTCATATAGCTGGAACTAATGGTAAAGGTTCAACAACTAATTTTATTAAAGATATTATGGTTGAACATGGGTATCGTGTGGGAACATTTACATCACCATATCTTATTTGTCATAATGATCGTATTTGTATTAATGGGGAAATGATAAGTGATGAACGACTGCTGATGATTATTAACAGTCTTGTTGAAATTATTGAAAGCGAACAATTATCGATGTTTGAAATTGATATTTTGATCATGTTGCGTTATTTTGATGAAGAAGAACTAGATTATCGAATTATTGAAACAGGAATCGGGGGATTAAATGATAAAACTAATGTAATTGATAGTGTTTGCAGTGTGATAACTAATATCGGTTATGATCATCAGTTTATGTTAGGTGATACTTTAGCACAAATAGCTCATCATAAAGCTGGAATCATTAAACCTGAACAAACTTGTTTTACTAGCGAAATAAATAATGATTTGATTGATATTTTTAAAGCTGCAGCTGAAATTAAAAATAGTCAAGTAGTTAGTGTGGAGATAGATTGTGATTATCGATATCCTTATCATTTTAGCTGTTTAGGTTATGATTACCAGTTAAGTAATTGTGGTAGTTATCAGGTTGCTAATGCGACATTGGCGATTAATGTATGTGACTATTTGATTGAGTTAGATCATTCCTTAGTACAACGAGCTTTAGATGGATTTAGCTGGCCAGGCCGATTTGAAAAGTTTGGAAAGATTTATTTAGATGGGGCACATAATATCGATGGAATCAAGGCACTAATTAAGACATTACATGATCAACAAATAAAAAAGGCATTAGTTATCTTCAGTGCTTTGGGGGATAAAGATATTGAACAAATGGAAGCTTTATTAAGTGAATATCCATTGATTCAAGCAACATTTGCAGATGAACGGCTACAATTAGAAGGAATTGATTTTAAAGAAGCAATTAAAAATAATATTGATCTATATGATCATTTAATTATTACAGGCTCGTTACATTTTATTAGCACGGTCCGTAAATATCTTCAAAATAATTTAATTGAAAAGCAGGTATGATTCAAATTTACCTGCCTTTTTGTTTGTCAACAATAATAGTTACGATGACAGTGATTGCGAAGGTTGAGATAGCACCATATACCGCCTAGCATCAAAACTAAGAAGAAAAAACTCCCAGCGAGAATTAGGCTAATAACACTTGTATAAGCATAGGCTTCAATGATAATTGCTAATAGAGAAATTAGGATTAAGCCACTACTGCCGAGCGTAGCTAGATTACCGCAACAAGTATAAGCGTTATTTGGCGGGGTTAAAGCTTCGCTGATTAAGATACTGACGAGTCCAAAGATACCGAGGAATGCATTGATGATAAAGAAAATCTGATTGATATAAATTGAACTACCAAATATTAAAAATATAGCAATTGCAACAATAAGTGCAAAACTAATGATTAATAATTGTTTTTTTAGACAATTCATTATTTCCCTCCTTTCTAATATAACTTATGCATTCTTGAAAGAGAGATAAGATGAAAAAGCATAGAAAAAGAAGATAAAATCTTCTTAGTCAAAATTACGATTATACCAAGTTAGAAAAATATAGACGGTCCAAATTTTTCGCGCATTATTGTGAATTCCTTGATAATGTTCATCAAGAAGATAATTTAAATAGTCACAATTAAAATATTTTTGAGCACTTTTACTGTTGAAGAGTTCTTTAATAGGCTGATAATATTGTTCTTCTTTGATCCATTCATTTAAGGGAACAGGGAAACCAAGTTTTTTTCGTTCACTATTTTGAAGAGGAAGGGATTTTGCTGCCATTTTTCGAAAAATATACTTAGTTGCTTTTTTGTTGACCCGCAAATTTGTTGGTAAAATGGAACTAATAGCCCATACTTCTTTATCTAGATAGGGTACTCGCACTTCAAGTGAATTAGCCATGGAAATATGATCAGCTTTACGCAAAATATCGCCCCTTAGCCAAAAGTTTAAATCAATATACTGCATTTTAGTGATATCATCTTTTCTTGCAACATCACGGTAGTAAGCATTTGTTAAAACTTGTGGTGGGTATATAGGCCATTGTGGTTTAATTAGTTTTTTTAGCTCATGGTTTTGAAAAATAAATGCATTTCCAATAAATCGTTCTTCTATCTTTTGTCCAGCTCGGATTAAATATTGTTTACCTTTAAATTCATAATTGGTCTTTATTAAAATATTTTTAAGACCTTTACGAAGAAAGAAAGGAATTATTTTCGTTGGGGCTAGGGTCAGGGGGGTTTGATAGATATTATAACCTCCGAATAATTCATCAGCGCCTTCTCCTGATAATACTACTTTTACATGTTGACTAGCCAATTTAGTTAAATGATAGAGTGGGATGATCGAAGGATCGGCAACTGGTTCATCAAGAATATTTAAAATAGTAGGGATAGTATGCCAAAATTCATCTTTGGTAATTACTTTTTGATAGTTTTCAATATCTAAATATTGAGATAATTCTCGGGCTAAAGGGAGTTCGTTACAACGATGATCTTCAAAGCCGACACTAAAAGTTTTTTTTACTTGGCTGTTTGCTGCTAAGTAAGAAGAATCGATACCTCCAGATAGAAAAGAACCCATTTCAACATCTGCTAGGCGATGGTGGCTGATTGAATCTTTCAGCGTTGATTCAAGCATATTGAGGGCATCGGTTTCTTTTAAATTATCATCAAGATTATAATTGAATTTAAAGTAATGGGTTAGTTTTAGATTATCAGTAAATTCAAGATAATGAGCTGGTAAGAGTTGAAAGATGCCTCGGTAAAATGTTTCTGTTAAAGGATTATATTGAAAAGCTAAATAGCTTGAAAGGCACTGCTCGTTAAATTTTTTTTCAACTCCAGGATATTCAAACAATGCTTTGATCTCTGAAGCAAAAACTAATTCATTTTTAACAATTGTATAAAATAATGGTTTAATTCCAAAAATATCACGCGCTATAAAAAGCGCCTTAGTATGTATGTTGTAGATGGCAAAAGCAAACATTCCTCGTAAATGATTAACAATATCATTACCGTATTCTTCGTATCCGTGGATGATTACTTCGCTATCGCTATTAGTCGTGAAAGTATGACCTAAAGAGATGAGTTTTGCTCGTAAGACTTGATAGTTGTATATTTCACCATTAAAAACGAGAATCAATGATTTATCTTCATTAAATAAAGGCTGGTTACCGCTGTCTAAATCAATGATACTTAAACGTCGCATCCCTAATGTGATTTTACTATCTTGATAGTATCCTTGATCATCTGGTCCGCGATGACTAATTTTTTGTAACATATTTTCAATAACGCTTTGATTGTTGGAAACGTTATTAGTATATCCAATAATTCCGCACATATAAATACCTCCATGGTGGCATTATATGCTTTAAATAATAGAAATGGGTAAAAGTTAAGCTTTATTAAATAATGCTAAGATAGATAAGAAAAAATTAAGAATAAATAAGAATCAATAAGGACTTAGTCCTTATTGATATGGATATTGATAATTAAGCGCTTCATCAAATTCAGCCCATTCAAGATAGACTAATTGTAATAAGTAGCGTTTGCCGGTTTTGGGATCGTGAAGAATAAAATGATCTCGTCCCGCCTGTTCAATAATACCTTTAAAGATTCTGTCCCGCCATTCATTGCTGCCGGTATACGTAAAGTAAAAGGTACCTAATTTCCCAACGTTGATCCGTAAAATATTTTCAACATATGCTTGATCAATAACTGGTGCTGGAGTTACTGAAGGTGTAGAAGGTGTTCCTGGGGTTTGGTTAGGGGTAGGGGCCGGAGCTGGCGTTGGGGTAGTATCAGGGGTTTCAGCTGGAGCTGGATCCTGCCGTACTAAATAAGGGTTTAAGTCATTAAAATAATCCATAATCGATCTCCTCGTATAATTTTTTATAAATCACAATTTAATTTTAAGCCTGGGTTATAAAAACAGTGTTGTTTAAAGCGACCGGATAAATTGCCATAGAATTTTTCTGGGCAAGCGACATTGGTACCGGGATTTTTAAACCATAGGGCATTAGTTGCCGGTTCATTTCGATAGCCGTTAATACAGCGTAATGCAATTTGCCGAAGCAGTTCGTTGACTGGTTCGTTAAAGAGTGGGGTTCCGACCCCGGAAAAAGCATTCTTTTGGTAGACTACTTCAGTGATGGTTCGGGTGTTTCGAAAAACATCACAGTTTGCAACAACGCGATTGATAACTACATTACCAACTAATAGCATACCTTGTTCTCCTTCACCTAAAGCTTCAGATTTAATAAGCCGCGCTAGTAAATCGACTTCTTCGGTTGAGTATTTAATTCGTGCCAAATTATCACCCCGTTATAATATATGCAGTTATTTATAAAAAATGATAGTTGTTTGAATTTAGGGAAAATTGCGGGGATAAAAATTATGATATCATTTTATTAAAAAAATAAATGAGAGTATAATATATGACAAGATACAATAATTATATTTCGTATAATTAATCTCGAATTTATTTCTAATTTATGGTAGAATTAAATTATAGGTAAAGCGCTTACATTAGACAAGGAGGTATTTAAAAATGGGAAGAGAGATTGTCGCAATGATTTTAGCTGGTGGACGTGGAACACGTCTAGAAGCCCTAACAGCTAAAGTAGCTAAACCAGCAGTACACTTTGGAGGTAAATATCGTATTATTGACTTTCCTTTAAGTAACTGCGCTAATTCGGGGATTGATATTGTTGGGGTGCTTACGCAATATGAATCTGTATTGTTAGGTACTTATGTTGGTGCCGGAACTAAATGGGGACTTGATGGAAAACAATCACTAGCTGCAATTTTACCGGCTCGTGAACGTGGTGAAGTAGGAGCAACCTGGTATGCTGGAACGGCTGATGCTATTTATCAAAACATTAGCTTTATCGATCAATATGATCCAGAATATGTTTTGATTTTATCTGGGGACCATATTTATAAAATGGATTATGATAAAATGCTTACAGCTCATAAACAACGTAAAGCTGATGCCACTATCGCTGTATTAAATGTATCATTAAAAGAAGCAAGCCGTTTTGGAATCATGAATACTTATGAAGATGGAACTATTTATGAATTCGATGAAAAACCAGAAAAACCAAAATCTACATTAGCATCAATGGGGATTTATATCTTTACTTATAAGCAATTAAGAAAATATTTAATTGCAGATGCCAAAAAAGAAGATAGTAAACATGATTTTGGAATGAACATTATTCCTGACATGTTAAATGATAACAAGAAATTATATGCTTATGAATTTGATGGATATTGGAAAGATGTTGGAACTGTTGAAAGCTTATGGCAGGCTAACATGGACTTGTTAAAAGATAAAGATCTTGATTTATATAACATCAAGAAAGATTGGAAGATCTATACTGAAGATACTTTAGGAAAACCACAAATTATCGGGGATCAAGCTAAAGTTAAAAATTCTTTGATTACACAAGGATGTTTAGTTAATGGTAATGTTGAAGGATCAGTTTTATTCAACAACGTTAATGTTGGTGAAGGGGCTAAAGTTATTGATTCAGTATTAATGCCAGGGGTATTAGTTGAAGAAGGCGCTGAAGTGTATAAAGCAATTGTTGATGAAGGTGTAGTTATTCGTGCAAAAACTAAGATCAACAAAGAAGCTAAAGAAGTCGCTTTGGTTAGTGATAATAAGTAGGGGAGGAAATAGAGATGGTAAAAGCAATTGGTATAGTTAATTTACACTCAGATGTAGATTTTGTCGGTCTTACAGAGAGAAGACCAGTAGCGTCTGTTAGTTTTTTAGGACGTTATGCATTGATTGATTTCGTATTATCTAATATGTCAAATTCAACAATTGATGCAGTCGGAGTATTGATTCAAAAAAAACCAAGATCATTATTTAAACACTTAGGTAATGGTGATTCTTGGAACTTTAACTCTAAAGCTGGTGGGGTTTCATTATTATATAATGAAAAATACGCCAATAACCCTAATTATAATCATGATATTAATAATTTAATTGAAAATATCGCTTTTTTAGAAGCTAATAAGGCTGATTATGTTGTGATTGCTCCAGCACATATCATAACAACAATGGATTATGAAGATGTAATTGAAAATCACGAAAAAACCGGTGCTGAAATTACAATGGTATATAAGAAAGTTCATGATGCTAATGAAGCATATATTGGATGTGATTGCTTAACGATCAAAGATAAAGTTGTAACGGCTGTAGAACGTAATAAGGGTAGTCGTAAAGATCGTAGTATTTCATTAGAAACTTATGTAATTAATACAAAAACTTTATTAAAAGTAATGAAGCAGGCGCAAAAAATCAGTTCATTCTTTAGTTTAAAAGATGTACTGGGTTATTTATGTGATGAAAAACAAATTAATGCTTATGAATATAAAGGTTATGCACGCTGCATTGATTCATTAGAACATTATTATAAATATTCATTAGAGTTCTTAGATTTAGATGTGTCATCAGCAGTATTTAAAAGCAACTGGCCGATTTACACAATCACAAATGATACACCTCCAGCAAAATATTTAACAGAATCAGATGTAACAAGATCATTTGTTGCAAATGGAGCAATGATCAATGGGACGGTGGAAAATAGCATAATTGGACGTGATGTAGTAATTGGGACCGGTGCAGTAGTAAAAAATTGTATTCTATTCTCAGGTTCAGTGGTTAATCCAGGAGCGCATCTAGAAAATGTAATTATGGATAAGACTTCTAAAGTACAACGGCAATTGAATTTAAAAGGTGACGCAACTACGCCATTGTATATTAAAGAAGGAGATGTGGTTTAATGCGAGTTTTATTTGCAACATCTGAAGCGACGCCGTTTATCAAATCGGGTGGGCTTGCAGATGTCCTAGGTTCTTTACCAAAAGAGATGGTAAAGAAAGGTGTTGAAAGTATTGTAGTGCTGCCAAAGTATCAAGATATGAAATTGGCTGATGAAATTGAATATGTCACTAGTTTTGATATTTGGGTAGGATGGCGAAAAGTATATTGTGGTGTGTTTACTTATGAATTAGACGGGGTACGTTTCTATTTTATTGATAATGAACAATATTTTAGAAGACCTGGTTTGTATGGCTATGATGATGATTATGAAAGATTTGCATATTTTGATTTTGCAGTTCTTGAATTGATTTCTCATCTTGATATTAAGCCGGATGTTCTTCATTTGCATGATTGGCAAACAGCGATGATTGCGATGTTGTATAAAGAAAGATATTGTTATTATGAACATTACGATAATATTAAAATCGTCTTTACAATTCATAATATTGCTTTCCAGGGAAAAGCTGACCCTAAATTGTTAAGTGAGTTATTTGGATTAGATAATTATTTATACTATAATGGTAATTGTCGAAATGATGGATGTTTAAATATGATGAAAGCAGCTATTTTCTATAGTGATATTATTACAACTGTTTCACCAACTTATGCACGTGAAATTTTAACTCCAGAGTATGGAGAAGGTTTACAAAATATCTTAGAAATGCGAAAATATGATTTGTATGGTATTTTAAATGGTGTTGATTATGATGTAATTAATCCAGCAACAGATCCTCAAATCGTTAAAAATTATGATTTAGAGACGGTGTTTAAAGATAAAATTGTAAATAAATTAGCTTTACAAAAAGAAGTGGGATTGCCTGAAGATAAAGATGTTGCACTAATTGGGATCGTGACACGATTAACTAAACAAAAAGGATTAGATTTAATTATCAATCAATTTAGTGAAATGTGCAGTCGTAAGGTTCAAATCTTGATTCTTGGTGCCGGTGATCAGGTTTATGAAGATGCCTTAAAAGGAATCGCATATCACCACCAAGATACTGTTTCATTACAGTTAAAATACGATTTTGGGTTATCTTGTCGTATTTATGCAGGGTGTGATATGTTCTTAATGCCATCGTTATTTGAACCTTGTGGGTTATCACAGATGATGTCTCTTCGATATGGAACGATTCCAATCGTAAGGGAAACTGGTGGTTTAAAAGATAGCGTTGAGCCATATGATGAATATGCTGATACTGGAACTGGATTTAGTTTTGCAAACTATAACGCTCATGAAATGATGAAAACAATTGACTATGCTTTAAAGGTTTACGATGAAGATCCTGAGGCATGGAAAGGAATCATGACTAGAGCAATGCAGGCAAAGTTAGATTGGGATGCTAGCGCTGACCAATATTTAAAAGTATTTAATTCGTTAATAGGATAAAAGACAGAGCAATCTGTCTTTTCCTTTCCAAAGGAGAAGGTATGATAAAAGCAATTTTTTTTGATGTAGATGGAACATTGATTTCTAAAAGCAGATCAGTGCTTAGTGAGGGTGTAATAGCAGCTTTAAAACAGCTTCAAGAAAAGGGAATCAAATTATTTATTGCAAGTGGACGTCACTATTTAGAATTAGATGAGTTAGGGATAAATGCTCAATTTACATTTGATGGTTATCTAACATTGAACGGAGGGTATTGTTTTAATCAGGAAGGGGTTATTTATAAAAATCCCATTAATTCTAAAGATGTAGAAAGAATCGTTGATCATGTAACTAAACATCAGTTGGCTTGTAGTTTTGTTGAAGGAGATGATTTGTATATTAATTTAATTAATGATCTGGTTGTTGCTGCACAGACGGCAATCAATACCTCATTACCACCGAAAAAAGATGTTTCACGAGCCTTGATTAATGATGTTTATCAAATCGATCCTTTTGTAACAAAAGAGGAGATAGAAGAACTGGTAGCTTTAACGCAACATTGCAAATATACTCAGTGGCATGATGGAGCTTATGATATTATTCCCAAGCAAGGTGGGAAGCAAGAAGGAATCAGTGCTATCTTGGATCATTATAAAATCAAGGTTGAGGAAACGATGGCTTTTGGTGATGGACATAATGATATAGATATGCTCCAGTTTGTTGGTACGGGAATTTGTATGGAAAATGGCTGTGCAGAAACAAAGGCAGTGTGTGATTACATAACAGATAATGTCGACAATGATGGGATTGTGTCGGCTTTACGATATTTTGGCTTATTATAAAATAATTGTGGGCTAAATAAGGTTGTAATCGGTTGGAGAGTTGTGTAAAATGGGATAGTAGAGGAGTGGTTGTAATGAAAAAAATAATGAAAATACTTGTTACAACTTTATGCTTGTGTCTTGTGACAGCTTGTGGCGCGCGGGATAAAGATGTTAACTTAGAAAAAAGTGGAACTAAGTACAGTACTGATGATGGAGTTAGTTTTTATTATCCAAGTAATTATGAGATTACTGCAAATGCAACTGATACAGATACAGTAGAATTCTCTAAGGACAACAACACATTGTATTTTAAAGTAATTAAAGATGAAACTGACAATGTTGTTGAAGATAAAGATGAATTATATACTGGTGAAATTGAGCAAAGTGGTGCTTCGGAGATTGAGGTATCCAAACCGGTTTTAGACAGTGGTCTTGATGTTTATCAATATGTATTTGTTCATAGTGATACTGGAATTAGAGCCAAAGAGATAGTTTACTTTAGTGATGATAATACTTATATTTATGGATATCGTGCTGCTAAAGATGATTTTGAGGATAACGATAAAGATATGACAGTATATTTGCAGAGTTTTTCTATGGCAACAGGTAAATAAGTTGTATTTCGTGAATGATTTTGTTAAGATAAACATATATTTAAATTATAGGTAAACGAAGTAGATTATTAGAAGTTAATAGAGATAGCCTGGTGGTGGAAACGGCTAAATGGAAATAATTGAACTGCCCTTATCTGAGTCTTTTGAAAAGAAAGAACGTGAACTAGCGTTAATAGTAATCTTAAAGCATCTATTATCGGGTGGAAGAACACAATGGTGTCCTGATAGTAATATGCTTTTTTATTTATGGAGGTAATGATGAAAATATTTAACACCCTTACAAATAAGAAGGAAGAATTTAAACCGCTTCGCGAAGGTGAAGTAAGTATTTATGTATGTGGGCCAACGGTTTATAATTATGTTCACATTGGTAATACTCGCCCGATGATCGTCTTTGATGTACTTAGAAGAACATTTGAGTATTTAGGATATAAAGTGACTTTTGTATCAAACTTTACTGATGTTGATGATAAAATCATTAAGGCGGCTAAGGCAGAAGGAATAACTGAAAAAGAACTTACTGATAAATATATTGCTGCTTATGAAGATGTTCGTCGGAATTTGAATTTATTATTCCCAACTTATGCACCTAGAGTTACGAATACGATGGATGCAATCATAAAATTTATTGATAATTTAGTTAAGAGTGGTTATGCTTATGAGGTTGACGGGGATGTTTATTTTAGAGTATCTAAAATTGATGAGTATGGACAATTATCAGGGATCAAAATCGAAGATTTAGTAGCTGGAGCGAGTGAACGAATCGATGAAAATGATAAAAAAGAAGAATCAACTGATTTTGCATTATGGAAAAAGACGGATGAAGGTATTCGCTTTGATAGTCCATGGTCAAAAGGACGTCCTGGCTGGCATACTGAATGTGTAGTTATGATCAACGATATTTTTGAAGGTGGTAAGATTGATATTCACGGTGGGGGACAGGATTTGAAATTCCCACATCATGAAAATGAAATTGCTCAATCAATGGCTTGTCATCATCATCCGATTGCACATACTTGGATGCATAACCAAATGATCAATATTGATAATCAAAAAATGTCTAAATCACTAGGAAATGTTATTTGGGCAAAAGATATGGTTGCTGAATTGGGCTGTAATGTAGTTAAATGGTTTATGTTATCAAGTCATTATCGTAATCCATTAAATTTAACGGAAGAAGTTTTGAATAGCGTGAAAAAAGAAGTTGCTAAAGTTGATAATGTAATCAAATCAGTTTCTTTGTATTTACAAGTTAATCATATCGCTAATGAAAATTATAATAAAGCGGCAGTTGATGGGATGGTTGGAGCTTTAGAAGATGATTTAAATACATCGCTGGCTTTAACTAAAATTCTTGATCAAGTAAAAAAATTGAATCTGGCTTTCCGTCAAAAAGAAAAGAATGATAAAGCTATAGCAATTGAATATCAAACACTATTAAAAATGACTGCAGTGATTGGCTTTGTTTTTGAACCGCGTAAATTAAATGCAGCGGAACTAGAGATATATCAAGCATGGCTTGAAGCTAAACAAAATAAGGATTTTGAAACTGCTGACAAATTAAGAACTCAATTAATTGAAAAGGGGATCATTTAATGCGCCCGGAATTAATCAATGCAAGTGTATTAGCTTATCTGGGTGACAGTATTTTTGAGGTGCTAGTACGTGATTATTTAGTTAAAGAAAGTGGTTTTGTTAAACCGAACGATCTTCAGCGTGAAGCAGTAAAATATGTATCGGCAAGCTCACATGCTGCATTTATGCATGATATGCTGGATGAAGAATTTTTTAGTGCTGATGAAGTTGGAACTTATAAACGGGGACGCAATACCAAAGGGAGTAAAAATGAAAGTCTTGATCATATGCATTCAACAGGATTTGAAGCAGTCATTGGGACTTTATACTTAGAAGAAAACTTTGATCGAATTAAAGTGATCTTTGAGCGGTATAAACAATATATTAATAATAAATAAAATCGAGATAAATTTGAGACGAAATTAGGTGAAAAATATGAAACAATATATATATGGTAAAAACACAATATTAGAAGCTTTAAAGGGAGATAAGAGTGTATATACTGTGTATGTCCAAAACAATGCTAAAGATAATGGCATAATTGAGCAATGTAAAAGAAAAAAAATTCCATTCAAGATTGTTGATAAGTCTGAATTTATCAAGAAACTTGGAAATGTTAGTCATCAGGGAGTGATGGCGGAAATTGAAGAATATCGCTATTATAGTATTGATGAGATCATCAATACTATTCCTGATGGTAAACAGCCACTATTATTAATGCTTGACGGGTTAGAAGATCCACATAATCTAGGAGCAATTTTAAGAACTTGTGATGCTATTGGGGTTGATGGTGTTATCATTGGGAAAAATCGTAGTGTTGGTTTAAATGGGACGGTTGCAAAGGTTTCAACGGGTGCTATTGATCATGTTAAGGTTGCTCAAGTTACAAATTTGACTAGAACATTAGAGGATTTAAAAAAGCGTTCTTTTTGGGTTGTTGGCTGTGATTTAGATAAATCCCAAGATTATCGTCAGGTTGATTATAATATGCCTTTGGTAATAGTAATCGGTTCAGAAGGTTTTGGAATATCAAGACTAGTTAAAAAAAGTTGTGATATCAATGTTGTCTTGCCCATGGTAGGGCATGTTAATTCGTTAAATGCTTCTGTGGCAACAGCAGTGATTTTATATCAGGTATATAATTCTCGTAATCCTTTATAGTAGGAAGGAGGTAACCATGAATGGTTACGAAATCGAAGAATTGTATTATTTATATCGTCAGGGGTGTCCGATTGCACAGGCACTTTTGATTGAATATTGCTACTGGCAAATTAAGATGATGATGCCGGCGTATTGTTATACGATGACATCATATCAGAGTGATTATAAAGATTATCTTCAAGTAGTAATTATTCGTTGTTTATTGGCTTTGGATAATTATCGTCCTGATCGTGGCATGCAGGTTAGAAGTTTTATTTCAATGGTGATCCAAAATACGATTAGTTCTTTAATTGTCAAAAACCAAGGTAAAGTAGTTAGGGAACGGCAAACTTTATTTTCTTTGGATGATTATTGTAGTGATGATGAGCGAATCAGATATGTAGATGCAATCGCTGATAATAAGAGTCCAGATCTACTATTAATTGATCAAGAACAACAAAAGAGGGTTGATGCGTATATTTTAAATGTTTGCTCGGCTTGGGAACAAACGGTAATTGCTTATCATAAGTGTGGTTTTAAAGACCAGGATATTGCTTTGAAGCTTAATAAAGACATTAGAAGTATCTATAATGCTAATTATCGGATTCAAAAAAAGATGGAAAATTCAAATCTATTTGACTAGTCTGTATATTTATGATAAATTATAATAGCGTAGAAATGAGCTGATTATATGAAACAAAAAGTTATTTTAGTGTGTAGTGAGTGTTTGTCACGGAACTACACCATTACAAAAAACAAACGTGTAAATGTAGAAAGACTGGAATTAAACAAATACTGTAAAAAATGCGGGAAGCATACCTTGCATAAGGAAACGAAATAGGAGGACTAAGTGTGAAATTTCGCGATTGGTTTAGTTTAAAAGGGATTAGAAAAGAAATTAAAAATGTCAGTTGGTTATCAAAAAAAGAACTAGCTCAAAATTCAGCAATAGTACTACTATTTTGCTTTGTAATGGGGTTATATTTCTTTGCCGGTGACGCAATTATTGCATTTATTTTAAAGACATTGGGGATGAACTAAAATGACAGGAATGAATGATGAAGGAAGACAATGGTATGTTGTTAATACATACTCTGGTCATGAAAATAAAGTAAAAGAAAACTTGGAAAAACGTGTTGAATCAATGGGATTACAAGATATCCTATTTCAAATTGTTATTCCTGAACATGTTGAAACTGAAATTAAAGATGGTAAGAAAATCAATAAGACTAAAAACATGTTCCCAGGTTATGTATTAGTTGAGATGATCATGACTGATGAAGCATGGTATGTTGTCCGTAATACTTCTGGGGTTACAGGATTTATTGGATCATCAGGTGGTGGAGCAAAACCTTTCCCATTACAAAAAAGTGAGTTAGATCCAATTTTAAAGAAAATGGGATTAAGTACATCAAGTATTGAGGTTGATTATGCTGCAGGTGATGAAGTTAATGTCATCTCTGGACCATTTGCTGGTAAAAGTGGTAAGGTTGAATCAATTGATTTAGAAAAAGAAACTGCTAAAGTATTAGTGGACTTCTTAGGCAACTTAACACCAATGGAAATTGAATTAGTACAATTAGAAAAAGCAGATTTGTAGAATTTATCTACAAATCTTTTTTTATGAGTAAGTAAAACAAATAATTTATTTTACTTAAAAATGTCGATTATTGCGACTAAATTTACTGAAAAATAGTTGACGTGGACTTATAAAGTGGTATACTAAAATAGAAATAGGATTGTTACTTTAAGTAGGCAAGACCAAGAATCATACAGTTTTTTACTGTTGATTTTTGGTCTTTTGTTTTTATTTAGTAATGATACGGGAAAATGAGGAGAAACGGGTATGGAGAAAACGAAAGTAAAAAAACTAGTGACTTCAGCAATTACACTATCAATGGCATTTAGTACATTGGCGCCAAGTATGGTTTTTGCAACTGATGATGTAAAACCTCGTGATATTGTAACTAAAGTCAATCATGCGTTGAATGGGACAGCAACGGCAAACAATAGCGAGACAAGTTATTGGGGGCCAGATAAAGCAATTGATGGAATCGTAAATCGCGATGCTGCTAAACCTGATCAGTCACGCTGGTCAACGAATATGGGAACAACACCGATGGTTTTAACCATTGATTTAAAGGAAGAAAAAGCGTTTAGTGAATTTAAAATTGAATGGGAAAGAAAAAATATTAAAGGTTTTAATATTAGTATTTCTAATGATAATAATGAATATACACCAGTATATACTAAACCAGATGATAGCAATATCACTTCGTTAACTACAACAGTAACATTAGAAAATAGTGTGAGTGCACGTTATGTTAAATTAACAGTAGATAATTATGATGATACTGAGGCAGCTGGCTGGGCTTCTGTATCGCTATATGAATTTGAAGTTTTAGGTGAGGAATCTTATGAAAATTTAGCTGTTGGGGCAACGGCTGTAGCTAGTGGTTCTGAAACAACTAGTTTTGGCCCAGCTAACGTTGTTGATGAAAATATGAAAACACGTTGGGCAAGTACGGCTAATCATGATGATGATAAATGGATTAGTTTAGATTTTGGAACTGCTAAAGATATTGCTTCAGTCACTTTGAAATGGGAACGCCGTAATGCAACAAAGTACAAAATTCAATCGTCAAAAAATGGGACAAGCTGGGAAGATGTAAAAACACTTACTAAAGCACCTAGAGAATTTGATGATATTATTAATTTTGACAATACGATTAATACTCGTTATTTAAGAGTTGTTGTTTCAGATTTTGAAAATCTAGCGGAAGATCGAGATGGTAAGAGTGTTAATTGGCCTACAGTATCATTATATGAATTCGAAGCATATGCAGTTAAACAACAGGTAGATAGCGAACAGATTGTAACGATTGATGATGTAATTAATAATCTAGTAATTCCAGCGGTAGCTAAAGGAGATACAAAGATGGCTTTGCCCCAAGTTCCCGAGGGATTTGAAATTGAGTTTATTGGTGCTGATTATGAACAAATCTTAGATCGTGATTTAACGATTCATCAGCCAATTGTGGATACAATAGTATCTGTAAATTATAAAGTAAAAAAAGGTGATCAAGAAAAGATCACAGGTGCATATAATGTCACGATTCCAGGAAAAAATAGTCCTGATGTCAGCATTAATGCTAAGCCTAAAGTAGTTCCAGAATTAGCCGAATGGGTAGGAACAGAAGGAAGCTTTACAATTAGCGATGATTCTCGGATTGTGATCAATCCAGCTTATAAAGATGATTTAGCATATTTAGCTAAAACATTTAAGGCTGATTATCAAGCACAAACTGGTAAAGAAATTGAAGTAGTATATGCCAATACACCAGGGGCGCATGATTTCTATTTTACATTAGGAAGTAGTGATACCGGGTTAAAAGAAGAAGGTTATTTAATGACTGTTGGAGATAGTGTTAAAGTTGAAGCAGTCGACAAAACAGGGGCTTTCTGGGCAACACAATCAATTTTACAAATTTTAAAGCAAAATAGTAATACGATCCCTAATGGGCAAACTCGTGATTACCCTAAATATGAAGTTCGGGGATTCATGCTGGATGTTGGAAGAATGCCATATTCATTAGATATATTAAAAGATATTGCAAAAAATATGGCTTATTATAAAATGAATGATTTCCAAGTACATTTAAATGATAACTATATTTGGGTTGAAGATTATGGTGATAATGCTTTTGATGCTTATTCTGGGTTTAGACTAGAATCAGATATAAAAGCGGGTGGTAATGGTGGATTAAATCAAGCTGATCTAACTAGCAAAGATGTTTTTTATACAAAAGATCAGTTCCGGACATTTATCCAAGAATGTCGGGATATGGGGGTAGCGGTTGTTCCTGAATTTGATACGCCAGCTCATTCTCTAGCTTTAACGAAGGTTCGTCCAGACTTAGCGATGAAAGATAAATCTGTAGCACGTCACTGGGATCATTTGGATCTAGATAGTATGTATGATGAGAGTTTAGCTTTTACTCAATCAATTTTTAATGAATATATGAATGGTGATGATCCAGTTTTTGATCAAAATACAACAGTTAATGTAGGTACTGATGAATATGATGGTAAGTACGCAGAAAACTTCCGTCAATATACTGATGATATGTTAAAATTTATTCAAGATACAGGACGCGATGTTCGTTTGTGGGGAAGTTTATCAATGCGCAAAGGTTCTACACCAGTTCGTTCTGAAAATGTGCAAATGAACATTTGGAATACAAGTTGGGCTAACCCCAATGAAATGTATAAACAAGGTTTTGATTTAATTAATATGGTTGATGGAACTTTATATATGGTGCCGGGGGCAGGTTATTATAACGATTATTTAAATAGTCAAAATATTTATAATAACTGGCAGCCTAATAATATGGGTGGAACGATCATTCCGGCCGGAGATGAGCAAATGTTAGGTTCTGCATATGCAATTTGGAATGATATGGTTGATAAAAAGGCGAATGGTATAAGTGAATATGATATTTATGATCGTTTTGAAAAAGCTTTACCGGCAATGTCATCTAAATTATGGGGCGATGGTCAAGATTTAAAATATAATGAATTAAATGAAGTAGTTAATTCATTAGGAACTGCCCCAAATTCAAATCCGCGTGATGTTGTAACGAGCAAAAGCGATACAGTATTAAACTATGATTTTAATAAGAGTGAAATCGTTGATAAATCAGGAAACGAGTATAATGTCGTTAATAAAAAGAATGTTGCAACTGTAGCAGGAAAATTTTCTAAAGGCCTAGAATTAAGTGGTGGTGAAAGTTATATTGAAACACCATTAGCAGATATGGGACCGAATAACAGTGTATCTTTCTGGGTGAAAATGGATAAAGACGCAACTGGTGAACAAGTTTTATTTGAATCAGATAAGGGTTCAATTAAAATGTCACAAAAAGATACTGGAAAAGTAGGCTTCTCAAGAATCGGTTATGATTATTCATTTAATTATGAATTACCTAAAGACGAATGGGTAAAATTAGAAATAAAGGGATATGCTAATAAGGCCGAATTGTATGTTAATGGTGAATTAGTAGATACTTTAGCTAAAAATGCAACTGGTGGTAAATACGCAACGTTAACTTTACCATTAGAAAGAATTGGAAGTAAGACAACATCATTCAAGGGGATTATTGATAATTTAGAGATTTCAACTACTGGTAGTCAAAGTGATGACACTGATTATACAAAGGTAGATAGCAGTAACTTTACTGTATCTACAGATAATGAAAATCCTCAAGCGGGTAATGAAGGACCGATTACTTATGCATTTGATAACAATGAGGTTACTTTCTGGCATAGTAATTATTCCCCATATCAAGCTTTACCAGCAACTGTAGAGATTGATATGAAAGAAGTTCATACTATTAATCAATTTGATTATCTACCACGACAAGATGGTAATACCAATGGGCAAATTACTAAATATGAATTATATATTAAAGAAAATGCGGCAGATGAATATCAAAAGGTTTCTGAAGGAGAATTGGCTGCCAATGCTTCGTTAAAGAAAATTACTTTTGATGCAGCGAATGCTCGATATATTAAATTTGTAGCGTTAGAAGGTACTGGAAATGGCGGAAAATCATTTGCTTGTGCTTCGGAATTTACTGTACGTCAAATTGACTCTAAGGCAGAATTAAGAAAAGTAGTCAACTTAGCAGCTAATTATGAAAAGGAATATTATACAACTGCTTCATGGAATGATTTTGAAACAGCATTAACTAATGCTCAAATGATTCTCGATAAAGCAGATGCTTCATCAACAGAGATTGATGACGCTGCGAGTGCTTTAAAAACAGCGATTGATAGTCTGGTTGAAATTGGTGATGTGGTTAAAACAGAGCTTGAAAGAGTTATTGCTGAAGCGCAATCTATCGATACTACAAAATATACCGATAAAACAGTAGATGTTTTAAAAACAGCATTAGTAAATGCAATTAGTATCAATGGTAATGAAAATGCTACTCAAGAAGAAGTAAATGCAGCAATTACAGCATTAACTAATGCAATTGATGAATTAGAACTAAAAACAGATGTATCAGTTGATAAAACAGATTTAGAAGCTTTATTAAATATTTGTGGTACAATTGATTTGAATAATTACCAAGAAAATGGTAAAGCTGAATTTAAGGCGGCTTACGAGTATGCTTTATCGATCTTTAATGAAGCTGATGCTACAGAACAAGAAATTAGGGATGCAATGAATAGGCTGTTGGAAGCTAAAAAGAATTTAAAGGAAATTGAAGTAACTCCAACTGATCCTGACAAAAATGGTCAAGATAAACCTATTGACAATAAAGTTGAAACGGGAGATAATATAAATGTGCTTTATTCTGCGTCAGGATTAGCATTGGCATCAATTGTGTTTTATTTCAGTAAAAAAAGAAAAAGATCTAATTAAAAATAATTAAAGATAGGGGGAGAGCTAACGCTGTCCCTCTTTGTGTATAATTTAGAAAATTAGGTTTGATAATATAGCAGTTTGATCCCGTTCTTTAAAATATTTCAAAATATGAAAAAAGGAGTTTGATTAATTGATTAGGGGCAAAAAAATTGAAAAAATTAAGGAATCATGGGGATTTTAGATGGTTTCATATATTAAACTTCTTCTTTAATAATTAGAATTTGTATGATGGAATCAAGAAAATTTGCATTTTTAATTCAGATATGTTATTATGCAATGGTACGTTTTAGATAGGAAGTGAGTTAATGAAAGAACAGCGTGTTAAACAATTGAATAATTTTATTAATGAAAATATTATCAAACGGAAAGCTATGTTTATCCCAATCTTAGGGGTATCAGTATTTATGTTAGTAGGTTATGCCGCGGTCGATAAAGAAGCACCAAAAATTGTTTCTAATCGAATCGAGGTTTCATATGGTGACAAAGTAGATTTAGATGCTATTGATATTACAGATAATCAAGATAGTCGTCCGGAAATCGAAGTTACTGCAAATGATCTTAGCAGCGTGAATGTTAATCAGTTAGGTACATATGATTTATCAGTCACGGCAACAGATAGTTTTTCAAACACAGCATCTAAAGTTATTAAAGTAGATGTTGTTGATGATGAGGCACCAAAATTTAAGGTTGCTGGAGTCGAAACAGGGTATGTCGTACAAGTACCGATCAATGGAAGTCAAGATATTTCCAGTTATGTAACTGCTTCAGATAATGTTGATGGTGATGTTTCGCCATTCATTGAATCGAATCAGGAATTAGATACGACTAAAGCGGGAATTCAAGATATTAAATTATCAGTTACCGATTCTTCTGGGAATGTAAATGAAAAGACGTTTACTTTTGCAGTATCTGATTTGACTGCTCCAGTAGTTACTTTATCACAAGGAAATGATATTGTAATTGATTATGGTAGCGAATTTAAATTAGAGAACTTTTTAACAGCTACTGATGATCAAAGTGCTGTTACCAACACTGTTACTGGTGAAGTAGACACTAAGAAAGAAAATGAAGTACAAACAATTACTGTTAGTACGCAAGATGAAGCTAAAAATGAAGTTTTAACAACTTTGAATTTTACAGTAAAAGATATAAGTGGACCACAAGTTAATTTGTCAACAAATGCAGTTGAGGTAATTAAAGGTGATGCTTTTGATCCAAGACAATATTTAGTCTCAGCTATTGATAATAAAGATGGTGATGTGACTGGTAATGTTGTAATCGGTAATATTGATACTGGCAGCACAGGAGATAAAGCTGTTACTTATACAGTAAGTGATAGTTCTGGTAATCAAACAGTTGCAACTTTAAATGTAAAGGTTTATACACCGGGAAGTAAAATTTTAGAAACTGCTTATACAAAACTAGGTAGCCCATACGTATGGGGAGCCACGGGACCAAATTCATTTGACTGTTCAGGATTTACATCTTGGGTATATCGTCAGCATGGAATTTCCCTTTCAAGAACTGCGCAAGCTCAATCTCAAGGTGGTAAAGCAGTTGATCGTGCAGATTTACAACCAGGAGATTTAGTCTTCTTTGGTTCAAGTACAAGTAGAATTACTCACGTTGGAATTTATGTTGGAAATGGACAAATGGTTCATTCACCACAAACTGGAGATGTTGTAAAAGTGTCTAGTTTAAATCGTAATTACGTGTGTGCAAGAAGATATTTATAGAAAAGGGCGTTTGTCCTTTTCTTTTTTTTATATTTAGGCATAAGAATATAGGGGAGGTATATAATGAATAGTTTTGATCTTATTAGGGTATTATGTAATACTAGTCCTAAAGCTTATGCTTTAATTACAGGAGCAACAGTTACGGGAACAATGCTAGCATATAGTTTTGAAGAAGGAACGATCGTTGTGGTTGAGGCTCAAGGGTTACCGGCTACCGGTTGTGGTTTAGGGGTACATGGTTTGCATATTCATGAAGGTTCTAGCTGTAGTGGGACACCGGAAAATCCTTTTGGTAATGCTGGAGGACATTATAGTACGACAAATTGTCCACATCCATATCATACTGGGGATCTGCCACCTTTATTTTCTGAGGACGGACAAGCTTGGATGGCGGTATATATTTCTAAATTTACACCAGAGCAAATTGTTGGGCGGACTATTATAATTCATGGAAATGTTGATGATTTTACTACTCAGCCATCGGGAAATTCTGGGCCGATGATTGCTTGTGGTGTGATTAGGGAATTATATCAATAATATTTACTTTTCTTAAGTTAAAAAACAATCTAACTATGGTACAATGTAGTGGCGGAGGTATGAAGATGAGTAAATTATTATTTTTTGATATCGATGGAACACTGATTGAGTGTAATTTAGATATCTATTCAATTACTGAAAATACTAGAAATGCATTAGATAGATTAAAAGAAAATGGACATGATGTTTTCTTAGCTACAGGACGGTGTAAATGTTTTATTACTGAAGGGGTTATGAATTATCCTTTTAGTGGGTATGTGACTTGTAACGGAGCTTATGTAGAATATCATGGTGAGCCAGTATATAAAGCAATAATTCCTAGTGAGGCAATTAAAGCAACGATGGCGTTATCAGAACAATACGATTTTAACTATTATTTTGAAAGTAGTGATTATATCTATGTCCGTGATCAAAATGATGAACGTCATCAGTGGTTTGCAAAAAATTGGGGCATGAAACCGGAGACAGTTATTGATGATTTTGATCCAGAAACGATAGAAACTTACATTGGGATGATTGTTGTTAATGACAAAAAAGATATTTCGCCAATGGTTAATGCATTGAGTAAATATTTTGATGTCCAAAGACATCAAAGTGATTATTCTTTTGATTTAACTTTAAAGGGTGTCTCAAAAGCAGTTGGAATTGAAAAACTGGTAGAACGAATTAATCGAAATATTGATGACACTATTGCTTTTGGTGATGGACGAAATGATATTGAGATGTTGGAAACAGTTAAGATTGGTGTAGCAATGGGAAATGCTGTTGATGAGGCGAAGGCTGTTGCTAACTATGAAACTGATCGAATCGAAAATGATGGCATTGTTAAAGCTTTAAAACATTTTGAATTAATTTGACAGCCTTAGGGCTGTTTTTCAGTTAGTTCTTTATTAAACGGGTATACTTAAAGATGTCTACAACATTCGCTTGAAAGAAGGGATGATTGTGCTATACTTTAACCATAGTGTTTTTAGATTTGAGAAAGGAGATAGGTGTTAGTGCCTTGTTAGATATGATCTTACAATTATTTTGTTTAATAGCTGGTTTTGTCTTATTGATTAAAGGAGCTGATATTTTTGTTGAGGGAGCTTCTAAGCTGGCTTCAAAGCTAAATATTCCCCCAATTGTAATAGGTTTGACGATCGTTGCTTTTGGTACAAGCGCTCCGGAAGCTGCTATTTCTATTACTTCGGCGTTAGGCGGTAATGTTGATTTAGCAGTTGGAAATATTATTGGCAGTAATATAATGAATGTTTTGTTGATTCTAGGAATTACCGGGTGTATCGCTAAACTGAAGGTTAATAATAATACATATCGATATGAAATTCCTTTTGTAATGGTAATAACTCTAGTTTTATTAATGTTAGGAAAGTTTGGCAGATCGATTGATCGATTTGATGGAGTGCTTTTATGGGGATTATTTTTACTGTTTTTATACTATTTATATCGTTTGGTTAAAAAGGGTGAAGAAGTGCCATTGGATGAAGTTGAAGAATTAGATGAAAAAGATACGCTGCTCCGACTAATCATCATGATTGTTTTAGGAATGGCGGCAATTGTAATTGGTAGTAATCTAACGATTGATGCAGCTACATATATTGCTGAAGAATTAGGGGTTAGTCAACGTTTGATTGGATTGACGATTATTGCTTTTGGAACATCGTTGCCGGAGTTAGTGACTTCAATGACAGCAGCTTGGAAAGGTAAGAGTGATCTGGCAATTGGTAATATCGTCGGAAGTAATATTTTTAATATCTTGTTTGTTTTAGGAACAACAGCTTTAATTTCCCCAAAAGCAGTTGCTTTTGAAAGTGGTTTTATTATTGATGGAATCGTTGCAATTGGGGCATTGTTTCTATTATATACTTTTATTGGTAGCGATGGGTATTTAAAAAAGAGTGGGGCAATTATTATGCTGATTGGCTATTTGGCATATTTTGTAAGCATTTTATAGGAGAAATATATGATTAAATTAGGTCATCGGGGATATAGTTCTAAATATCCAGAAAATACAATGTTAGCTTTTAAAGCTGCAATTGATGGTAATTTTGATGGTGTTGAAACAGATGTACAACTAACGAAAGATAATAGGCTAGTCTTGATTCATGATGAAAAGATTGATCGGACTTCTAATGGTAAAGGGTATGTAAAAGATTATACCTATGATCAATTGTGCCAATTTAATTTTAACTATCGTTTTGATGGAATCGAGGCAAAAATTCCGTTGTTAGAGGAATTGTTAGATTATTGTATTGGTAAAGATGTAATCTTAAATATTGAAATAAAAACTGATAAGATTCAGTATCCGAATATTGAAAGAATGACTTATATGATGATCAAAGAAAAGGGCTTATTAGATCGAGTAATGTTTTCATCGTTTCATTTAGAGAGTTTGCTTAATCTTAGAGAACTTGATGATAGTATTTATCTTGGCTATTTGTATGAAGATAATTATCAAGTCAATAAAGCTAAAGTATTTGAATATCGTTTTAATGGAGCACATCCTAAATATACTTTTTTAAATGAAAAGGAAATCAATGATTATTTGCGTCGGGGTATAGATGTAAATACTTGGACAGTAGATAGTGATGATATTAAAGATTTTTTAGTTGATGAGGGTGTTAAAACAATAATTACGAATAAAGATATCTAGGGTAAAAAGACCCTAGATTTTTTCTCATCCAGTAAATTAAGCAGTGATACAAGTGTTAGCGTTTTCATTGTAAAGTTAGTGTTTTTGTTGTGAAAAAATGCACAATATTACTTGTGTTTTTTGCAAATTTGGGGTACACTATCGGTGGAAACAAATTAAATATTTCACAATGAATCGGAGGAAGAAATAATGGCAGAAAAAAAAGCTGTTAACAAAGTAGTTGAACCAACTAATGAAGAAATCGATGCTCATGTTGATCAACTAGTTGCAAAAGCTCAAGTAGCTTTATCAAAATTTGAAGAATTCACTCAAGAACAAGTAGATTACATCGTAGCTAAATGTTCAGTTGCTGGACTTGATGCTCATGGTACATTAGCTGAAGCTGCAGTTAATGAAACTGGACGTGGTGTATTTGAAGATAAAGCAGTTAAAAACTTATTTGCTTGTGAATATGTAACAAGTAACTTACGTCACTTAAAAACTGTTGGTATCATCAATGAAGATCCACTTTTAGGAATCACTGAAATTGCTGAACCAGTAGGTGTTGTTTGTGGTATCGTTCCAACAACTAACCCAACTTCTACAGTAATTTTCAAATCATTAATTTGTTTAAAAACAAGAAACCCAATTATCTTCTCATTCCATCCAAGTGCTCATGCATGTTCAGTAATGGCTGCTGTAGTAATTAGAGATGCTGCAATCGCTGCTGGGGCTCCAGAAGATTGTATCCAATGGTTAGATCTTAAATCAATGTATGCAACTACTGCATTAATGAAACACCCAGGTGTTGCTACAATCTTAGCAACTGGTGGTAATGCAATGGTAGCTGCTGCTTACTCTTGTGGTAAACCTGCATTAGGTGTAGGAGCTGGTAACGTTCCTGCTTATGTAGAAAAAACTTGTGTATTACCTAGAGCTGTAAATGACATCGTATTATCAAAATCTTTCGATAACGGTATGATCTGTGCTTCTGAACAAGCTGCTATCGTTGATACTGAAATCTATGATGCATTCATGAAAGAAATCAAAAGATTCAAAGTTTACTTTGTAAATAAAGAAGAAAAAGCAAAATTAGAAACATTTATGTTTGGTGCTGTAGCATACAGTGATAACGTAAACGCTGCTAAGTTAAATCCAAACGTAGTTGGTAAACCTGCTACTTGGATCGCTGAACAAGCTGGATTCAAAGTACCAGAAGATACTCAAATTATCTGTGCAGAATGTAAAGAAGTTGGTCCAAATGAACCATTAACAAGAGAAAAATTATCTCCAGTATTAGCTGTATTAAAAGCTAAAAATACTGATGATGGTATCTTAAAAGCAACTCAAATGGTTGAATTCAATGGTTTGGGTCACTCTGCTGCAATTCATACAGAAGATCATGAAATTTCTAAGAAATTCGGACATGCATGTAAAGCAATCCGTATTATCGAAAACGCTCCATCTACATTCGGTGGTATTGGTTCTGTTTATAATGCATTTATTCCATCATTAACATTAGGTTGTGGTTCTTACGGACATAACTCTGTATCAAACAACGTAAGTGCTGTTAACTTAATCAATATTAAGAGAATCGGGAGACGTAATAACAATATGCAATGGGTTAAACTTCCTCCAAAAATTTATTTCGAAAGAAATTCGATTAAATATTTAAGAGACATGAAAAAAATGGAAAAAGCCATGATCGTTACAGATAGAGGTATGTACAATCTTGGTTATGTAGAAAAAATCGAAGATGTTATTAGAAGAAGAAGAAATCAAGTTGATTTAGAATTATTCTTTGACGTAGAACCAGATCCAAGTTTCGATACAGTTCAAGCTGGTCTTGAATTAATGAACAAATTCCAACCTGATACAATTATCGCATTAGGTGGGGGTTCTTCAATGGATGCTGCTAAAGTAATGTGGTTATTATATGAAAATCCAGAAGTATGTTTCGATGATATCAAACAAAAATTCATGGATATCAGAAAACGTGCATTCAAATTCCCTGAATTAGGTAAAAAAGCTAACTTAATCTGTATTCCTACAACTTCAGGAACAGGTTCAGAAGTTACTCCATTCTCAGTTATTACAGATAAATCTTGTAACAAGAAATATCCATTAACTGACTATGCTTTAACTCCAACAGTAGCTATCGTTGACCCTGAATTCGTTATGTCTTTACCAGCTGCAATTGCTGCTGATACAGGTATCGACGTATTAACTCATGCAGTTGAAGCTTACGTATCTATCTTAGCTTCTGACTTTACTGATGGATGGGCTAAACAAGCCGTTAAATTAGTATTTGATTACTTAGAAGAATCAGTTAAAGAAGGAACTCCTTTATCTAGAGAAAAAATGCACAATGCTGCAACAATCGCAGGTATGGCTTTCGCTAATGCATTCTTAGGTATGAACCACTCATTAGCTCATAAAATTGGTGGGGAATTCCACGTACCTCATGGACGTACTAATGGTATCTTATTACCACACGTTATCAGATATAACGGAAGTATGCCAACTAAATTAAACATCTGGCCAAAAATTGAAAACTTCAAAGCTGATGTTAAATATATGGAATTAGCTCAATTAATCGGATTAAATCCTAAAACTCCTGCAGAAGGTGTTCAAATGTTTGCTGACGCTTGTGAAGAATTATGTCACAAAGTTAATTTAGCATCTAACATCGAATCTCAAGGAATCGATAAAAAAGATTGGGATGAAGCAATTCACAGAATGGCTATGAATGCTTATGAAGATCAATGTACTCCAGCAAATCCAAGAATGCCTATGGTACATGATATGGAAGCAATCTTAAGAACTATTTGGGATTATAAAAATAAATTCGATAAATAATAATGTTTATCTTTGAGGCAACACCAAGTGTTGCCTCTTTTTTATTAGACACTTTGTGTTATAATGGGCATATATTAAAGTATCGGGGTGTGATTTAATGCGACGTAATATTTATAATTCAATATATTATTGTGTTTTAGGGTTGATTTTAATTGTTATTTCATCAATGGCAATTATTCAGCGAGAAGATTTTTTAATGCGTGTATTTGACGTATTGGCATGGATTTTGATTATTAATGGTCTTCATGAATTAAGTGTATTTTTAAGACGTCGCTTTAGAGGAGATTTAATTAATATAATTGGAAATATTGGAGTAGGAATATTTATTTTGTCTTATACAGCGATTCCAATTAGATTATTATTTGCTATTTTTGCAATCTATATAACATTAAATGGAATTATAAAATTTATTTCTTATTTAAACTATAAAAAAGATAAAGTGAGTAAACGATTTCCAGTTTTGTGTGGGGCTCTGTTTTTGATCATCTATGGCTTGGCACTGTTATTAGGGAGATATGCTGATGCTAATGCAATGATGATCTTCATTGGCGGTTATGGCTTATTATTAGGAATAAATTACATTATTGATGGAATCTTTACCGCTATTCCCCAGCAGCATAAAGACAGTTTAAAGAGACGGATCAGAATACCCGTACCAATCTTTATTTCTGCCCTTGTACCAAAAGTGATGATGGATTATATAAATGAACGGTTAGCAGTTGAGCCAACAGAGAAGTTTTTAGACGATCAGAATCACGCAAATGTAGAAATTTTTATTCATGTTAGCCCAGATGGATTTGGGACAATTGGACATTGCGATATATGTATCGATAATCAAGTAATATCTTATGGAAACTATGATTACGATTCTATTAGATTATTTGAAACCATTGGGGATGGTGTTTTGTTTATTGCTCCACGAGAAAGTTATATTCCATTTTGCATCGAAACTGATCATAAAACGATTTTTAGTTATGGGGTTCGTTTAACAGTTAAACAGTTAGCGAGTGTAAAACGAGAAATTGAAAAGTTAAAAGAAAATACCTACCCTTGGTATCCGCGTTCATATAAAGATAGGAATGATTGTAATGACTATGCCAGCCGTCTTTATTTACGAACGGGAGCTAGCTTTTTTAAATTTAAAAGAGGACGCTATAAAACATATTTTGTTTTAGGGTCTAATTGTGTTAAGTTAGCTGAAGCAATTATGGGAAAAGCAGGAATGGATATTATTGATTTAAATGGAATTATTTCTCCGGGTACTTATCAAAACTATTTAGAGAAGGAATATCAAAGGGCAAATGGTGTTATTATTTCAAAAAATGTTTATAACCAATTGACAATTGACCATAAATGAGACATAATAATGGAGTATTATGGTTATGTCAAAGAAAGACAATAATACTTTGCATAGGTGACCCCTCTCCCATATAATCACCTATGCAGAAAAGGAACAAGAAATTGTTCCTTTTTTTATACATTTTTTTTAAAAGTTCATAAAGTGTTCACATTTCTCCGATATTATTACAAATGTCGTCAAGACAAGATAATATATAAGTATAGGTCACCCCCTTCTTCCCCAAGAACGACCTATACATTAAAGGAAGTATTCCCCAATGCTTCCTTTTTTTTTATTTGTTAGTGCAAAAAAATTCTTGCCTAGATAATAAAAATTTGCTAGAATGTAAAAGGGCAACAGTGTGTCTTCCAGAGGAAGACATTTTTATTTTGATATAAAACAAAAAGGAGAATAGAAAATGGCAAAGTATATATTTGTAACAGGTGGGGTCGTATCAGGCCTTGGTAAAGGTTTAACTGCTGCATCGTTAGGTCGAATTTTAAAACAGCGAGGGTTAAAAGTGTTTATGCAAAAATTAGATCCTTATATCAATGTTGATCCAGGAACGATGTCACCATATCAGCATGGTGAGGTTTTTGTAACGGCAGATGGTGCTGAAACCGATTTAGATTTGGGGCATTATGAAAGGTTCATTGATGAAGAATTAAATCGTAATTCATCTATTACTACAGGACGAATTTATAGTAATGTTATATCTAAAGAACGTCGAGGGGATTATCTAGGAGCTACGGTACAAGTGGTACCGCATATTACAAATGAAATAAAAGCAAAAATTTATGCTGCAGCATCAAGTTCTAATGCAGATATTGTAATTACTGAAATTGGAGGAACGACTGGAGATATTGAAAGTTTACCGTTTTTAGAAGCAATTAGACAGGTACGCTTAGATTTAGGTTATGATAATACTCTTTATATTCATACGACACTATTACCTTATATTGGAGCGAGTCATGAGGTTAAAACTAAACCAACACAGCATAGTGTTAAGGAGCTAAGAGGTTTAGGGATTCAGCCAGATTTTATTGTATGTCGAAGTGAGAAGTATATTGAACAAGAGCTTAAAGATAAAATTTCATTATTCTGTAATGTTCCAACAAAAAACGTAATTTCAAATTATGATGTTGAAGTATTATATGAATTACCAATGATGTTATTGGATCAGCATATGGATGATCTTGTCCTTGAACATCTAAGAATTGAGGCCCCACAACCAAATATGAGTGAGTGGGAGAGTTTGATTGAACGGGTTAAAGGTTTAGATCATGAAATAACAATTGCTTTGGTAGGAAAGTATACTCAATTACCAGATGCTTATTTGTCAGTAAATGAAGCTTTAAGACATGCGGGATATTATGAAAATAGTGTTGTAAATATTGAATTTGTTGATTCTGAGGAAATAACAAAAGATAATGTCGCTGAAAAGTTAAAAACAGCAGATGGAATCATAGTTCCTGGAGGATTTGGTAACCGCGGAATTGAAGGAATGATAGATGCAATTGAATATGCACGAATCAATAACTTACCATTTTTTGGAATTTGTTTAGGGATGCAGCTGGCAACGATTGAATACGCCCGTAATGTTTGCGGCTTGAAAGATGCTAATTCATTAGAATTTGATGAACTAACAAAAAATCCTATTATTAATTTAATGTCTGATCAATCATTAACTGATATGGGTGGAACTCAACGCTTAGGTGATTATAATTGTGAACTGGCTGCCGGTACACATGCTAGAGAATTATATGGGGTCGATATGATTCAAGAACGTCATCGTCATCGCTATGAATTTAATAATGAGTATAAAGACGCTTTAGTTGAACATGGACTTACGATTGCAGGCATTAATCCTGAACGTAATTTGGTAGAAATAGTGGAAATTAAGGAACATCCATATTTTGTGGCTTGCCAATTTCATCCAGAATTTACAAGTCGACCAAATCGTTCTCAACCGCTATTTCAGGGTTTGATTACAGCCGCTCATAAGCGAAAATATCATGGGTAGGTATTGCACCTATCCTTTTTATATAGTACCGTAATATGATACTTAGTGAATAAATAGTAACTTTAGTCCTAAATCAAGATACAAACTCCCCTGATTAGTCATTATCATTGTATTCGCTTACAACTATAATAATTGATATAGGAGGAAATAAAATGAGAAAAATAAAAAAACTATTTGCAATGATGATGACATTAGTAATGACCCTAGGCATTATTACAACAAATATTAGTGCAATCGAGGAATTAAAAGTTACTTCAATTGTTGCTAATACATATGTTGGGGATGGACAAAGAGAAGTGAGTTCATTTGAAATCACTGTCAATGATATTAATTTAGTAAATGATTTAAAGGCTGAAGATTTTGATATTACTAATAACGTTAGCTCAGTACCCTACGACGTTGCGACAAATGCTTTAGCAGATGATTATTTAGATGATAGAATTAGTTTAGAAATTAAAGGAAATACAATTATTCTTAATGTAAAAGCCTTTGATTATACTGGACGATACAATCCTGATTTTAGTAAAAATCCTTGGCAGGTTACCTGCAACAAATATGGTGTGTTAAGTTTCAATAAAGATAATGTGACTACATTGAAAACAAAAACTTTGGATGATGCAATCAGAGGAACGTTTACATATGCGGGATTAACTTGTGAGTATGCTTTATATTTGCCTAAAAATAGTGATGGAACTAACATGAAAAATGTTCCATTAGTAGTATGGAATCATGGTGGTGGAGAATATGCAGGGCAATTAGAAAATACACTTGTTGCTAATAGAGGTTTAACTGCATGGGTAGAGGCAGGATATAATACAGCGGTATTACAAATTCAAGTTTCTAATCCAAACTATAGCTACGGGACAGCTTTTGATGAAGATAAGAAATCTTTGATCGATCAAAATAACGCTTTACAAGCAGCGTTAATAAAAAAATTAATTGCAGAAGGAACAGTTGATCAAAATCGTGTTTATGTTACAGGAGCATCAAGTGGTGGTGGCGCAACGATGCGCTTTATTATGCAATACCCAGAACTTTTTGCGGGTGCAATAGCTTGTTGTTCAATGGATCCGATTGTGTGGGTACATTATAATTATCAAGATTCTTATGAACAAATTGTTGAAAATTTTGAAACTGCTTTCCAAGGACAAGTATACACTTGGGATGAAACAAAAGAAATGATGGTAAGCAAACAAGTTGATACTGCTTCTTTAGTAGAGTTACCAATTTATTTTACACATGCTCAAAATGATACTACATGCAATGTTAATAGTTCAAAAGCTATGTATGAAGCTTTAAATAATCTAGGTGCTAAAAATAATCACTTAACAATCTGGTCAAATCAAGAAATGACTGACGAAGGAATTGCTGAAGGTTTATTACATTGGTCGTGGGTAAAAGTACTTAACCATAATGAAGAAGGTTCACCAATGAATTGGTTATTTAAACAGACAAATGCTTCAGAAAATATTCCAGTAGAAAAAGAAGAGTCGAATAATTCTAAAACTGAAACAACTGCTTCTGAGGAAACAAAGAAAGCAGTTAAAACAGGTGATGATAGTACAGTTGAATTGATGGCTATGATGACTGGATTATCATTGTTAGCGGGAACAGTAGTATTAAGTAAAAAATATTATTAATAATAAAAATCCTCTAACTGAAATGAACCTCATTATTTGAACGTTCAAATAATGGAAGATTATTTCAAATGAGGATTTTTTATTTAAAATTCGAGTAATTTCACCAAAAAATTAATGAAATATAGTATACTAATACCCAGAGGTGAAAGCGCTATGATAAAAAATATAACTTTATTAGATAGTATTTTGGATGTTGCTAACTGTGTCGATATTAATGATAATAATACCTATATTGCTCGGAAAGTGATAGAGAATTGTGTTTGGTTAAAGGATATGAGTTTAGAGGATTTCTTAGAAACAACTAATATTAATGGGAGTCAGTTTAAACGATTTTATAAATTGTATGACTGCAACAATTTTTCAATCTTGAAAGAGCGGATTGGCTTGTGGTGTGATATTCGTAAAGAGCAAGTAGTAAAACAGTGTCAGTGGCAAAAACAAGAACCGCTTGCAAGAGTTATTTTTAACTTAACTAATTATAATGATTTTAATGATTTTTTTAATGTTGAGTTAATTGATCGGATTTGCAAGCAAATCTATCAAAGTAAGCGTATTATCATGTATGGGGCGATGGGATTGTTGAATTTAACACATGATTTTCAAATAGATATGAAACTGTTTGGAAAGAATTTTATTCGTAGTTCGATGTATGAAGATAAGGCTCTAGTTCCTCAAAAAGATGATTTTGTATGGCTTTTTTCAATGATGGGAAGAACGATGAATATGGTAGGGACAACAATGCGTTTAAAAATCTTAAATGGTCCTTGTAAGAAGTTATTAATTACTCAACACGGGGCATTATTAGAGAGTGATTTTTTAATTTCATTAAATACTGATAATGATTATTATGAGGGGCAGTATGTTTTTATGTTTTATCTAGATATGATTAAAACAAGATATTATGAATTATATATAAAGGAGAACTAGGCAGATGATTTTGGGGAAGGTTATGATGGCTCAAAGTGCTAATAAGCGTGGGAGTGTAGAATATCAGATCAGTAAAAAAACATTGATGCTCGGAAATCGAATCAAAGATTATTCATTAGAAATGTTTATTAAAGAAGCTGGGGTATCAAAAACATCATTGATGCGGTATTTAAATAGCCTGGGGGTTAATACCTTTACTTCTTTTAGGGAAATAATCACATTGGAGAGTATTAAAGGCATCACAGCCTTGGAAACAATAAAATATAACTATAAGGAAGAACAGCTAGACAAACAGGCTGTTAAATTAGGAAAAATAATTAAAGAGGCTAAACGTGTTATTGTTTTGGGGGATGGTAATTGTTTTAGTTTGATGATTTATATGAAAGCCTTTATTCATCTAGGGATAGATTTTGAAATTCCTATTTATTTAGGTAAGGAGGAGGATATTTTTGATGAATATGCATTATCTAAAGATGATCTGGTAATTTTTATCAGTCTTCATGAAACGTTTAGAAGTTTTTTAGATCATCGAACGATGTTTTATAAGGATGTTAGATATTTTCAATTCAATTGTCCGTGTCGAGTTGCATTTGTGGGAGAAGTAGATTTAGGACAAGAACCACTAAGTGAATACCAGTTTATCGTAGATATTGATGGGCTTATATATGAACGTAAAATGCGTTTAGATAAGTTATTTGAAGAGGCAATGAGTTATTTATGTCTTAGTTATGAATTTGTTTATTAATTCTTAAGTTTTTATTGATGGGAATTTTTGTTTGTTTTTGTTATAATACAGTATATTATGGAGGCGGTAATATGCTTGAAACTAAATCAACTAAGAAATTTAAGATAATTAAAGGAATAATTTGTATTCTTACTTTAGCAATGCTAGTGGCAGCAGTGATTTTTTTATTCATTGTTGATGATATGAAAAAGAAGCGACGTCTGATTTTTTCAATTGTTCAATTATTGTTAATGATAGGAATTATAATTTTACCAGAACAGTTAAAGGAACGACTTGATTTAAAAATTCCGATTATGTTAGAAACCTCACTAACTGTATTTGCTTTTTGTGGATTTGTACTTGGTGATGTGTTTGATTTTTATAAAAAAATACCTATTTGGGACTCAATACTACATGCTTTTTCAGGTGTGATCTTAGCTTATGCAGGTTTTGTTTTAATTGATTATTTTGTTAAACGTGAAAGTGTAAATATATCGATGGGACATATGTTTATTTGCACTAGTGTAGTATTGTTCTCGTTAGCATTGGGTGCTTTATGGGAAATTGGAGAGTATTTGGTTGATGATATTTTTGGGACTAATAATCAGCAGTATATGAAGTCTACGCGAGGAACTTTATATGGCCAAAAAGATGTGCCTTTAGAAGGACATGCAGCTTTAGGCGATACGATGAAAGATTTAATGTTAGACTTAGCTGGAGCAACAGCTATTGTAACAATAGAATACTGTAAAGAGGATTATCGCAAAAAGAAAGCTAAGAAAGAAGATAAGTAAACTTTGAGCATTGAAAATGCCCTAGAATATAGGGCGTTTTTGTGTTAGAATATGGCGTGGAGGAGTGAGAGTATGTATCGAATTGGACAATCAATTGATATTCATCAGCTAGTAGCAGGACGAAAGTTGATTTTGGGTGGTGTTGAAATCGAACATGAGCGTGGTTTGTTAGGACATAGTGATGCTGATGTTTTATGTCATGCCGTTATTGAAAGTATTATTGGGGCTTTAGGATTAGGTGATATTGGGAAACATTTTAGTGACACTGATGCTCAGTATAAAGGGATTAGTTCTTTAGTGCTATTAGAAAAAACTTATGAAATGATGGATGATCGCGGTTACGAAATAAGTAATCTTGATGCAATCATTTTGATTGAAAAACCAAAGATGGCACCTCATATCCAAAAAATGAAGGAAAATATTAGCAGGATCTTAAAATGTGATATTGCTGATGTTAATATTAAAGCAACCCGTGGTGAGAAGCTTGGCTTTGTTGGTCATGAAGAAGGTGCTGTTTCTCAATGTGTGGTTATGTTAAAGAAGAAAGGGATTTAAGAATGGAAAAAGTAAGAGTAAGATATGCTCCTAGTCCAACTGGACATCTACATATTGGGGGAGCAAGAACCGCTTTATTTAATTATCTATTTGCAAAACATCATGGTGGAGATTTTATTTTTAGGTTAGAGGATACTGATATTGAAAGAAATATTGAAGGTGGTGAGGCTAGCCAATTAGAAAATCTAGCGTGGTTAGGAATTATTCCAGATGAATCACCATTAAATCCAAAACCAGAGTATGCGCCATATCGTCAAATGGAACGTTTGGATATTTATCGTAAATATACTCAAGAGTTATTAGATCGAGGTTTAGCATATAAATGCTTCTGCACCCCAGAGGAATTAGATGCTGAACATGAACGCCAAGTTGAAGCTGGTGTTGCACCAATGTATAATCGTAAATGTCGTGATTTAACAGCTGAAGAAGTAGCAGCTAAAGAAGCAGCAGGAATTCCTTATACAATTAGACTTCGAGTGCCTGCAAATAAGACATATGAGTTTGATGATATGATCCGTGGACATGTATCATTTGAATCGAATGATATTGGTGATTGGGTAATTGTTAAAGCCAATGGGATTCCAACTTATAACTATGCAGTTGTAATTGATGATCATACCATGGAAATAACACATGTTTTTAGAGGTGAAGAACATTTAAGTAATACGCCAAAACAAATGATGGTTTTTGAAATGTTAGGATGGAAAGCACCGACTTATGGACATATGACTTTAATTGTAAATGAACAAAGAAAGAAATTATCAAAACGTGATGAAAGTATCATGCAATTTGTTTCACAATACAAAGAAGAAGGATATTTACCAGATGCAATGTTTAACTTTATGGCTCTATTAGGGTGGTCACCAGAAGGAGAACAAGAAATTTTCACAAAAGAAGAATTAATTAAAGAATTTAGTGAAACGAGATTATCTAAATCACCTTCAATGTTTGATAAAGATAAGTTAACATGGGTCAATAATCGTTATATTAAAGAAAGATCATTAGAAGATGTTGTTGCATTATGTCGACCATTTTTAGAAGAGGCTTATGATCTATCAAGTAAATCAGAACAATGGATCAATGATTTAGTTGCAACGTATCATGATCAATTATCTTATGGTAAAGAAATTGTTAGTTTAGTCGATTTATTCTTTACAGATGAATTGAATTTAGATGAAGAAGCTAAAGAATTTATGAAAGATGAAACTATTCCTAATACGTTAAAAGTATTTAAAGCGCAATTAGAGAATTTAGAAGAATTTACTAAAGAAAATATTCAAGCTTGTATTAAAGCAACTCAAAAAGAGGCTAAAGCTAAAGGAAAAATGTTATATATGCCACTTAGAATTGCAACAACAGGAATCATGCATGGACCTGATCTTGCGAGTTCAATTTGCTTATTAGGAAAAGAAAAGGTATTATCTAGATTAGGGTAAATATCGATTAAGGAGCGTTTAATTTAACGCTCTTCTTTTTTCTGTAAAAGAAAAAGGATTGATATATTCATTGTTTGTGTTATATTGTATATACAATGGAATACACGGAGGAGGGGTCAAGTTACTATTATAAGCAAGGGGAAAGAGTATGAGTATAATAGCAAAACTGACCGAAAAGAAAGATTTTTCAGCGTCGGAATCTAAAATCGCAGATTATATTATTGAAAATAAGGAGGAGATATTACATCTTACAATTAGAGAATTAGCTAAAACAACATATACTGGGGCATCGACTGTAATGCGAGTCATAAAAAAAATTTATGATGGTAGTTTTTCTGATTTTAAGGTCGATTTAGCTTATGAATTACAAAATATGATGAGTAAAGGAAATAATAAAATCTTATTTCAAATAAAAAAACAAGAAACAGCTTTTTCTGTTATGGAAAAAATTGCAAGTGTTGAAAAAGATACAATCGATCGAACAAAATTGTTATTGAATTATCAACAAATTGAACGTATAACTAAGTTGATCAACAAGGCTACAATAATCTATATTTTTGCAGATGGAATTAATGAGCAGATTGGACACGAATTTAAGTATATGATGGCTCGGATTGGAAAAGCTGTAGAGATTGCAACCGATAACTTTTGGGTAGCATTAAATTGTTTAAGTGAATCGGCTAATCCATTAGCAATCTATGTTAATCATCGTGAACATAATGTTCAATTATTAGAGAAGATAAGATTAAATCATAAAATTGCAATTCCTGGGATTGCTGTTACGGGATATATTAATTCCACTTTTGAAACTTGTTGTAAAGAAGTGATTACTATTCCTACTGGAGTTAGTTATTCAGATCTAGCTCCTGTTATTTATACAACTGCAATACGTTATGTTTTAAATACGCTCGTGGGCTGTGTGATTGCTTCAAATCATGAATTGAGTATGGATAAATTGATTGACTATACTGAATTATCACAGACAGTGAAATAGTTTTACTTTGAGTTGGTACAATGTGCCAGCTTTTTTTTATTTGTGAGCTTTTATTTAGAAACATTGTTCCAAAAGAAATGCATATGTTTAAAAAATAACGTATTTATGTTAATAATATGGATAGATAATAAATATTAATGGATTGTTACTTTCAGTAGGCAAGACCAAAGAGCACTAATTAAAGCTTTTTAGTCGTGCCTTTTTTAGTGTTTTAAAGGAGGGAACATTAAGTATAAAGTAGACTATTTTTTAAGAAAGGAAAGGGAAAAATGAGAAGAACAAAAAGAATTATAGCTTCTTTAGTTGCAGCAGTAACAGTTATATCGCAAGTTATGCCAATGATGAAAGTTACTGCAGCAACTGATAATGTCAGATTAGCAACATTTAATATTGCGGCTAATAAAAAACCTGATATAACCAAGCTAAATGAATTATTGAAGACAAATAATGTTGATATCGTAGGATTGCAGGAAGTGGATATTAATACAAGTCGTAATCCATACAATATGTTAGAGAAGTTTGTAGAGCAAGGTGATTATGCTTACAGTTCATTTCAAAAAGCAATTGAAACTGGTGGTGGTGATTATGGTGTTGCACTACTGTCAAACTTAGAATTAATCAATACAAATGGTGGAGCTTTGAGTAGTGAGGGAATTAAAGAAGCTCGAGCATGGCAAAAAGGAGAAATTGAAGTAAACGGTAAAGTTATTGCAGTTTATAATACTCATTTGACATATGAGTCAGTAGAAGCTCGTGCGAAACAGTTATTAGAGTTAAAAGCAACTATGGATCAAGATCCGGCAGAATATAAAGTTGCTTTTGGGGATTTTAATGTAGATCAAAATCACAATGAAATTTATCCATTTTTAGAAGATTACAACATTGCAAATGGTAAAGGTGGAAAGTGGTACGATACCTTTAATGGTACTGATGCAAGTATGAAGACTAGTGCAGTCGATAATATTATTACTTCTAGAAATTTAGAAATTAGTAATATTACAATGGTTGAAACAGATTTATCTGATCATAATTTATTTTATGCCGATGCTAAGTTATTAGATCAACCAGTTGCTTCTAGAGATTATTTAGATCTTGTGATTAGCGATGCTAATGCTTTAGATGAAGGTAAATATAGTAACGCTTCTTACAACACTTTAGATGAAAAATTGGTTGCAGGGGAACTGCTTGATCAAAATGCTACTCAAGAGCAAATCAATAAGGCTGTTAAAGATATTCAAACAGCACAGGATAATCTTAAAACAAGATATCCTAATTTAGCTCTAAATAAAGACGTTAGTGTATCAGGACTAGAGGTGAATGATGGAAGATGGACTGCTCCAATGGCAGTAGATGGTATTGTTTCTAGTGATAGTCGTGTATCTTTGGCTAAAGATAAAGATGAGCAATGGTTAGAAGTTGACCTAGGTAAAACAGAAACTATTTCTAATTTTGTGATTAATTATGAATCACAAGTACCTGCTTTCAAGATTCAAGTTGCTGGTGAAGATAAAGTGTACCGTGATATTTATGAGGTTAGTAATTTAGAGGGGCAAATTAGCAATATTCAAAAGATTTCAATTGATCCTACTGAAGCACGATATGTTAAATATGTCCAATTAAAACGCTGGACACATAGTGGTAATGGGAAACAATACAGTGGCAGTATTTATGAATTTGAGGTATATGAACAAGATCCAGATGCCAAAGATTACAGTAATATTGCATTGAATCGGCCTGTTAGCGCTTCATCATTAGAAGTAGGTGATGGCCGCTTTACTGCACCAATGGCAGTAGATGGAGTGGTTTCTAAGGACAGTCGGGTATCTTTTGGTAAAACTGCAGATAATCAATGGTTATTAGTAGATTTAGGAAGTCGTAAGACAGTATCTGAATTTGTAATCAATTATGAATCATGCCCACCAGCATTTAAAATTCAAGTATCTACTGACGGTGTAAACTATCAAGATGTTTATGAAGCTGCTGATCTTCCAGATGGAGGACCTAGTGAAATTAAAGAGATTCAAATTGAAGCAACAAAAGCAAGATATGTTAAGTATGTTCAATTAAAACGCTGGACCCATACTAATAAAAATAAATATAGTGGCAGTATTTATGAATTTGAAGTATATAAAGAAAGAGATCATACAGTTACAACTGCTGATGAAGTTTTAAAGTCATTGAATAAGGAAGCGCCACAAATCAATGGTAATAAAATTGTTTTACCAGCGGTACCTGATGGCTTTGAAATTAGTTTATACGGTTGCGATAATAAACAGGTTGTAGCAATGGATGGAACAATTACTCGGCCATTGGAAGATATGGATATTAATGTATTATATCAAGTTAAAAACTTGAATGATGAAACTGATATTGCTTATAGTGAAGCCGATATTAACTTTATTGTACCTGGAGCTTATAACAAGGAAGAAAGTATTAATGCTAAGCCTAATGTAATGCCGGGATTACGGGAATGGAAAGGTAATGAAGGAGAATTCACATTATCAAAGAATTCAAAAATTGTTGTTAAAGATGCCAGTTTGGAAGCTACTGCTAAACAAATTCAGTTTTATTTAAAAGAGATGATCAAACATGAACTTGAAATTGTTACTAGTGGTGAAAAGAGTGGTGATATTGTTTTAGTAAAAGATGGTAGTGTTGACAACTTAGGGAAAGAAGGATATACGCTTGCCATCGATGATATGATTGAAATTAAATCTAACTATGAAACAGGAATTTTATATGGTGGTATTTCAATTACCCAAATGTTTTCGCAGAATGATGGGATGAATAATGTAGCTAAAGGATTAGCGCGGGACTACCCTAAATATGAGGTTCGGGCAGGTATGCTAGATGTAGCTCGTACTTATATTCCAATGGAGTATTTACAAGAAATGACGATTTATATGGCATACTATAAACTTAATGAAGTTCAAGTTCATGTAAATGATTATTGGGGAGCTACAGGGTATTCAGCTTTTAGATTAGAGTGCGATACTTATCCAATGATTACAGCTACTGATGGCAGCTACACTAAAGAGGAGTATCGTCAATATCAGATTGACATGAAAAACTATGGAATCAATGTAATTACGGAAATTGATACGCCATATCATGCTGAATGTTTTAGAAATGTTCCTGGAGTAAAAATGCTTAAAGCAGGGGCGTTGGATATTAGAGAACAATCCTCTTATGATGTTATTGAAGCTGTTCTGGATGAATATTTAGATGGGCCAAATCCTGTTATTCAAAGTGATAAATTCCATATTGGAACAGATGAATATGATAAATCATATTCAGAGCAAATGCGTAAATGGACTGATCATTTTATTAATTATGTTAATGATAAAGGATATGATACAAGATTATGGGGGTCTTTAGGTAGTCGAGGATTTAACGGAACAACACCAGTATCAAATGATGCTACGGTTAACTTATGGGCACCATATTGGGCAGATGTTAAAGAAACTTATAATGCCGGTTATGATATCATCAATACTTGTGGGGGATGGTTATATATTGTTCCTGGAGCTAATGCTGGTTATCCAGATCGTTTGGATATTGCTTCATTATATGATAAGTTCGATGTTAATAATTTCTCACCAAGTCGAAATGCCGGACAAGGTACTGCAATCATGCCAATTGCTCATCCTCAAACTAAAGGTGGTCAATTCTGTGTATGGAATGATATGACTTCATATGGTGGAGGATTTACATGGTTTGATATTTACGATCGTTTTATTGATGCAGTTATGATTACTAGTGAAAAAACTTGGTATGGAGAAAAGACGGATGGTCAAACTGCTGCTGAGTTTGTTGAACGGGCTAATAAATTAAATAGTGTTGTACCTGGGGCAAATCCGGGAAGGGTAGTCGAATCAAAAGGAGAAAATATTACAGCAATTGATTTTGAAACAATTAAAAATGGAAAAGCAGTAGATACTTCAGGAAATAATTATAATGCTACATTGAATAACGCAATTATTGAAAAAGCTAATGGTAATAATATTGCTACTGTAAATGGAGATGGGTATGTGGCATTGCCATATAAATCAATTGGTTATCCTTATACAGTAATGATGGATATTAAATTAGACAGCAATACATCTGAAAATACCCAAATATTTAGTGGTGATGATGGTGTTATGTATGCTAATATCGATGGAACTGGAAAAATAGGATACTCACGTAGTGGATATAACTTTACTTTTGATTATGAACTTCCCAAAGATACTTGGGTAAATTTAGCTTTGACTTGTGATCAAAAGAATACGACTTTATACATTAATGGAAAAGCGATAACAACGGGAATTAATATGGGCACTGCAATTAATAACCGTAAAGATTCTAGTACATTTGTTTTACCAGTTGAAAAAATCTTAAATAATGCAAAAGGTAGTGTTGATAACATTAAGATTTATAATAAAACCTTTAGTGCGACAGAAATTTCTGATGAATTAGGTTATATTCAATTAGAAAATTTAGCTTTAAACAAAAATGCAACTGCATCTTCCGTAAATCCACTTACTCCTAATTTGACACCAAATTTAGCAGTTGATGGAGACAATACTAAAGTTACAACTAATCGCTGGTCAAGCAAACGGGCAACAGGTGCAGGAACTAATGAAGGCGATACTGAATATGGAACAGTTGAACAAGATCTTACGGTAGATTTAGGGGCAAACTATAAAGTTGATAAAGTATTTATTTCTTGGGAAGGTGCTTATGCAACTAAATACACGATTCAAGGCTCATTGGATGGTGTAAACTTCTTTGACATTAAAGATATTACTAATGGTACTGGAGGAGAAATAACTCATAAAGACTTAGGTGATGTTGAAACACGTTATGTAAGAATTGCTTGTCATGATGCTAAAAATCGTAATTGGGGATATTCAATTTATGAATTAGAAGTATATCAAAGTACTAATGAGGGATTAAGAGCATTAGTTAAAGAAGGTCAAGCTGAGCTAGCAAAATTTGATGCTGGTAATAAAAATGGAAATATTGCTAAAGATGATTATGAAGTATTTGAACAAAAATTTGAGGATTATTTAGCACTTGCAGACGGTACAGAAATTTCTACTGAGGAAATTGGCAAGCTATTAAAAGAAGTGACTGCGATAATCAACTCAATAGAAGATAGTGTGATTTATTCAAAAAACGAATTAAATGAACTATATCAAAAAGTTAGTTTATATCAAGAAAAAGATTTCACAAAGGATAGCTTTGTTGATTTTAATACAAAATTAACTGCTATTAAAGGATTAATTGATAATGCTGATGATTATATTAAAGTAAATGAAGCAATGGGACAATTACAAACTTTAGATAGTAGTTTAGTTAAATTGGATCGAAGTAAATTAAAAACAGCTATTGAAAGTTATGATAATTTTCAAGAAACTGATTATACAACGAGTTCATGGCAAACGATGAAAACAATTGTTGATGCTGCTAAGCTTGTTTATGAAAATGTAAGTTTAAATCAAGTGGATGTAGATAATGCGATAGCTGCTCTTAATGAAATTAATTTAGAAAAACGAGGAAATACTAAAGAATTAGCGAAATTATTAAAAGAATACGATGAGGCTGATTATACAATAAGTACATGGGCAGAATTTGCAGGAGTATATCAGGCAGCAAATGCAATGGTAGTCGATAATAGTGATGTTAACCAAGAACAAGTAGATGCAATGGTTGCATTAGTTCGAGAGGCTGCGATGAAACTTCTAGAATTAGGTAATTCAAAAGACCTTGAAAAAGTTATCAATAAAATAACTGAAGCGATAAAAGATCTAGATCAAGCTAATTATAATCAAGATTCATGGAATAAACTTCAAACAATGATTAAGGCAGCAAAAGAATTATTAGATAGTAAAGATGTATCTCAGGCGGAATTAGATGCTATGTTAGATTCATTAAATCAAGTTTATGATGCTTTAAAACCAATAGAAGTAAAACCTGGTGAGGAAACGGAAACACCAACTAACAAACCAGTAACTGATACAAGTGATAAATCTGTAAAAACAGGTGATGATGTTAATTTATTTGGTTATGCAGGATTATTAGGAATAGCTCTAATGGGATTAATTTGTCGTAAAAAATTTGATTAATTAAAAACAGTATTTTTGTGGTGACCCTCTATAAAGTGATATGTGTCCAGAATTCTAGATATCTATCACTTTAGGGGGTTTTTATATGGAACATTGTGCCATGTTTATATCTTTTATACGAAACATTGTACCGTAATTGTATAGACACATTTCTTTTATGTATAAATAGTGCTATATTAAAAATATAGCAAAGGATTGTTACTTTCAGTAGGCAAGACCGAAAAAGCGAGATGCTTTTTAGTCTTGTCTTTTTTTACTAAAAACATCTGGCTTCAAAAAAAGGAGGGACATGCACAGAGGGAAAATAAGTAAGATTTTTATTAATCAAAGAAAGGGAAGAATTATGGAAAAGATATTAAGGAAAGGTTTTATTTCATTATTATCACTCTTGATGGTATTTACTACATTTAACCAACTTATTACAAATGTAGCTGCTGAACAAGAGTATGAAAATATCGCATTGGATAAAGTGGTTGTGGCGAGTAGTGCTATTGCCGGCAATGAGGGGAGCAATGCAGTTGATGGTAAGATGGATACTAAATGGGAAGTAGGTAATATTAGTACAAACCCAAGTATTATAGTTGATTTAGGGAAAGAGGAAAGTTTTGAAAAAATTACATTAAAGTGGGCTAGTAATTTTGCATTTCGTTATAAACTATATGTGGCTAAGACCGACCAAAAATATGGACAAGTCCTATTCCACGAAGAGGGTACTGGTGGCGATGAAGAATGGGAAATGGAAGAAAATACAATTGCCCGCTATGTGAAAATTGAACTGATTGAAGCTAAGAGCGGAGAAAGTACGATTGGTTTAAAAGAATTAGAAGTTTTAAGAGTTAAGAAGGATACTAGTAATGATCCAGTTAATATTGCTTTAAATAAACCAGCATATGCTTCTGGCAATGAAGCTAATTTGGATCGTCTTGGACCAGGTGGAGCCTTTGATGGTAAATACAGTAATGATTATAATGAACGCTGGTCAAGTGGAAATATTACTAAGAGTCCCCAATGGATCTATGTTGATTTAGAAGCAGAAATGACATTTTCATCAATACATATTTTTTGGGAAAATGCTTTTGCGACAAAATATGTATTGCAATATTCTAATGATGTTGGAACTGATAAAAATTGGATAACATTTGTAAATGTAGATGATGGTAAGGGAAGTTGGGAAAAATTTGATTTTGATCCAATTACAGCTCGGTTTGTTCGTTTATATGCTACAGCAAGTAATGGTGTTGGTAGTGCTAAACCGATTTCTATTTGGGAAATGGAAATTTATGAAGAAGTAAATAATAGTCTTACAGTTGATGATATTGCCAAAGATTTTACAATCGGAACAATTACTTCAAATATGGATAAGATGCCAGTATATCATTATGATAATGATAATATTGTAGCAGAAATTTTTTGTAGTGATACTGACTTTGTAGTTGAAGATAATGGAATGATTCATAAGCCATTGGTAGATAAGGAAGTGTTAGTTACTTATATTATTAAAGATAAAAGAACTAATGCAACTAAGGAAATGAAAAATATTCCAGTTATAATTCCAGGGCAAAATTCAGTTGCTTTAGATAGTAATCCTGTCCCTACTACAGTTCCAACGATTCAAGAATGGAATGGAGCAACAGGAACTTATCAATTAACTAATAATTCTAGAATTATTGTTCAAGATGAAAGTTTATATAAAGCAGCTCAAATTACTAAAGATGATATTAAGGATTTATTTGGATTAGAATTAGAAATTAGTAATACAACAGTAAAAAAAGGAGATATTTTATTAACTAAAGAAAATGCGGATACCACTATTGGTGATCAGGGATATACATTAGAAATTGGGGATAGTATTACAATTAAGTCAACAACTTATCAAGGTATTTTCTTTGGAACACGCAGTGTTTTACAAGCATTAGTTGCAAGTGGGGATGCACTGACAATTAATAAAGGTGAAGCACGAGATTATGCTAAATATGAATATCGTAAATTCATGTTGGATGTTGCCCGTAAATATATGCCAATGTGGTATTTAAAAGATTTTGTTAAATATGCATCTTGGTACAAGTTCACAGATATTCAAGTACATTTAAATGATACTTCATACAACGGTCATTCGCGTTTTAGATTGGAGTCAGATATTCCAGGATTAACGGCAACAGATGGTTATTATACAAAAGGTGAGTATCGTGATTTCCAATATTATGCTGAGGATTATGGAATTAGAATTGTTTCTGAGTTCGATACTCCAGCACATTCAGCAGTGTTTATTGACAATAATTCTGAATTAGGATTTGATGGAACACATTTAGATATACGCTTAAATTCTGATAAAAAAGAAACAGTGTATAAATTTATTGCTGATCTATATGAAGAATATATGGGGGGAGATAATCCGGTTTTTGTAACCGATGCATTTAATGTAGGGCTTGATGAGTACAATAGTGCATACAAGGAAGATATGACCCAGTATACTCAATACGTAATGGATCTTGTTTATAATAAATATGGTAAAACGCCAATGGCATGGGCTTCTATGGGATGTGTAGATTCTGATAAAACAAAAATACCAGATTATCCAATTATGGATGCTTGGGCAAATTATGCAATCAGTTTAAAATCATTATTTAATCAGGATTATAAATTAATTAACGCAACTAATAAGTATGGTTATATTGTTCCTGGCGGGAATAATGGTTATCCAGATTTTGCGAAAGAAGAAGAAATGTACAATAACTTAAGTGCTGGAAAATTTAGAGATAAAATGGGCGCTGGAGTTGATGTTGCTGAAGGACATCCAAAAATTGTTGGGGGTTCGATTTCATTATGGAATGACCGAGGAATCTTTAATGGGATTTCTGTTTATGATGTTTTTGCAAGAACACAAAGTATCTTACCAATATATGCTCAAACCTTTTGGTACGGTAAAGATAATGACAAGTCATATGACCAATTTAAAGCTGAGGTCAATACTTTAGGTACTGGTCCAAATGTTGAGATGGATAAAGAAATTAGCAGTAAAACAGAAAAAGTATATGACTTTGATATGGAAAACACTTCAAAACAAGGGGATAATTTAGTCATTAAAGATAATTCTGGAAATGGTTATGATGCTACTGCAATCAAAGCAACAGTTGAAACAACTGATGAAGGTCAGGCATTGAAATTAAATGGTGATGGTTATCTACAAATGCAGCATAGTGCATTGAAATGGCCGTATACTTTAGCTTTTGATTTAAAAATCGATGAATCACAAACAGGCGATATTGTATTATTTGAAGAAACAATGCCAATAGAAGAATGTAATCAGTGGATTGATACAAAGTATCAAACAAGAAAAATCTATTTAAAAGAAATTGATGGTAAATACAAGCTGATGTACGATCGTGATAGTTATCATTATGAGCATAATATAGAACTTGAAAAGGGAAAATTATATCAATTAGCTTTTACTTCTGATAAAAAATATACTAATGTTTATCTAGATGGAGTAGTTAAATCAACGATCAATGGACCAATTCTTACCAATTCGGGGAATAAGTGGTATGATTCAGCTTCAATCAATTTACCACTACAAAAGATTGGACAAAATTTAGTAGGAACATTAGATAATATTAAAGTTTATAATCGTTTATTGAATAATGAAGAAATTAAAAATCTTTATGATACAGGAATAGATGTTATTCATGAAAATATTGCTTTGAATAAAGAAGCAACAGCTTCAAGCAGCTATACTGATTATCAAACACCAAATAAGGCATTTGATGGAATCATTAATCAAAGTGCTAGTGGTCCTGAGCAATCACGCTGGGCGTCAGCACGTACGCATGATCAGTGGATCCAGGTAGATTTAAATAAAGTTTATAAAGTTGATCAAATCAAGATTACCTGGGAAGATGCTTATGGAGTGGACTATGAATTAAAAGGCTCAGTTAACGGTAAAGACTGGTTTACGATCAAAAATGTAACTGGTAATGTAGCTAAGGAAAATAATCATACTGGATTAGGTGATATTGAAGCACGTTATATTAAATTAATTGGTACAAAAGCTGCTAATAACGCTAAGTATGGATATTCTATTTATGAAATTGAAGTATATGAAAATCCTAAAAATGATTTACTTAGAACAATTAGTCAAGTTAAAGATAAATTAAGTGAAATGAATGTGGGTAATTTCCACGGTCAAATCAAAGAAGAAACTTATCAAACTTTCACGGCTTATTTAACCAATCTTGAAAATGAAGTGGTAGGAAAAGAAAGTATCAGTGAAGAAGAAATGCTTAAGTTCAAAGAAGAATTGTCTAAAAAATACACAAATTTAAAGAAACAGGTTGTAAGAGTTGATAAAAGTGCTTTAGAAACAGTGCTTGAAGTGGCGGAGAGTAAACTGGCAGAAGGGTACAGTGAAGCAAATAGTACAGTTTCAAGCTGGCAAAGTTTCATACAAAACAAAGAAGCAGCTGAAGCAATGGCTGATAGAATGGATATTACTCAAAGCGATGTTGATAAGATGGTATCTGAACTGCAAACAGCATTAGATAATTTAACATTTAGGGCATTGGAATCATCATTTAATGAACTGGTTGTACTGATTGATGAAGTTACTAAGATGGAAACTGATTATTCTGCAGAAATGTTTAAGGTTATGAAAGGATATCTTGATCAAGCAAATGCCTTAGTTGCACTAGGAGCAGGAGAAGTAGTTGAAAAAGATGTTCAAGCCAATCTAACAAATCTTGCAAATGAAAAAGCCATTCTGATTAGTTACCGGGAATTAAAGGTAAGCGTTGAAGTTGCAAAAGAGATTTTGGATAAAGAAGCAGTAAATCTTCGACCAGCTACTTTGAAAGTATTGCAAGATGCTTATGAAGCAGGAAGAAAACTAATAGATGATAACAGTAAGGAACTTATAGTTTTACAAAATGCAAAACAAGAAATCAATGAAGCGATTGAAGGACTTTTAGAAATAGTAGAGCGCAAGGATTTAGATAAATTGATTGAACAGGTTAAAGATTTAAAAGAAGAAGATTATACTGAAGAATCATGGAAAACGTTTAAAAATGGTTATGAAAGGGCCGTCACAGTTAATCAGGATCTTGACGCTAATGAAGGTGCTATTCAAAATGCCTACGATGAATTACTAAGAGCTTTCAATGAATTAAAGCAAGTTGTTAATAAAGATAATTTACTACTCCAAATTGAATTGGCAAAACAAGTTCTTGCTAACAAAGATAAATATGATATTGAGTTAGTCAAGGAATTAGAAGAATTATTAAGTCAGGCAGTTGCACTGATTGATAATGATGTTAGCAGTGAAGATGTTAATAAAATGAGTGATGCTCTATTAACAAAAATCGAAGCTGTTAAAGCTAGTCAAAAAGAGGAACCGAAGGTTGAGGAACAGCCAGGGACTGAGGTATCAGACAAAACAAAGAAAAATGCTAAAACAGGTGATGAAACAATGCTCTTTGAATTTGCAATGATATCATTAGTTGCACTTTTAGCTGTGGTTAGATTAAGAAAGAAGAGTTAATTAGTTAAAGGGTCATGTTCAAAAGCGAATATGACCCTTAATTATACAATTAATCGATTTTATTAATCGATAATGATATAATATTGTAGAGATAAATGTGGGGTGTATGAGATGAAAATTAAAAACTTTAAAAGAATCTATGTCGACATCGTGATATCATGTTTGATCATTGCTGTTGTCGCAACTTTTTTTGCTTTTAAATCTCAAACAATTTCACAAGAACAGGTTCTAAATACGTTATCAGAAATTTCTAGTCAAAGTGTAAATGTGATTGATAAAGAGATTCAAAAAAATGTTGCAGTTTTAGCAAATTTATCAATTTATATTAGCCAAGAGGATGCTTTTGATCCCGTCAAAATTATTAACAAAATAAAAAAAGTGAATGAAATTAATAATTTTAAACGAATTGGAATAATTGATGAGAGAGGACAGTCCTATACGACAGATGATAATAATATTTTATTAAATGAACAGCAAATGACCCGTTTTAATAAAGCGATGAATGGTGAAGTATCAATTACTGATACATTGCCGGATCTGATTGATGGTGAAGAAGTTAGTGTTTATACGTTACCCATAACCTTTGATAATGATCAACATTGTGTACTTTTTGGAGCTTATGCATCACGGTATTATAAAGAGACTTTATCGGTTTCTACATTTGATGGTTTAGGGTATAGTTTTATTATTAAGGAAAATGGTGATAAAATTGTAGATTCTTCTAACAAGACAAGCATTAAATTTTCTAACTTTTTTGATGATATTGGGGCAATTTCAAAAGAAAATAAAGAAAAGCTGGAAAATTTAAAACATAATATTAAAAATGAAAAAAGTGGATTTTTAGAGTATGATCGGACAGATGAAGCTAGATATTTGTATTACCAAAAGCTTGATGTTAATGATTGGTATTTGTTGAGTGTTATTCCTGCTTCGGTGGTTGATAATAATATTAATGGAATGCTTTTTTTAGGTTATATGATGCTAGGCTGCTGTTTATTAGGAATTTTATATTTAATTACTCGAATTGTATTGATGTATCGTAATAATCAAAAACGTTTAGAAGAAGTGGCACTAGTTGATGAGGTAACGGGATGCGGTTCATATACACGCTTTAGACTGGCTGGTGGTGATATTTTAAAATCTACCAAATCTAAATATACAATGGTTTATTTCAATATTTTGAAGTTTCAGTATATTAATGATTTATATGGCTATGATGAGGGTAATTTTATTTTAGTGAAAATAGCTAAAATTTTAAATAATTTGTTGCAGGAAAAAGAGTTTTGTGCACGAATTCAGGCTGATCACTTTGTTGCTTTATTACAATATGACTCTGTTACACAGTTGAAAAAGCGGGCAGAGTATATGATTAAAAATATGGAAAATGCAATTAACAGTAATGATGAAGCAGCTTATCGAATTAAAATGATTGTTGGGATTTATTTAATTGAAAATTATAATGATCGAATTGAATCAATGGTTGATCGAGCCGCAACTGTGATTCGTGATGAAAATCGCCATGAACTAGAGAATTGTAATTTTTACAATGATAACATTCGTCAAAGAATGTATAAAAATAAAGAGTTGGAAGACTTGTTTGAGGAAGCCTTGCATAATCATGAATTTGAAGTTTATTTTCAGCCAAAATATAGTACAAAGAAAAAAAGACTTTATGGAGCTGAGGCGCTGGTTAGGTGGAAAAGCAGTAAACTAGGATCGATAAGTCCTGGAGAATTTATACCGGTTTTAGAACGCAGCAGTAATATTATTGAATTGGATGAGTATGTTTTTGTAATTACGTGTAAGCAGATTCGTAAATGGCTTGATGATGGTCTTGAGGTTGCTCCTATAGCGGTAAATGTTTCGCAATTACATTTATATCGTCAAGATTTTGTTGAAAGTTATCTAAAAGTAATTGATGCTTATCAGATACCCTATAATTTAATTGAATTAGAGATGACGGAAACAAGTTTGTTTGATAATCGTGATATTTTAAAAGATATTCTCAATAAATTTAGGAAATTAAAGATTACAGTATCTATGGATGATTTTGGTTCAGGTTATTCTTCAATTATGATGCTCGAATCAATGCCAATCGATTGTTTAAAAATTGATAAAACAATGATTGATGATTTGGAGGTCAATTCAAAGGCTAAAGAAATTTTGAAATCGATTATTAGTTTAGCTCAATCTTTAGGGCTAGTCGTTGTAGCTGAAGGTGTAGAACAGGCTGGACAGTATGAGGAATTAATTAGAATGAAGGTAGATTATATTCAGGGATATTATTGCGCTCGACCGCTGCCATTAGATGAGTATGAGAAAATTTTAAAATTAAAAAAGTAAAAAGATTCAATTATTTTAACGTAATTTTTTGAATTTTTTTAGAAATTTCTAAGTTATGATTATTGAAACTTAAAAAGTCTTAATAATCATAAAATCTCATTGATTTTTAGCTGGAAAAAGCATAAGATAGTTCGTGAATATAGAAAAATGGATTTAAAGATGGGAGAGGGTGATAGCATGAAAAATCGAATTATATCAGTTGTTTTAAGCTTCTTTGTCATAGTAAATATAATTTTAATTGCTTGTGCCTTCAATGTTACCCCCCTAACGATCAAAAGAGATACATTTGTTTATGAATATGGTAGTGAAATATCGACTAAGCCGCAAGATTATATTAATGCTAATGAGGCAATTTTATCACAAGTTATTTTGAATTTTTCGAATTTAAAAAATGAAATTGGTGAATATAAAGTATCTGCTACATATTTAGGTGTTGAATATCCTTTTTATATAAAGATAGTTGATACAACTAAACCAGTTGTAACATTAAAAGCATCTACGTTTAATGTTCATTTAAATACTGAAGTATATGCAATTGATTTAATTGAAAAGGTTGAGGATAATTCAGATATAGCTGCATATTTTATTGATGAAAATGGTGAGAAGTCAACACATAAAGTGTTCACTGAAAAAGGTTCTTATGTTGAAAGGATAATTGTTGAAGATCAGGCAGGAAATCAATCTGCCAGTTTACGAGTTAAAATAGTAGCTGGACAAAATGGTAATAATCCTACTCTTACAGGAATTGATGATATTGAGGTATTAAAAAATAGTAAATTTAATCCTCTTGATGGAGTGAAAGCTACTGATGGTAGTGGGAATGATATTACTAAGAATATAAAAATTTTAAAAAATAATGTTAATACAGATAAAGTTGGTGATTATGAAGTAATTTATTCAATTACAAATGATAAAGGACATAATCTCCAAAGAACAAGACGCGTTAGTGTCATTAAAACAGAAAAGGCAGGAGAATAGATGATAACCAATGCTATTATTATCATATCGATTATAATCTTTATTTTAATTAATTTTATTGATAAGAGTAATTATGATAAAACCTCTTTAGCGATTAAATACGGGGCTTTTTATATGCCGCGAATTGAAGTAAAAAAAGAATATTGGCGTTTTATTACCGCTAATTTCGTTCATATCGATATTATGCATATTTTTATGAATGTATATTGTATTTATAATCTTGGCCATTTTTTTGAATACTTATTAGGAACGGGCGCATATTTATATCTAATCTTCATAAGCTGTCTTGCTACTAGCGGAGCTTGTTATTATCATGGAAAAAAATATGCTTATGCATATAATACTGTGACTTTAGGAGCTAGTGGGATTTTTTATGGTTATTTAGGTGCAATGATTGCTTTAGGAATACTTGTAGGCGGTTATTTTGATTATATGTTGCAACAATATATATATGTGATTTTAATTAATGTAGCTTTTACATTTTTCAATCGTCAGGTATCAAAGGCGGGACATTTTGGAGGTCTGGCAGGTGGCTTTTTAGCAACTGCAATGTTGATTGGTTGTGGTGTATGGCACTTTTAGTTGATGGTGATGCTTGTCCTGATTTACCAGCAATTAAAGATTTAGCTTGGAAATATCAGGTTGAAATGACGGTTTTTGTTGATTATGCTCATTTTATACAGGATGATTATTTTAGAACTATTCTATGTGAAGTGGGAAGTGACAGTGTTGATCTAGTTTTATTGAAACAGGTTCAAGCAAATGATCTTGTTATTACTCAGGACTATGGTCTAGCAAGTTTAGTGTTATCAAAAGGGGCTAAAGTTTTGCATATTTCAGGAAAAGTAATTGATGATAATAATATTGAAGAATTATTAATGAGTCGTTATGTATCAGCTAAACAACGAAAAAGTGGTAAGCGGACACGTGGACCAGCTAAAAGAACTGATGAAGTAAGAAATCAGTTTTTAAAACAATTAGATAAAATATTGATACAGGCATGAATTATTCTGATGATTTGTGCCTTTTTATTTTAATGTTCATCAATTTAATGTATAATTAATATGATAATATTGTGATGTAAAAAGGGGTGGTTTGATGAAAACACTAAAAACAATTTTAGTATTGTTAATTATGTCAATGCTGATCAATATCATCCCAATTAAAGCAGCCTCCCGAACTGTTAAAGTTGCTTATCCAATTCAATCTGGATTAACAGAGATAGATGAAGATGGATTATATTCCGGCTATACTTATGAATATTTAAAAGAAATCTCTCGATTTACGAATTGGAACTTAGAATTTGTACGCTTAGAAGGCACAGTAAATGAGCAGCTGTCAAGCGCTATGGAAAAGGTCAAAACAGGCGAGATTGATTTAATGGGTGGGATGCTCTATATTGATACCTTAATCAATGATTATGATTATTCGGCAACCAATTATGGCATGGGAAATATGGCTATCTATGTTAATTCTAATAATGCTGAAATCAATGATACTAGTATATATTCTCTTAAGAATTTAAATGTTGGAGTTGTTTCAACTAAAAAGGAAACTAATGTTAATTTAAAAGATTTTGGAGATATTAATGGAATTAATATTAATCAAATATTTTTTGATAATACCCCAGATTTATTAACATCATTAGAGAGAAATGAAATAGATGCTATGGTATTATCAGATTTATCAATTGAAGAAGGTAATTATCGGGTCGTAGCACGTTTTTCGCCTCGTCCATTTTATTTTGTAATGACAAAAGGAAATCAAGAACTGATGTCAGAGCTAAATGAAGCGATGACACAGTTAAATAAAGAACAGCCTAATTATATGAGCAATCTTCATGAACGTTACTTTTCTTTAGCGAACCGTAATTTCATTCTTACCGAAGCTGAGAAAGGTTTTGTTGCAAATAATTCAAAAATTGATGTTCTTATATTGGGTGGGAAAGCCCCAATCCAGTATTATGATGAAAAAAAAGGCAAGGTTGTAGGAATTACCGTTGATGTGCTTAATTATATTGGAAAACTGAGCGGTTTGAAGTTTAATTATATTTATGCCAATGATATTGATGAATATAATAAGCAGATTGAGACGAAGAAACCAATGATTATTGGTGGGGTGTATAATAGCAATCCAGAAAAATATATTACGACGAAAGCTTATTTAGATTCAGCGATGACGCTAGTAACTAATAAAAATATTAATGCTAATGAGCTAGACGGTAAACAGGCAGCAATGATTTATGATTCTGAAGTTGATAGTGCCGCAGTTGGAGATAGTAGTAACAAAGTTAATTATTATGGAACTCAGTTAGAATGTATCAAAGCGGTAGAAAACGGCACAGCTGACTATACGTATATAAATAATCATGTTGCCTTGTTTTATAATAGTAATTATGATTTCAAGAATATTAATATTATTCCTCAAGGGAATTTAAGAAATCAAGGCAGTTATTTTGCAATTAATACAGGTGTTGCGGATGAGCTTTTAGATATTATCAATAAAGGAATTGATGTCGTATCTTACAGTAAGATTGAAGAAATTATATTTACTAATGCCAGTACCAGTGAAAATGATGTTACTTTCTTTGACTATGTTGAAAATAATCAACTTCAAGTAGCTACTTTTACGCTTATGGCAGTTGCCATTATTGTGCTGTTTTTCTTGATTTGGCGTAATTATATAAATAAACGTAATAATGAAAAGATTTTAAGTGAGTATAAGCGTTATCAACAAATTAGTGAATTTTCTCATGATTGCTTTGTTGAATATAATATTGCAACTGATACCCTTGTTTTAATGGGAGGTGGAGCCAAACTGCTTTCAAAGGAAACGATTATTAAAGATTTTTTAAAGAGACCAATTTCTAATAAAGATACTTTAGAAATGAGTCTACGTAATTTGACGGAATGTGAGAGTGAGGAGTTTGTTAAATTTATTGATGGGAAAAAACGTTGGTTAAAGATTAATTTGCGTCCGATTTTTGATTTGAATAATAAACCGACACATATTATTGGAAAGGTTATTGATATCCATTCTGAAAAAGAAGAACAGTTATTATGGCGGGAGCTGGCTCAAAAAGATGGTTTAACAAAAATTTATAATTCTGCAGCTTGTCGTGAAAAGGCAGAAGAGTTTTTACAAAATAATACAGCAGCCCAAGTTGCTTTGATAATTATTGATATTGATAACTTTAAATATATTAATGATACTTATGGACATTTATGTGGTGATATTGTCCTTCAAAAAATAGCTCAGGCATTATTGGAAGTGAGCCATCCTTTAGATATCTTTGGACGGGTTGGTGGAGATGAATTTTTAACATTAATAAAATATCCTAAGAGTATTGAAAAAGTAGCTGAGTATTGTCAAAATATGATTAAATCAACTTCAAAAGTAGAATACCAGGGGACCCATATTATTACAAGTATTAGTGTTGGTGCCGTAGTTTCGAGTGTTTCGTTGTCTTATGATGAATTATATAGATTGGCAGATGATGCTCTTTATCGTGTGAAAAACAATGGTCGCAATAATTATTGTATTATTGATTATGATAAAGAAAATACCAGTTCGTAAAAGAACTGGTATTTTTATTTACCGCTGTCACCATAGTTTTTTAAAACTCGAGCACTGGGATCATCAACATTACAGTTTTCCCAATCTTTATTTGGCATCCAAAAGTCTTTGACCCATTTTGCTTGCCCCGGATAAAACGATTCAAAAATATCACGGTATAAGAGAGATTCTTTAGTAAAAGGTGTTGCAAAAGCATATTTTTCTTTAGCTTTAATAACATCTTCATCAGTATATAAAGTAGCTGCATATTCTTTTAAATAATCAACCATTGAATGACCAACAGCGTCTGAAAATGCGGCCTTTTCCCTAAATAAAATTTCATCAGGTAAATAATCCTGATTTTCAAAAGCATGTCTTAATAAATATTTTCCTTTATTATAGATATTCATTTTCTTAGCTGGATCAATACTCATTGAATAATCAACAAAATCAATATCTGCAAATGGAACCCGTCCCTCTAAAGCGTGAGCAGAGATACAACGATCAGCTCTTAGAACATCATACATATATAATTCTTTAATTCGCTTTTGTGCTTCTTTTTGAAATTGTGATGGATCTGGTGCAAAATCAGTATATTTGTAGCCAAATAACTCATCGCTTACTTCACCGGTTAGAATAACTTTTAAATCAGTTTTTTCATGAATATATTTACATAATAAATACATTGCCATACTGGCTCTGATCGTTGTGATATCATAAGTTTCTAAATGAAAAATAACATCTCTTAAATTTTCTAATAGATCTTCCGTGGTCATAATTACTTCTGTATGATCAGTTCCTAAGTAATCAGCAACTTGTTTAGCATACTTTAAATCAATAGGATCAGTATCCATACCGATTGCAAAGGTTTTGATTGGTTGATCATTTAAACGTGCGGCAATCGCACAAACCAAGGATGAATCTAAACCACCGCTTAATAAATATCCGATTGGAGCATCGCTTTGCAATCTTTTTTCCACTGCTTTTTCTAATTTGAGGCGTAAATTTATTGCAATTGTTTCTAAATCATCGTTATTGATCGTTTTAGGATTACTTAAATCATTATAACAAATAAATTTGCCATCTTCATAATAATGCCCTGGTGGAAATGGCATTATTTCTTGGCATAAAGGAAATAATCCTTTTGCTTCTGAAGCAAAGCAGATCTTACCGTCTTCTTTATGATATCCATAGAACATAGGGCGAATTCCCATTGGATCACGTGCAGCTAAAATTTTATCCTTTTTGGCATCATAGATTACCATTGCAAATTCGGCATCTAAAAATTTACATAATATCTCTATCCCGTATTTGTGATATAGCGGAATCAGTACTTCACAGTCACTTCCTGACTTAAAAGTATAGTCCGTTTCTAACATAGCTTTTAAGCTATGATAGTTATAAACTTCACCATTGCAGACAAGAACACAATCCTTATAGACAAAAGGCTGATTACCTTTTGATGACAAATCCATAATTGAAAGACGGTTAAATCCCCAGGTTATACCGTTGTTAATGCTTACATGTTGATGATCAGGACCACGATAAGCAGCCTGATTTAATGCATCATTGAATACTTGTAATTCTAATTCACTACTTCCTACTACTAAAAAACCGCACATAATTTGTTTCCCCCTTAAAATTATTGTTGCGAGAATATAAAAACTCGCCTAAAGAAGCGAGTACCGTATAACTAGAAAAGGAATTTATAGTTACATGGTACGGAAAATACTTCATAGAGTACTCGATACCCGCCAATAGTAACGTTACTGGTAACGTTCTAGCCTACTTGCATAATGCTTTCGGTAGACAGCTCTTAGGTGTTCTTCATAAACTACTTCACTATCAGGCTTGCACCGTTCCCTGATTCGCTAAAGCTTCTGTAGATTACTACTCTCCTCGTCATTGCTTTTAATTACTTTATAGTAATTGAAAATAGTATATATTATTTTTTTATTAAATGCAATAAAAAAGCTTCAATACGATAGAAAAAATTGCAAAATAATAAAAAACCATCATCAGATGGTTTTACAAACATCAATCCATTCTGCTTTAATATAGCTAGAAAGTTCATCAATCGTTAATTCAATAGCACTGTTAGAATTGCCGCAGGCAGGAAAAACTGTTTGAAATCGCTTAAGTGATTCATCAAGATAGATAGTAACATCAGGATTAACGCCAAAAGGGCATACTCCCCCAATATCATGACCGATGATTGGCAATACTTCATCGCGTGCGAGCATTTTTGCTTTGGTTTTAAAGGTTTCTTTGTATTTGCGATTATCGATTTTAACATCACCAGCAGTAACAATCAAAATCGCGCGTTCGTTGATTTTAAAAGATAATGTCTTAGCAATACGTTCAGGCGCACAGTTTAAAGCTTTAGCAGCAAGTTCAACAGTAGCACTAGAAACATCGAATTCGATAATATCTTGTTCCCGGTTGAATTGTTTCAAATAATTTTTAGCTTGTTGTAGTGACATGATGCAACCTCCTTATAAATTAAAGCAATTCTACCATAATTATTAATATTTTCAAGCAAAAATATTGAGATGATAATAAGACTAATTTATTATTGATTTGAGACTAAAATAGATTATTTTAGGGTTATAATACTAGTATCAAATATTATCTTTAAATATATTTGACAAAATAACTATCTTTTAATAAACTTTGATTATATTGAGAGGTAGAAAAATGACGTATAAATTAATTGCATTAGATTTAGATGGTACTTTGAAGAGTACTGATAAACAAATCTTACCAAAGACAAAAGCCATCTTGCAGGAGCTGGCAAAAAGAGGTGTAGTGATTGTTTTGGCTTCAGGTCGTCCAACTGCTGGATTGTATGCAGAAGCTAATGAGCTGGAATTAGATAAAACAGGTGGCTATTTACTATCATTTAATGGTGCTAAGGTTGTTGATTATAAAACAAAAGAAATCATATATCAAAAAGTGTACGATGCTAAAACGGCACATCAGGTTTATGAGCGAGCGAAACAGTATAATTTGGCGGTAATGACTTATACTGATGAATTGATTCTTACAGAAGATGAAACCGATGAGTATGTTTGTATTGAAGGCGATATTAATCATATGCCAATCAAACATATTGATAATTTTAAAGATGCAGTGAATTTTTCTGTAAATAAAGTCTTATTAACGGCAAAGCCTGAATATGCTGAGACAATACTTGATGAGTTTAAGGCACCATATGGTGATTCTTTAAGTATTTATCGTTCAGCACCATTTTTCATTGAAGTGATGGCGCAAGGAATTGATAAAGCGGCTTCATTGCAGGCTTTAATTGAGCGTTTAGGAATTAAACGAGATGAAGTAATTAGCTTTGGTGATGGTTATAATGATTTGAGTATGATTGAGTTTGCAAAATTCGGTGTAGCAATGGCCAATGCAGTTGATGAAGTAAAAAAGAGAGCGGCTTATATCACTTTATCAAATGATGAAGAAGGAATTTATGAGTGCTTAAAGATGTTAAGTGAAAAGGGTGAAATTTAATGTTACCAAATGATATTAATATGCTAGTGAGTTTTTTAAATACTAAATTACGTGATGATGATATGTCATTGGCACAAATATTAGAAATTAATGATGCTAATGAAATTGAAATCATGGAATTATTGGATGTGAATGGATATTATTTTGATGAAAAAATTAACCAAATAAAAATTAAATAAGGCAGATCAATATGATTTGTCTTTTTTTATGATTATATTTTTAATCATCTGATATTATTAAAGACAATCTTTTACTTTTTAATGATAAATGCTATAATGTAATTTAATTAAGGGGGACATGTCAAATGTTGAAGTTAGAAGATTTTAAAGCCGCAAAGCAAAGAGTTGATGAAGTAATTTTAGAGACACATTTAATTCATAGCGATGCTTTTTCAGCTGAATGTGGTAATGATGTTTATATCAAACCAGAAAATTTACAAAAAACTGGTGCTTTCAAGATTAGAGGTGCCTATAATAAGATCGTGAAATTAGATGATGAAGCTAAAAAGCATGGATTAATTGCATCTTCAGCGGGAAATCATGCTCAAGGGGTTGCTTATGCAGCTAATAAACTAGGAGTTAAGGCAACTATTGTAATGCCTAGTCATACACCATTGATCAAGGTTGAGGCAACAAAGGCCCATGGTGCTGATGTGGTTTTAGCTGGCGAGGTTTATGATGATGCTTACGCTAAGGCAGTTGAACTACAAGAAAGTGAAGGGTATACTTTTGTCCATCCGTTTGATGATGAAGATGTTATGGAAGGACAAGGGACGATCGCATTGGAGATTCTTGAAGAATTACCAGATGCTGATATGATTTTAGTACCAATTGGTGGCGGTGGCTTAATTTCGGGGATTGCTGCAGCTGCTAAATTAATTAAACCCGATATTCAAATCATTGGGGTTGAACCTGAAGGAGCGGCAAGTGCTTCTGCAGCTATTCAAGAGGATCAGGTAGTTTTATTGAATGAGGTTAATACGATTGCCGATGGTACAGCTGTGCAACAAATTGGCTCTAAAACGTTTAAATATATTAAAGAATATGTTGATGATATTGTTTTGGTCAATGACTATGAATTGATGGAAGCATTCTTGTTATTAGTTGAAAAACATAAGCTGGTAGCTGAAGGTTCTGGGATTTTAGCTTTAGCAGGATTAAAGAAGCTAAAAACTAAAGGGAAGAAAGTTGTATCATTGATCAGTGGTGGAAATATTGATGTGTTAACTATTTCGTCTATGATTAATAAAGGACTTATTTCAAGAGGACGAATTTTTACTTTCTCTGTTCAATTACCTGATAAACCAGGGCAGTTGGAATTAGTATCGAAGGTTTTAAATCAATGTAATGCCAATGTAATTGGTGTTGACCATAATCAGTTTAAAAATTTTGCTCGTTTTTCTGAAGTAGAATTAAGAGTAACAGTTGAGACTAATGGTAATGCGCACATTCAAATGATTATTGATGAGTTTAATAAACTTGGGTATACAATTACTAAAATAAATTAATATTTTTACATAAGGGTAGGCAGCAGCTTATCCTTTTTATCATATTTATTTTTATAATATGAAAATTAGAAATATTGAAGGGATTAGGCTTTTATAATGAAGATATATGATTTATTTATATGAATAAAAGGAGAGTGATTTAATAATGGAGAAATGGTGGCAAAAGGAAGTAGTTTATCAGATTTATCCTAAAAGCTTTAAAGATAGCAATGGTGATGGAATTGGTGATTTACAAGGAATTATTGAGAAATTAGATTATTTTAGTGATTTAGGGGTAACGAGCCTATGGTTATGTCCAATTTATGCTTCACCAATGGATGATAATGGTTATGATATTAGTGATTATTATGCAATTAATCCTATGTTTGGAACAATGGAAGATTTGGATGAGTTAATTAAAAAAGGAAAAGCACGAGGAATTAAGATAATTATGGATTTAGTTGTAAATCACACCTCTGATGAACACCCATGGTTTAAAGCAGCAATCGCTGATCCGACGAGTAAGTATCGGAATTATTATATATTTAAACATGGAAAAGATGGTCGTGCGCCAACTAATTGGCGGAGTATTTTCGGTGGCTCAGTATGGCAAAAAGTTACTGAAGATGAATATTATTTTCATGCTTTTTCAAAAAAGCAACCATGCTTAAATTGGGAAAACCCTGTATTACGGCAAGAAATTTATCAAATGATCAACTGGTGGTTAGATAAAGGAATTGCAGGATTTAGGGTGGATGCCATTAATTTTATTAAAAAGGATCAACGTTATCAAGATGGTGAGCCTGATGGTGAAGATGGATTAGTGTCTTGTATCCCTTTTGCGCGTAATCAGCCAGGAATTGAAGTTTTCTTTAAGGAATTAAAGGAGAATACGTTTGCTAAACATGACTGTATGACAATTTCTGAGGCTTATGGGGTATCATATGATAAATTAGGTATCTATATTGGTGAAAATGGATGTTTTGACAGTATGTTCGACTTTAATTACTCTAATTTTGATATTGGAGATAATGAGGAATGGTTTATTCGTAAAGACTGGACTGTAAAACAATTTAGAGATTTACTATTTACTTCACAAGTCGAAGTAAATAAAGTAGGCTGGGTAGGAACTTTCCTAGAAAATCATGATCAGCCGCGTTCTTTAGATAAGTTGATTGTAAATAAAGCAGATCATGGTTATTATAGTGCTACAATGATTGCTTCAATGTATTTCTTTTTAAGAGGGGTTCCCTATATTTATCAAGGAGAAGAATTAGGAATGGCAAATTGTGTTCGGCGATCTATTGATGATTTTGATGATATTAGTTCACATGGCCAATATCAAAGAATGCTTGAAGAAGGATTTAGTGAAAGTGAGGCATTGGCTCTAGTTAATAAACGCAGTCGTGATAATTCTAGAACTCCAATGCCGTTTGATGACAGTCAATATGCTGGGTTTTCTGATGTTGAACCGTGGTTAGCGTTAAATGAAAGTTATCCAGTTATAAATGTTAAGGCACAGTTTAATGATCCGGATTCAGTTTATAGTTTTTATAAGAAAATGATCTATTTAAGACAACAAAGTGTTTATAGTAATACTTTAACTTTTGGAAGCTTTATTCCCGATGAATGTGAAAATGATAATTTGATTGTCTACCAGAGAAGTTATCAAGGACAACTTATTGTCAATGTATGTAATTTTTCGAATCAAGAGCAGCCATTTATTTGTGCTAAAGAGCTTATTTTAAATAATTATAAAGAATATGATGGTAAAGTATTGAAACCATATCAAACGATTATGTATCTTGAAGAAAATAAATAAAATATGATAAAAGAGATTTCATTCAATGAGATCTCTTTTTTGTTGGAGGGAAATGTGAGATATTATTGTCGTTCTCCTTGTCAGAGTGTCATTATATTAGTGATATAAATCAACAAAGGAGCAGAAAGATGAAAAGAAAATTAAATCAATATATTCGAAAGTCACTGTTAGTTGCAGTGACTTTTATTTTGGTGTTTTGTAATGCTGTAACTTATGTCAATGGACAGCAATATCAAATTAGTGCAGGTGAGAAAATTAAATATCCTAGCTGGTTTGACAGTAGTGGAACCTGGTCAACACGAATGTATACTGTAGATGGAAAAATAGCATATTGTTTAGAAGCAAGCAAACATTCACCAGGTAATGGAACTGTAGGAGAAGGAAGTTATGTAGATAATGAAAATCTTCAAAAAGTACTTTATTATGGCTATGGGGGTCCTGCTGATACACTATCAACAGATGGTGTAACTAGTGTTGAAATGGCATATCTGTTAACTCATATTGCCGCAAGCTATTATTATGCTGGAGATCTTCATGGTGTTGACTTGGAAAAACTACGTGGCTGGGGCTGGGCAGAATGGATCGAAGCAATCCCTAATCGTCCTGCAATTCCTAAAGGAGAGATTGGATTTTCAAAAAATAGTTTGAAAATGTATCAAAAAGATGGTAGGCAGCGGAGTGAAGAAATTACGGTAATTGGTGATGCTGATGCTACTTTAACGATGGTTTTAGACAAAGACATGGAATTACATAATTTAACGACAAATCAAACAGTTACTGGGACGGTACAATTAAGTAGTGGTCAAAAATTCTATTTATCGTCTCCATTAACCAAACGAGACAATTATAACTGGTCGAGTGGTTCTTTGATGGGAACAACGAATAGTTATTATCGACCTTTAGTTTTAACGATTGACGATGAAACCCAAACGATTGGAACAATGGTTTTAGGGAATGGAGAAACCAAACCAACTAGTTTGCAAGTAGAATATTTACCAGTGGGGAGTTTGAAATTAATCAAAACAAATGAGGATAAACAGATGCTAGATGGGGCGGTATTTAATTTGAAGGGGAAAAATAATGATTATAATCAAGATCATGTGGTTAAAAATGGCGTATTACAAATAGATAATTTATTAGTTGGAGATTATATTTTAACGGAAATTAAGACACCAGCCGATCATGATAGTCTTAATAAGGAATACACTGTTACGATTAAAAGTAATGAAGTGACTACAAAAACAATTGTCAATGAATTGATACCAGTCGGTAAATTAATAATCAATAAGAAACTAGAAGGACATTTAGATGATTTATCTGGAATTGAATTTAAGATAACTGCTAAGGAGGACATTAAAGATATAATTACAGGGACAGTTCTTTATCGAGCTGGTATGCCAATTGGTCAAAATCAAGGAATTTATATTACAGATCAAAATGGACAAATTATTATTGATAAGTTACCGATGGGAAGTTATCTTATTAGTGAGGTAAAGACTTTACCGGGATATGTATTTGATGATACTGTTTATGAAGTAGCTTTTAATAAAGAAGATAGGGTTACCAAAGAATACCAGTATACTTTAAATGTAGAAAATAAATTAACACAAACAACAATTTCTAAAATTGACGCTCTAACTAAGCAATTATTACCAGGAGCAACATTAGAACTATATTTAAAGGATGGAGAATCATTGAGTTTGATTGAACAATGGGTATCAACTGATGATGCACATTTAATCAAGGGGCTGTTAGTTGATTGTGAATATGTTTTAAAAGAGGTCAAGGCTCCAGCCGGTTATACACTTGCGCCAGAACTTACGTTTAAAGTTGAGAACAGTGAGAGTATAAAAGAAATAGTATTTGAAAATCAGCATATTCCTGTGGTACCAACTGGTGATATAAGCAATTATAGTGGTTATGCTGGAATTGCATTAATAAGCTTTATATTCTTTTTAATTTTTACAAAACAGAAACGTAGAATATTATAAATATGACGAAAGCCCCAGTTAATGGGGCTTTTAATTAAGCTATTAAAATGAAATTATTACCAATATTTATTGATAGTCATATTTAAATCAACGTTACCATTGATTCCTCTAATTTGACCAGTTTCACTATATTGTAAAATATGATATTCTTCTTCTAATACTGGAGTATCATTATAACGTGCTTTCCATTTAATGTAAGAATCTAGTTTTTTATCAGTTAATTTAGTTGTCCACCAGTGATGATTAGCATAGATTCCTTTTTTATTTTGATTTTGAATGTTATCTAAAAAAGTTGTAGCTACGATTGTTAATTGATCATTTGTTAAAGCCCCTTGAAAAGTTTCGTCTTCTAAATCAATAAAAACCCCAAGTTCGGGAACTCTTCCATCTAGTAAATGATTAACATACTCAGCCTCTTTTTTTGCTTGAGCAGCTTCAGTGGCTAAAGAATAATAATATACACCGTAAGGAATATTTAAATTTTGACATTGCTTGATATTTTGTTCAAAAAGCGGATCAACTTTGGTTTTGGTACCATCAGTTAGAGAAGTATAGCCGCAACGGATAATCACAAAATCAATTTCTTGACGAGCTAACTGCAAATTCACATTATTATTCCATTTAGAAATATCAATGCCAATATATTGGCCGTCTTTAGCTAATCGATCATTATGATTAAAGACTAATATACCAGTAACAATTAAACTAAATGATAAAGCAGATACGATGATTTTGATTAGATTATGTTGCTTTTTAAATCGCTTAAATAAAAATGGCAGTAAACAAAATATCATAATTAGTAAAATAACGATACTATGGGTCAGATACTTTGGTAAATATTGTTTATAATATAATGAACATGAAAAAAGAAGGGTACCAGCAATAAAAAGAAAAATAATATTTTTTTGACTAAAAATTTTATTTTTAGTTTTCTTTTTCATGATATCACCTCGACAACTAATTCTAACATAATTAAAAATAGTTGTCGATTGATGCTTATTGATGATTTTGTTTTTCAAGTTCTTCAAGAATTTGATCTAATTTATTATGAAGATCCTGAATAATGATTTCAGTTTTCAAATTTACTTTATAATCATTTTCGTTTCTTTGACGATCTTTTTGCTCTTGACGATTTTGCGACATCATAATAATAGGTGCTTGAATCGCAGCAATACATGACAAAATCAGATTTAAAAGAATAAAGGGATAAGGATCGAGGCTATCTTTAGCAAGGATATTATAAATCATCCAGGAAATTAGTAATATAATAAAAATAATGATAAAAGTCCAACTACCACCAAGATGAGCAATTTTATCAGCAATTTTTTGTCCTAGTGTTTCATCCTTACCATCAGGTAAAGCAACTGTTTTTTCAAGAACAAGATGAATTATTTCTTCATCCTGCATATCATCACGAACATTTTCAATGATTTCATTTATTATTTTAGTGTGTGTTAAATTTTTCATTAAAACCATCCTTTTATATAGTATTTACAGCTTGTTTTGTTTTAAACGCAATAACTAGATTTTAAATAAAAATATGGATTTTGAAGAAGGTTTCTTACAATGATAACTAATTATAAATTTGTTGAATAGTGTCATTTAGTTTTGTATACTAATATGGATAAAGTTATGAAGGAGTGATTATGATGTTTAAAGTATTTGGTGAACGCATTGTTAAGACTATTACTGATCATTTTCAATTCTTTTATATTTCTATTTTTTATAATTAACATATCATTTACTTGATATGTTTTTTTGTGAAATTAATCAAGATTATACGGAGGAACAAAAATGCCAAAAAGAGAAGATATTAATACAGTATTAGTAATTGGTTCAGGTCCAATTATTATTGGTCAAGCTTGTGAATTTGATTATTCAGGAACTCAAGCGTGTAAAGCTTTAAGAGGGTTAGGTTATAAGATCGTGTTAGTGAACTCAAATCCTGCAACGATCATGACAGATCCGGAAACTGCTGATGTTACTTATATTGAACCATTAAATGTAGAACGATTAACACAGATCATTGAAAAAGAAAGACCAGATGCGTTACTTCCTAACTTAGGTGGGCAATCAGCATTAAACTTATGTTCTGAATTAAATGAGGCTGGTGTTTTAGAAAAATATAACGTTCAAGTATTAGGAGTTCAAGTTGATGCGATTGAACGTGGTGAAGACCGTTTAGAATTTAAAAAAGAAATGGATAAATTAGGCATTGAAATGGCTCGTAGTGAGGTTTCAACAACTGTTGAAGAAGCCTTAGCAATTGCTGAACGGTTAGGTTATCCAGTAGTTGTGCGCCCTGCTTATACTATGGGTGGTGCCGGTGGTGGACTGGTATATAACGTTGAAGAATTAAAAACAGTTGTATCTCGGGGGTTACAAGCTAGTTTAGTTGGTCAATGTTTAATCGAAGAATCTATTTTAGGTTGGGAAGAATTAGAAGTTGAAGTTGTTCGTGATGCTAACAACAACATGATCACAGTATGTTTCATTGAAAATATTGATCCATTAGGAGTTCATACTGGAGATTCATTCTGTAGCGCTCCAATGTTAACAATTAGCCAAGAAGTGCAAGATCGTTTAAAAGACCAAGCATTTAGAATTGTTGAATCAATTGGTGTAATTGGAGGGACAAATGTTCAATTTGCTCATGATCCAGAAACTGATCGAATCGTTGTTATTGAAATTAATCCAAGAACATCTCGTTCATCAGCTTTAGCATCAAAAGCAACAGGATTCCCAATTGCTTTAGTTTCAGCAATGTTAGCGGCTGGTTTGACTATGGAAGATATTCCTTGTGGTAAATATGGAACTTTAGATAAATATGTACCTGATGGTGATTATGTTGTAATCAAGTTTGCACGTTGGGCATTTGAAAAATTCAAAGGGGCTGAAGATAAACTTGGTACTCAAATGAAAGCTGTTGGGGAAGTTATGAGTATCGGCAAAACTTATAAAGAAGCTTTCCAAAAAGCAATTCGTTCATTGGAAATTGGACGTTATGGCTTAGGGTATGCTAAAAACTTCAATAAGTTATCTAAAGAAGAATTATTACATATGTTAACTGTTCCAACTAGCGAAAGACAATTCATTATGTATGAAGCGTTAAGAAAGGGAGCAACAGTTGAAGAATTATTTGAACTAACACAAATCAAACATTATTTCATTGAACAAATGAAAGAATTAGTTGAAGAAGAAGAAAATATAAAATCATACGAAGGTAAAGAATTACCGGCTGAAGTACTAAAACAAGCAAAACAAGATGGATTCTCAGATAAATATTTAAGTCAAATTTTGAATGTTGAGGAAAATGTAATTAGAGAAGAAAGATTAGCTAATAATATTAATCAAGCATGGGAACCAGTACACGTAAGTGGAACAAAGGATAGTGCTTATTATTATTCAACATATAATGCTGAAGATAATAGCGACATTCATCACGATAAAAAGAAAATTATGATTTTAGGTGGTGGACCTAATCGTATTGGACAAGGAATTGAATTTGACTATTGCTGTGTTCATGCTGCTTTAGCATTAAAGAAATTAGGATTTGAAACAATTATTGTTAACTGTAACCCTGAAACTGTATCAACTGACTATGATACATCTGATAAATTATACTTTGAACCACTAACATTAGAAGATGTTTTAAGTATTCATGAAAAAGAAAAACCAGTAGGTGTAATTGCACAATTTGGTGGACAGACACCACTTAACTTAGCTGCTCAATTAAAGAAAAATGGTGTGAATATTTTAGGAACAACACCAGAAACTATTGATATGGCAGAAGATCGTGACTTATTTAATGCAATGATGGAAAAATTAGAAATTCCAATGCCTGAATCTGGAATGGCAGTAAATGTTGAAGAAGCATTAGAAATTGCTAAAAGAATCGGCTATCCATTAATGGTAAGACCTTCTTATGTTTTAGGTGGTCGTGGAATGGAAGTTGTTTATGATGATGAAAGTCTTGAACAATATATGAAAGCAGCTGTTGGGGTAACTCCTGATCGCCCAATCTTAATCGACCGCTTCTTAAATAATGCTATGGAATGTGAAGCTGATGCAATCAGTGACGGTGAAACTGTTTTTGTTCCTGCGGTTATGGAACATATCGAATTAGCTGGTATCCACTCAGGTGATTCAGCATGTATCTTACCCTCTAAACATATTCCTATCCGTCATTTAGAAACAATTAAAGAATATACAAAGAAAATTGCTAAAGAAATGAATGTTCGTGGTTTAATGAATATGCAATATGCAATTGCTGATGATAAAGTATATGTATTAGAAGCCAATCCAAGAGCTTCAAGAACAGTACCACTAGTTTCAAAGGTATGTAATATTAATATGGTAAAAATTGCGACAGATATTGTTACTCGTGAATTGACTGGGCGTCCTTCACCAGTACCAACTTTAACAGAAAAGAAAATTCCTCATATTGGAGTTAAACAAGCAGTTTTCCCATTCAATATGTTCCCGGAAGTAGATCCTGTTTTAGGACCTGAAATGCGTTCAACTGGAGAGGTATTAGGAATTGCCAGTTCATATGGAGCAGCTTTATATAAAGCTGAAGAAGGGGCGAAAACAATTTTACCAACTGAAGGAAAAGTTTTGATCAGTGTTAGTGACTTAGACAAACCAGAAGTTGTTGAGCTTGCACAAGGATATTATGATGCTGGATTTACTATTGTAGCAACAGGGAATACTTATAACTTGATCAAAGAAAGTGGTATTCCAGTAGAAAAAATCAAAAAAATTCATGAAGGTCGTCCAAATATTAGTGATGCTTTAACTAATGGTGAATTAGCAATGATCATTAATACACCTCATGGTAAACAAAGTGCTCATGATGATAGTTATATTCGTAAAGCTGCAATTAAAATGAGAATTCCATATATGACTAATATTGCTGCTGCTAAAGCATCATTAGAAGGAATTATGGAAATGAAAATTCATGGTAGTCATGAAGTTAAATCTTTACAAGAGTATCATTTAGCAATTAAATAAAATTTAAATTTAAGCTATTCCCACCAAAGTAGATAAATGAGATAATTTCACTAAATCTATGGAGGTGGGATTTTATTGTGTTTGTATCAATGATTTTTTATTATTAGGCTTGAAAATATTAATCTATATCAATAAATTTGACTCGTGATAATAAAAAAGTATAAAAATATCTTGAATATTCAAATGATTTCTACTATACTATACAAGAATAAGAAAGGAATGAGGCATATGTTGGTGTTTTTTAAAGAATTAGTAAGTGAAAAATTTGATATTATGAACTCATTTTTATATTTTTATTGTTATTAAACATATCAGTTATATTGATATGTTTTTTTATAGTAATTAAGGAGGATGAATGATGAAAGCATACTTAATTTTAGAAGATGGCAGTGTATTTGAAGGAACAAGTATTGGTGCAGTTAAAGAAGTAGTTAGTGAGTTTGTATTTAATACTTCGATGACAGGATATTTAGAAGTGTTAACAGATCCTTCTTATGCTGGTCAGTCAGTCGTAATGACTTATCCATTAATTGGGAATTATGGGGTTTGTTTAGAAGACCAAGAGTCAAGTAAACCACATGTAGAGGGATTTATTGTAAATGAACTAGCTAGATTGGGAAGTAATTTTAGAAAAAATATTGATTTAGAGGAATACCTAATCCAACATGATATTCCTGGGATTCAAGGAATTGATACTCGAAATCTAACGAAAATTATTCGTAATATTGGATGTATGAATGGAATGATAACAACAACTAAATATGAAAATCTTGATGAAGTAATGAAACGGATTCATGCTTTCAAAGTAACTGGAGTTGTGGAACAAACTACATGTAAAGAGTCTTATACAATTGGTACTGGAGATAAAAGAGTTGCTTTATTAGATTATGGAGCAAAAGCTAACATTGCTAAAAGTTTAGTGAAACGTGGATGTCAAGTTACAGTCTATCCTGCCAGTACGCCAGCGTCAGTTATTCTAAAAGAAAAGTATGATGGAATCATGCTTTCAAATGGTCCTGGAGATCCTGAGGAAAATGTTCAAATTATTGAAGAAATCAAGCTGCTTGCAAGTAGTCAAACACCGATTTTTGCGATTTGTTTAGGACATCAGTTAATGGCTTTAGCCCATGGTTTCAAAACTGAAAAGATGAAGTATGGCCATCATGGTGCTAATCATCCGGTTAAAGATTTAGAAACTGGTCGAGTATATATTTCTACTCAGAATCATAATTTTGTGATTAAAGAAGATTCAATTGATTCAGCAGTAGCAAAACCATGGTTTATCAATGTAAATGATAAGACAATCGAAGGTGTTACTTATCTTAAGGAAAATATTAAAACAGTACAATTTCACCCTGAAGCATGTGCTGGTCCATTGGATACTGATGCTTTATTTGAAGAATTTATAAAGATGATGGAGGGAAAATAGAATGCCAAAAGATAGTAGAATAAAAAAAGTATTAGTAATTGGTTCGGGACCAATTATTATTGGTCAAGCAGCAGAATTTGATTATGCTGGAACTCAAGCTTGTCGGGCATTAAAAGAAGAAGGGATTGAAGTAGTTTTAATCAACTCTAACCCTGCAACAATCATGACTGATAAGGATATTGCTGATAAGGTTTATATTGAGCCCTTAACCGTACCGGTTGTTAAAAGTTTAATAATTAAAGAACAGCCAGACAGTATTTTGCCAACCCTGGGTGGTCAAAATGCTTTGAATATTGCGATGGCATTAGCTGATGAAGGTTTTTTAGAAGAACATAATGTTCAAACGATTGGGACTTCAACTAATACGATTAAATTAGCCGAAGATCGCTTAGAGTTTAAAACCCTAATGGAAAATATTAATGAACCATGTGCAGCCTCATTAGTTGTTAATCATGTTGATGATGCTTTAGAGTTTGCTAAAAAGATTGGTTATCCAGTTGTAGTACGTCCTGCTTATACTTTAGGTGGAACGGGAGGCGGAATCGCTTATGATGAAACAGAATTACATGATATCTGTTCAAATGGATTAAGGTTATCACGAGTTAGTCAATGTTTAATTGAAAGGTGTATTGCCGGATGGAAAGAAATTGAGTATGAAGTAATGCGTGATGGTGCTGGAAACTGCATCACTGTATGCAACATGGAAAATTTAGATCCTGTAGGAGTTCATACTGGTGACAGTATTGTTGTAGCGCCAAGCCAAACTTTATCAGATAAAGAATATCAAATGTTAAGAACCTCTGCTTTAAATATTATTACAGCATTAGATATTCAAGGTGGGTGTAATGTTCAATATGCGCTAAATCCCGATAGTTTTGAATACTGTGTAATTGAAGTAAATCCACGAGTTAGTCGTTCTTCAGCTTTAGCTAGTAAAGCTACTGGTTATCCAATTGCAAAACTAGCAGCAAAGATTGCTTTAGGGTACACATTAGATGAAATCATCAATGCAGTAACAGGGAAAACTTATGCTTCATATGAACCAACATTAGATTATGTCGTATGTAAAATTCCTAAATGGCCATTTGATAAATTTGTTGATGCTTCAAGGGAATTAGGGACTCAAATGAAAGCAACTGGAGAAGTTATGAGCATTTGCAATAATTTTGAAGGTGCGCTAATGAAAGCATTACGTTCACTGGAGCAAAATCTTTACTATTTACATCTAGATGAACTTGATGGAAAAGATGTTGAATTCCTCCAAAAGAAATTAAAAGACGTTGACGATCAAAGAATTTTTGCGGTAGCAGAAGCATTACGCCAAGGAATTAGTGAAAAAGAGATTCATGATATCACAAAAATTGATTTATGGTTTATCGATAAAATCAAACATTTAGTAGAAGTAGAAAAGGAATTACAAAATAAAGAATTAAGTGGAGAGTTATTGAAAAAAGCTAAACGTTTAGAATTCCCAAATCAAGTAATTGCTAAGTTAACAGGTAAAGCTAGTGATGAAGTAAAAAATATGTGCCAAGAAAATAAAATTAACGCAGTGTATAAAGTGGTTGATACATGTGCGGCTGAATTTGATGCAACAACTCCATATTATTATTCAGTCTATGGTGGAGTAAATGAAGTAAATCCAGCTGATGATAAGAAAAAAATAATGGTTTTAGGTTCAGGACCAATCAGAATTGGACAAGGAATTGAATTTGATTATTGCTCAGTTCATTGCGTTTGGGCTTTAAAAGAAGCTGGTTATGATACAATTATTGTAAATAATAATCCTGAAACAGTAAGTACTGACTTTGATATTGCAGATCGCTTATATTTTGAACCATTAACACCAGAGGATGTTGAGAATATTGTTAATATCGAACATCCTGATGGAGCAATTGTTCAATTTGGTGGTCAAACTGCAATCAAACTAACAAAGGCATTAATGGAGATGGGGGTTAAAATTTTAGGAACATCAGCTGACGATGTTGATGCAGCTGAAGACCGTGAAAGATTTGATGAGATTTTAGAAAAATGTGAAATTGATCGTCCTCGTGGTTCAACAGTCTTTACAATTGAGGAGGCTTTAGAAGTTGCTAATCGATTAAAATATCCAGTTTTAGTTCGTCCTTCATATGTTTTAGGGGGAGCAGGAATGGAGATCTGTTTAAATGATGGTGATGTAAAGAAATTTATGAAAATCATTAATCGTCAATATCAAGAACACCCAATTTTAATTGATAAATATTTAGCTGGTAAAGAAGTAGAAGTTGATGCTATTTGTGATGAAAATGGAATACTGATTCCGGGAATTATGGAACATGTTGAACGTGCGGGAGTCCATTCAGGTGATAGTATATCAGTTTATCCAACTCAAAAGATCAAACAGCATATTAAAGATACGATTGTTGAATACACAGGTCGTTTAGCTAAAGCTTTAAATGTCATCGGTTTAATTAATATTCAATTTATTGTATATGAAGACCAAGTATATGTAATTGAAGTAAATCCTCGTTCAAGTAGAACAATTCCATATATTTCTAAAGTAACAGATATTCCGGTGGTAGATGTGGCAACTCATGTTATTATGGGAAAAACAATTAAAGAACAGGGATATGAATATGGCTTAGCACCAGAAAAAGAAACAATTGCGATTAAAATGCCGGTTTTCTCTTTTGAAAAAATTAAGGGAGCTGAGATTAGTCTTGGTCCAGAAATGAAATCAACAGGAGAAGTGCTTGGAATTTCAACTGATTATGATGAGGCAATTTATAAAGCATTTATTGGTTCAGGAATCAATTTACCAAAGAAAAAGAATATTATTTGTACGATTAAAGATTCTGCAAAAGATGAATTTTTACCAATTGCAAAACAATATTATATGTTTGGTTATGATTTATATGCAACCGAAGGAACTTATAATTTCTTAAAAGAAAATGATGTACCAGTTAGTTTAGTGAATCGCATTAGTGCTAAAAGTAACACATTGTTTGATTTAATGTTAACAGATACTGTTGATTTAATCATTGATATTCCCACTCGCAATGATAACTTAAAAGATGGTTTCTTAATTAGAAGATTTGCTGTAGAAGCAGGAATTCCAATCTTTACTTCATTAGATACTGCTCAAGCATTGATTACTAGTTTAGAAAAACGTCATAAAGGGGATACTTCTTTAGTAGATATTACTAAACTAAAATAGTTTAAAACAGACTTAGTGAGATTGCATCATTAAGTCTGTTTTTTGTAAAATATAAACTTTGATAAGTAGTTTCTTGATAAAATTATGGCCAATAACATTATTATTTTGAGTTGTTAATGAAGATAATTAACTTTATGTTTTTTTATATTGAAGTATAATTATTGAAAGAGGTAGATAATATGTATACATATAAAATGCTATATCGGTTGTGTAGCTAAGAATCTAGTGATAGTGTGATTGCACACTATTTATTAATGCATTTAAATTCATTGGAACAGTTGACGATTAAGAAAGTTATTGATGATGTAGGGATCTCTAAGGCTTCTTTACATCGTTTTTTTAGTAAGGGTGGCTATGAGAGTTTTAAAGATTTAATTACTATATTAGATGAAGAAGTAAAACAGAAAAAAATGTTTAATATTGATTATCAACAGTATTGTTCCAATATGGCTTGGAGTACTCTAGAAACTGAGTTTGAAGATCATCAAATTAGAATTCTAATAAAGACAATAAAAAAGCTGAACGAGTTGTTTTTTATGGTAATTCATGTGAGATATCATGTTTTAAAAGACTTAGTTTTTATTTATTTAATCATGGGATCGATATTTAAATTTTTATAATCTTAGAGTTTCTTATAATAAGATTATATCTAGTTAAAAGTAATGAAATTAGATTATTTTCTTGATATAGGTTACAATTACATATGGAAGTGATAAAATGAATATGAAAAGATATGAATTTGATGCTGTAATTAAAAAAGTACCGAATATAGATGGTGCTTATGTTGATTTTCCATACGATGTAAAAAAGGAATTTAATAAAGGACGTGTAAAAGTCATTGCTACATTTGATGGAATCGAATATTTAGGAAGTTTAGTAAAAATGAAAACCCCTAATCATATTATTGGGTTGAGAAAAGATATTCGAAAAATAATTAATAAACAACCAGGAGATATTGTTCACGTAACGATTCAAGAACGTGAATAATAGTAAATAAAACAAGGGGTGAAAAAGATGCTAAAAGTAGAGTCTAAATACACAAAGAAGTACCTATTCGCCATCTTGTTTTTTATTATAATGTCAATTATATGTGTAACTATTTTTTTAACTAATATCAATAGTGGGATTAATGAAAAAGTTCAAGAAATTTTACTTAACGAAGTGATTTCTCATCGCAAAAGTTTGGAAGCGACGATCTCTATACAATATCAAGAATTAGAAGGGATATCTGAGTATATCACTAGCTTAAACACACGTGATATGTCACAATTGATAAATTTTACTAAAGCATTTGTTTCTAAAAATGGATTTGATCGAATTGTTGTGGCGTTTGAAGATGGAATTGGATATCTAAGTGATGGTAGTAGTTATGATATAAGTACTAGAGGATATTATCAAGATACGATGAATGGAGGAGCTAGAAATAGTGAACCAGTAGATTCAGTTATTGATGGTGAGCGTAGGATGGCTTTATCTGTTCCAATTTATAGTCAACATGGTCAAATAATCGGTATGGTAATGGGATCTTATGATGTACGGGCAATTAGTGAAATTGAGTTTTCTAATTTATATAATAACAAGGGTTATACTTATTTAATTGATTATTCTGGTAATTTTTTGATTAATGATCAGAAGCTTCATAATTATCAAGGAAATTTTTATGACTATTGTCAGGAAAGTAATATTTTAAGTAATCAGCAGCTGCAGCAGATAAAAACAGACATTAGTAATTATGTTTCAGGATGTGTTTTGACTAAAGGAGGTAAAGAAACACGCTATTTAGTATATGTTCCTTTAGAGTCAAGTGAGTGGGTAATTTGTTATTCTGTATTAGTCTCTGATGCATTTCAGGATTATCAGTTTATTATGAAATATGAGACATATTTGCTGGGAGCTGTTGCAATGGTTCTAACAGTTACGGTTCTTTATATTTTTATTGTAAATAAAAAAGAGCGTCGTGTTTTGTTAAAAAGAGCTGATTATGATAGTTTGACAGGTTTATATAATCGTCGGAAATTAACAGAGGAAATTAAGAGGTATTTAAAAGCTCAAAGTGAATTTGGATTAGCGATTTTAGATATTGATGATTTTAAGAAAATCAATGATACATATGGTCATCCTATTGGTGATATTATTTTGAAAGAAATTGGACAAATTTTAAGAGATAATCTTGGTGAATATTTGGTCGGACGTTTAGGCGGTGACGAGTTTGTTATCTTAATTGAAAATGTTCAAATTATTAATATTGTTATTCAAAAACTTGAACTGACTTGTAACCAAATTGCTAAAATAAAAATAGAAGAACATCCAGATATTGTTGTCACATGTAGTTGTGGGTTAGCAGTTGCACCAAAGGATGGAGAAACCGTAGCGGAACTATATAAGGCTGCAGACAGTGCCTTATATATTGCTAAATCATTAGGAAAAAATAAATTGGCAAAATTTTAAGGAGAAGAAGATGAGATATACAGGATTTGTAATATCAGTAAAAGACATTAATGCATCAAAAAAATTTTATGAAGAACTATTTGATTTAGAAGTTTATCAGGATTATGGAATAAATATTACGTTTGATTGTGGATTATCATTGCAGCAAGATTTTGACTGGCTTATTAATATAGAGAAAGAGAAGATTATTGAAAAAGCAAATGATCATGAAATTTGTTTTGAAGAAGAAAATTTTGATGCATTTTTAAAAAGATTATCTGTGTACCCACAAATAGAGTATCTTGATGATGTTATAGAGCATAGCTGGGGTCAACGAGTAGTCCGTTTTTATGACTTGGATAAACATATTATTGAAGTAGGTGAGTCGATGAAGATGGTAATTAACCGTTTTATTGATCGTGGGATGACAACGGAGCAGATTTCAAAAAAAATGGATGTGTCAGTTGCTGATCTTAAAAAACTGCTTAATGATTAAAAAGAATATTAAAGTAATAAAAGACCGTCAATGATCTTATTTTAAATCTAATAAGTTCATTAAACGGTCATTTTTTTCTAATGATTTAAAGACAAGTGCGCCGATAATTAAAACAATTAATTCTCCAACAGCAACATAGATTGCGTTTATTACATATGGAATATTGAAAGCATACCATAATTCAGCCCCAATAATCATTCCTGTTATAATTGCTCCTGCTCCAGCAGCTAAATAGCGATTTTTAATCAAGTACATAGCAATACATACTATAATCGTACTTAAAGTTCCAAAGACAATATCTAACATTCCCATTGGTGAAAATAGATTAGCAATAATGCAACCAATCGTTAAGCCAGGAATATAGCGTCGATTATAAAATGCTAAAAAAACAATTATTTCTGATAGCCTAAATTGGATTTCTGAATATGCGATGGGTGAGATTGCTAAAGTGAGTACAGCATAAACCCCCGCAATCATCGCATTGATTACAACCAGTTTTACTGAAATACCTTTGTTCATATATTATATCCTTTCATAGTATTATTTTCACTTAAATGTCACCTCATTGAAAACATGGATATTATATACGATTTTAAGTAAAAAGACTAGTCTTTCTGTATAGGAATATGAGAATTAAAATATTTTATATAAATACAACAATATTTAAAATTAAATACTTGCTCTTTTTATCAAAAAGATTAATCCCAATTAATAAAATATGTGATACGATAATAATGATGTATAATTACGAAAGGAAGGTTAACATGTCACATCGTATAGTGGTGCGCAAACACGAAAAAATTGATTATCAGCGCAGTACTTTCTTTACACTTGCCCACACACATTATGATAAAGATTATTATATGGAAAATCATTGGCATAATAGTATTGAAATCACTTATGTAGTAAAGGGCTTAAAGGTTCAACAGATGGAGAATAAAGAAGTTATTGCACCAGCAGGAACTTTGTTATTAGTGAATTCGGGAGTAATTCATGATGTTGATGTAAAGAAGGGATTAGAGGGGATTGTCTTATTGATTGACCGTAATTATATTGACCATGTTTGTCCACAATGTATTGAACGTGGTTTTAGCTTGGAAAAAGAACCATTAGCTAAAAAGAAAATTGTGGATTATTTATTCAAATTAGTAGAAGCCTATGAAAATAATAATAAAGTTAAAGCTAATATTATTGTTTTAGAAATTATTAGTGTTTTGGCTGAACAGTTAATGTTAGAGGGGCATTATATTAAAGAAAAGCATGATGATGAAAGTTATGAATTAGTTATTTCGATTACTGAATATATTGATTATCATTATGCTCAAAAAATTAGTTTAGATGATTTAGCAAGAATGACATGCTATAACAAGACTTATTTATCAAATATTTTTAAGAAAAAGACAGGTATTACTATTTTTGAGTATTTACGTAATGTCAGAATGCAGCATTGTTTATATGAACTAAAACATTCTGATGATACGATTGTAAGTATTGCTTTAAATAACGGATTTGCAAATATTCAAATATTTAATCGTGTATTTAAAGAAGTTTATCAAATGACACCAAAGCAGTATCGTGAAAAGAATAAGAAGTAAAGATTAATGAAGATTAAAACAAATAAACAACAATAATAATAAAATCCGCCATGCTAAGATAAGTGTCAAAGAGGAGGATGTTATGAAAAAGATTAAAAAGTTTTTATCATCGCTAATTGCAATAATGATAGTTGCAACAATGGTTACTTCTAATCTAAGTGCATTAGAGGTAAATAGCTCGTTTGTTCAAAATACGAACACAAGTAATACATATGGTTATGTAAATTATGAAACAGATCAATTTGAAACTTATAGTAAGGTTTCAGGAAGTGCTGGGAATTATACAAGTATTGCTTCAAAAGTTTATAAACCATTATCTGGAGATACTCTAATCGTTGTTTTTCATGGTAATGGAGAAGGTGGTGTTGATGGGGTTAGTAATAACTACTCACAGATAGCTGCTAATCGTTTAGCTGTAACTTATACAACTGATGAACTACAAAGTGCTTTTAAGGGAGCTTATGTATTAGCTTTTCAAGCACCAGATTATTGGTATAATGATTATACGCAACAAGCAAAAACTATTATTGATCAAGCTATAGCAGAATTTGGAATTAAAGAAGTATTTGTTTCTGGATTATCAGCAGGCGGTTTAATGACACAACGGATGTTAGCAAAATATGGTGATTTCTTTGCAGGCGCATTAATGTCATGTGCTGCTATTGCTAAAAATGACCAATATGTTGAAGGTCTAGGTGGAAATTACACTGATTCTACTGAATATTTAGATGCTGGTGATGCTTATACAAGTGGTGATACCTTTAAGAAACCAGTTGATTTCAATCAATATTTAGCTAATTATGACGAATGGCTAGAAAATATTGCCGTAAGCAATGTTCCGATTTTCATGGTACATTGTTATTATGATACAACAATCTATTATGGATGGACTCAATATGCTTATAATATGATTAAATCCTATCGTGATGACAGGGGGCTTGATGGAGATATCTACTGTGGTTTATTTGAGGATGTCAGTTATCCTGATGAAACATATAGCAGCGCTCACTGGTCGTGGATCAAAATGTTGAATGGTGATGTTTATGCTTCAACTAATGCGAGTTTAGATACGATTACATGGTTTAAATCTTTATCAACTTCAACTAATGATTATCAATTAAAAACAGTTACTAATCCTGTAGCTGGAGAAGCAGCAGGTGACAATATTTATGCTTATAACTTAATTGCTACAGTAACTAATAGTGGTGAAAAAATAACGGCTCTTGAAATTGATATGAACGGTAAGAAAGTTGATGCTTCTAAATTAACAACTGAGATGTTTAAAATAACCGGATACAATAGTGATGCTAGTGGTTTGGTTAAAGGTGATGTTCAGTCTTATGGAATTTTTGGAAGCGAAGATGAGCCTGTAGATATTGAGGTGGCTAGAGTATCAGTAAATGAAAAGGGTAATATCATATTAGATTTAGCAACACAGAATGGAGTATTAAATTATACTTCTTTGGCTCGTAATCTTGCGACTAAGATTAGATATAAACTAGCATCAGTAGCTCTACCAATGATTGTTGAGGATAATTCAACAACAAATCCTGATGATAAACAAACAGCTGTTAAAACAGGCGATGATTTAAATGTTTTAGGTGCTGGAAGCTTAATGATTATTTCATTGATGATGGTAGCTGTATCTAAACGAAAATTTGATTAAGAAAAAGTTCTACATTTTTGTAGAACTTTTTATAACTATTTAAATAAACCTAAGTTAATACAAGCGTTATAAATACCATCATCATCAATACTGTCAGTGACAAAAGTTGCAATGTTTTTAAGATATGCGTCACCTTGTCCCATGCAAATAGAGATAGCAGCATGATTAAACATCTCAACATCATTTAAAGAATCGCCAAAACAAATATATTTATCAAGATTATATTGTTTTAAGATAACTTGAATACCAGTTGCTTTAGTTGCATCAGCATGAGTTATATCACAATATGTAGAGACTCCGGGTAAGATATGTAAACCTTCTAATTGTTTAAATGGCGCATAATCATATCCCTTTGGTCCATAGGCAATCATCGCCTCAACTTTTTGGTTTTGATAAATACCTACCGGAGGGATGATAGAGTTAAAAAATTTGCGTGCAGTGTAAACATTTTCATCGGGCTCTTGGGTAATGATTCGATGCTCCATTTTTAAAGCGAGTGGAATATTATTATCTTTAGCAATTTTTATACAACGATGGACTATTTCCGGGGAAATAACCAATTCTTCGACGATTTGAAAATTTTTATTAAGCACAGTTTGACCATTATTACAAACAAAGCCGTCCCAATTAGCAATATCAACAACCCCGGTACGTTTTAATGAATTAACAGCACGACCAGTTGCAATTCCAATTTTATAACCATTCTCTTGTAATTTTTGTAATGCTTTTTTAGTTGATGGAGTAACCTGGTAGTCATGGTTATCCATTAATGTTCCATCAACATCAAAGAAAATCATTGGTTTCATAAGCTCCCCCTTTTCATGCGTATATTTTAGCAAGCATACCTATGAATGTAAACAAAAAAGGAATATGACTAAACATATTCCTTAATTAAATTATTTTCCGCTTGGTAAAAATGGAATTAATCCCGCTGCTACGGCACTGATTGGCATTGATTGAAGAACTACTTTTCCTGGTCCTGTGACAACCGTATTAAAAAAACCTTCACCACCTAACAGTTTATTTTTAACTCCTTTAACGCTTTGAATTTCCATCTTGCATGTAGCATCCATCATAGCTAGATATCCTGTATCAATAACCATTTGTTGACCAGGTAATAAATCGTAAGAAATAGCTGAACCGTCAATTTCTAAAAAGACAGTACCTGTACCGCTGATCTTATTCATAATGAATCCTTCACCACCAAAAATTCCTGTTGCCATTTTTTTATTGAAAAAAACTGACATGTCAATTCCTGAAGTTCCTGCTAGGAATGATGACTTTTGTACAATAATTTCATGATTTGGATTAATTTCAACAGCTTCGATTGACCCGGGAAAAGAAGATGCAAAAGCAATCATGCCGTCTTCTTTAGCATGATAACGATTTTGGAACATTGTTTCTCCACTAAACATTCGACCAAATGCTTTACCAAAACCACCACTTGTTGTTTCCATTTCCATAACGGGATCCATCCAACTCATGGCACCGCTATCAGTAATCATTGATTCTCCTTTTTCTAAGTGACAAATCACTACAGGGAGATTATCCCCTTTAATCTCGTATTTCATTTTATTTCTCCTTATTTATTGCGATACAAACTGGTGCAGGAATAGCTAAAGTTGAAGCTGTTCTAACTAGTTGTTCGCTTTTTTCATCAAATGTTAATAACTCTAATTCATCATCGTCTTGCGCACCAACAATTAAATATTTATCATCAATAATATTAAAATCACGAGGATTTTTACCAGTATGAACCATATATAGTAATGAAACTTTACCAGTTTCTTGGTTGACTCGATATAGAACGATGCTATCATGACCACGGTTTGAAATGAATAAATGATTTCCTGTCGCACTTAGACGAATAGCGCTAGCGCTCGAAAAACCGTGAAAATGACGAGGCGTTGTATGAATAACTTGAATTAGATTTAAATATTTATCATTATATTTATAAACCATTAAATTATTAGAAATCTCATTTACTAGATAAGCAAAACGACCATCTTTAGAGAAAATCATGTGACGTGGTCCAGAGCCTGGTACCACATTTAAAGTATGTTCAACATCTTCTTCTAATTTTCCATCCTGATAAGTATACATGATTACTTTATCAGCTCCTAAATCAACAGCATAAACAAATTCCTTATCAGGGGTTATTCCAACATAATGGCAGTGTGGTCCAGTTTGTCGTTTTAGTAGATCGGGACCAAGTCCAGTATGGTGGATAGCACAGATTTTTTCTTTAATAAAATTATTTTCTAATAAATATGATGCTGTGGAACCAACATGATAGTTAGCTGCAAAAAGATATCGTGAATTATCACTAACACATAAATGGGTATAAGAACGTCCATTAGAATTATAATTATTGTTGGGAATAAGTTCTTCTTTGTGAATTGAAAAACTTCCAATTCCACCTCCATTATTAAGTCGACTAGCATTTTTGTAAGCTACGTATAAAATATTATTTTTAGTGATCATGTAAGATGGATAATCATGGGTTACTATATGTTGTACCAGAGATAATTTTTGATTTTCTTCATTAAGATCAATAATGTAAATTCCTTTATTGTCACTTTTACCATAACTAGATACATAGAATGTTTTCATGTTAAAACCTCCTTGTTTTTATTTTATCATAAATTATTAATGAAAGGGTTTTATTATACCATTTTTGCAATAAATTTTTATTCTTAATAAATGTTTTATTAACTACTAACCTTTGAATTTGATTATAAATGGTTGATTATAAAAATAAAAGATATTTAGTAATTTATTTGTGTAGACAATATATATTATTTGGACTATTATAGTAAATAATTAATGTATTTGTTTATAACTAAAAGTGAAAGTGAGATGGTATAAGTGAAATCATATCAGAAGATAGAAACTGCTGCTAAGGAACTTGTTAAAACAAAAAATTTGAGAATATTACTGTTAAAATGATCTGTCAAATGGCAAATGCTTCGAGAAAAACTTTTTATGCATTATATCATGATAAATATGAAGTGATTGAACGCATTGTTGTTGATAATGTGATTAGTGATTTAAAAGGAATGCTAGAATTGTTAGGAAAGGTGGAATTAAATCAACCGATTATATTAGAAAAGATGTATCAACATTTTTATGACGAAAAAGAGTTTTATGTAAAGGCTATAAATATTGAGGGGAATAATTCTTTAGAACATTGTCTTTTATATTGTTTTGAGGAAATTAACTTAGAGATATTAAAAGATGTAGAAATAAGTTTAGTCGAAAAGGAGTATGCAGCTTACTTTTTTGCTGCTTCACAAGTTATGTTAATAAAGAAATGGTTGATTAATGATTTAGAACTTACACCACGAGAGATGGTGTTAAGTTCTCATAAATGGGCAGTTAAAGCTATGGTTAATAATTATTTTTAAAGAAGGTGACAAATATTAATGATTGTTACTTTTTTAGTTACGCTTAGTCTTACCTGAATTTAGCGATAGAATCTTATTGTTAAGATCACTGAAAACTTAGCTATGGCCGTGACTGGTTTAGAAGAAATTATTGAAGTACCTGATTAAGAAATACCTAACAATAATGGCAAACAAGATATCCAAAATTATTGGGATCTACAAGTGATGGGATTAAGATGGTACCTATATAGATTATGGCAATTAATGTAATTGGGGTGATAGTGGTGAAAAAGAGGAAGAAAAGCTAAATGTTGGAAGTCACTTTGAATAATGGTTTTTAAAGAAAAAAATAATGATTGTAATAGTTCTTCACCTTTACCTCAAACATAAAATGTTATATAATGAGTAAAATAAATTGGAGGAAAGAAATATGGATGAGAACTTATTATTAACATTACTTCATAATAATGCACGTATGGACGTTACGGATCTTGCGATGGCATTAAACGAAACAGAAGATAATGTTGTTGATACCATCAGCCAATTAGAAAAGGATAAAGTTATCTGCGGATATCATACGATTATTAATTGGGATCGTACAAACGTTGATAATGTAATGGCATTAATTCAAATTAATGCAACTCCTGAACGTGAGTATGGTTATGATCGTATTGCTAAAAAGATCTATGCATTCCCAGAAGTAGATACAATGTATTTGCTAAGCGGAAGCTTTGAATTCGTTGCGATTGTTAAAGGACACACAATGCAAGAAGCCGCCCGTTTCGTTGCCTCTAAATTGGCACCATTAGAAGGGGTAACTGGTACTGCAACAATGTTTGTATTAAAGCAATATAAAAATAATGGATTAAGTTTTGATGATGATGACAAAGAAGCTGCAGAAAGATTATTGGTAACTCCATAATGGATTTCAATAAGGTATTAAATGATACAGTAAGAGAAATACCACCTAGTGGTATTCGAAAATTCTTTGATTTAGCTAATCAAATGGAGGGAGTTATATCTTTAGGGGTTGGGGAACCCGATTTTGATACTCCATGGAAAATTAGAGAGGCTGCAATTTATTCAATTGAACAAGGTAAAACCTTTTATACAGCTAATCAAGGTTTAGTAGAACTGAGAAAAGAAATTTGTCGTTATCAAAAAAGAAGATTTGGTTTGGATTATTGTTATGATAAGGAATGTATCGTTACAGTTGGGGGCTCAGAGGCGATTGATCTTGCTTTTCGTGCAATTATCAATCCTGGAGATGAAGTGATTTTATTACAGCCGAGTTATGTCGCATATACTCCAGGAGTTGCTTTAGCAGGTGGAAAGGTAGTAAATATTGAGCTTAAAGAAGACAATGAGTTTAAATTAACACCTGAATTATTAGAAGCTGCTATTACACCTAAAACAAAAGCAATCTTATTAAACTATCCAAGTAATCCAACAGGTGGATTTATGACTCGTGAGGATTATGAAAAGATTGTTTCAATTATAAAAAAGCATGAGATTATTGTAATAACTGATGAAATATATGCCGAATTATCATATGAACAAAAATTTTGTTCAATTGCTGCATTTGATGAAATCAAGGATCAGGTAATTTTAGTCAGCGGATATTCTAAAGCTTATGCAATGACAGGCTGGCGTTTAGGATATGTATTAGCTAATGAAGTTTTGACTAAAGCAATGAATAAAATTCATCAATATGTAATCATGTCAGCACCGACAGGTGCTCAATATGGAGCAATTGAAGCAATGCGTCATTGTGATAATGAAATTGAAGAAATGCGAAAAGCATACATGCTTCGTCGTAATTACATTGTTAAAGCATTTAATGATTTAGGATTACATACATTTACTCCTCAAGGAGCATTTTATGTATTCCCGTGTATTAAATCAACAGGAATGACTTCTGATCAATTTTGTGAAGAATTATTAAAGGATCAATTAGTTGCTTGTGTCCCTGGTACTGCCTTTGGGGAAGCTGGTGAAGGATTTATTAGGGTATCGTATGCTTACTCAATCGAACAAATCAAGGAAGCTACATCAAGAATAAAAAAATTCCTAGATAAATTGAAAAAATAACGTTAATAGCGTTATTTTTTTGTATTTTCATGTGATACAATAGTGATATATAAGTTATTGGAGGGATAGCATGAAAAATGAGCAGTTACGGAATTTTATTAAAGTTGTTGATTGTGGCAGTATCAATAAAGCTGCTGAACAACTTTATGTTTCACAGCCAAGTTTAAGTCGTTCAATTCATTCATTAGAAGAGGAAATGGGGAAAGAATTAGTTATTCGCAGTAATCGGGGAGTTACACTTACGCCAACAGGGAGATTGCTATATTATTACGGGCGCTCAATTTTAGAACAGTTTCAAGTTTTAGAGAAATTAAAGAATTTAAGTGAGGAATCGATTTATAGTAAATTAGCAGTATCAGTCGATTCTATTTTTTTAAGGGATGACCTGATTTTACAATTCTATAATCACATTAAGTCTGCAGATACTGAAATAAAAATGATTGAGACTACGGCAGAAGAAGTTCTAAATAACGTTAGTGATATGACATCTGAAATAGGAATAGTAATTCTAAATAATTATCAGTTGGCAATCTTTAGAAAAATGACAGAATTGAAAGATGTAGAAATGATTGTACTTGGAACAGGACCATTATATGTTCATATAAACGAACAAAATCCGTTAGCTAAGGGCGAAATTATAGATGCTAAAGAATTGGTTAGCAGTACATATATCCATTTGCCTCATGATTTCTTTTCTAATTTAAATTTATCACTAACGATTGACGGCAGTATTCAAATCAGCAGTTTTCATAAAACTATTACGATGAGTAATTATCATGCTATTATCAATATGCTTAATCATACTGATGCTTTTATGTTGGGGCATAAATGGCAAATAGAAGAACTGAAACATTCAAGAATAAAAAGTATGCAGTTTCAAAATTGTAATATAAATAAATCATTCATTATTATTAAGCGTAAAAGAGAAATTTTATCAGATGCTGCTAAAATATTTTTAGAAATTATTAACGATAATTATGCGGATATGTAGATATACACAAAAAGTATAACTAGACCTACCAAGATAAGTATTAACTGCTTTTTGAATTTAGTATTAGAATATAGGTATAGAAACAGGAATGACAAATTCCGACACATATAATATAAAAAATACTAAAGGAGAAAATTATTATGAAAAAGAGTACATTATTAACAATGGCATCAGTTGGTGCCGTAGCTTTAACTTCTGCAATGACCTTTGCGGCATGGGATAATTTATCTGATACTACTACAAGCAATGAAGTGACATTTAAACAAATTAATGTGGAAAAGGCAGCTGATATTGTTCTTACCGAGCCAGTTGCTAGTGATTTAACTAGTTCTTACGTACCTAGTTCAAGTGGGGAAGTAACATTTAATATAACAGGTATAGATGCAGCTGATTTAAGTGGTAAGGAACTAAAATTAGAACCAGTAGTTAAAGCTAATGATATAGCAATTTCAACTGGCTATACTTTAGAAATTTATGATGGAACAGAGGAATCGGCAGAAAAAGTCGCCGGTAATGTTGATAAAAGTCTTACTGGAACTAATACTTACAAAGTAGTAGTTACTGCAACAGATGATAAAGCTGGAACTGATGCGTTAGCAAATAAAAAAGTAACTGTTGAACTAAAAGCAACATTACAAAAGACTACTGTTTAATGCTATCAATAATGGCATTTTTGTCCAAGTATATAATATAGGATGTGAAAGTCATGAAAGAAAAGGTGAGAAAATTGAGCAAGCTGGCATATTGGCTGATATTGGGAATGATATTGATGTATATTGTTGGGATGCAATTTTATGCTCAAGAGATAACTGATTTTATTGGATATCGCTTTTATGCAGTCATGACGGATAGCATGGAACCTAGAATTCCAACGTATTCAATGGTACTTACTAAAACAATTGATGAAAATGAATCTATTGCCCCTGGAGAAATAATTACAATTTAAAGTTCAGCGGGGAGAGCAAGAAATAGTGTTGACACATCATTTTAATAAAACACAAGAAGAAAATGGACAATTATATTATCGAACAAATGCCGAGGGTCGAGATGAATTAGATCTATATTATACAAAACGTAGTGATATCATTGGTAAATATGTTTGGCATATACCATTATTAGGAAAGTTTATTATGTTTATTCAAAGCAAATTCAGTTGGATTCTATATTGTGAATTTTTACTGATTTGGCTAATCAATAAAACAATAAAAGCTCACTGGGAAGAAAAGGGAGAGCTTGATGATGAGGTTAAAATACCGCGAAAATTGGATAACGCTTAGTTATCCTTTTTTGTTTTATTTTAGTTAAGGGAATGTTAAGAATTAGTAAAGTGTATATGCTTGCTCAACAAAGTGTAATATAATGATGAGAAATCCGGAGGTGGAATAGATGGAAAAGGAATTACCTATGTATTATAAAGTGGGTTTAAATGATAGTGAAGTCCAGGAAAGAATTGCTAAGGGGCAAGTTAACGGAGTTAGTAAGCCTGTCAGTAAAAGTTATGGGCAGATTATAAAAGATAATGTTTGCACATTATTTAATCTTTTGAATTTTTTAATATTTGTAGCTTTAGTATTTGTTCAGGCTTGGTCAAATTTAGTTTTTATGGCAATTATTGTTACCAACTCAGTTATTGGAATTTGGCAAGAAGTAAAGGCAAAAAAACTAGTAGATCAATTATCAATTTTAACTAAGCCAACAATTATGGTTGTTCGTAACAGCAGACATGTAATTGTCGATATTAATGAAGTTGTTCTAGATGATGTTTTAGTTCTTGAAAGTGGAAATCAAGTATGTAATGATGCAACTGTGATTCATGGAATGATTGAGGCCAATGAGTCACTATTAACTGGGGAATCAGATCCGATTCATAAAAATATAGGTGGGCACCTGCTGTCAGGTAGTAGTGTAGTTTCTGGAAAATGTTATGCAAGGGTTAAAAATGTTGGTGATAGTAATTATGCAACAACTATTGTTAAAGAGGCACAAAAAGTTAAAGAGAAGAATTCTGAATTAATGGATTCAATGAATAAAGTTACAAAAGTTACTACTTTTATGATAATCCCATTGGGAATTATTTTGTTTGTTGAAGCAATGTATTTACGACAAGATACGTTATTTAATGCAGTTGTCTCTTCGGCAGCAGGATTATTAGGAATGTTGCCTAAAGGGTTAGTCTTGTTAACTAGTGTGTCGTTAGCAAATGGAGTGACTCGTTTAGCAAGACGTAAAGTGTTGATTCAAGATTTATATTCATTAGAGACATTATCGCATGTTGATGTTTTGTGTTTAGATAAAACAGGAACAATCACTGATGGAAAAATGAAGGTCGAAAAAACATATACGTTAGAAACAACTCAGAATTTTAAACTCGATGAAGTAATGGGCTCATATATGCGTGCCAGTGATGATAATAATGCAACTTTTCAAGCGATGAATAGCTATTTTGGAGAAAATAATCTTTATGAATATGTTAAAAAGATCCCATTTTCTTCATTACGTAAGTGGAGTGCGATTGAATTTAAAGGTATAGGAACCATCGTCGTAGGAGCAGCAGAAAAAATTATTTCTGGTGAACTGCCTGAAGATATTCATGAATTAATGTTGCAAGGAATGCGTGCGATTGCCATTGGTTATACTGAAAAGACTGTTGATGATAAAGAAGAGTTGCCACGATTACAACCACTAATGGCGATTATTTTATCAGATACAATTAGAAATAATACTAAAGAAACATTAGAATATTTTCATCAAGAAGGAATAGATGCGAAAATTATTTCTGGTGATAATGTAAATACAGTTATGGCAATTGCTAAAAAAGCAGGGGTATTAAATTATGAACGTTGCATTGATATGTCAACGATAAATGATGATGAAATTCAAGAGGTAGTTCGTAATTACACTATTTTTGGTCGGGTAACTCCTAGTCAAAAGAAAATGATTGTCGAAGCTTTAAAAAATGATGGTCATCATGTAGCTATGACAGGTGATGGAGTTAATGACCTGTTAGCGTTAAAAGAAGCTGATTGTTCAATTGCAATTGCTGATGGAAGTGATGCTTCAAAACAAATCTCACAAGTAGTTTTATTAAATTCAGATTTTACATGTTTACCAGATGTTCTTCTCGAAGGACGTAAAGTTGTTAATAATGTTACGCGTGTAGCGGGTGTATTCTTTATCAAAACAATTTATACGATTTTATTATCGTTGTTTTGTGTAATCAGTAATACTGCCTTCCCATTTATTCCGTTACAAATTACATTAATTGATTTATTGATTGAAGCAATGCCATCGTTTATGACGATTTTTGAAGCTGATACTCGTAAAATTACTGGACGTTTTTTGCCTAAAGTATTTAGTAAAGCAGCTGGTAATGCACTAAGTATTGTGATTTTATTCATTGCTATCATGATTTTTGGACCAATGTGGAAAATAAATGATTTAGAACTAGTAACATTAATGTATTTAGTTTTAGGAACTATTTCTATGGCAGCGGTAATACGCTCTTGTTATCCTTTTACAATGTTAAGAATTATTATCTGTACGATGATGGCTGGAGGTTTTTATGGTGCAGTATTATTATTTAGTGGTTTATTACATTTAGCACCGATAACATTAAATTTAGTTTTTATTGGTTTAATTTTATCTATTTTTGGACTATTTATTGAAAGAATTATTCATTTTGTTATTAAGAAAAGACTCGCATAATTGTTAAGGGATTGAAGACTTTTTGCTAATTTAAATAAATATATTTTATTGATAGCTAAGGAAGAACATTTTATCTGAAATGGATTTCCTTAGTTTTTCTTACGACAAATTTTAACAAAATAATTAAAAACCAAAATAACGGTTTTTAATTAGCTTATTTTTGGTATAAAAATTTTTTAAATTACTATAATAGAAGTAGTTAAAGGAGTGATATCATGAAAAAGCAAAGTTATCAAAAAGTTATAGATAAGGATATTATTGAAGTTAAACAGTATTTATTGGATATAAGTGAAGGATATTGGATGCAGGATATCCATGATCTTATTAATATAAGTATGGATGTTAAAATTATTCGCAAAAAATTAATGAGACGTAAGGATTTAGAATTAGCAGTATTTAGTAAGATAAAAAAACTAATTGATCAGGCTCAGGGTTTAAATGAGATGGAAAATCATTTGATCATGATGAATCTTTTATTGGATAAACATTATAGTCCGATGTTGACATATAAATATAAGTTATTAAATTATATTATTGAAAATGGTGGATTTTCAATTGAAACGTATTGTTTATTAAGACATCTAATTAAGTTTACTAATAATAATCTTAATGATTTTATCATGGCTTTGGCTACACGTTTAAACTTTAGTAATGAACGTTATCACTATCTTGCAAGTCATATCTTATTATTAGAAAAGCAATATAAAAAAGTATATAATCATCTTGAATACATTACAATTGATGAAAGACTGGGACGTTATTTACCGGCGTTGTATAACTTTAGTCCCCGATTATACAACAAATATGCTAGAATGATGTATATACCATTAAATTTAGCGATAATGTAGGAGTAAGGAAATTATGGGTGAAAAACTGTATTATGTTTTTAAAATCATTAAGGAAGCTAGGGAGCCGATTAGTGCTAAAGATATTTTAAAGCATTTGGAAAATTATGAGATTTTTCTAGATATTAAAACGGTATATAGTTTAATAAAAAAACTTAATGATTTTTATTATTGTTTGAGTAATAAGCAGTTAATAAAAACAATTAGAAGAAGGGGTTATATTATTGATGAGGATTTTTTTGAAGATGGACAGCTGCAGCTATTAATTGACAGTGTTTTATTTAATCCCAATCTTGATAAAAAATCAGCGAATGATTTAGTTAATAAATTAGCTTTGATTAGTTCGGTTATTCAAATGGAACGTTTAAATACGGAACATCAAAATGATAATGAATTAACATATGATCTATTATTAAATTTAACTACGGTAATCAAAGCAATTAATAACCACAAAAATATTGCTTTTAAATATATTAGTTATGATATCAAAGATAATGCTCTTCAAGAGGTATACCATACTAATGGTAATCTTAATCCTGAAACATATGTTATTTCCCCATATAAATTGATTCTTAGAAATTCTAATTATTATTTGATTGGTTATTTTGATAAAAGAAAAGATAGTTTAAGTGTTTATCGAATTGATCGAATGCGTATCGTGAGAAATCATAGCAGTAGTTATGAAGATATTCAAGATCGTTTCGATATGGAAAAAGAATTTGAAAATAATGTTAATATGTATGTTAGTAATGAACGAATCGATTTAAAGATTGCTTTTGAATCTAGTGTACTAAGAGAAGTTGTTAATCAGTTTGGACAAGATATTAATGTAAATAAATGCTTTGATGGTCGAATTGAAGCATTTATTAAAGATGTGGCTTTATCAGATGGTTTAATTGGCTGGATAATGATGCTTCAAGATAAGGTTGAAGTTGTTTTTCCTTTAAGTCTAAAAGAGATTGTAAAGACACGAATAAGGGCTATGTTAAGGATATATGAATAGAGAACTTGAGGGTTCTCTTTTTTCTTTACGTAAACTTAACATAATAAATACAATTTATTGATATATCGTAAATTGCAATTTGATTATTATATAGGTGTCTTAAGAAAAGATAAAGAAAGGGATTATTAAATATGAAAAAAGTATTCGGAGTTTTATTAACATTAGTATTATGCTTAGGGCTTACTGGATGTGGGGGATCTGGTGATGATTCTTCTGCAAGTGGAAACGATGTAAGCGGAAATGTTAGCCTTAACGGGTCTACATCTATGGAAAAATTCGTAAATGCTTTAAAAGAAGCGATTACTGAAGAATATCCAAACTTAACATTAGAACCACAATTTACTGGTTCAGGTGCAGGGATTGAAGCTGTTACAAATGGAACTGCTGATATCGGAGATTCTTCAAGAGCTTTAAAAGATGAAGAAAAAGCAAAAGGAATTGAAGAAAATATTGTTGCTATTGATGGTATTGCTGTAGTTACTCATAAAGATAACAAAGTGTCTGATTTAACTACTGATGACTTAAAGAAAATCTATACTGGTGAAATTACAAACTGGAAAGATTTAGGTGGTGATGATCAAGCAATCGTTGTTGTTGGACGTGAAGCTGGTTCAGGAACTCGTGGAGCATTTGAAGAAATTTTAGGAATTGAAGATGCTTGTAAATATGCTCAAGAATTAAACGAAACTGGTGCAGTAATGGCAAAAGTTAGTGAAACAGCAGGAGCAATTGGTTATGTTTCTTTAGATGTTGTTGATGACACAGTTAAATCATTAAAATTAGATGGTGTAAAAGCTTCTGAAAAAACTATTAAAGATGGAAGCTACACTTTACAAAGACCATTCGTAATGGCTACTAAAGGAAAAATCAGTGAACAAAGTAAAGAAGTACAAGCTGTGTTCGATTTTATCAATAGTGAAGCTGGACAAAAAGTTATTGAACAAGTTGGTTTAATAATTCCAGATAAAAAATAGGAGTTAATTATGGAAAAAGATATGTTATCTATTATAAGTAATAGAAAAACAAAATCTTTGGTAGAGAAAACAGCCGCGATAATTTTTCGTGGCTGTGCTGTTATGTCTATCATTGCTGTTGTCTCTATTACAGGTTATATGATTATTTCTGGTACACCAGCTATTTTCAAAGTGGGAATACTAGATATTCTTTTTGGAACTGTTTGGGCGCCAACCGCTGCTGATCCTCAATTTGGAATCCTTTTAATTATACTTACCTCAATTATTGGTGTTTTTTTAGCTATTTGTATTGGGGTACCAATCGGATTGTTTACAGCTATCAATTTAGCTGAATTGGCAAATCCGAAAGTGCGTAAAATTGTTAAATCTGCAATCGAATTACTTGCCGGAATTCCTTCAGTGGTATATGGATTACTAGGGATTTTAATTATTTGTCCGTTTATGTATAGGTTAGAATTATTAATTTTTGCAGGATCAAAGACTCATCAGTTTACTGGTGGGGCAAATCTGATTTCAGCAATTTTAGTTCTTGCGATTATGATTTTACCAACTTTGATCAATATTACTGAAACAGCTTTAAAGGCAGTTCCAGATGATTATCGTAAAAGTTCATTGGCTTTAGGGGCAAGTCAAATGCAAACAATTTTTAAAGTTGTTTTGCCTAGTGCTAAATCAGGGATAGTTTCAGCAATTGTATTAGGAGTAGGGCGTGCAATTGGGGAAGCAATGGCAATTTTATTAGTAGCAGGAAACTCAGTTAATCTGCCTTTACCATTCAATTCAGTTCGTTTTTTAACTACGGGAATTGTTTCTGAAATGGGATATGCCTCAGGGACACACCGTCAAGTTTTATTTACGATTGGATTAGTACTATTTGTTTTCATCATAATTATTAACTTGATCCTAACATTTATTATTAAGAGAGGAGATCAGCATGAATAGTATCTTTGAAAGAAGACATCGCAGCAGCGATAAAATATTAAATTTTTTGATACAGCTTTCTAGTGCCTTGTCAGTGCTGATCTTGGTTGTATGTATTGGATATATTTTATATCGTGGATTACCATACTTTAATTTTTCATATTTAATTAATACTACTAGTATTTTAAAAGGTACGGTAGGGATACTACCAAATATTATTAACACATTATATATTATTGTAATTACTTTATTAATTGCCTGCCCAATTGGGATTGGGGGAGCAATCTATTTAAATGAGTATGCAAAAAATAAGAAATTTGTTAATATTATTTCTTTTACAACTGAAGTATTAGCGGGAATTCCTTCGATTATATATGGTTTATTTGGGATGTTATTTTTTGGAAATTTATTAGGATTTAAATTCTCAATATTAACGGGTTCTTTCACACTTGCAATTATGATCTTACCAATTATTACAAGAAATACTCAGGTAGCTTTAGAAGGGGTACCAAAAAGTTATCGTGAAGCTGCATTGGGTATTGGAGCTACTAAATGGTATATGATTAGAACTGTGTTATTGCCAAGTGCTATGCCAGGAATTTTAACGGGTGTGATCTTAGGAATGGGTAGAATTGTTGCAGAATCAGCGGCGTTATTGTTTACAGCTGGTTCAGTAAGTGTTTTGCCAAAAAATATCTTTACACATTTATCAAGTTCAGGTGCAACACTAACGATTCAATTATATTTGGAGATGGCTAAAGCTAATTATGAATCGGCCTTTGTGATTGCCTTAGTTTTAATTGTTATTGTTTTAGGATTAAATATGTTAGCAAAACTGATTACAAATAAATTTGATGTAAATAGGGTGGATTAGAATGGAAAATAAAATTGAAGCAAAAAATCTAGATCTGTATTATGGTGAAAAGCATGCTTTAAAAAATGTTAGTCTAGATATTAAAACAAATAAAATTACGGCTTTTATCGGGCCTTCCGGTTGTGGTAAATCAACATTTTTAAAGACATTAAATCGCATGAATGATTATGTTAAAGATATTAAGATAACTGGTAGTGTGGTTCTTGATGGTGAAGATATTTATGATAGTCGTGTTGATACAACGGTTTTGAGGAAAAAAGTTGGAATGGTTTTCCAACAGCCAAATCCGTTTCCGATGAGTATTTATGATAATATCGCATATGGACCAAGAATTCATGGAATCAAAAATAAAAAACAGTTAGATAAGATTGTTAAAGATTCATTAGAAGCAGCTGCTTTATATGAAGAGGTAAAAGATCGTTTGCACAGCAGTGCTTTAGGATTATCTGGAGGACAACAGCAACGTTTGTGCATTGCTCGTGCTTTAGCAGTAGAACCTGATGTGATCTTATTAGATGAACCAACAAGTGCATTGGATCCAATTTCAACATTAAAAATTGAAGAATTGTTAATGGAACTTAAAGAAAAGTATACGATTGCAATTGTTACACATAATATGCAGCAAGCGAGTCGTATCGCTGATTATACTGCGTTTTTCTTAGTAGGTGAGATGGTTGAATATGGAAAAACTAAGGATGTTTTTGCAATGCCTAAAGATAAACGTACTGAAGATTATATTACCGGAAGATTTGGATAGGAGAAAAAAATGTTAAGAACAAATTTTGAAAATGATTTAAACAAATTACACGTAGATCTTGATAAGATGTGTCATCTAGTTATTTTAGCAATTGAAAACTGTATTGTGGCATTTAAATCAGGAGATCGTGAATTATGCCGTGATATTTTAGCTGGAGACAAAGTGATTAATGATATGGAAAGAACGATAGAAGCTCGTTGTCTATCGTTAATTTTAAAACAACAGCCTGTAGCTAGTGATTTAAGAAATGTGTCTACAGCTTTAAAAGTCGTTACAGATTTAGAAAGAATTGGTGACCAAGGAGCAGATATTGCAGAAATTTTATTAGATACAGATGTAACCTGCCCTTATAAAATGGTTGAACATATACCTAATATGGCTCATCTTGCTAAAAATATGGTTAAACAATCAATTGAAGCTTTTCATCAGCATGATTTAAAAAAAGCTTTAGAAGTAAAAAAATTGGAAGATGATATGGATGGACTATTTGAAGAAGTTAAGGTAGAATTAATACAAATAGTAAATGAGTCAAAGGAAACGATCGATTTAGCGATTAACTTCCTAATGATTGCTAAATATTTCGAAAGAATTGGTGATCATGCTGTAAATATTTGTGAATGGGTTGAATTTAACCAAACTGGAACAGTTGATAATTATCGTTTGATCTAAGGGGGACTGAACATGGGTGAACGTATATTTGTAGTTGAAGATGATGAAAATATCCGCGAGATAATTAATTTAGCATTAGTAAGCAATGGTTATGAAGTTGTTCAATTTGATAATGCTATCGATGCACTGGCAGAAATTGATAAAAAAGCACCATCATTAGCTATTTTTGATTTAATGTTACCAAAAATGAGCGGAATTGATGCAATCAAGGAAATTCGTGAAACTGATAGTGAATTACCTATCTTAATTTTAAGTGCTAAAGATCGTGAGATAGATAAGGTTAATGGTTTAGATAGCGGTTCTGATGACTATATGACTAAACCGTTTGGGATTCTTGAATTGCAAGCTCGCGTTCGCTCATTATTAAGACGCCATGTTACTAGCGATATTATTAGAACTAAACATCTTACTGTTGACAAGCAAACACGTTTAGTAAAATTAGATGATCAGAAATTAGAATTAACTAATAAAGAGTATCAATTATTGGTCTATTTAATGGATAATAAACATCGTGTAGTTGAACGTGAAGAATTATTAAACGAAATTTGGGGATATGATTTTATTGGTGAATCTCGTGCTTTAGATGTTCATATTCGTGCTTTACGAAGTAAATTAAATGATGATGGCCATAAGTATATTAAGACGATACGTAGTGTTGGATATCGTTTTTATGAGGAAGGTGATGGTAGTGAATAAAACTATTTTTCGCTATTTTCTCACAGTTTTATTAGTCACTCTAGTTTTATCAAGCAGTGTTTCAATGGTTATTTTATCAAGTCAAATGTTGGAAAATACTAAACATGATATGCTTTACGCGGTTAAGTTGGTTGATTATCAATTAGATGAATCACACGATTTAAAAGCACAAGTAGATGCATTGAATCCACTTGCCTACAATGATCAAACTAGATTAACTGTCATTGATACTAATGGTGAAGTATTAGCAGATAGTGGTAGTGAAGAAATTGATGAAAATCATAAAGGTCGTGAAGAAGTTAAACAGGCTCTAAGTGAAGGGGTTGGTTATGCAACCCGTTACTCAAGTACTGTTAAAAGAAATATGCTCTATGTGGCAGTATTTAATAAAGGATATATAGTTCGTCTGGCTTTACCATATAATGGTATTTTTGATAATCTTCCAACTTTGGTTAGACCGCTAGGGGTAGGCGCGATAATGTCGTTAGTCATTGCTTTATTCTTATCGAAACGATTTGCTAATACATTGACAGCACCAATTCAGGATATTACGACACAGGTTACAAAAATGAAGGATTATCGTGAACTAGAATTTGATAGTTATAAATATGATGAGTTTAATATCATTGCTTCAAAATTGGAAGAACAGGCTAAAACAATTCATGATACTATGAAAAAGCTTAAAAGTGAACAAATAAAAATCAATGGGATTCTTGATCAAATGAAAGAGGGCTTTGTCTTATTAGATAGTGATTTAACAGTTTTAATGGTTAATCGTAAAGCTCAAAAATTATATGGTCATACAATCAAGTTAAATTGTTCAATCAAAGACTTTATTTTTGACTTTAAAATTATTAATGCACTTGACCATTTAAGTGATGAACAACAGGTAGTTGAAGTTGAAAAGGAAAAAGAATTCTATAACTGTTATGTCGCTAAGGTTGATTATGGGGTAACTTTGCTGTTTGTAAATATTACTGAGCAGCATAATGCTATGAAGATGCGTCAGGAATTTTTCTCTAATGTTTCTCATGAGTTGAAAACACCAATGACTTCGATTCGTGGATATAGTGAATTATTAGAAACGGGAGTTATCAATGATAAAGATGCTTCAAAAAAAGCATTGGATAAAATTCATGATGAAGTGAATAATATGTCTACTTTAATTAATGATATTTTAATGATATCGAGATTAGAAAATAAAGATGTTGATGTAATCAAGCATCCAGTTCATTTAACACCACTAGTAGATGAGATAATTGATACGATGCAAGTAGAGATTGATAAGAAACATTTACAAGTAGATAAAGAATTAGAAGATATTACATATACATCAAATCATCAGCATATGCATCAGTTATTAAGTAATTTGATTACTAATGCAATTAAGTATAATGTTGATGGTGGTAAAATTATAATTAAGTCATACCAATTTGGTCGTAATATTATCATTGAAGTTAGTGATACTGGACGAGGAATTTCAAAAATTGATCAGGGACGAGTATTTGAACGTTTCTTTAGGTGTGATCAAGGTCGTGATAAAGAAACAGGGGGAACTGGTCTAGGATTAGCGATTGTCAAACATATCGTTCAATATTATCAAGGAAATATTACATTAACAAGTAAATTACATGAAGGAACAACATTTAAAGTAACTTTACCAATGGAAGAAGAAGTTATTTAGTCACAGTTTGATAACTGTGGCTTTTTATTTGTAGATTGAAGTAGTAATAAACTTTTTAAGCGAATTAATTTTTGGTATAATAAGACTATGAAAACAGATACTGAAACACTTAGAAAACGTGGCTTTTTAACAAATACAGAAGCCGAACCCTACTTTTTATATTCAAAAGAGGAGTTATTAGAACTATTAAAAGATAAAACAGCCGTAAATCGTACTGCGGCGTTATTTATTCTTAGAAGCTTTGTTGACATTAATGAACTTGATGAAATCTTACTTAGAATGTTGGTTAAAGAAAAAGCCTTATATACTAAATTAGAAATATGCGATATTTTGACTACCGGAAATGAGTTGACAATAAAAAGAATGATTCCTTATATGGGGACAATTAGAGGTAATCAACATCGGACGATTCCTGAAAAGGTATCAAAGAAAAAAAGCTATCCTTTGCCACGGGATATTATTGCTAGAACTATGGCTAAAATGAATCCTGATTATTTTTCTACGATTTTAGAAATCATTAATTATCCTGAAGATAAAGTGGTTGCAGAAGCAATTGATGCAATTGGCTGGATGGTTTTTTATCATCAAGAATTGGCAACTGCTAAAAATTATCAAACAGTTATTCAATCATTTGAACGTTATCATGATAATGAATTGATGAAATGGAAATTGATCATTTGTTTATCGGCGTTTAATCAAAGTGAGGCTTTTTTAAAACAGCTGGATTTTCAAAATCCAGTTGTCCAAGCTGAAATAGAACGGAGTTTATCGCTGATCAATAAAAGAAAAAGTAAAGTAGTTTATTAAAAGTTAATAATTAGGGGTTATAATTATAGTATTATAGAGAAGAGGAAAAAGAATGTATAAGATTATAACAGATGGATCTTGCGATCTGTCAACCGAACGTGCACAAGAGCTTGATGTGTCAGTAGTACCTTTTTATGTATCAACAGATGGGATTAATCATCAAAAGGAAATTGTTGAATTGGGTATCCGTGATTTCTATCAATTTATGATTGATAACCCCAAAGTATTTCCTAAAACGTCAATGCCGTCGATTCAAGATTATTTAGATGTTTTTGGACCTTTGGCTAAAGATGGTATTGATATTATTTGTATTTGTATTACAACAAAATTTTCGGGATCATATAATTCAGCAATGAATGCTAAAAATATGCTTACTGATGAATTTCCTGATGTGAAAATTGAAGTTATCGATGCTACCGTTAATACGGTATTACAAGGAATGTTAGTAGAAGAAGCGGTTGCATACAAGCAGACGGGTGCAACCTTTGAGGAGACGGTTGCATATATTAACAAAATTAAAATCACTGGAAGGATATTCTTTACTATTGGTGGTATGGATTATTTAGTTCATGGTGGAAGAGTTGGAAAATTATCAGGAATTGCGGCTGGAGCTTTGGGAATTAAACCTTTGATTTTGCTTAAAGAAGGAGAAATATTTAATAACGGATTAACACGCGGACGAAAAAAATCTAAACAAAAGATAGTTGAACAAATTATTAATTATTTTAAGGAAGATAATTTGGAATTGAGTAAATATCGTTTTTGTATAGGATTTGGTTATGATTATGATGAGGCTGTAGAGTTTAAAACAACATTCCTTGCTGCTTTGAAAGGGTTTGATCCATCATTTAGTGCTGAGGTACCAATTCGGCAAATTGGAGCAACGATCGGTGTTCATACAGGACCACATCCACTAGGTGTTGGTCTACTTGAAAAATTACAAAAGTAAAATGAAAATTCAATTATGATAAAAAGACTTGTAGACCTTATTTGTTAGGATACAAGTCTTTTTGTATGAAATTATTTTTTAAAAGTTACCGATGCTTTGAATAAATCACCATCAACACTAATTTTAAAATTACCTTTTTGCAGTTCAGTGAAACTTTTAGCAATAGCTAAACCGAGGCCACTACCACTAGTATTTCTTGAAGTATCACCTTGAACAAAACGCTCAACTAATTCATCTTCGCTAACTTTTATTTCATCTGCTGATATATTTTTAAAAGTGATTGTAACTTCATCATCACTATTGTCAATATCGATATAAACACGTGTATTTTCTAAAGCGTATTTTCCAATATTCATTAAGAGATTTTCAAAAATACGATATGTTTTTAAACTATCTAATGATAAAATAATTTTTTCATTTGGAAAAGCAGTTTTAAAAATTAGGCTTTTTTCGTTAAATTTATCTATTAATTCAAACTTAGCTTGCTGGATCAATGCAATAATATCGACATCAACAAGGTTGAGTTTTACATCACCACTATTGACTTTACTAACTTCAAAAAGATCATCAATTAAGTTCTTTAATCTAAGTGAATTACGATCTAGTGTATCGAGATATTCTTTTCTTTTTTCATAATCAAGTTGTTCGTCTTTTAACAAATCAATATAAGTAATGATGGAGGTTAATGGTGTTTTTAAGTCGTGAGAGACATTAGAGATTAATTCAGTTTTCATTTTTTGTGATTTTACTTCCTCGCTAACAGCTTTTTCAAAGCCATCTTTAATATTAGAAAATTCAGTACCTAAAGAATTAAACATACCAATATCTTGATTGATTTCAACATCAAAATCACCGTTTGATAAACGTTTAACAGCATCCAATAGAATTTCATAATCATGTTTAAGTTCATCAAATCGTTTTCTTAAAATAATAAATAAAATGGCAGAATATACTAAGGCAAAGAAAATACCAAAGGTAAAGAAACAACAGATTATTGATATAATTAAGCAGTTTGCTAAAACGATTTTAAGAATTGTTTTATTTGTATCATCATTTAAGTCAAATCTACTGGCTTTATAAATTATCTTTCTTAATACATTAAGTAACCAAATACAAACAGTATTTTTTTTAATAGAATTAATAATCCCTTCTTTAAAGAATGATTTTAAATAAAAGATAGAGAACATACATAGGAATAAAAAAGCTGCCCATGATAGTACATTCATCGCTCCAAGGATCAGTTCACTTGATTCACCAAAACCAATGCCTGACAATTTAGTAATGTAATAGCCGTTTATGGTATCGAGAATTAAACCATAAATTACAACGATTATTCCTGCAAATGCCAATGTAATCCCAATTACTAATGGTTCTAATTTGATTTTAGCGGGATATTTAAAGATGTTGATTTCTTTAATTGTTTCATATGGAGCTAATAAGATAAATAAGCCAACAGCAGCTACAGCAATTGCAGCAAATGGCACAATATTTTCAACATTTATAGTTCGATTGTTTTTTTCGCTATACCAGGCAATCGTATCAATTGAATTGCTTACGATTTTATGGGGAACGGCAAAGTAGATAGTTGTATTTACTGGATTATGCAATGTACTATCTTCATCATACTCTTGGAGATATTGAAAATATGTTTGTTTATAATTATTCCAAACTAGTTCATAGTTTTGATTGCCAGCTACTAAACAGCCTAAAGTATCATAGCTAAATTGACCATTTTCATCAAAGTGAATCATTAAATACCATTGATATTTTTCTTTCAATTCTTTATTGTTACGAATGTTTTTTATATCGTCATTAGTATTACCTAAGCTATTATTATTGCCTTCTGCATAGTATTTAATATTTTTCTTTTCAGACATCATTTCACGACAATATAAAATATTATTCCGATAAAATTCATCACTAGCTTCTTCGTTGGCAGTAAGATATTTTGGAATACCTTCTTTTTTGCTGACATTGTCAAGCTGGAAGCTCAGAGCATAGATATTGTCAAAAATATCATAAAGAATTTGATTACTTGAAAAGTTAATACTTTTCCCGTTACTGGTTTCTACAACCTCATAGCAGCTATATATACCAACACTGCTAAGGAGAATAATTACAATTGTTAAAATTGAAAAAATTATTTTTTTTCTGTTCATTTTATCACCTACTGTTTTTCAATTTTATAACCGACACCCCAGACAACTTTTAAATATTGGGGATTACTAGGGTTAATTTCGATTTTTTCTCGCAAATTTCGCACATGAACCATGACTGTTTCTGTGTTGATTGCAGCTTCATGCCAAACATTTTCATAAATTTGTTCGCTTGAAAAAACTCTCCCGGGCTTTTCCATTAGTAATTCGAGAATTTTTAATTCAATTGGAGTGACTTTAACAGCTTTACCGTCAACACTAACTTCTTTGGTATCAAGATCAAGTTCTAGACCACCCACAACATATTTATTTGCTGCTTGATCTTCTTGAATCTTACCGATCATATTTAAATATCTATGATAGCGTCGTAATTGTGAAGAAACACGCGCTAGGAGTTCCATTGGAACAAATGGTTTGGTGACATAATCATCACCACCAATATTTAATCCTGTAATTTTATCAATATCTTCAGATTTAGCGGATAAGAAAATAATTGGGAAATCATAATTTTCCCTTATTTTCATTGTCATTTCAATTCCATCCATTACTGGCATCATAATATCTACGATAGCAAGATGGATATCATATCTTTCCACCATCTCTAAACCAGCTTTCCCGTTATTAGCAATATATACATTATAACCTTGTGATTTTAAGTATATTTCAATGGCTTTGGCAATTTCAATTTCGTCTTCTACCACTAATATATTATCTTGATTCATCCTCATACCCTCTTTCATAATATTAATTATAAAGCCAATCATTAAAGAATAGTAGAAATGATTTCAAAAGATTTTCTAAAGATTTTTTTTCTTGATGTAACGCTTATAGCTAAGAAGGCCAAAAATGGAAATAATTCCAGTAATTACAAAAATAAATATTGTAAAACGATAATTTTGATTTGAGATAGCGTTGCCCCCTATTGTACTTGTAATTACAGATGGGATTCTAGCGATACTAGTAATGAATATAAAACTTGAAAGTTTTAAACGCGTAAAAGGTGCAAGGTATGTTAAAATGTCTTTAGGAGTGCCGGGAATAAAGAAGATGACAAAGAGGATAATTTCAAGATTTTTTTCTTTTTTTAAAAATGAAATTTCATTAAATTTGTTAGTATCATAAAAATGATTAACTAACTTGATGCCATATCTATTAACAATAGCATAGATAACGATAGTACCAATAATAGCACCAAGTAAACAAATTGCCATCCCTTCAATAGTTCCATAACTAAATCCGGCAGCAATCTCGATTATTTCACCTGGTAAAAAAACAAAAATAACTTGGATTGCCATAGTAGCAACAAGAATTAATTTTCCCCAACTACCAAATTCAGTTAACTTTTCTTTCAATTCAATAGGATCATTTAAAAAGTTTTCAAAAAAATGATAAAGAACTAGACACAGAATTGTAATAATTATGAAACCGGTTATTAAAAGCGAAAGGTTTTTTTTATGCTCATTTAGTTTATCCATCTTTTTCACCTCGTTATTAGTATAGACAACGAATCTAAAACATAACTAGCAAAAGTTGAAAAGTGATTCTAAAGAAAACTTAAAGATAATATCTCTATCTTGATTTTCTTTACCGATAAAATAAGTAACAGTTATTATGCTATAATACAAGTGTTTAAATATTTGAACAGGGAGGATGAATCGATGAAAAATACAATTCAAGATAGCGAATCTTTGAGAAAACAATTTTTAGCGAGTCAAAAAGTTTTTAATGCACTTGGTGATGAGACAAGAATGTATTTATTATTGATTATGCTTGAAGGTCCATGTGATGGTAGTCGGGTAATTGATTTGGCTCCCAAAGTCAATCTTTCTAGGCCGGCGGTATCTCATCATTTACAAATATTAAAGCAGGCAGGAATTGTTAAGACGCGGAAAGTTAAGACTTGTATTTATTATTATTTAGAACCGCAGCATTGTGAAATTGATAAACTGATTAATTTATTTCAGCATATTAAAGAGATTATGAATAATGTATCAAGGTGTGAAATGGAGGAAGAGTAATGGAACTTTTAGAAGCAGTTCAAAAACGGCATTCAGTCAGAATGTATCAAGATAGAGAAATTCCAGATTCTATAAAAAAAGAATTATTGGATTTTATTAATCAATGTAATCAGATAAGTGGTTTAAATATTCAATTGATTTTGGATGAACCAAAAGCCTTTGATAACTTTATGGCTCATTATGGTAAATTCAGTGGGGTCAAAAATTATTTGGCATTAATTGGAAAAAAGAGTGTGAAACTTGAGGAAATGTGCGGTTATTATGGTGAGAAAATCGTTTTAAAAGCTCAGCAGCTTGGATTGAACAGTTGTTGGGTGGCTTTGACATACAAGAAAGTTAAAAGTGCCTTTGTGATTGACGATGATGAGCGTTTATGTTGCTTGATTACACTTGGTTATGGTATTGATAATGGAGCTACACATAAAATTAAGACGATTGAGCAAGTTAGTGAAGTTACTGCAGATATGCCTAGTTGGTTTGAAACAGGTGTTAAAACTGCTTTATTAGCGCCAACAGCGATGAATCAACAAAAGTTTAAGTTTATCCTTAATGATAATACTGTCAAAGTAAAGCCGGGTCTGGGTTTTTATACAAAGCTAGATTTAGGAATTGTTAAATATCATTTTGAAATTGGAGCTGGAACGAACAACTTTATATGGCAATAAAGCTGGAAAAATCCAGTTTTTTTATTAATTATAACTTTCTTAAATCAAATTACTTGAAAAAGTAAAGTTACTATGTTAAAGTGTAAATGTAAGGAACGGAGGAACTGAAAATGAAACAGTATGATGCAATAATAATTGGTTTTGGAAAAGGTGGTAAAACAATTGCTGGTAAGATGGCAAAATTAGGAAAAAGGGTTGCAATAATTGAAAAATCCGCTCAAATGTATGGTGGGACATGTATCAATGAAGGGTGTATTCCTTCAAAATCATTAATCACTCAAGCAGAAAAATATAATTATCATGATGCGATAATTAATAAAGAGGATTTAATTACTAAATTACGTAATAAGAATTATGCAAAATTAGCTGATTTAAAAAATGTTGATGTAATTACAGCAACTGCCAAATTTGTGGATGACCACCATGTAGCTATCTGTACCGAAAATGAAGAAGAAATAATTTTTGGTGACCTGATCTTTGTTAATACTGGAGCTACTCCAGTTATGCCTCCAATTAAGGGGCTAGCAACTGCTAACAAAGTATACACAAGTGCTAGTTTGATGAAATTAGAAGAACTGCCAAAAACCTTAGCAATCATTGGCGGTGGATATATTGGTTTAGAATTTGCTAGTATGTATGCACGTTATGGTAGCGAGGTAACAGTATATGAAAGTAATGATCGTTTGATTGCTCGTGAGGATCGGGATATTGCTGAAGAAATTCAAAGAATTTTAGAAAAACAAGGTGTTAAGTTTGTTTTTAATGCTAATATTCAAGCTCTTGCTAATGAAGGCGAAGAGGTTCTAGTTACTTATAATGACCAAGTTTCACAACGCTTCGCCGGGATATTGATGGCTACTGGTCATAAGGCAAATACAGCTGATTTAAATCTTGATGCTGCAGGTATTGAGGTTAACCAACGAGGTGAAATTGTAGTCAATAAGTATCTGCAAACAACAAAGAAAAATATTTTTGCTCTTGGTGATGTAAAAGGTGGTCTTCAGTTTACTTATATTTCTTTAGATGATTCAAGAATTGTTATGGATTATCTATTTGGTGATAAAAAGCGTTCTACTTTAAATCGTGGTAATATTGCTTATTCGGTATTTATTTCACCAACTTTTTCAAGAATTGGTTTAAGTGAAGTAGAAGCTAAAGCTGCCGGTTATGAAGTGATTGTGACTAAGTTATTAACAGCTGCAGTACCTAAAGCTAATGTTCTAAAAAAGCCAGAAGGATTGTTGAAAGCGATCATTGATAAAAAAACTGAGCGAATCTTAGGTTGTGTATTGTTATGTGAACATTCAGAAGAATTAATTAATTTAGTAACTTTAGTGATGAATAATGATTTATCTTACAAGGTCCTAAAGAACCAAATCTTTACACATCCAACAATGGCTGAAGCGTTAAATGATTTGTTTGATTTATAAAATAGAAAAAAGGAGAAAATAAAAATGAGTAATGTATTATATCCAAATAAACAAGAATTTGATGAATTAATCAAAAATGACAAAGTATTAGTAGATTTTTTTGCAACATGGTGTGGACCATGTAAGATGATTGGTCCTAATATTGAAAAACTAGCGGAAGAAAATGCTGATGCTACAGTGATAAAGATTGATGTTGATAAACATCCAGAAATTGCTGCGGAATATGGGGTTCAAACAATCCCGACACTAATAGCCTTTAAAAAAGGACAGATTGTAAATCAAAAAATTGGATTTATTCCCTATCCTGAAATCTTAGCAATGATTACAAGTTAAAATGGCAACACATATAAGTCTTGCATTAGTTTTTGTTGAAGGGTTAGTATCGTTTCTTTCACCCTGTGTTTTACCAATAATTCCTATTTATATGGGCTATTTAGCTGGTAATAGTAACGAAAAAAGAAACTCAAATAAAAAAGTATTATTATTTACAATCAGCTTTATCTTTGGGATACTTTTAGCAATTTTTCTGATGAATGCGTCAATAAATTTATTACAAAGTTTTTTAAAAGAACACATGACTTTATTTGTTCGAATCGGCGGTATTCTTATCGTTTTATTAGGAATTTATCAGTTAGGATTTATCAAAATAAATTTTTTACAACGAACTTTCCGTTTTTCTTTGAAAACAGATAATAAAATGAATGTGATGGTGGCGTTTATCATGGGATTTACATTTAGTTTTGCTTGGACTCCTTGTATTGGGCCAGCGCTGTCATCAATCTTACTTTTAGCAGCTAGTTCAGGTGATTTTTGGTATAGTAATTTTCTAATGATTATTTATGCTTTTGGTTTTACTTTACCATTTCTAGTTTTAGGATTGTTTACAAATAAAGCTTTAAACTGGTTAAATAGCCATCGTGATATAGTTAAATATACAACTAAAATAGGCGCTGTTATTTTGATTATCTTTGGTTTGATGATGTTTAGTGGCAAACTTAATACAATTAGCAATTATATGTCACCTTCACAAGGGCAAGTATCCACTAACCAAGCTGAAAATAGTGATGATTCGGTTAATTATGGCAATGCTTTATTGAATCAAGATGATAAACCGATTAGCTTAGCTGATTATCATGGAAAGGTAGTATTTTTGAATTTTTGGGCAACTTGGTGTCCTCCCTGCCAAAGAGAAATGCCGGAAATTCAAAAACTTTCAGAAAAATATCAAAATAGTGAAGATATAGCTATTCTAACAGTTGTAATGCCAGGAGGTCAGGAAATGGATGCTGCTGGAATTAAAAAGTTTTTAAAAGAAAAAGGCTTTACTATGCCAGTTATATTTGATGATGGTCGTTTAAGCAGTAGCTTTCAGATTACAAGCTTACCAACAACATATATGTTTGATCGTGATGGGAATGTATACGGCTCTGTAGTTGGACAATTATCGAGTGATATGATGGAAAATATTATTGACCGAACGTTAAAAGGCAAGTAAGATATGATTGAACTGAGGTGAATAAAATGAAAAAGCAATATGATCTTTGTTGTAATATCGCTCAAACATTAAATATAATTGGTGATAAATGGACATTATTGATTCTTCATGCGGTAAAAGAAAAAAAACATACTTATAAAGAGATTCATGAGTCATTACCAGGTATCCCTACAAATTTATTATCAAATCGACTTAAGGAGCTCTGTCAAGATGATTTATTACAATGTGAACTATATTCAAAACATCCTCCCCGTTATCGATATAGTTTAACAGCTAAAAGTATTGATCTTGATGATATTTATAATGCTTTGATTATCTGGGGTGATCGCCATTTAGATAAAAGTTATAAATGTATTAGCCATGATGGATGTCAAGGTGAAATCGAGATTGTTTATCGTTGTAAAGAATGTGGTGAAATTATTAATAAGGAAGATTTAAAAATTGCTCCCAAAGAATAATATGGTTATAGTCAAATGAGTTTATTTAACTTATTTAGGCTATGGCCTTTTTATTTTAATGCTTTTCTTTATAGAATTAGCTATAATAGAAGAAAGAGTGGTGAAGATAATGAGAAGTTCAATAATGAAGAAATCAATTATTGTTGCAATAATACTATTAATTCTCTTTGGAACTTTAGCAACTTTGTATATTAATAACTTGTCAGATAATCTGTATAGTGAAACTGACGAGTATTTGAATGATTTAACCAATCAGACAGCTAAAGCAATAAAAAACCGGATCAATGAAAATTTGACCCAATTAACGACGATAAGTTTAATTATTCAACAAGATGGAATTCTTCAAGAGCCATTACTTGATTATCTAAACCAGTTGGCACAAAGGGATGGGGTAAAGCGTTTTGGTATAGCAGATTTACAAGGAAATGTAGTAACCTCTGATCATCAGACTTTTAATATTTCTGATCGAGATTATTTTAAAGATTCATTAAATGGTAAAACTGTAACCTCGAAAAGTATTACTGATTATACGGATGGTGAGGCAATCAATGTTTATTCTGTACCAATATATAAACATAATGAAGTTAGTGGGGTTTTGTTTGCTACTTTTTATACAGATAAGTTATCAAGTATTTTGTCGTCTGCAACTTATAATAATGTTGGCTATGCATTTATTTTTAATGAAAATGGTGATGTTGTTTTAAGTAATAAGAAGACAGATGATTTTAATAATATTGAATCGTTGAATGGCATTGATCTTAATGATATCGATATAAATGGGAAGGGCATAATAAACTTTCGTGATGAAAATAATACTCTTAATTATTTGATTTATGCTAATATTGAAGGTAATGATTGGCTAGTTGCTTCTGTTTTTCCCAAAGAAGCTGTAACTGGGAAGTTTCAAAATTTTATTCAAACAGCTTATCTTACCTGGCTTATAATTGGGGTTGGCAGTGCAGTCGTAGTTGCTTATTTTTATTTTATTCAAGGGAAAAATAAGCTGCAAATTACTAAATTAGCTTATGAAGATGAGATTACTGGTCATTATAATTACTATCGGTTTATTGAATATTGTCAAAATATCAATCATTTATCTAAATATGTTTTAGTAAATTGTGATGTTAAAGGATTTAAATGGTTTAATGAAATATATGGAGAAGAGATTGCTAATAGATTATTAAAACAAATTATTATTTGCATAGATACTCAATGTCAAAATGAAGAATTTTGCTGTCGCCAATCTGCCGATCATTTTGTAATTTTATTGGATAGTGATGACTTTGAACAAATCAAGAATCGTTTATTTGTGTTAGCCAATTATATTAGAGGTGAATTTGCGAAAGAATATAATACCTCACCATATTATTTCCATTTTGGTGTTTATAAAATTCTTGAGGATGATGTTGACATTAATTTGGCTTTCAAGAAGACTCAATATACTAGTAATGATTTAAAACGTTTATCAAAAGATGATGTGAGCTTTTATCAAGAAGAAGTTTTTCAAAAAGAGCTTTATGCATTGCAAATTGAAAAAGAGTTTCAAGATTCGTTAAAAGCTAATCATTTTAAAGCTTACATTCAACCGAAAGTAAATCTTCAAACAGGGAAGGTTTGCTCAGGCGAAATTTTAACACGTTGGCATCATCCTGAGTACAATATTATTTCACCTGGTGATTTTATCCCGGTTTATGAAAAAAACGGAATGTTGGAAGCTCTTGATTTCCATATTTTTAAAAAAGCTTTGGAACAGATCGATTATTGGAACAAGTATTATGGTATTAAGATAAGTATCTCTGTCAATGTTTCAAGAACTTATATTTTTAATGAGGGATATGTGGATAAATTGATTCATCTGGTTAAAGCGTGTAATGTTAATCCCGAACAAGTAGAGATTGAAATCACAGAAACAACAGCACTTAATCATAAAGAAGAGTTAATTAAGATTTTAAATCAATTAAAAAGTTATCATTTTAAAGTAGCATTAGATGATTTTGGAAGCGGATATTCATCCTTGAATATCTTAAAAGATCTTCCTATTGATGTAGTGAAGATTGATCAGGAGTTTTTTAGAACAAATGACTATACACATACTCGCAGTCATATTATTATTGAAGAGATAATCCAATTATGTCATAAGTTAAACCTTGAAGTTGTAGCCGAGGGAGTGGAAACGATTGAACAAAAAGAGTTTCTTGAAGCTCATGATTGTGATTATATTCAAGGGTATTATTATTATCGGCCGATGCTGCTAAAAGAATTTGAAGCATTATTTGTATTGGAAAATATAAATAAATAAATAAAAAGGAACTTTATTCAAGCTATGGTACGCTCCTCCTTAAGTAGATTTTGGTTATTTACCTTATCTACTTAACAAGGGGCATATCACCATCGAATAAAATTCCTTTTTTATTAAATTAAGCCCATTTCAATCATTTTAAGTCCAATATCAACAGAGTTGTAAGCAGCACCTTTCATTAATTGATCGGCAACTACCCATAAACTTAATCCGTTAGGGTTATCTAAATCTTTACGAACACGTCCAACGTGTACTAACTCATCTCCAACAAATAAATTAGCCATTGGATAGATTTGATTTTCAATATCATCATATAATTCAACCCCAGTAGAATTATTTAGTAGCTCGAATACTTTATCAATATCGATTGGTTTTTTAGTTTCAATATATACTGATTCAGAATGTCCCCGAAGTACAGGAACACGAACACAAGTAGCATTGACCTTGATATCTTTATTGAAGATTTTTTTAGTTTCATTAACCATTTTCATTTCTTCTTTAGAAAAATGATTGTCTAAATCAAATTTATCAACTTGTGGAATGCAATTGAAAGCAATTGGAAAATGTTTTTTATCCCCAGCGCAAGGTAATGTTTTGGCAACAGGTTCTTTACCATCTAAGATTTCTTGAGACTGGCGGTATAATTCTTCCATTCCTGCAACACCTGCTCCTGAAACCGCTTGATAAGTAGAAACGATGATTCTTTCGATATCAAAATATTCATTTAAACGATTTAAAGCACTAACCATTTGGATAGTAGTGCAGTTTGGATTAGCAATAATTCCTTTATGATTTCTTAAAGCTTCTCCGTTTACTTCAGGTACTACTAATGGCACCTCAGGATCCATTCTGAAATGACTAGTATTATCAATATTGACACACCCAGCTTTAACAGCGAATGGCATATATTTTTCAGAAATACTTCCCCCGGCAGACCAAAACGCTACATCGATACCTTCAAAGCTATTTTCTGTTAATTCTTCAACAGTAAATTCATGACCTTCAAATTCAACAACTTTTCCTGCACTACGAGCTGATGCTAATAATTTAATACTTTCAAAAGGAAATTTAAATTGGAAGATACATCTTAACATTTCTCTTCCGACGGCTCCAGTAGCCCCCACGACTGCAACTTTATATTTTTTCATTTTTTATTTACCAACCTTTCCTAAAAACGCTTCATGTAATAAAATTTGTGCTTTTTTAACATCGTCACGATCGATGTAACAAGAAATATTTATTTCTGAGCAAGATGTCATTTCAACATTAATACCATTGCTGCTTAATGTATTATATGCTTTTTGGAACATTCCACGATTATTTTTAATTCCAACCCCAATAACCGATACTTTACCAATGTTACCACGGACAATGATACGATCAGCATTTAACTGTGGTTTTAAATCATTGATAATATCAACGACAGTAGGAACATCAATATCACTAATAACTAGTGAAATATCCATTCTTCCGCCTCCAACTAATGCTTGATTAAATACATTTACATTAACGCCAGCATCAGCAATTTTTTCAAATAAGCTTCCCGCACTATTGTTGGTGGCATCTACTTTAACTAAAGTGATCCGCGCTTCATTTTGTGAACCGGTGATTCCGGAAATAATTAATTGATTTAAATTTTCTTTCATAATGCGCTCATCTCCTATAACATATGTCCCTTTAGTGTCTTCAAATGAAGAACGGGCGTGAATTGCAATATTGTGACTAGCTGCTAATTGAACACAACGGTGATTTAAAACTTTAGCACCATTTTTAGCTAGTTCCAGCATTTCTGCATAACTGATACAATCCAATTTAAGAGCATCAGGAACTAATCTTGGATCAGCAGTGTAGATTCCATTTACATCACTGTATATCTCTACTTCACTAGCATCAATTGCTACCCCAATTGCAACTGCTGATAAATCGCTCCCCCCGCGACCTAAAGTGGTAATTTTACCATGGATAGAATGCCCTTGAAAACCAGGGCAAAATACGACATCAGCGTATTTTAATTTTTCAATAATATCTTTACCTTCAACCTTATTGATCGTTGCGTTATTAAAAGTTGAATCTGTAACAATTCCTAATTCTGAATTAGTGATTGTTGCCGCTCGATAACCGAGAGAAGCAACTTCTCCTTTACAAACTAAAGTTGAAATTGTTTCACCAATACTAGTTAGACGATCAATCTCCTCATCTGTTAACTGCTGGGTATTAACAATTGATAATAGTGTATCAGTAGCATATGGATCATCATAACGACCCATCGCCGAAACAACCGCAACAACTTTATTACCATTATTGATTTCTCTAATAATATTGTTGTACATGGTTGAACGTGATTCACGCGAACGAGTGGAAGTACCACCAAATTTTTGGACAATTATGTTCATTTTATCCCCTCACTTTGAAAATTGTGTATTCTGTATCACCAAGATCTGTAGTTAGATCTGCTAACTCAATTTCATGAGTAATGTAGATGTGATCGTGTTTTTCAGTGAAGTACATTTCATAATCAACATCTAATGGCTTATTTGTTCTAAGATAATACTTAGATTTAGTAATCGGGTAGATGTTTGAGCAGTCTTCATAATCATGATCCCATCTTTCTACTTGGGTAGTTTTAATTATATCACTTACAACTGCAGAAGCGGTAACATAACGACCTGCACCTTTACCGTAGTAAATAACATTTTCAACATAGTCATTATCGATCTCTACTACATTATATGCATCCATGACGTTTGCTACTAGTTCTTTTTTACTAACTAGAGTAGCTGCGACATCAATTCCAATTCCGTTATTAACTTCTTTTGCCTGAGCAATCATCTTAAAACGATATCCCAGTTTTTTAGCATAATCCATATCAACTTTAGTTACATTACGGATTCCACTAGCACTAATTTTATCAAAATCAATATATTTTTTAAATCCATTTTGAGCTAAAATACAAATTTTATGGGCAGCATCGATTCCATCTAAATCCAATGCTGGATTTGCTTCAACATAACCTAGGCCATCGGCAATGGTCAAAGCTTCATCAAAATCTAAATTTTCATTTTCCATCAAAGTTAAAATAAAGTTTGTTGTTCCATTTAATATACCAATGATTTCTTTTGTGTTGTTAGCGACTAAACTTTCTTTTTGGCTGACTAAAACAGGGATTCCGCCACCAACACTAGCTTCGTAGAAAATGTGGACATTTTTTTCTTTTGCTGCCATAAAGATTTCTTTACCATCATGGGCTAATAATGCTTTATTGGCAGTAACAACATGTTTACCATTTCTTATAGCTTCTAAAATAATTGTTTTAGCGACAGTTACTCCACCAATCAATTCAACTACAACATCAATTTCATGATCATTTATAACATCATTAAAGTCTTTTGTGTAAATTACCCCCTCTGGTAGATCAACCTCTTCAAGACCACAACCATATTTAATCATTACTTCATCATTAATGACTTTTTCGAGACGTTTTCTTTCATTAGTTAGGATTTCGATAACTCCATAACCAACAGTACCTAGTCCGATAACACCGATTTTCATCTAATTCCCCCTTATATAATAAAAATAGACCTTTAAAATAAGGTCCCAATATAATTAAATAAATAGCAGAACCAATATATTATTGAGCATGCACAATAATGGAACTAATCGTTGCCATAATTATTGCAAACATGTTCATTGATAACATATCTCGGTCCTCCAATTTCCTAATTTATGACATATTACCACGATTGTATACAATAGTCAATGGTAATCAATAATAATTGAAATAATCAAAGTTATTTTACTTTGATATGTTATAATAAGTATGTATTGACTTATATAAATAAATTGTATACAATAGTTTAAATCACACAGGGGGATGAACAATGGAAAAGAAATATATAAGTACACGAAACCAACAAAAAGAGATTAATTTTTATCAGGCTATCGTCCAAGGAATTGGGGAAGACGGTGGGTTATTAGTGCCGGATTTTGATTTTACAAAGATGGATTTAGATGTTTTATCTAAATTGAATTATGTTGATTTAGCAACTGAAGTATTAAGTACATTTGTACCTGAAGAAGGAAAAGAATTGATTCATGATGCGTGTTTAAATGCGTATGGAAAAGGATTATTTCCAGAAATCGTTGTACCAGTAAAAAAGGCTGGTGATGTTTATGTTGCTGAACTATTCCATGGACAAACGGCAGCATTCAAGGATATGGCATTATCGTTACTACCTTATTTAATGACGTTATCTTTAAAACAATTAAAAGAGGAACGTGAAGTAATGATCTTAGCAGCTACTAGTGGCGATACCGGTAAAGCGGCATTAGAAGGTTTTAAAGATGTTGAGGGAACTTGTATCAAAGTATTCTATCCTTTGGATGGGGTATCTGCGATTCAACAACAACAGATGGTCAGTCAAACAGGAAAGAATGTTAAGGTAGTAGGAATTCACGGTAATTTTGATGATGCTCAAAGTGCGGTAAAAAAAGCTTTTGCATCTGAAGAATTGAAAGTTGCAAGTGATCAACATAATGTTTTCTTATCATCTGCAAATTCAATCAATGTCGGACGTTTGATTCCTCAAATCGTTTACTATTTCCATAGTTATTTTGAATTAGTAAGAAATAACGAAATCAAATTAGGAGATAAGATTAATTTCTGTGTTCCTAGTGGTAATTTTGGTAACTGTTTAGCAGGATATTTTGCTAAAAAAATGGGTTTACCAATTGATAAATTTGTTTGTGCTTCAAATAAAAATAATATTTTAACAGATTTCTTTACTACTGGTAAATATGATGCAAATCGTGAGTTTTATAAAACAAATGCTCCAGCTATGGATATTTTAGTATCTAGTAACTTAGAAAGATTGGTTTGGTTTATGTCTGATGGTGATGGAGAAAAAGTTCGTCAATATATGGATAAATTAAATAGTGAAGGTGTTTATGAAGTAGATGATGCAACTTTTGCTAAAATTAAAGATCAGTTTAAAGCAGGATGTTTAAGTGAAGATGAAATCTTAACTACAATTAAAACATGTTTCAATGGAACTGGATATTTATTAGATACGCATACTGCCATTGGTTATGGTGTTCTAAAACAATATCAGCAGGAGACTGGAGACCATACTAAAACAGTATTATTATCAACTGCATCTCCTTATAAGTTCCCTGAATCAGTTTATCAAGCTATTTATGGGGAAGAACTTGATGTTTATACAGCAATTGATAAATTAAGTGAAAAGACTGGTGTTCCTGTGCCTCAAGCATTAGCAGGAATTAAAGAGCGTGAAGTGTTACATAAAGAAGCGATTGATAAAACTGAGATTATTAGTTTTATCAAATCAGAAATAGAAGCAATGTAGGAGGTTAGCATGAAAGTAAAAGTAAAAGTACCAGCGACAAGTGCTAACTTAGGACCCGGATTTGACGTTGCAGGGTTGGCACTGACTTTATATAATACCTTTACCTTTGAACTGGCTGATCAAGGTTTAAATATTACTGGTTGTCCAGAACAGTTTTGTAATGAAGAAAATATGACCTACCAGGCTTTTAAACAAGCTGCTGAAATTTGTGGCTTAGAATATCAAGGCGTAAATATTGAATGTAGTGGGGATGTTCCTTATACCCGTGGATTGGGTAGTAGTTCTACTTGTATTGTAGCAGGAATCGTTGGGGCTTTTGCTTTTAAAGATAAAGTTGAAGATCGACAAGAAATTCTAGAATTAGCAACTGCAATTGAAGGTCATCCTGATAATGTGGCACCGGCAATTTTTGGAGGCTTGACAGTATCAGTAATGGAAGAAGATAATGTATTAACATTAAATATCCCTGTTAAACATGACTATCGGTTTGTTACATTGATTCCTCCATTTACATTATCAACTGAACAATCAAGATCAGTTTTACCACAGGTTTTGCCAAGAGCTGACGCGATTAAAAACGTATCTCATTTAGCGTTGATGGTTGCTTCATTGATTAATGGATATGATGAGGGGCTAAAATTAGGCTTTAAAGACCGTTTGCATCAACCATATCGTGGTGATTTAATTAAAGGCTTTAATGAAATCATGGGAGTTTTAGAACAAGATGAAAAAGTACTTGGGGCTTATTTGTCGGGGGCTGGTCCAACAATAATGGCTGTTATTCGTGGTGAGGATAAGATGGGTGTAGTTCGGATTAAAGAAGAGCTAGGTGCATTAATTAAAGATTGGCAAGTTGTGAAATTGGAATTAGATAATCGTGGTTATACGGCTGATTATGAATAATAAAAAACGTTTGGAACATCAAACGTTTTTTATTTAGTAAAACTTTTTATATTATCAGTTCTTTCAATTAGATAATCAACGGAGGTATCATAGAGAGTTGCAAGTTTTCCAAGCGTATCAGGCGTCATTTCGTGTTGACCTAGTTCATAGCGGGAGTATGTTTTTTGATCGACATGCAAATATTTGGCTACTTTTTCTTGAGTGTAGCCATATTTAGTTCGAAGCTCTTTTAATCGTTTGTATTGCATCATATCACCGCCTTTTTCAATTATAGATTAGTCTAATTAGGACTAGAAGTTTTTAGACCAAAACGGTCTAAAATAATAAAACGCTAGTTAACTAGCGCCGTTTTTTCTTAGTGTAATCAGTTTTATCATCAGTACGTTCGATCAAGTAATCAACAGTGGTTTCATGAAATGTTGCGAGTTTGGATAAAATCTCTGGATCGATGGTTCTTTCTCCTCGTTCGTAACGAGAATAAGATTTTTGAGAGACATTTAAATATTCTGCTAATTGTTTTTGAGTAAGGTCTTTATCTTCTCTTAAATCGCGAATTCTTTTGTAATACATAAAACCACCACCTAAATTTATTATAGAGTGGACCTTATTGGTCTATGCATAAATGTCCTAAATTGGACTAAGAAAAAATTATTTGCTTATTCTTTATAAAAGAGATAGATTAGTTTATAATAAGCACGAGGTGGAATATGGAACAGTTTGCAAGAATTACAAGGATGGTAGGATCTTCATGGATCGAGTGTCTTCAAAATAAAAAAGTTGCAGTTTTTGGTTTAGGGGGAGTTGGGAGCTATGTAGTTGAGGCTCTTGTTAGAAACGGGATCGGCGAATTAGTTTTGGTTGATCATGATATTATTGATATAACTAATTTGAATCGTCAGTTATATGCGTTGCATTCAACGATTGGGATGAATAAAGTAGATGTTGCTAGAGCACGATGTTTAGATATTAATCCTAATCTAAAGATCACTACCTACCAACAGTTTTATTTACCAGATCAAGGAATGGAAACTATTTTTGAAGATTGTGATTTTGTGGTTGATGCAATTGATACTGTTAAGGCTAAATTGGCACTAATTGAAAATTGTCAGCACCTTGGAGTTAGAGTCATTTCATCAATGGGAACAGGTAATAAATTAGATCCAAGCCGTTTTGAAATCACAGATATTTATAAAACTAGTGTGTGTCCATTAGCACGAGTAATGCGTCGTGAACTAAAGAATCGGGGCATAAAAAAATGTCCTATTTTATATTCGACAGAATCTCCGCAAGAAGTTGACGGCAGTACACCAGGTAGTGTGAGTTTTGTTCCTAGTGTAGCTGGTCTGATGATTGCGGGGTATGTAATAAAAGAATTAGTGAAGGAGGAAGAATAATGGAAGGAATTACAGAAATTAATAAGGATGATTACATTGATAATTGTTTAAAAATTGTCAAAGAGATGATTACTGAAGAAGATTTTAGTGATGAAATCTGGCTTGCTTTAACTGGTGAAATTATGGATACATGTTTATTTATTGGTGGTGATTTTGAAGAAGCAAATATTCGTAATATTACAAACCAATACATTAATAATGGTGGAATTAAACGCTTTAAAAAAGCGCACGAGGTGTTGTAATGCAACATTATTGTGAAATTCCTACTCCAAAAGGAACGATGAGAGGATTTTTTCATAAGCCGGATTTAGATAGACATCCAGTATGTATAATTTTTCACGGCTTTACCGGTCAAAAGACGGGGACGAAGTTTTGTTATGTTCAATTAGCAAGGATGCTGGAAGCAAAAGGAATAGCTACATTTAGATTTGATTTTTTAGGTAGTGGGGAAAGTGATCTTAATTTTAAAGATATGACTTTTAAAGATGAGTTGGCTTGTGCACGTGTTATTCTAGAGGAAGCATTAAAAATGGAAAACTGTACTGAAATTTATGTTTTAGGACATTCTATGGGCGGTGCAGTTGCTAGTGAATTAGCGAAGTTATATCCACAAGTAATTAGCAAATTAGTATTATGGGCTCCTGCTTTTAATTTACCAGCAGCTTTAGATTATCTTACTGGTAAGGTTGAGCCAAGTTCTAATGGATTATACGATCATGGCGGTTATGAAATCTCTCAGACATTTGTAGATGATATTTTGGCTAGAGATTTTTATGCTGATCTAGATACATATAAAAATGAATTATTAGTAATTCATGGTACAAATGATACAACTGTACCATTTGATATTAGTAAAATATATGTTCCCAAGTTTAATCAACAATTAAAATTTGTACCAATTGAAGGGGCAAACCATAATTATGATACTGTTGAACATATTAAAGAAGTTTTAAAATTATCGTTGGATTTTTTAACAAAGTAAGTAGAGTTATGCTCTACTTTTTTTTGTTAGTTAATTTACTAAAATAAAAGTAAATTAACTATGATTATTTACTAAAATAATATTGACTTTTAGTGATGAAAGAATATATAATGATATTGCGATAGGATTGTTACTATTAGATTAGGCAAGACCTGATTAAAAGAATACGATTAATACACTTTTAGTGTAAGGTATTTTATACCGTGTTTTCGTGTTGTTTTTAGTCAGGTCTTTTGTATTGGATAAGTGGGACAATAAATACATTAAGTTATAATCTAAATCGCTATTCTATACGAGAAAAGGAGAACATTATGGAGAGAAGATGGAGTTTTAGAAAAGTTTTATCATCTGTAGCAGTTGCAGGAATGTTAACTAGTATGGCAGCAGTACCTACAATTTCACCAGTAAATGCGGCTGTAGATCATCAATATGATCTAGTAGAGATGAAAAAAGATTCAGTTTTGAAAAACGGTAATTTTGATAATGGGGCTACTAACTGGAATATTGCAGGGCAAAATTCTGGTGTTGTTGCTGAAGATGGTGTAACTATTGGTAAATCAGGGAAACTTGGGGCAACTACTGATTTGCATGCTAATGGACATATTTGGCAAGAAGTGACCTTGAAACCAAACACTAAATATACATTAAAAGCAAAAGTTAAGTTTTCAAGCGAAAATTCTGATGATACAATTACCTTGGATGTTAAGACGGGAGGATTAAACGCTCCGAAAACATTTAAGGATAAGCCAATTAGTCCTACCAACGGATGGGAAGAAGTAGAATTAGAATTTACAACATCATCAGAAACAGCATATGTTGTTGGTGTTGCACGTTGGGTAGATGGGAATGCAAGTGACTCACTGAAAAATTCTACTGTTTATTTTGATGATGTAGAACTTATCGGTGGAGACAGCGAAGAAGATTCAAATTATGATATTTTATGGGCTGATGATTTTAATGAATCGCAATTAGATACAAGTGACTGGGGATATGAATTAGGAAGTATTCGTGGTGTTGAACAGCAACACTATGTAAAAAGTGACGAAAATGTATTTATGCGTGATGGAAACTTAGTTTTAAAGGCTACTGATCGTGCAAAAGAAGATCAATATAAAAATCCTCGTGGTAATCGTCAAGTAATCTATAATTCTGGAAGTGTGAGAACTCATGGAAAACAAGAATTTTTATACGGAAGAATTGAAATGAGAGCAAAATTACCAAAAGGAAGAGGAGCATTCCCTGCGTTTTGGACATTAGGTGCTGATTTTACACTTGATGGAAAGATTAATGGTAAACAAGGATATGGATGGTCACGTTGCGGTGAAATCGATATCATGGAATTATTAGGTGGTTATGAAGGTGAAGCTCGAAATAAACAAGTATGGGGGACACCACATTTTTATGATAAAAATATCGGTGATCAATGGGATCAAGATACAACTGGTTCTGGGGGAAAAGCATATACAAACCCAAGCGGTGCTGATTTCAATGATGATTATCATGTATTTGGTATCAATTGGTCACCAGATAAAATTGAATGGTACGTCGATGGAGTGATTTATAATACCCTAGATTTAACTAATCCAACTTGGGGTGAATCTGCAAAAAAATGTTTTAATCGTCCACAATATATTCAATTAAACTTAGCTATGGGTGGAAACTGGCCTGGTGATGTAGAAACTAATTTAGCAGGAACTGAATTTGCAATTGATTATGTATATTATGCTCAAAATGAAGAACAAAAAGCTGCAGCAAAAGAATATTACGATGCTGCACCAGAAATTAGTGGGTTAAAAGATGTAACAATGCAAGAAGGAGCAACACCTGATCTATTAGCTGGTGTTACATCTAATCGTAATAGTTTTGTAGATTTTTCAATTGAAAATGAACATATGTTTAAAAATGAAGGTGGATTAACTAGTGTTGATTTACTTTGTACAGGCAAAGATGATCTAGCTAGTTTAGCAAAATTACCAGTTGGTAAATATAACATTCATTATACTGCTATTCCAAATGATATAGAATATGATGGAAATAGACCAGAACGTGAAAGTGATTATAAATTCACTCGTAAAACGATGACTTTAACAGTTGCTGAACGTACTTTCCCTAGTGATTTTAAATTAAATGGAATCGTTGGTGATAAATTAGCAAATGTAGCATTACCAGAAGGATGGTCTTGGGTTGATCCAGAAACAAAAATTACAGGTACAGCAGATGAATATGATGTAAAATATGTCAATGGTGAATATTCAAAAACAGTAAAAGTTGTAGTTAATGCAGTTGTCGTTGATAAAGAAGGTTTAAAAGCTAGGCTAGCAGAAGCAACAGCTGAAGCAGCTAAGATAGATGTATATAAAGCTGCAACTATTGAAAAATTAAATACAGTAATCGAAGAAGCGACTAAAGTATTAAATGATACAAGTGCTAATAAAGAGGCTGTAGAAGAAGCAATTAGAGCTTTAAATACAGCTATAGCTAATCTTGAAAAATATGTAACAGAAGTAGAATTAGATCAAGTGATTGCTAAAGGTGAAGAATTTTTAGGGAAAACAGATATTTATACTAAAGAGTCACTAGATATATTAAGTACTGCTTTAGCAAAAGTAAGAAGTGCGATAACATCAGGTGACAAAGAAGCAATTGAATCAGCTTATGCTCAATTAACAGAAGCAATTGATAAATTAGTTAAAATTGATGCTCCTACACCTGAAGTGAAACCTGAGGTAAAACCAGAAAATAAACCTAATACAAGTGTTAAAACTGGTGATAATACATATTTAGGTGCAATTATGACATCATTGTTATTATCTGCGGGCGGTTTGGTATTGTTTAAAAAAAGAAAATATAATTAAAATAGAAAGATAGTGCTATTGATTATTTCTAGCACTGTCTTTTTAAATGAGTTAAATATTAAATAGTAACAGTAATTAATGAATAAAAATAATGATTAAAATGGTGTTTTTATTCTAGAGTTTTTTTAAAAGTCAAAAATAGAAAAATATATGATAATAAGGTAATTTATTTGTAGAAAAATCATTGACATTAAATATAGAAGTATTTATAATGAGAATGTTCTTATGAACTCTAAGTCCCCGGTAAGGATATAGGAGAAAGTAAAATGAGACAAACAACTATGGCTAATGCAGCCACAATCGAAAGAAAATGGTACGTAGTTGATGCAACTGACTTAACTTTAGGTCGTTTGGCATCAGAAGTAGCAACAGTGTTAAGAGGTAAAAATAAACCTACTTACACACCACATGTGGATACTGGTGATTATGTAATCATCGTAAACGCTGATAAAGTAGTAATGACTGGAAAGAAATTAGATACAGTAAATTACTATCGTCACTCTGGATGGTTAGGTGGTTTAAAAGTTAAAACTGCTCGCCAATTCAAAGAACAAAATCCAACTGGTTGGGTTGAAGCAGCGGTAAAAGGTATGTTACCACATAACACATTAGGTAGAAAACAAGGGATGAAATTATTTGTATATGCAGGTAGTGAACATCCACATGCAGCACAAAAACCAGAAGAATTGAAGATTAAAGGGTAAGGGGGAAATACAGAACAATGGCAAATGTACAATATAGAGGAACTGGACGTAGAAAATCTTCTGTAGCTCGTGTTATCCTAACACCAGGTACAGGAAATATCGTAATTAACGATAAACCAGCTAAAGAATACTTACCATCAGACGTTTTATTAATGATTGTTAATCAACCATTAGAATTGACTAACACAACTTCTCAATTTGATGTTAGTGTAAACGTATATGGTGGTGGATACTCTGGACAAGCTGGAGCTATCCGTCATGGTATCTCAAGAGCATTATTACAAGCTGGTACTGATTATAGACCAACTTTAAAAGCAGCTGGATTCCTTACTCGTGATGCACGCGTTAAAGAACGTAAAAAATATGGTCTTAAAAAAGCTCGTCGTGCTCCACAATTCTCAAAACGTTAATTTTATCAAATGTGTTGTTTATAAAATCCTTGATTATTCAAGGATTTTTTCTTTTTATAAGTAACTAAACAGAAGTAGGATTAATAACAATTTAATCGCTTGGAGAAGTTGATATGGGTATAATATTGTTATCGAAGCAATAGATTTAAGAAGGAGATAATTTTATGGTAAAATTAAAAAGAATGTTAGGCGATATAGATGATCCTACGGTGGTTGTATTAATGGCTTTAATTGAGAGTCAAAGTGCTGAAACATTAGCAAATTGGAGTTTGAATTACGTGGAACAAAATTTATTAAGTATTTATCAAGATAAATATCCTGATGATGCAAGGTTAAAACATATTATTTGTGAAACTAGAAAATATTTAGCTGGTACTAAAACAAAAAAAGAACAAAGAATGCTTTTAAAAGAAGCTAAGGAGCTTATCAAAGATGTTGAGGAGACAATTGTACCTTTGGCAATTGTGCGAGCAATTTTAATTGCATGTGCAACAAAAGATTCACCAACAAATGCTCTAGGTTATACTTTTTATGCTGTGGCGGCAATAGTGTATCATCAAGCTGGCTTATGTGAAAATAAAGAAATATATGATCAGCTTGCTAAAGAAGAGTTTAAAAAAGTATTAAAATCACTGCAACTGATAGCAATAGATAATGAAAATAATCCAGTTAAAGTTAAATGGTATTGTTAATTAAAAAAGAGGTATAAATGAGAAATTTTTATTTAATATATAGGTCTATTTTTGTGTTAAATTGTTTTCATCAATATTAATGTTAAATCGTCAATAAAAAATTTTTTATCATTACTTTTTCATAAAAATTATTTGCCTTTATAATTCTCAATATTACAAAGTACTTGTTAATAAAAAGTACTTTTGATATACTTAAATTAGAAAGGGGAGAGAAGAAATGAAAAAGGTTATCATATCTATATTTATTATTTTATTTCTATTTCTGGGAATCTCATATTTTTATTATGTCCATAATTCAAATGCGAGAAAATACATTAATAATTGGAACATTGAACTATCTTCTAACTTGAAATCACTATATGAGAAAAAAACAGAAATCGGATTTCAGGGAGACGGAACTATTTATGAAATTTTTGAGTTAGAAAAAACAAGTAAACTTCCAAACAATTTGTCTTCTAACAAAAATACTGATTTTGAAGCATTATTTAAGGAATACTTAGTTAACTTGAAAATTAATACAAATCAATATCCAGATTTCAAAAATGATTATTATTGGAAATACATTGAAAAAAATAATTCCGATAAATTGTTAGTAATTATTAACAAAAATAAGACAAGGCTATACATTATTCAATCTTTATCATAACCATTATAATTTATAAGAAAGAATATTCAAAATCTATATATTTTTAGGTAATATTTATAGAAAGAAGGAAGAATATGAAAAATAAAATTAAGCTCATCCGATGTATTAGTGTTGTTACTTGTATGTGCCTGCTGCAAACTAATGTTTATGCACAATCAATTAATCAAGAAGAAAAAACTTATGAATTATTAGAGCAACAAATAGAATCAGAACATATAGATATTATTGCAGAGTTAGACAAATTGACTAATGAGTATCAAGAAATACTTGTAATTGAGACACAAAATAAAAATCTGACCGAAATTAATAAGATTAAAGATTTAATAAGCGGTTTAGAGAAAATAAAAAAAGAGTACATGGCTTCTATTCAAAATACAACTAGAGCAAATCAGCCTAATACCGCTGTTGCTGCAGTAATTGGTTATTTTAGCAATAAAAATTATAAATTAGCCTCTGAATTACTAATACATGCTACTGTAAATACAAACAAAAACTCCACATATAGTCCAACTAACGGCAGTAGAGTTAAGTCTCACAGTGTATTTGTTAAAATAGCAAATGGTTCTAAGACAAATGGAAGTGACATTTTCACAAATACTGGAGGAACTGCATCAAAGGATTGTTATTATGCACTTCATAGTTTTAACTATAGCAAACCGACTTCTAGTAGTAAATTAGTTAATATCTCAGATTATTATGATTATGCAAGTGGTGATTATAATGGAATGGAAGGTATTGCAGTAAATGCGATGTATCTAGCACAACAGTCGGGAGCCATCGTTCCTTATAATGTATTAATTTCCCAAAGACTATAATTTTAAATCATCTACTATATAACTATCTAAATAGTAAATAGATATGATACAAAATAAAGAGCTAAACTGTTATATGGGGGCAGTTTAGCTTTAAATTGTAGATTTATATAAAATAAGTTATAATATCCTTATATATAATCGAGGTTATACTAATGAGCAAAAATAACGATATTAATAAATTAAAAATAGTAAATCAGGCTATTAAAGATACAGAGTATATTACAACGGAGTATTCACCATATCGTGGAATAATTAGTGTGTTTTGTAAATGGCTTATATGTTATTCTTCAATGATGTTACTTATATATGTAATCGATATCTTAAACTTTAAATTTGGTTTTTATAACTACAAATATTTCTACAATTTGTATAATGGGGGAAAAGTATTATTTAATATATGCATAAATTTATATATTTGGAAAACAATATGTTTAAAAGAACTATCGGTAAAAGAGCGTAGGTTTTTGAAATTATGGATTATTTTCCCTATTTTGTTTTCCATAGAAATAATTATCCCGATATTAACAAACTATCTAAACACTGATGCAATGATATCTTTTTATCAAACTATTTCTTTGTCCTATATTATAGTTTTAATTGAATTATTTTATATTTATTCCTACTTTAGAAACAAGAGAACAATGATTATAACTTTATTGTTTATATGTTATATTGTTGTATCTTTTATTCTTAAGGCTTACATTTATAGTTCAAGAGCTATTTCTAATTCTTTTGGTGTTTTTATGAATATATTTTATGATTTTGATACATATGGACTTGTAGCCATTATTATGTTATTTACTATTATTTTTCTAAAGAGGGATACGGATGATAAAAGGAAGAGAAACCTTTAAAATTTTTGAATCAAATATTAGGCTAAAAATGGTTGCAGGATTATCAAAATCTAATTTGACTTATAATCAGCTACGAGAGCTTTGCAATTGTAGTGATGGTAATATAGCAACACATACTAAAAAACTAGTTTCTGCTGGTTTTATAGATGTAAAAAAAGAATTTGTCAACAATAAACCAAAAACAACTTACAATTTGACAGAATATGGGCAAAAGGAATTTAAGGAGTACATTAAATTTTTAAAAAAAATTATTGAAGAAACGGAGAAATAAAATGAGAAAAATAATGTTTACATTCCTTTTAACACTATCAATGATAATGTTAATTAATATAGTTCCGACAAAAGCTTTTGATAATGAAACTGAGTTAGACTTATTAATAAGACGGATTGACCATATTAATGAAATTTATAATTCCAATTATTACATTTTATCTGAGGAAGAGTTTATTAACTCAGAAATTACGGATACTTTCAAGTCTTATGATGATTATGTTAAACATTTATTAAATTATGACTTAAACGAACTAGAAAATGAATTAATAGTCAATATTACAGTTGATAGTGAAACTATTAATGTAAATATCGAAACATATTTTCGTTCAACTTCAGGAAGTAGAACTTTATCATTTTATAACGGAAATAATAAAATGATATTAAAATATAAATATAGTGGTAGTAAATTTGATACAAGCTATAAACCAGGGGTAACTGTTACTAAGGTAAATACTAAAAACTTCTTTGAAATGAGTAGTCATACTGGGTCATTTAAGAATTCTAATAAAACATATAGCATTATTGCAAAGGGAAGAGTCATAACTCCTTCAGGAGTTGTATCAAATAAATCTTTTACAGTAAACTTTAATTTATAAGAATAAAAACCTGTTAACTAAAGTGTTTTTTAGTTCACTTCAGTTAACAGGCTTTTTGTATATAAACTTCTCTGGTAAGATGAATAAAGAACATCGCGTATTTCTTTATTCATCTACATGTCCTTCTATACATGATTGAGAAATGAGAACTTTGGGACGGATACTTATTTTCCTAAATATTATAACAATTATTTTTTATACTGTTTATTTTAAGAATTCTAAATCAAAAAATCTTTTGTAGTCAATTACTACTTCATCTTTGTCCTCAAAAGATGCTAGTATATATTTTTTATTGATCTTTGCTTTTACTAATATACTGCATCTATCATCTACGTTTTTGTATCTTTCAGCAAACCATTTAGTCTGTTTTAAAGAAGTTGATCAAGAAATACCTTTGTGAGCATCTTCTATTTTTTCTCAGTACTTATTTCCCGGAGAAATTGCGATGTTATCAAAGGTAAGTGTCAAAGGGTTTGTTTTATAAACTAGTACGTTGTTTGGTAAAGAAAAAAGTTATAAAAAGATTATTACAAAATTAAAAAATATAAATGATTATAAAACTGTAATATTACCAATAAGATGAGCAATTGGTGTGTTACAGTTTTTTCATAAATAAGAGTGAATATAGACATGTAATAAAACGGCACATATAAGCTCGTTTAGAAAAATTGATAAAATAGACATTAAAATCTATAATGATTTTAGAAAAAAGAAAGCGCTTATTTTTTCGATTGAAGAGGAGGAGAGTATCATGTCTAAAAAGGAAAAAAATTCTTTTGTAGATAAGATTATGGGACCTATGGATAAAATTTCCAGTCCGTTAATCAAATTTGGTCAAATTCCATTTATTCAAGGTTTACAAAGAGGAATGGTTTCGTCAATTGGTGTTACAATGGTTGGATCAATCTTTTTGGTTATTTGTTTATTTGGAGCTGATGGAAATATTACAGAAAAAGCATTATTACCGTTTTTAACACCATATATTGACCAATTGTCATTAATTAATAGTTTGTCAATGAATATCATGGCAATTTATATGTGTGTGGCAATGGGAGCTGAATATGCTGATATTAAGGGTATTAATAAAACTACTGGTGCTGTAGGAGCGTTATTTGCGTTCATTTTATTAAACTATAACGGTATCGCAGCAACTTCTGAAGGTGTAAATGCATTAGAAATTACATATTGGGGTAGTGCGGGGATTGTTACTGCTATTATTGCGATGGCGATATCTGTAAATGTTATTCATTTATGTTACAAATATAACATTAGGATCAAATTACCAAGTAGTGTACCACCGGCAATTTCAGATAGTTTTTCATCTATTGTGCCATATTTATTTGTTGCTTTAATTTGTTGGTCAATTCGTACTATTATGGGATTCGACATTCCTGCAGTAATCACAAATATTTTATTACCAGTTCTTTCCGGTGCGGATAACATCTTTGTTTTCTGTTTTGCATATTTCTTTGCCTCATTATGTTGGGTATGTGGTATTCATGGTGATAATATTGTGGGGACAGTTATCTCTCCAATGTTACAAACTTGGATGATTGAAAATACAGAAGCATATACAGCTGGTTTAGCAGCACCTCATATATGGATTGATCAATTAAATAGATTATTCCAATATGTATCTACTTGTTGGCCGATCTTAATCTACATGTATATGAGTTCTAAAAAGTTACCACAATTAAAACCGCTAGCTGTGTTATCAACACCATCAATGATTTTCTGTATTGTGGAACCTTTGATGTTTGGGTTACCTATTGTATTAAATCCTTTCTTAGCAATTCCATTTGTGTTAATTCATACTATTACTGCTGCAGTAAGTTATTTGTTAACCTCAATTGGTTTCGTAGGAAGATTTGTTATAAGCATTCCGTGGGCAACACCTTCGCCAATTTTAGCATATTTGGCAACTGCCGGATCAATTGGTGCAGTATTATTAGTATTTATTAACTTTGCAATCGGTATGGTTATCATGTATCCGTTCTGGAAAGCATATGAAAAGAACGAAATAAAAAAATTAGAAGAGCAGAAAGCTACTGAAGTAGCTGTTTAATGAAAAGGAGAAATTAAGATGAAGACTTGTCCATGTTGTCATAACGAAATACTCGATGATGCAATATATTGTGATTATTGTGGGAAGGAATTAACAAAAAAAGAAGAAGATGTTTCTAGAGTTGTTGAATTAAAAGAGAATCCACAAAAAAACTATTTCTGCCAACTGGGTCTTATCTTATTTCTATTTTCAATGGTTATTTTAGATTTTTTTATGGCAACTGTAGTTCATAATACTGTCGGAAACTCTCGTATTGTTTTCTATATTAGCAGTGTTTTCTATATACTAGCTTTAGCAACTGAAGGGTTTGCGCTTTTTGTTGATTACAATGCTGTTAAACAAGGATATAGAAAGAATGGTAATTTAGGATTAGCGTTAGCTACTATGGCTTTAAGTTCGTATTTTTTACTCGTAAATATATTTGGTGTTATTTTAAAATAAAGGAGAATTCTATGTATTGTCGAAAATGTGGGAATCCGATAGATAACAAAACAGTTTTTTGTAAAATATGTGGCGAGAAGATTATCAAGTTGGAACAAAAAAGTTATGAAGAAAAGTATTTAGAAAAAAAGAAAAAAGAAAAAAATGCAAAAAGTGATTTGAAAAAGCAAGACAAATATTGTGATTTAAAGAATCCATATGTTATCCCAGCAATTACAGTTTCGTGTATTGGGTTTATACTAGGTGTTTTTCCTTATCCAGCAGCATGGGAAGTTGGTACAAGTCTATGGTTAAGTGTTGTTATTCTAGTCTTTGCATTATTGGGGGCTTATCATAGTGTAAAAGCAACCCAAGTTAATAGATTTTATGCACAAAAATACTGTTATACCATTAAAGAAAAAACAGTTAAGGTAGCGAGAATATTGTCAACAGTCACAATTTTAGCGGATCTTTTTGTATTCATGTCAAGAATTTAAAGACAATTTAAATTGTCTTTTTTTCAAAGGAGAATATAAATGAGTATATTATTTTTTAAGTCTATACCTCGTCCTGCAATATGGGGACATACACTTGTCAAAGATTATTTTGACTATTGTGATTTCCCGGATGGTATAGGGCAATCATGGTCTTTTAGCGCGCAAGAAAACGCTTCTACAGTTTGTATTACTGAACCATTTGTTGGTAAGACATTGCATGAATTATGGAACAGTCATCAAGAATTGTTTGGTCATCCAAACGAACCATTCCCAGTTATTATTTCATTGGTTGGTCCTGAAGATGATTTAAGTATTCAAGTACATCCCGATAATATTTATGCTTTAAAAGAAGGTTTTAATAGCGGGAAAAATGAGGCTTGGTACTTTATTGAAGCAATGCCAAATTACAATATTGTTTATGGTCATAATGCTTCAAGTCCAGAAGATTTAAAGGATTATATAAGAAACGAACACTGGGATGATCTAATAAGATATCTAGATGTGAAATCTGATGATTTTGTATATTTGCCGGCTGGATTGTTACACGCCTTGAGAAAAGGGAGTGTAGTTTATGAAATACAACAAGCAACAGATATTACTTATCGTTTTTATGACTATCATCGAAAAGATTCTCAAGGTAATGAACGTGAATTACATTTAGATAAAGCTATTGAATGTCTAAATTATGATCAATCAAAAATGGAAAATAATGTTCAACCAATTGAAAAAAAATATGACAACATTAAGGAAACTGTCTATATTTCCAATGACTCATTTACAGTTACAAAGTTAGAAGTAAATGGATTGAGTAGCTATATTTATAATAACTATCAACTAGCAACGGTTGTTAAAGGTTGTGGAAAGGCTGATGGTGTTGAAATAAAAATGGGAGATAATTTTATCATTCCTATAAATAATAAAGTAGAATTTGATGGTCAGATGATAATTATGATGACCACAAAATAAGAGGAAAGACGATGAAAAAGAAAGAATTAAGAAAAGATTTTTTATGGGGAGCTGCGTTAAGCAATGTTCAAGCAGAAGGTGGCTACCTAGAAGATGGAAAGGGATTAAATGTATATGACACACTTGTTGTTACACCTGAACCTGGGATTGAATCTCAATATAGTGATACTAAGGTTGCAACAGATCATTATCATCATTTTAAAGAGGATATTGATTTAATGGCCGAAATGGGCATTAAAGCTTACCGTTTCTCAATTATTTGGTCACGGATACATCCTAATGGCGACGATGAAGCTAATGAAAAGGGATTAGACTTTTATGAAGAAATGATTGATTATATGTTATCGAAGGGAATTGAACCAGTTGTTTCCTTAGTTCATTTTGATATGCCTGATCCTCTGATGAGGGCATATAATGGTTTTTTAAATAAAAAAGTTATAGACTTTTATGTTGAACATGTAAGGTGTATTGCTAAAAGAATGAATGATAAAGTTAAATACTGGATTACTTATAATGAAACAAATCTTGCTCCATATCAAAGTGATTTGGTTGCTGGAACTAATAGGCCTGATTATATGAGTAAAGAAGAATTTTATTCTCAACTATATATTAATATTCAAGTTGCTCATGCAAGGGCAGTTTTAGCAATAAAAAAAGAAATACCTGATGCTATGGTTGGTGGAATGGTTAATTATTGTTTGTTCCAACCTGCAACTACTACTTCAAGGGATATGATTGCTTGTGAATTCTCGCATAAATTCATGAATTATCTTTCCTTTGATATTATGACATCAGGATACTTACCGGAATATTTTGTTTCTTTCATGGAAAAAAGAGATATTGAATGTGAATTTAATAATGAAGAACAAGAGGATGTACTTAAGGCTTCTAAAGAATTAGGATATTTAGCTATATCTTATTATCGTTCAATGATGGTTACATCATATAGAACTATTAAAAATGAATCAATAATAGATTTTGAAAACAATCTTTTATGGGGGAAAGGATTTGTACAAAATCCATTATATAATGCAAGTGAATGGAATTGGACAATTGATCCTGATGCTCTTAGATTGTCATTAATTCAATTACACGAACGTTATCATCTACCTATTTTTATTGTTGAAAATGGAATAGGTATCAAAGAGGAAATGATTAATGGTAAAATTTATGATGATAATCGTATAGATTATTATCAAGGACATATTCAAGCTATGAAAACTGCGATTGAAAATGATGGTGTAGATGTTATTGGGTATCTAGCTTGGAGTAGTATTGATTTTCTAAGTGCCCACAAAGAAATGTTGAAGCGATATGGATTTATTTATATTAATAGGGATGTTGAAGATTTAAAGGACCTAAAGAGATATCCAAAGAAATCATTTTATTGGTATAAAAAATGTATTGCAAGCAATGGTAATGATTTGGAAAATAATGTAGAGTATTAGTGAGGTGATTAATTATGGTTAGAGCTCAAATTTTTAATCAAGAAAGTTACTGTATTCAAATTATAAGATATTTATCTTTCTTAGATGATTATGCAACCTCTTATGAAATCGCAAATCATATTGGAATAAGTAGGAGATTAGTTAGAGATGAAATTATTAATGTGCAAGAATTATTAAATGAATTTGGATATCGATTGATTTCACGTACCCCTAAAGGATATCGTATAGATTTTACAGATTATTTGGAGGCACTAGAGCTTATTAACAAGATTGAAAACCATGAGCGTAACCATAATTTTGATTACTATCTATATATAAATAGAACTTTTTATGTTGCAAAGCGACTCCTTGAATGCGACACAGGAATTAAGATAGATGATCTTGCAGAAGAAATTTTTGTATCAAGATCAACTTTATCTAAGGAACTGTCTAATCTTAGAGAATGGTTTGCGAAGCATGAACTGAAAATAAACTCTAAAGCAAATGTAGGGTTGATTTTAGAAGGACGTGAAGAAAACAAACGAATTATATTATCAGATATTATTTTCATTAATTACAAGCACTCATATATTATGTTTGATTTTTTAAAGAGCCTTTATAAAAATAAAGAGATGTTAGATTATAAGATTATATCATTGTTAAAAAAATATAATGTTTCTTTATCTGATACATTTTTAATTGATTTCCTCGTTTACATATTGGTTATGATTTCAAGAGCTAAATCTAAGCATTTATTAACTGAAATTGATATTCCGGAAGAGTTTAACTTATCTATTGAAATGCAAGTTGCAAAAGAGATTGCATTAAAAATTAAAGATACTATAAATTGCCAGATTACCTATGATGAGATTAAACAAATTGCTATTGAATTGTTTGCTAAAGAAGATAAAGGGTCATTTTATTATAATAAAGAAATGTCTTTAACGATTGTCAATGAATCATTAAAAGCAATTGAAAATGAGTTTTTTATTATATTTAAAGAACCGCTTTTGAAAGATTTAAAGGAAGAATTGTTTACTATGGTAGATAAGACATTGTTTCATTGTAGTTTTAATACAAAACAGCGTAATACATACTATAATAAAGTTGAGAAGAATTACTCCAATTCATTTCAACTTGCTTTATGTCTCAAGAATATAATAGAGCAAAAAACAATCCACCATGTTTCGATGAGCAGTATATCGTCTTTTACAATTTTGTTCGAAAAGTTCATTTGTTTAACAAAACTCCAAAAACAGAAAGTTTTATTTGTATGTACGCTAGATCATCAAAATAGAGATTTATTATATAGGCAGTTATTGTTTGATATAGGATCGTATGTTGATATTGAACTATTTGGTAATGTAGGTAATATTTTAGAGTGTGACATAAATCAATATGATTATATCATTTCAACAATTTCAATGGATATTGATATCAATATCCCAATTGTTTTAATATCTGAGTTTTTAGATAACAATACAATGAGATACTTTAAAAATCTTGTAATGGAGACAAGACAAATCGAAATGAGTGAATTTTTATTTAATAAGAAATATTATTTTAATTGTGTTGATATTGATAATATCAATGGAATTTACGATTATCTCTATAGTGTATTAAAAAAAGAAGTCGCTATTTCATTTGATATATTTAAGAAAAACTTACTAGACAAAGATCAAGTAGAGATTATTGATTCATGTAGCCATAGTCTTATTTTTTCGAGTCATATGAAATTAAATTTAAAAAATCTATTAATTGTATTTGTACTAAAAAACCCTATTATCTATAATAAGAAAAAAGTATCAATAATCATTTTTTCGACTTTACAAGATGATTTTGAAGGAAATGTTAGAACCCAAGGATTATTGAAATCACTAAGATATTTATGTGACAATGAGCAGGGGTTTGATCAATTTATTAATAATCCCACTTATGTTTGCTTTATCAAAGGCATCAAGGATATAAGTGTGAAAAAGTGACCCGCTCCTCATTCGTTGGACTTAATGAATGAGATCGGGTCATTATTATAGACAACCATGTCTATTATTTTTCGGTAATTTTAGTTGTTTTGATTACATTTAAAGCTTCATCAAATGATACTGGTCGAGAAAAATAATAACCTTGCAATAAATCACAGCCGCATTTTTTCATAAATTCCATTTGCTCCTTCGTCTCGATTCCTTCAGCTAAGATATGTAAACCAATTTGATTAAATGCTTCAATCATTTTTTTAATAAGAATTGCAGCTTTCTCATCTTTCATTGCTTGCCAGATTAGGCTTTTATCTACTTTAACGACTTGAAAAGGGATAGTAAGGACATAGGTGATATTAGAATAACCAGTACCAAAATCATCTAGTAAGAATTGGATTCCACGATTAATCATATTTGTCATAAAATTTGTGATTGCATCAAAATTAGTTACCAGCATACTTTCGGTAATTTCAATTTTTATTAATTCATAAGGCAGTTGATGTTTTTCAATAACTTTTAAAACTTTATTTTCAAGATCATCTTGCATAAATTGTAATACTGAAAAATTAATAGAAACACCGGTAAAATCCTTTTTTTCAGCAATCACTTTTTTTATAAAAAGACAAGTTTTATCAAGTACCTGATAAGTAATTGGAGCAATCAACCCATTTTCTTCAGCGATTGGAATAAATTCCTCGGGAGAAATAAACCCAAGTGGATTGTCCGGTAAACGGAGTAATGCCTCTGCCTTGCAATAGCTATGTGTTTTGAGATCATAGATAGGTTGAAAATAAACTTCAAAACTATTATTTTCTAAACAAATTCTTAATAAGTCAAGAATTTGATATTTTCGTCTAATTTGTTTGATCATTGCAGTAACACAAAAATTAATATTATGAGCATTATCCTTTTTTCCTAACGAAACAGCATATTCTAGGCCGTTAATAATTTCTTCTTTGCTATGAGCAACTTTAGGATAAGCAATTCCTCCAGCTACATAACTAATGATAAAGTCAATATTTGAAATCTGCCATGGATTTTTCATTCGTGTTTCAATCTTTTCTAGAGCATTTATTACATTCTTTTTATTATAAAAAATTAATGCAAACTCATCTCCGCCATAGCGATACATTGCCTGCTTAGGCAATAAATAACGTAAATAATGACAAACTTCTAAAAGAATTTGATCACCTATTTCTTGGCCGAATTTATCATTAATAAACTTAAAATTTTTTAAAGAAATAACTACAGCAATAAAAGGTTTGTTATTATCGATTAAGATATCGATCATCTTGTTGAATTCTTGACGATTCAACAAATTCGTTAATGTGTCCGTGAACATTTGCTTGTTTTGTAAATACAAATAAATAATTAAAAGAGCACTAGTGGCTGCGGTACCTGTTAAAATATATTCAGGGTGAATATATTGAAATAGGATTACAAAGGCAGAAATAAAAGGGAATACCCCTAAAATATAACTTACATTTCGTTCGAGCGATTTCCTTTTATGAATTACTAGAATCAATGAAAAAAAGACATAAATATAAAAGACTAAATATGTAATAAATATCCAAGGTCCTTGTTGATAACCGGATACTTGATCAAACGAAAAGAGCAACGACGTATAGAAATTACTAAAAACTAAAAGAACGTATAATATTGATGGTAAACTGCAAAGTGCAGCATATTTCTTGACCTCTTTTTCATCATAAATATTAGCTAGTGCATAGATGAAATAGATAGCGCCCATTAACGGTGTGCTTAAATAGTAAATTAGTAGAAAAAAGCTATTAAAGAATAATGGTACTTGCTTATAATATTGTAAAAGTGTTGTTGAAATAATATTAGAGCTGACTGAAAGAAAAGTAATGAATAAACAATACTGAAAAACTTTATTTTTTACGGTTGGTAGAAGATTTCCTTTACGGGCATAGACTAAAATAATGCATAATGTTATTGCTGAAACAAGTTCTGCCGTGATATCCCAAATCAATATTTTCACCACATTCCTATAATGTATTCTTTATAGATTATATCACAAATCAATCACATAAAGTTAATAGATATAAAGATTTTTTGACATTCAAAAATTTATTTAACTCTAATTTGTGAATAAAGGCATTGACAGATAAACAGAGAGATAATTTAATTGGTAGACTATAAGTAACTTAAGAAAGGGGTTATTAAATATGTATGCATGGCAAGAGATTCAGGTGACACTTGATTATATTGAAGAAAATTATGATAAAGAGATTGATATTGATAAATTAGCAGCAATTGCTCATTTATCAAAATACTACTATCAGCGATTATTTTTTCGTTTAACTAAAAAAACTGTGAATGATTATGTGAAGCTGCGGCGCTTAGAAAAAGCTGCCAATCAATTAAAAAATACGGAAAAAAGAATCTTAGATATTGCAATAGCCTGTGGTTTTTCTGGACATAGTGCTTTTACTCGGGCTTTTAAAGAAGTCTATAAAATTACACCAGATGATTATCGTAATCAAAAAATTCATTTAGATCATTTCATTAAACCAGATTTACAGCTTAATTATGTTGTAATTGATACTGGCGTGCCATTGATCGTAGAAGGGATGGTTTTAGAGATAAATGAAAAACAAGTTTGTAATGATCGAATTTTTTATGGTAAAAGCAAAATGGCTAAAGTAGATGAATTAGGTGAACCGAAGATAAATAACATAGTTTCTTTGTACCAGGAATTAGATGTTCAAGATGCGGTAGTAGTAGATATTTTAACATTGAGTGATGATCCTGCCTTATTTAATTATTTTGTAGGGATTGAAATTGATAGACCGTCAATTGATTGTGAACAACGAATTATTCCTAGTGGTAAGTATGTAGTATGTAGTTATGAAGCAGAAAATTTTGAATCATTAGTGAATGAAGCTTTATATAAGGCTAGCCGATATTTGTATGAAGTTTGGTTTGTTGAACATCGTCTTGAACCAGATGATCTTCTGGTTCAAAAATATTATAATCCTTATCAGGAAAATTGTTATATTGAACTTTGGGCTAAAGTACGATCATAAAAATACATCATTTTAAATGACGTGTTTTCACTTTATTCGCATCTTTATAGATAAATACTTAAAAAACGTGTAATTAGTTTTACGCGTTTTTAGCATTATTAGAATCGTTACTGCATATAATTTGTTAGGTGATTTTGTGAAGAGAACGTATCTTATAATAGCGATTACAGCAGCATTGTATCTTGCGGGACATTATTTTTATCCTAAAAATGATGTGGCCGTAAGCAAAGATTTACCATTAAAAAATGTATCAGTAGTAATTGATCCCGGACATGGGGGCCTTGATAATGGTGCAAGTGTTGGAAAAATTTATGAATCGGAATTAAATTTAAAAATTTCATATGCCTTGAAAGAAGAACTTGAAAGTCGAGGGGCAACAGTAAATATGACTCGTGAAGACGAGCAGGATATGACCAAACGAAATCATCACTATTCAAAACAGGATGATATGTATTTAAGGGTTAAAAAGATAGATTCATATAAAAGTGATTATTTAATCAGTATTCATTTAAACTCAGCTCCAGCCTCAGGTGCTTGGGGTTCCCAAGTATTTTATTATAAAAACAGTGATAAAGGAAAGCGCCTTGCCAGTGAAATACAAACTACGATGAAAGAAGTTACAGGAAGTGCAAAACGCATTTCAGGTGCAGATTTCCGAGTTTTACGGGCAACCCAGACAGTCGGAGTATTGATTGAATGTGGTTTTATCTCTAATGCTAATGAAAGAGGACAACTGCAAAGTAGTAAGTATCATCAAAAATTAGCAGTCAAAATATGTGATGGGATTGAAAAATATCGTGAGAAATATCCAGAAGATACAATTGATCCAAAGGATTATGAAAAGATATTATCGTAGAAAAACTCCTTTTTTAAGTACACTCTATAATTTAGTTGGCTGAGTTATGGAAGTGTGCTTCATTTTATAGGAGTTTTTTAAATATAAATAATAAAATATATTGTCAAAAACAATAAAAAAATATAATAAATAGTAATGAAAGCATTTACATCTTTTCTTGTAAATGATATATTTGTGTGTATAAAAAATAATTTTTGCTTATAAAAAGTTTTTAATGTGATAAATTAATGGATAAAATACAACAAATTATACCAAAATATAAAAGAAAGGGGTTTAGCAAGATGAAAAAAATTGTTTTATTGTGGGATACAGAAATACCAAGTGATTTTTTTGTTGAAAAGCTGATTGAAGAATCTGAAAAAGGCTCTGTAAAATGTGAAATTCAAGCTTATTCAATTGCTGAGGCATTAGAAAACCGAATTGATGCTGATGTTGTCTTGTTAAGTCCTTTGATTTGTTTTGAACAAATTAAAATTGAGCGTTTAGTACGTTGTCCGGTTGATATAATCGGAATTGGTGCTTATGCTTTATTTGATGTTAAGGCAATTTTATTAAAAGCATTTGATGCGATGAGAAAAAAGAGAATCTAATATGTAGGCAACCTATTTAGGCTGCTTTTTTGTTACTTGAAATTGCTGATTATAAAATTGATATAGGATTATAAGGATATATATGAGTGTGATAATATTAACAGCATAATAATTTAAATTAATTAGAAGGCTATTAATAAATGGATCGATGTAATTAACTAAAATAATTCCTAAAAATCCCCACATCAAGCTATAGAACATACAAATACGGCTAGTATAATTGCTAGGTATTTTACCATAATTCCATACTTCTATTTGTGAATCATATGATAAGAAAAAGTGAGTCAAATATTCTAGGGCAGTACAGCCGAATAGTGAATAAAAAAAGATTTCAAAATTATTAGTATGATAAGGGACAATGCTTAAAATCAATAATGCACCAAAGCCATAGATAGGGATAAACGGTCCTTTTAGTAATCCCGATAGATAGAATTCTTTCTTTAAGGTTGAAACATATACTGACTCAAGAATAAATCCTAAAAATGTATAAATTGCAAATTTTACCATTATTACCTCCTTTAATAATATATGTAATTAAAAGAGGAATATACAAGAATCTTATCTTAAAGATGAGGTATCAGATACGATGAATATTAATATTAAAAATGAACTTATTATTTTTGATTTAAAATAATAAGTTCATTCAATTTAGTAGTTTTTATTATATTGCAATGCAAGTATGTTGTTATAAAGATTTATTTTAATAATTTTTTAATATTATTTTCAATTTCTCTTGGCTTTACTAACGGTTCAAAGCGGGCAACGACATCACCCTCTTGATTAACTAAAAATTTTGTGAAGTTCCAGTCGATTCGTTTTGATAAAGTACTATCTTGTTTTTCTTTTAAATATGTATAAAGTGGTGATTCATTTGGGCCGTTGACTTCGATTTTAGCAAATTGCGGAAAACTAACACCATAAGTATCCGCACAAAAAGACATGATTTCTTCCATTGTTCCAGGTGCTTGTTCACCGAATTGATTACATGGGAAATCTAGAATACAAAAACCATAATTATGATATTTTTCATAAAGTTCTTCTAAATCATCATATTGCTCGGTGAATTCACAATCGGTTGCTGTATTGACGATTAGTAAAACTTGATCTTTATAATTATTTAGTGAGATTGTTTGATTGTTATTATCTAATACTTCTATTTCATATAAGTTCATAATTGCCTCCCTTAAATATAGACTATAATCAAAGTATAACAATATTTAGATATGCAAACAAATAATATGCAATGACAATTTTTTGATAAAATTAAGAAATAAAAAAATTGTCAAAATTATAAATAAATGCTTGACGGTAAAGAATCTACATGCTATTATATTAGGGCAGTTGATTGATGGGCCTGTAGCTCAGTTGGTTAGAGCGCACCCCTGATAAGGGTGAGGTCGATGGTTCAAATCCATTCAGGCCCACCATATATATTTTAATATTTTGGGGCCTTAGCTCAGCTGGGAGAGCACCTGCCTTGCACGCAGGGGGTCAGCGGTTCGATCCCGCTAGGCTCCACCAATTGTATATTAAGTCTGCTTTGGCAGACTTTTTAATTTATTTAAAGGAGGCAAAATATGACTGGAAAGTTGATAATTCTTGTGGTTTCATTCTTTATTTATTGTTTAATGGGGTGGATTTGGGAATCAATCATTTTGCCTTTATCACGGCATCAAAAACCATATAATCGAGGTTTTTTAAATGGTCCCTGGATTCCTATTTATGGTTTTGGTGCAATGCTGGTAATTGTTTTATTTGATATTCAGCAGGTTAATTATCCTATTTATACTTTATTTATTAGTGGCGGGGTAGTAGCTTGTTTATTAGAATATATTACTTCGTATGTAATGGAGAAACTGTTCCATCGACGCTGGTGGGATTATAGCCAAAAGGCTTTTAATTTGAATGGTCGTGTTTGTTTAGAGGGTTTTATTTGTTTTGGTTTATTTAGTGTTGTGGCAATCGATTATGTTCAGCCTTTTTTTACTAGTAAGCTATTATTAGTTGATGAAAATATTTTATTTGTCTTAAGTGGGGTTTTATCAGTTCTCTTTATTGTTGATACAATTGTATCAACACATGTAGCATTGGATATTGAAAAGAAATTAGAATTAGTAAAACAAGTACTGGAAGAAAGTGAAAATAGATTGATTGCAAGTATTGAGGAAAAACAAAATGAAGCACGTGCATATATTGAAAAACAGCGTCTAGAATGGCAAAAGCAGCAAATCGTCTTAAAATCATTAATTAGACAAAAGAAGTTGTTTAAATATGGGCACCGGCGTTTGATACGTGCGTTCCCTGATTTATTAAAGAGAAAAAAGGATGAGTGATGATGCTGAAGAAATATTTTGGAACTAAACAATTCTATAGAACTGTTATTAGTATTGCTTTTCCAATTATGGCTCAACAGTTTATCACAACGTTTGTAAATTTAATTGATAATGTAATGATTGGCAGTATTGGCAATATTGCATTAACTTCAGTAACGGTGGCAAATCGTTTTTTTCTAATTATGAACTCAATTTTATTTGGGTTATGTGGAGCGGCGGGAATCTATATTGCTCAATTTTTCGGGGCTAAGCAGAAGAAAAATTGCCAAGAGGTATTTAATATTAATATGGCTTTTGCGGTTGGGGCAGGACTTTTATTTACATTAATAATTTTTATTTTTCCTCAATACGCAATTGAATTGTTTTCTAAAACACCGATTATAGTTGATGAGGCGATTAAATATTTACATCTTGCTAAATATACATATATCCCTTTTGCTGTTTCGTTCACTTGTATGATGGCTTTACGAGCAGTTGGTATTAACAAGATTCAGCTAAAAGTGGGGATAGTAGCAGTAATAACTAATACCGCATTAAACTATTGTTTGATTTTTGGAAATTTTGGATTCTTTAAAATGGGAATTCAAGGGGCGGCTATTGCAACGATTATTGCTCGACTTGTTGAAATGGCAATATATTTGATTATTTTATATCGAAATAAACATTTCTTTAGTTTTGATTTAAAAGGGATAATTAGAATTAATGTCAACTTATTAACCAGTATTGTTCGTAAAGCAATTCCTTTGACGATCAATGAAATTTTGTTTTCATTGGGACAAGCTTTAATTTTTATGTCATATATGCGATGTGACGAATATTTAGTGGCTTCCATATCTGTTGTTGACACAGTAGCTAATATAATGTTTATTGTTTTTGGTGGTCTATCTTCAGCTGTGTCGATCATGATAGGAAATAAATTAGGTGCTAATAAACTTGATGAGGCTAGAGATAATGCGCGTAAATTATTATGTTTTGCATTGATGGTATCGTTAATGATTGGGATGATATGTTTTTTATTGGCACCACTGATTCCTAATCTGTATAATGTTGATATACCAATTAAAGAAGCAATCGTAAGATTGGTTCGAATTAAATCGATAATGATTAATATCTATGCTTTTAATGTCTGCATCTTCTTTATTTTAAGGGCGGGTGGAGATGTTGTTAGTACGATGATTATGGATTCAGGTTTTTTGTGGGCTGCTGGAGTACTGGTTTCAACTCTATTATCGTCATTTACGACTATTTCTTTAATTTCGTTATATATCGTTGTTGAAAGTTTGGATTTGATAAAATTAATAATTGCAACCTACTTCTTTAAAAAAGAACGCTGGGTTAAAAATATTGCAGTTGTAGGAGGTTAGAATGAAAAAAGATAACTATATTATTAAATCATTAAATGGAATGGCATATGGCTTTTTCTGCAGTTTGATCATTGGAACGATTTTTAAACAAATAGGAAATTTTGCTAATATTAGCCAACTAGCTGCTTGGGGTGAGGTGGCAACTTATTTAATGGGACCAGCGATTGGAGCAGGTATTGCTTATGCAATCGATGCTAAAGGATTAAATCTAATTGCGGCAGTAATTGCTGGAACGATTGGAGCAGGAACATTTAATGGTAATACGGCGACAACTGGAAATCCAATCGCAGCGTTTGTAGCCGTAATTATTGCAGTAGAAGTAACAAGATTAGTACAAGGAAAAACACCGGTTGATATTTTGTTAGTGCCTTTTACTTCTATTATAGTTGCGGGAATAGTGACAATATTTATTGGTCCATATATCACTAAATTAATTGTTTGGATTGGTGATTTAATTAATCAAGGGGTAAACATGCAGCCATTTTTCATGTCAATTGTAGTTGCAGTTTTGATGGGAATGGCTTTAACAGCACCGATATCTAGTGCGGCAATCGGAGTGATGTTGGGACTTAATGGTTTAGCTGCTGGGGCTGCTTTAGCTGGGTGTTGTGCTCAAATGATTGGTTTTGCGGTAATGTCGATGGATGATAATGATATTGGTGATGTTGTAGCAATTGGCATTGGAACAAGTATGCTGCAGTTTAAAAATATTGTAAAGCATCCGATAATTTGGCTTCCGCCGATTTTAACAAGTGCTATTATTGCTCCGATTTCTACTTGTTTGTTGGAAATATCTTGTTCAGCAATTGGTTCAGGAATGGGAACTGCAGGACTGGTAGGGATTTTAGAAGCTGTTAATGTGATGGGAAATAATTATTGGATTCCAATCATTGTTATTGATTTACTAGCACCAATGTTGATCAGCTTTGGAATTTATAAAGCTTTTAGAAAATTAAACTATATTAAAGCAGGGTATCTTAAATTAGACCGTTTTTAGTTAATAAATAAATTTTAAACTCTTAAATTTGGTGGATATATGTGTTAGAATTATACATAATCAGGGAAGAAAGCTTCATCCAACAAAAAAAGGGGGCGATAAAATGCTGTTTACATACAAGCAAATTGCTAATTTGAATGAAACAGAAACATTTATTTATCGTTATGTAATGAAGCACATTAAAGTTGTTACAAATATGAGTGTTCGTGATCTGGCTGAATGTACTCATGTATCAACGGCGACAGTAGTACGGTTTTGTCAAAAATTGGATTGTAATGGTTTTGTAGAATTCAAGACAAAGTTAAAGTTATTTAATGATGGACTTACTCTACCAGAAACTGATGATGAAATTGATGTTCTTTTAGAATTTTTTAACTATGCACGAAGTGTAGATTTTAAGGAGAAAATTAATAAATTTGTTAAGTATATCAAGGAAGCTAAGTCGATTTGTTTTTTAGGAATTGGAACAAGTGGTACTTTAGGAAAATATGGGGCTCGTTATTTTTCAAATGTAGGGTATTATTCACAAAGTATCGATGATCCTTATTATCCCCCACCAGTTGATGGTAATGAAAGTTCATTATTAATTGCTTTGACCGAAAGTGGTGAAACTCGAGAAGTAATTGATCAGCTTAAAATGTATCAGAGTCAGAATACAAAAATTGTGGTAATCACTAATAAGCCAGGGTCAACAATTGATCAAATGGCAGATTTGGGAATCTACTATTATGTTAAAGATATTATTTTACCACAAACATATAATATTTCATCTCAAGTTCCTGTTCTTTATATTCTTGAGCGTGTTACTCATGAGTTACAAAATGCTAAGGAAAAATCGCTGCCGTTGAAGTTTACCAGCCGTAATTTATAATGTGGAAAACTACTAAAAAATAAGTAGTTTTTTTTATAAAAAAATAAGCAAACTTGTTACATTTAATGTAACCCGTTACATAACCTCTTGCGTTCATTCCTTCTTATTATTAATTATGTTATTTTATAGGTGTAATGTTAAGCACATTGCATTGAATATCAAATAATCATTAAGCGCTTATAGTATTTGATATTCTAATTGTTATGGATTGTATTGAAGTAGGCCGCTTTGATACAATTCAAATATTGCTTATATACGAAATATATTAAGAAGGGGAAATGGAAAATGATAAAAAGATTAAACAAGAATTTTTTTGCAGCTATTCTGACCTTTGCGATGGCAATTGGTATGATAGCACCTGTAAATGTTGCAGCAAATGACGAATACTTGAATTTTGATCAGGATTCAATTTATGCAATTGTTTCAACTACAACTGGAAAAGCATTAAATATTAAAACAGCTAGCTGGACATCACCTGCAGAAGCAGATGGTGAATATAATGCTAAGACAAATAAAATAAGTAACTCATCACAATTTATGTTTATTAATGAAAATGATGGTTCAGTAACAATTAAGTATACTGGTATAAATGATGGGCAAGATTATTACTTAAGAACAGAGTCTGGGCAAACATATGTATGGGCTGATACTAGAAATGAAGATACCACAGCTAAGTATAAAATAACTAAAACGGCCGATAACCAAGGTATTATTGAAAGTATGAAAAGAACCAATGAATATCTTTCAATTGATAGTAAAGGAAAATTAGTCTATACAAGTGATAGAGATTTGGCTGAAAAATTTAATTTTGTCAAAAATCCTGGAATTATCAGTAATATCGCTTGGATTGAAAATGTGGCTACAGGAAAGTTAGTAACATTTGCTGATCAGCCAGATGAAAACTTTTCTGCAATTAAGGTAACTGGAGATGCTGGTAATATAGGTGATACTGAAAAGTTTAAAGTTACTTTTCACACTAATGACAATGGGATTAAAAATGTAATTTCATTTGAATCGGTTAGTAAACCAGGTTATCAAATTGCATCAGCTAAGTGGGTAGATGGCGCTGTACCTACCATTGGGTCATATAAAAAAGTGGGTGGTGGCTGGGAAGCTATCGCAGTTGAACCGATTGGAAATGGATTGTTTGTATTAAAGGATGCAGCTACAGGAAAATTGGTTACTGCAAATAATGATGAAGTTCTAGAAGGTGGTTATGAAGGGGAATTAACTGATCGAGAAAAATTTATTATCCATAATGCTATTGATATTGCTGATGTCACAGATTTAAAAGCTGATGATAGCTCAAGAACTGAAACCACAATTGATCTTACTTGGACAAATCCGAATAGTTTATATACTGATGTAACCTTATTTAAAAAAGCTTCAAATGAAGTAGTGTTTGATAAAGTTGCTGATGTAACTGGAAAAAACAGCTATCAAGTAACTGATTTGAAAGCGGGGATGCAATATAGTTTTAAATTAGAATATGTAAATGGAAATGGAAATTTATCAGATATTAATAATCCGAAAAATGAAAGTGCTGAATTGAAAGTTAGTACAAGAGCAGGAGCAAAACCAGCGACACCAGCAGATGTTAAATTAGTTGAAAAAGATGGTGAGTTCACAATTAGCTGGGGAGCTGCTGAAAATGCAACACACTATCAATTGTTAAGAGCAGATAGTATGCTTGGGGAATATAATGTCGTAGAGACTGTAACTAGAGATAGTACTTCTGTTACTGTTGCACCTATAGGTGATAAATACGAGAATTATTATCGCATCATTGCTCTAAATAATGGACAAAATAATGATAATGATTTATCAAATGCTGAAATTTCGGAACGTTCTGAGTATGTATCTCTAGAAAAGAATATATTTGGAGAACATACGTTGTTCTTCTCACCCAAAGATGATGTAGCACAACTTGATAAAATATTATTAGATTTATTCAATCAACAAAATGATAGAGGAGCAGATGCTCAATTTAAAGGGCAACAATACCAAGTTTATTTCAAACCAGGTGATTATACTGAAACTACATGTATGTATTTAGGGTTCTATACATCATTTAATGGTTTGGGAAAAACACCAATGGATGTTAAGTTAAATAATATCGCAATTCCATCTTATCTAGATGGTAATAATGCTACTTGTAATTTCTGGCGTTCTGCAGAGAATCTAGCTGTTATAAATACTGGGAATGAACAAGGAAAGGCTGGCTTCGATTGTAATCTTGCCCGACCAGAATATTTTAACTGGGCAGTAGCTCAAGCTGCACCGCTTCGTAGAGTATATTCAAGTCGTCCGGTTGGATATGACTGGAATTATGGATGGGCTAGTGGTGGATACGTAGCAGATTGTATGTTTGAAGGTGTATTTGAAGATAAAGGAAATCAATTATCAGCTGGAACATATAGTGGACAACAATTCTATACTAGAAATAGTAAATTGACAGGAGGCGGATATGGAACTACTTTAAATAATTTCTTCCAAGGTGTTGATGCTCCTAATTTACCAACTGAAAAAGATGGTGATGCTTTAGCTAATGGCAATGGATATTCAAATTGGGGTAAAGAAGCTGCGAATGGGGAACAGCAAGTATTCACAAATGTTGAAAAAACAAAGAAACTTAGTGAAAAGCCATTCCTATATTTAGATAATGGTGAATATAAGATCTTTGTTCCTGACTTACAAAAAGATACATCTGGTACAAGCTGGACTAAAGATGGTGATATGGGTAAAGGGAAAAGTTTATCTTTAAGTGAATTCTATATAGCTAAGCCAAGTGATTCGGCTAAAACAATTAATGAACAATTAGATAAAGGTAAAAATATTTATTTCACACCTGGAACATATCATGCTGAAGAATCAATTAAGGTTAATAAAGCAAATACGATTTTAATAGGTACAGGTATGACTTCAATTATTCCTGATAATGATGAAGCAGCAATGGAAATTGCTGATGTAGATGGTATTAAAGTAGCTGGCTTGATTTTTGATGCTGGTGAAAAGGATTCAAATTATTTGTTAAAAGTTGGACCTGCTAATAGTGATAAAAATCATTCTGCTAATCCAACTATACTACAAGATTTATTCTTTAGAGTTGGTGGAACTACAGCTAATCCAACACGTGCAAAAAATGCATTAGAAATTAATAGCAACGATGTAATTACTGATCATTTCTGGATTTGGCGTGCTGACCATGGTAATGGTGTAAGCTGGAGTGGTAATGCTGCTGATCATGGTTTGATTGTTAATGGTGATAATGTAACATGTTATGCATTATTCAATGAGCATTTCAATAAATATGATACATTATGGAACGGTGAAAATGGTGCAACATATTTTTATCAAAATGAAAAATGTTATGATCCTATTAGTCAAGAGGCTTGGATGTCACATAATGGAACAGTAAATGGATACGCTGCTTATAAAGTAGCTAATGATGTTAAGGAGCATTATGCAGTTGGATTGGGAATTTATAATGTATTTATTTATACTGGTGAAGATTATGATTCTTCAAAAGTGCAAATTCAAATGGATAGTGCAATTGAAGTACCAAATAGCAAAGGTGTAATTATTGAAAATGCATGTTTACAAACATTTGCTGATGAAAATAAAGTATTACAAAAATTTAATCATATTATTAATGATGTTGGTCCTGGTGTAAGCAGTGGAACTGATAAAGATGATTTTGCTATTAAAGGTGAAGGCTGGTCAAGAAAATTCTTATTAAATTATTGTGATGGAACTGCTGTTTATGGTAAGATGCCAGCTGCTGATCAAAAAGGAAAATTTATTGGAACAGTAACTGAAGAAAACATAAAAGCATTAGGTGATGATAATATTGATACAAAAACATTGAGTGATCTATATAATGTGAATAAGGATAAAAATGAAAATAATTATACAGTTGATAGCTGGAAGGTATTTGTGAAAGCGTTAGATGATGCTGGTAAACAATTGAATGCTGATTTAAAATATGCATATCAAAAAGATTTTGATAGTGCAAAAGATGTATTGAATGATGCTATTGATAATTTAGTATTAGTTGGTGCTGATTATAGTAAAGTTGATAGTATCAAGGCTGAAGCTGAAAAAGTTTTAGCAAGTGATAACTATACTAAAGATTATTACACAGAGGCAACAAGAGCGACATTTGATAAAGCTAATAAAGCATTAAATGATCTTGCTGATGATTTAACGATTTTAGAACAGAATAAAGTTGATGATGCAATTGAATTATTGACTGAAGCAATTAATGGTTTAACATTAAAAGGTGCCGATTATAGTAAATTAGATGTAGTTAAAAAGGAAGCTGAAAAAGTTTTAATAAGTGATAATTATACTAAAGGTCACTATACAGAAGAATCGAAAGCATTGTTTGATGAGGCTTATGAAGTGTTAAGTAGTCTTGCTGATAATTTAACAATTATTGATCAAGGTATGGTTGATGAAGTAGTAAAGGCATTAGATACTGCGATTAAAGGTTTAACATTAAAAACTGAAGAACCGGGGCAAATTGTAAAACCAAATGAGCCTGGTCAATCAACAAAACCAAGTGATAGCAGTAGTGCTAAAACAGGCGATGATCAAATGATTTATGGTTATGGAATTGTTACTCTCCTTGCACTGGGTGGTTTAATGATGTTAAAAAGACATCATACTAGCTAGTGGAGAAGAATTATGAAAAAAAGTAAAATTATAAAGGTAGCAATACTCGCACTATTTAGTGCGGTATTGCTCACATTAAATAATGTAGGAGCTATTTCAAGTAATCCATATAATGATTGGAAAACTTCAGCGATTAATTATCCTAATAATGGGCAGTTAGTTCCAGCGGGACCAATTACAATAACCTGGGATAGATTAAGTATTGATAGTCATGAAGTAATTGGTTATGAGGTATATCTTGATAATGTTCTTCAAAATTCAACAATTATTGATGAAGGTGATATTTTTAGTTGTGAAGTTTATACAACTAAAGTGGCACAGCATCAAGTTAAAATATTAGCTCAATTGAGCAATAATACTAAGATTTCAACTAGTGCTAGAAATTTTTACATATCTAAAAAAGGTATGGGTTTTTATAGTGGTAACGGCTACAGTGCAATTCAAGATGCACAAAATATGGGATTGTCTTGGTATTACAATTGGGGAACGGCACCAACGTATGCTGGTACTTGTCCAAATCAAAAGATAGATTTTGTTCCTATGATCTGGGGTGCCTATAATGGTTCAAACGAGCAATTAACAACAATTAAAAATGCGGGATATAAAACAGTATTGGGTTATAATGAACCGGATTTTGTAGATCAATCGAATGTTCCAGTAGCTACAGCGATTGCAAATCAACATTATTTTACAAATAGTGGTATGAGAATTGGGGCACCGGCAACGGCTATTCAGGCTCCTAATTCTGAATGGTTTAATGAGTATTGGCAGGGAATTAATACAGATGATATTGATTTTATACCTGTTCATAATTATCCTGGTAATATTGGAGTTACTGATAAAGAAATTAAAGACAATGCTAAAAGTTTTTTAAATTTTATTAATGAAACACATAATAAATTTAATAAACCGATTTGGGTTACAGAATTTGCGGTAGCTAATTGGGATCCATATTGGGATGGTTATAATGGTGCTAACGAAGCGAATAAAGCTGAAGTGAGAAAGTTTTTGAATTATGTTATTAATGGGTTCGATAATAATGTAGGACTAAATGATTTAGAATTTGTTGAGCGATATGCCTGGTTTTCATTTGATGCACTAGATCGTTATGGTGGTGATTCAGGATTATTTAATACTAAAGCAGATCATGATAAAAATAGCATGTTAAAAATTGGGACATTAACAACTTTAGGAAATGATTATCGTAATCTTGGTAATCCAGAAGGTTATATATTGCCGAACTTAATGGGGGAAATAGAACCGTCTATTGAAGATGAATATGTTGATGATTATGTTAATGTCATGATTAATGGTCGAAGTGAAAACGTGGTATTGGGTAGTAAATTTGATAAAATCGATACGCCTGTTAAAGATGGATATGTATTTAGCGGGTGGTATAGTGATGAGGCGTGTACTAAAGAATATGATTTTGATAGTATTGTCACTGATAATGTCACAATTTATCCAAAATGGCTTAAGATGCATACAGTAACAATTGATGGTATAGATAATAAAGTAATTGATGGCAATACAGCGGTTAAGCCTCTTCCTTCTGTTAAAGATGGTTATGTATTTAAGGGATGGTATAGTGATTCAGAATATAATAATAAATTTGATTTCAATGAGCCAATTAGAGGCGATATTGCAATTTATTCAAAATGGGTAAAATTGGTAACGGTTTCGGTTGATAATAATAAAGTGCTGATTGAAAGTGGTACAGTTTTATCAAGGCCAGATATGCCAATAAAAAATGGGTATACTTTTGCAGGGTGGTACAGTGATGAAGCGTGTACTAAAGAGTTTGATTTTGCTAAGCCATTGTTAGAAGATGTGACGATTTATACTAAGTGGAAAAAAGTAATTGATCCAATGGAAAAAGAAGACCAAACCACTTCAATTAATAGTGTTAAAACCGGCGATAATTTTGCAATTCAAGGTTATGTCCTAGGTTTGATTGGAGTAATGGTGGCAATTGTAATGATGCAAAAAAAATATAATAAATAAAGATATTATGTATATAATTGACTACTTGATAAAAAACCTCTCCTCATTGAAATTTATCAAATTAAATACAAGTAGTTCAAGATGTTAAAAGGGAAGTGAAGGCCACTTCCTTTTTTGTGAAAATAAAAACAGTATTTACTATTGTTTGAATATTGTTTATAAATCAACGATTATGCAAAGAGTTCTTTCAAAATTATTATCAATTATTTTAGTATTTATAATACTGATATCTTTTTTGTAGAGCTCTAATGCCTTTTTTTCACGGCGATGCAGGCATCGATAACAGGATTCGATTATTTCTCCAGTATTTGTAGCGATTAAATAGTTATTGCAGTCATTTGTCAACAATTGACCTTTCAATAGTTCATCAAATATCATTACCTTTCCCCCTCTTGTTTTATGATATTAAAATATCATAATTAAAAGGTAAATAATATAGGTGGAATGATTGTTGAAAATAGTTACATTAGATGTAACAAAAAGAAGGCATTTTAGCCTTCTTGATCGATTGAAAATAAAGATATGATATCAGCTGTTGACATCTTAGTAATACTCCCGTCATTATTTTCAATAAAAATATTTGATAAATCTTGTTTCTGAGCTTGAAGTTCTTGGATTTTTTCTTCAATACTGTTTTTCATGATTAATTTATAAACTTGTACGTTATTGGTTTGACCAATGCGATAAGCACGGTCAGTTGCCTGGTTTTGAGCCGACATATTCCACCATGGGTCAAAGTGAATAACAATCGATGCTGCGGTTAGATTTAGACCGGTTCCTCCGGCCTTTAAAGAAATTAAGAAAACATCTGTATTGTCATTTTGAAAAGCGTTAACTAATTGATGACGTTTGATTTTATTGGTTGCCCCGGTTAAAACGTAATATGATATATCCTCTTTACGAAGTTCTTTTTCTAATAAATCTAAAGAGCTAGTAAATGATGAAAATAATAGAACTTTTTGATTGTTTTCTTTAGCTTTCTTTATTATATCTAGACAAGCTTTCATTTTTGAACTAGGACCAATAATTTCATTATATAGAATTCTAGCATCGCAGCAGATTTGACGTAATCGTGTCATCATTGCTAGAATTTGAATTTTATCAATTCGTTCAACGTCTAATGCTGTCTTAAGTTCGCTATTAATTTGACTTAAATTAGCTATATACAGATTTTCTTCTTCTTTATTAAAAGCAATCTTAATGTTATTCTCAATCTTATCAGGTAATTCTTCTAAAACTTCTTGTTTTGTTCTTCTTAAAATAAATGGTTCAACCATTTTCTTTAAACGAATTTGAGCATCTTTATCTTCATCGCGAACGATTGGACGCTCAAAATGTTCTCTAAAATAATTGTAATTATATAAATAGTTAGGCATCAAAAAATCAAAAATTGACCATAACTCTGCAAGTGAGTTTTCAATTGGGGTACCTGTTAGTGCAAAACGATGAGTACCATGTAACTCTTTTACTGCTCTGGCATTTTTTGTTGCTTGGTTTTTAATGTATTGAGCTTCATCGAGAACAATATATTCAAATTTAAATGGTTTATATAATTCAAAATCCCTTCTTATATAATCATATGATGTAATGATAACATCGTAGTTGTTTATTTGTTCAATCATCTTTTTACGAACGGATAATGTTCCACTAATACATAGGACATTGAGATCGTTTGAGAATTTTTTTATTTCATCCTGCCAGTTTAATATTAGGGTTGCTGGGGTTATTACAATACTAGCTTTGTGATTCTTTTTAGCGTCTTCTAATACAGTAATCATTTGTAAGGTTTTTCCTAATCCCATATCATCAGCAAGAATTCCTCCGAATCCATAATCGCTCATTGTTTTGATCCATTTATAACCAGTACATTGGTAATCTCTTAAAATATCACTGAATGGTTCAGGAACAGGATAATTATTGATATTGCAGTTAGTTAGATGGTTGATGAGTTCTTGGAATTGTTGGTTACGGTTAAAATTAATTGTTTCGCTATCTTGTATTAATTCGTTTAAGAATAATGCTTTGGATTTATCGACTATGATAGCGCCATCTTGAATATTTTTGTTTTCAAGATTTAAATCTTGAATTAAATTATAGGCTTCATTTAAAGTTTGATCTTCTAAATTCACAAATTCACCATTTTTTAAACGATGATAGGCTTTGTGTTTTTGGTATGATTCTAAAATATCTCGGATTTCATCTTTTGAAACATTAATACTGTCTAAATCAATCTCTAATAGATCATTTTTTAAACGGATACCAATGTTTAAAGAAATGTTTTTAGGTTTATTAATATTTTTAATGTCTTCACTGACAAATACATCACAATATCTATTTAATTTAGGCAAAATATTTTTTATAAAATAGTATATATCTTCATCGTTATTGGTGATTAAATACATATTCGTTAGTTCATCATATTGCGCGTAATCTTCAATCATTGCTAGTGCTGTATCAACGTTGAGTGGCAGCTTGGTTTCATAACTGTCAATATATTTACCGTCAAATAATATATTACCTTCATCATCACGATACTCAAGATTGATTGTTAAATCACCAAAGTTATTCAAATCAACGTAAGTAAGTAAAGTGATCACACTAGGCATATAATCGTCGATATTAGCTCCTGTAATGGCAATATAAGGTAAGATTTGATCAATGATATATTTGCCAAAATAACCAAAATCTTCTTTTGCGACAATGAGATTTTCTTTATCTAATTTAGAAATCAGTTTTTTAGTAATTTTAGACATTTTAAGACTGTAACGATTTAAAATGTTTTTGTCTAAATAATATAAATATTGGTTACCAATAATTAATTGGCCGCCTAATGGCAAAAGTGATATTTCAAAGTAATCTTCTTTATCTTCGATGTTGATTGTTAAATTATTTAGATCAATAGTGGTAAAAAACATATTGATGTTAAGATTTGTGAGATATGTTTCAAAAAATTCATCAATATTATATTTGTTAATATCAATAGAACGATATCTTTCAATATCATCAATAAATTCGCTATTATCCCGAATAAAATCAATTTGTTTTAATGCTTCTGAACTAAATGATTTACGATTGTAATCGGTTGTTAACTGACTACCGTAAGTATATACATTGTGATAACGATAGTTATATATGAATTCTTTAAGATTTTTTATTAAGTAAGTTTTATTTTGACCAATTCGATAACTAATCAAGATTCGATTAAATGAATAATTAATATTAGGAATTAAATCAATCAATGAATCATTTGTTAGTTGAGGATCTTGCTGATTAGTGTAGTCGGTAATTAATTTTTTTGATTCTTCGAGTTTTGTTTGAATTAATTTTTCTTCACGAACGCGTTCAAAGGCTTCAATTTTTGCTTTGTAATCAATTTTTTGATTAAACTGAAAAGGAATTTCAGACATTTCTAAACTATAAAATTTTAATAATAGTACCCCAATATGACCACATGCTAATTCATCATTATGGCAATAAGGGCAATCACATTCAAAATTATTTATTTTTCCTCCAGTATCTACGACGATATGACAAGTACTACTACGACCATATATTTCAACAGTACCATCAATGTGGTACTCATTTCCCTGTTTTAGAACGGACATGTTTGTGATTACATTATCTTTATAATAACTGTGAGCAATTTTCCAGTTTTTTTCATTAAATATCCTATTTATTTCATCATCTTTAATATACATGTTCTTTCCCTCCGATAGAATATTATATCATTATTTTAATGATTACCAAATAGATAACATTAAAAAAAGATAAATAAAAAAAGATATTTTATGACAAGGAATAAAGTGTTATAATATGAATGCGGTTACTTATGCCGGTATAGCTCTAACGGTAGAGCAATCCACTCGTAATGGATAGGTTGCTGGTTCAAATCCAGTTGCCGGCACCATAATTTTATTTCAATAACTTTATCTGATTATTTAGAAAAGTTATGAATGTCTATATATGAAGCGATAAACTGTATTCAATTTGTCGCTTTTTCGTTTTATCATATTTTAAAAGAAAGCAGAAAATTAATAAATGTAATATAAAGTTGTAATCGATTTTATAAATTCAAACATTTAATTATAGATTGATTTTTTAATTACATGAAGAATATGTGAAGAAGTAGATTATGATTATTATATATATCTAATTTTATTTGATGATGAAATTAAGAATATTATACAGGATTTTAAAATAAATGATGGTTCTACGTATACAGATGCAAGTTCTTTGACAGAGGGAATGATGGACTAAAGAATTAACAACTATAGAAAAAGCTTTTAGGTTTGATTAGATAAAATGTGTATATGCTCAAATTTTACTAGAATATCATCTGATTAAAAATGATATTTCAAGATATATAAATATTTTATGTACATTAGCTGATTTTAAATGTATACGATAATTTAAAAATTAATAATATCATTGATAGTTATCATATATTATTGACAATAGGTTAAATAATTGTTATTATATTGGTGTAAAATTGAACAGAAGGATTGTAACTCTTTGAGGCATGACCTATTATTTAGGATAATGAATCAAAGAGTTTTTTTGTATAAAAGGAGGAGTTAATATGTTTAAATTTATGAATAAACAAGATGGAGGAATTGTTTCACCAATAGATGGAAAATGTATAAATATAGAGGATGTTCCAGATAAAGTATTTTCAACAAGAATGATGGGTGATGGCTTTGCAATTATTCCATCAGATAATATTGTTGTTTCACCTGTTGATGGAATAATTGTTATGATACCAAATAGTAAACATGCATTTGGAATTAAAACTAGAAGTGGGGTTGAAATATTAGTACACGTTGGTTTGGATACTGTAAACTTAAAAGGTAGAGGATTTGAGACATTTGTCAAAGTTGGCGATAAGGTAAAGAAGAATATGCCTATATTAAAATTTGATGATAATATTATGGATGAAATGAATATAGATAAAACAACTATGGTTATATTTACAGCAGGTTATAATCAAAGTATAAAATTAGAATGTTATGATAGGGAAGTTCATAGAGGAGATACTTTGATTAAATAGAAGGAGGAATACTTCGTGAAAGTCATCAAAAAAATAAATAATAATATAGCAATTGCAGTTGATGGTGAAAACAATGAAGTTATTGTATTTGCTAAAGGAATTGGATATGGAAATATTCCCTATGAAATAAAAGATCTCTCTGTTATTGAGCGAACCTTCTATGATGTTGACAATAGATATTATGGTCTACTTAAGGAAATACCAAATAACATTTTTAACTTAGTTACAAAAATGGTGGATGTTGCAAAAAAGAATATTGAAGATGAATTAAGTCCTAATTTAGTGTTTATTTTAGCTGATCATATTAATTTTGCTATTATTAGGGAGAAAAATGGTATGGATATTTCGTTACCATATTCTTATGAATTAGAGTATGAATATCCACTATTAACAAAAATATCAAAGTGGATGGTAAAAAAAACTAATGAGGAATTAGATACTCATTTACCAAAAGGTGAAGTTACAAGTATAACTATGCATTTTATTAATGCACTTGAAGGTACAAATACGAAAATGCATGCAGGTAATATTGAAAATAAGATATCAAAGGTTATCTTTAATGTTACTAACATAGTAGAAAAACATTTTAATTTTAATATAGACAAGAAGAGTTTTAATTACTTTAGGTTTAAAAATCATCTAAAATATTTTGTTCAAAGAAAAGAAGCTAGAGAAATGTTCACAGATAACAATCGTGAATTATATGAGAGCATGATAGAAAAGTATCCAGATACCTATGATTGTATCAGTAAGATAGATAACTATTTTTATCAGGAATATAAAGAAAAATGTACGACTGAGGAACTATTATATTTATTAGTCCATGTTAATAGATTGTATATAAAAGAGGATTGTCACCGAAAGGGCATCACCCCAGAAAAGTAATACTTTGATGGGGTTTTATTTTACTCATTACATTATTTGGCGCGCAAGATAATGTTTTGTATATAAAAAGGAGGAGAAAAAATGGCAAAGAAATATGAAAAACTTGCTAAAACGATTTTAGATTCAATCGGTGGAAAAGAAAATATTACATATTTTCAACATTGTACAACCAGATTGCGTTTTAATTTAAAGGACAGGAGTATTGTGAAGATATCTGATATAGAAAATGTAGATCAGGTATTAGGAAGTCAATGGTCCAATGATGAATTGCAGATTATTATTGGACCCGCAGTTGCTGATGCTTATGCGGAAATTTGTGAGTTTGGCAATCTCCAAAGAGAAGAAGCAATTGATGAAGATCTTGATGGAAATGCAGAAAAGAAAAAAGTCGCTTTAAAATCTGTACTTATGGGAATTATGGATGGGATATCAGGATGTATCACGCCGATTATTCCAATGATGATTGGTGGAGGAATGATCAAAGTATTCTATATGCTTGCGAATATGGTAGGAATCTTGCCTGAAACAAGCTCAACATATCAAATTTTATATTGGTTGGGGGATGCTTTTATCTATTTCTTTCCCGTTTTTTTAGGCGCAACAGCTGCTAAAAAATTTGGAGCAAACCAAGGTGTAGGAATGTTGTTAGGTGCATTGCTTATTTATCCAAGTTTTATTGCAATGGCAACTGAAGGAGCTGCTATGTCAATTTTTGGATTACCGGTTTATGTTGCAAATTATTCAACTACCGTTATTCCAATTATTTTAACTGTTTATATTTTAAGTAAAGTTGAGAAACTAATTAATCGATATTGTCCAGATATTTTAAAATCATTTGTTGTCCCTACAGGTTCTTTATTAGTCATGTTACCAATTATGTTAGTAGTAACGGCACCGTTGGGATACTATATTGGAACTTATGTGGCAGAAGCGGTTATTTGGATTTATGAAACAATTGGTTTCTTAGGGGTTTCTATTTTGTGTGCATTGTTACCTTTAATGGTTATGACTGGTATGCATACAATGATGACACCATATTGGACTTCGGCCTTCGCCTCTTTAGGATATGATCCTTTCTTTTTACCAGCTATGATTCTTTCTAATATGAATCAATTTGCAGCGACTTTAGCAGTATCATTAAAAGCTAAGACAAAAAAAGTAAAATCTACTGCCATGTCGTGTGCGGTTACTGCAATTGTTGGTGGGGTAACAGAACCGGCTATGTTCGGGATTACTTTTAAGTATAAAAAACCATTGTATGCAGCGATGATTGGAAATGCAGCTGGAGGATTAATTGCTGGACTATTAAAAGTTGCCTGTTATGCATTTCCAGGATCAGGAGGTATGTTTGCAGTAGTTACTTTTGCGGGTCCAGGAAATAATTTGATATTCTTTTTAATTGCTGCATTGGTAGGAATGATTATTACATTTATATTAACTTATATTTTAGGAATAGATGAGAAAGAGGTGTAGGGAGTGGCTTTTCCAAAGAATTTTTTATGGGGTGGCGCAACGGCTGCTAATCAATTTGAAGGTGGTTGGAATGAAGATGGTAAATTAGATTCAACTGCTGATCACTTTACATTAGGCTCAAGAACAGAGCCAAGGTTATTCACTGAAAAAATAGATGAGGATAAATATTTTTATCCATCACATAAGGCGAGTGATTTCTACCATCGTTATCAAGAAGATATTGCTTTACTGGGTGAAATGGGATTTAAGGTTTATAGAATGTCAATTAATTGGAGCCGTATTTTCCCGCATGGTGATGATGAAGAACCAAATCAAAAGGGAATTGAATTTTATAGGAATGTATTTTTAGAATTGAAAAAGTATAATATTGAACCACTTGTGACAATTTCACATTATGAAATGCCTTATCATTTAGCAGAAAAATATGATGGCTGGTATGCACGTGAAACAATAGATTTTTATTTAAAATATTGTCAAACACTTTTCAATGAATACAAAGGACTTGTTAAATATTGGCTAACGTTTAATGAAATTAATAGTTTGATTCTTGGAGGTAATGGATATTTCTCTGGTGGAATTCTTTCGTCATCAAAAAAGGACATGGGAGCTGGCGTTATTGAAGATTTAGATACATTATCAACAGTAGAACAACATAATGATATTGTGAAACAATATCAAGCATTACATCATCAACTTGTTGCTAGTGCATTGGCGACCAGAATGGCTCATGAAATTAGTGGTGAATACCAAATAGGATGCATGATTGCTGGAATTACACAATATCCATATTCTTGTCGACCTGAAGATATGTTATTAGTACAGAAAGAACGTAGAAATATTTTCTATTATTGTCCTGATATTCAAATAAATGGAGCATATCCTCGCTATGCACATCGTTATTTGAAGGAAAACGATATTCATATCAACTTTGGGGAGAATGACGAAGATATTTTAAAAAGCGGAACAGTTGATTTCTTTACCTTTTCATATTATTCAACTGGTTGTGTAACAACAGATAAAAATTTAGAAAAAACAAATGGTAATTTAATATTTGGAGTTGCTAATCCATATCTAGAAAAGAGTAAGTGGGGTTGGCAGATTGATCCTTTGGGGTTACGTTATTTTTTAAATGAAATATACGACCGTTATCATATTCCTATTATGGTTGTTGAAAATGGATTAGGACAAGATGATAAATTAGAAATAGATAAAACGGTTCATGATGATTATCGTATTGAATATATGAAACAACATATTCAGGCCATGTCTGAAGCTGTTGATGATGGTGTTGAACTTGTTGGTTATACACCATGGGGATGTATTGATTTAGTGGCTGCATCTACTGGCGAGATGATTAAAAGATATGGTTTTGTTTATGTTGATGTAGATAATTTGGGGAATGGAACATATAATAGATATAAAAAAGATTCATTTTACTGGTATAAAAAAGTAATTGCTTCAAACGGAAGAAAATTAGATTAAGTTAATATTCTGTTTATTCATTTATAAGTTCATTGATTCTTTAAATTGGAATTAACCATAAAAAAAGATGAACAAAAGTTCATCTTAGTGTTTCAAATGGTGACCCGCAGGCGATTCGAACGCCTGACCCTCTGATTAAAAGTCAGATGCTCTACCGGCTGAGCTAGCGGGTCATAGACACTTAACAGTGCCATATAAAAATAACATAGTTTTGAAATAATGTAAAGCTATTTTGGGAAAAAATAAATTAATTTAGCAATGTTTTTCTTATAATGATGAAAATTGTTATAATTATTCAGCATAAAGAGAACATGAATTAGTAAAAGAACTAGCTGATATAATAAATAGTCCTAAAGATTTTGATCTTTAGGACTTCTTTTTGCTTGGGCGGGAAGGTCATATATTTTTCGTAGCTCTGAGATCGTTTGATAGATTTTAGGTTTATAAGTTTTTAAAGCATTTTTTTGATAATATAGAGAAGCAATTTTTTGATATAAATCATAATTATATTTTTTTATACAATTAAGGAAATAGGGTTTAGTTTGCCCTCGTAAATAGAGAGTACCGGGTAACACATAATCAGCGTTTACTTTTTTTGCCATTTTATATAATCCATTTAAATTTCCGGGTTGATCAGTGAGATAAGGGATAATTGGCATAATGTGAATACCAGCATGAGCTTTAGTTTCCTTTTTGATTTGGTCAATTACTTTAAATCGTTCAATAATGGGTGAACTTCCTGGTTCGATGATTTTACGTAAGTCATCATCAACAGTAATAATAGTACAAGCAATATTAACATAGGTTATTTTTGATAATTCATTGATTAGTTCAATATCACGAAGGATTAATGATGATTTGGTAGAAATAATAATAGGTGTTTTATACTTAATCATTAATTTTAAAATTTCTGGCATTATTTGTAATTGTTCTTCTAAAGGCTGATAACTATCACAAACACCCCCAATATTAACTAATTCGTGTTTCCATTTAGGTGATGATAATTCTTTTTCTAAACAAGATAAAATATTCTCTTTATAATAGATCGTGCCAAAATAATCATTGTTGTCAAGGTATTTATGACTGTAAATAGCATAACAATAAATACAACCATGTTGACAGCCGCGATAGATATTTAAATCCCACTTAAAGGGAAATCGCCCACTAACTTTATTTAAGGCGCTTTTAGATTCTAATGGTTGATATTTCATTTTATCACCTTCTGATTTAATCATAACATATTGCTTGAAATATGTATGTAAAGAATCGTTGTTGGGAATATTAATTCTACATAATTCTAATAATTGTTATGATTAAATAAAAATAAAAAGGATGAATGGTGATGAAGACTAAATATGTGCTAGTATTGATGGCAATGATGTTTGTTATTAGTGGCTGTAGGGAAGAGGTAACAAAGGAAGTAGGAGATACAACGATTAATATTGCAGAACTAAATGGCAAAAGAGAAATTGATAAAAACGATAAAATATTTGCGAATAATAATCAGGGTAAGCATGATTTATTAATGTTGATGGCTAATAGTGTGGATCATTATAATTTAATTAGTGGAACAATGCTTTCAACGTTAAGCTATCAAGGACAAAAAAGTGAAAGCAAGTATATTTTTCAAGTTAATGTTCCAGAATATCAGTCATATATTTATTTAGTTCCTTCAAAAAATGAAGAAAGCCAAGTAACTTTTAGAGATAGTGAAAGAATGTATTTTTTTGTTGGGGATTTAGTGAGTCTAAATAATAACTTAGATGAATTAATCAATAAGCAAATGATGACAGTTGAGGATGTAAGTAAAGATGATAGCTTATTTAAATATAAAGATTTGACACTTGAGGAAAGGGTTGAAAATATGGATATTAGTCGAGTAGCTAATGATTTGTTTGGCGATGTAGCACCATATTTATTACCTGAAGATATTGCACTCAGACAAATAGGTACTGCTTATAATAATTATGAAATAAAGGGAGAAGAAAAATATCTTAATCGAGATACTTATAGAGTAGAGGGGAAAATAAATGATAGTCTCTATAATAGTGATAGCACTTTTTCTATGTTGGTCGATAAACAAACTGGAATTGTTCTTAAATATACTAGGACTACAAAAGATAGTCTGGTAGAGATGAAGATGGAAGGTATTTCGATTGATGAAATGAATGAAGAGAATATGTATGCTAAATATCTTAGTCAAAAGTAGAATTTTTACTACTTTTTTCTTTTTTGATAAAAAAATAAATTTTTTTCATAAAAAGGGTTGCATCATTCTAGGGATAATGATATTATATTAGGGCACTAAGTTGCTTGAATAGCTCAGTTGGTAGAGCAATCGGCTGTTAACCGATCGGTCGTAGGTTCGAGTCCTACTTCAAGCGCCATGGCCTGTTGGAGAAACGGTTAACTCACATGCCTTTCACGCATGCATTCACGGGTTCGAATCCCGTACAGGTCACCATTTGTAAGTTAGTCCAGGATATTTATCTTGGATTTTTATTTTGTTTAAAAAATAACTGATAAAAGAAAAAGAACCTAACATAAAATTGAACTAGGTTCTTTTAACAATTAATTAGTTATTATCATTTTTTAAACCGTCAATGATATTTAATTTCTTAATTTTTTGACTGCTGAAAGCAAGGGTGGTAAAAACAATTACAAAAATTGCAATAGTTATAATGATAAAACTATTGATTGGAACACTGAATGACCGATCAAATATTGCAGCTAGATTTTCATATAAAAAGTACATGATGATAAAGCCTAGAGGCAAACTGTAAATTAGAGTTTTAATGCCATAGAATAGACTTTCAAAATAAATCATCTTATTAAATGCTCTTGGTGTCATTCCGATAGATTTTAACATTGAAAATTCTTTTGTTCTTAATGCCATACTAGTAGAAATCGTATTGATGATGTTTGCTATACTGATTAAACCGATTAAAATGATAAAGCCATATGTGAAGATGTTAATGATTAAAATAAGCTGGTTTGCCTGCTTGATATCTTCACTTAGGTTAAAGCTGTATAGTGATTCTTCAGGATAATTATCGGTAATTTCTTTGATTTCTTTTAAAACTGCTTCATTATTATTACTCGTATAATAAATATTAGTATTATTTGAGTTTAATTGATACTGATTAATTAATTGGTTAAAAGTATCATTGCTGACTAAAAGATTTAGTGAGTAGTGAGTTTCGTGAGGAGTTTGCCCAAGTAAATACTGATTAGTATATTTAATTTTATTTAAAGTAATTTCAATTTCATCACCATTGTTATTAAATGTAGTTCCGATTAAGTGATCAAGATTTTCTTTTAAGATATCAGTTTGCTTATACTTCCGATTTAATTTAATATTATTTTCTTTGTTGATTAGAATTTGATTTTGAAGTTCTTTATTTAAATTAGGGATACTATCTAAATATTCTTGATTATAAGTAACTAAATTAAGATCAAGGAAATAAGTATTTCCATAGTTTTGTTCATTTTCTGTTAGAAATGATAATAATTCAGGATTAATATTATCTAAACTAGTTTCTAAATTTAATGATGTTTCTTTAGCAACAGCAATTTGAGTCGTATTTTTTAGATGGGCTAATTCGTTAATCAGTTCTTGATTTTGTGAATTGATATTAATATAGCCATCATAGTTGATATTGATTGAAGTCATATCATATGATTCTTTAAGATAATAAGTAAATCCAGAAGCGGTTAAAAAGAGGATAGAACTAATGATTAATGAAAATAGGGTGATTCGATAACGGTTTTTATTACGCTTAATATTTTTCATCGCTAAATCACCTTCAAAGCCAAATATTCGGCGAGTAAGGAAACTTGTTTTAATATTTCGCACCTTGATTTTAGTATCTTGTTGATTAGTGATTGCTGCAATCGGCGAAATCTTACTAGCGTGATAAGCTGGGATAATACTGGAGATAAAAATTGTGATAATTGCGCAAATAACAGCTGTCAAGATACCTTTAAATGAAATTGCTAAAGGAAATCCGATTTCTTGTCCAAGATTAGCTAAGATTGGATTGATGACTTTAAAGGTAACAGCCATTCCTCCAACTCCTGCTATCACACCTAATATAATAGCAATAATGCCAACTACTAAGCCTTCAAAATAAACAGATTGTTTTTTTTGTCGTTTTGTTGCTCCGATACTTGATAAAGTTCCAAGATAACGACTGCGTTCATTTAAGGAAATTGCAAAAGCATTATAAATCAAACCAATAGAACCAATCATGATAATGACAACAACAATGCCAACGGCTGTCATCATTGCTTGGTTAAAACCATCATTATTACTGATTCCGTAATAATAAAGAAGATTTTGATGATAACTAATATCTCCACTGTCTATTCCTAATGATTGTGCGGTATTTGAGCCGTTATCAAAAATATCATTGTCGACATGATTAAGGGTTAAATACATTTTGCTGCTTATAATGCTACTGCTGTTAGCGGTATAAAAGGAATTATAATACGATGCTTGATCGAGGTAAGTAGATTGATAAATACCGACAACTTTAAATGTTTTGACTGGTAGGGCAGCAGTAGATTCTAGTTGTTCGGTTTCAATAAATTTATCAGAAATTTGTGTTGCTCCAGTTTTAACAGTAATTTCGTCACCGACCTTTACACCATTTTGAGTTTGATAATACTTTGAAATAATGATTTCATTACTATTTGCTGGATAGTTTCCTTTCAGTAGTTTTATTTCTTTGGAGTAATTGTCTAATTGATTTAGTTCAATGAAAATAGGATTGTTTTCATCAATTAATAAAGTATCAATTTTTTGGAACAAGACACTATTTTGATATGCATCATCATTTTTTAAGCTGTCGATCTGTTGTGAGGTGAGGTTATCATAAGCAACATGCCAGCTTCCATCATAACTAGATACCTCAAGGCGCATCATTTCCATAAATGAGGTTACGAATGTAGTTACTGCGGTAAACATTGCGACTGATATGATGATTCCGACAATGGTTACAACGGTTCTTTTTTTGTTGGCTAATAATTGTTTTAGAGTAAGTTTATTAATAATATGCATCTTAGCCACCTCGCTTTAAATCACTGATTATTTTGCCATCTTTGATAGTGATTACTCGGTTGGCAAGTTTAGCGATATTATTATCATGTGTAATAATAATGATTGTTTGATGATATTTTTCATTTGCTTCTTTTAAAAGACGTATGATTTCATCACTGTTTTTACTATCTAGATTGCCGGTTGGCTCGTCAGCAAGAACTAATGAAGGTTGATTAATTAAAGCCCGAGCGATTGAAACTCTTTGTTGTTGACCGCCGGATAGTTGATTGGGCAAATGATTGAGACGATTGCTTAAGCCAAGTTGTTCGATAAGGGTATTAAATCGTTTCTGATCAACTTTTTGGTGTGCTAACTGCAAGGGAAGGGTTATGTTTTCTTTAACATTTAAAACGGGAATCAAATTATAAAACTGATAAATTAAGCCAATCTCATTACGCCTAAAAATAGCTAAATCATTTTCGTTGAGTGTATAAATATCAGTATTATTAATAATTACTTTACCGCTGCTTGGATGATCAACACCACCGATTTGATGCAATAGGGTACTTTTTCCACTGCCACTAGCACCAATAATAGCGATGAATTCACCTATTTCAACATCAAAAGAGACATTATCAAGGGCAATGACATGGTTATTTTCATCTCCATATATTTTAGACAAATTTTTTACACTTAATATATTCATATATTTCTCCTAACTGTATCATTGTTTATAGTACAGTTAGATAATAGCACAGAGATAACTGTATTACAATAGATAATACAGTTTAAATTAAAAATATCACTAACATTATTTTGTTAGTGATATGTGAGTCAAGCCGATAGCGTGATCATTTAAAATTCCTGCAATATATGTCAATAGTTGCCGTTGGGCTGTTGTGTAGACATCATAGAATGAATTAATATGGAATAATCTAAATGAGTCTCCTTCATAATTTAACATCCAATGAATAGATTCAATAAAACTGCCATGAAATTGTGGTTTTTGAACAATTGGATGATAGCTGGAAGTATTTTCTTCTTGATAAATACGATCGAGCATATTGGCATTATTTTTACAATTGGCGGAAAAATTCAAAATACGTGTTTTAGTTGGATCATCGGGAGCGATTGTTGCAATCAGATCATAATTTGCTGCAGCAAAAAGCTGATTATAAATTAAATTTTTAATTACGGTATTATCCATTTTATCACCTGCTTTAATATATGCACAAAAATAAAAAAGATAACCAATCTGTTACAATTGATTATCTTGATATTTATCACGTGTTAATTCAAAAAGCTCGAGGTCTAAAAATTCACCACGTTTGTAAGCGTGTTTTTTTAATGTTACGAGGTATTCGAAATTATTTGCAAGCAGAACTTTTCTACTGCCGATATTACGACTGAAAATCTCTGCTTTAATAATCTTAGTATCGTAATTATCAAATATATATTTAATAATCATTTTTACTGCTTTTTTCATTATACCTTGATGCCAATAAGGCTCTCCAAGCCAATAACCAATTTCAGCTAGGTGGCTATAAATGTCTTCACCAAAAGTAATAGAAATTGCTCCTGCGAATAATCCGTCGACAATAATAGCATATTCGATTAGGTTATTATTACTGTTTTGAGTAATAAAGTTTAAATAATTTTGAGCGTCTTGTGGTGTATAAGGATAAGGAAAAATATCTTTTAAGTTTGCAGAAACTTGAGGGTTGTTTGCCAAAGCGGCTAAGGCAGATTGATCACTTAGCTGGTAAGGTCTTAATCGTAAATCCATTATGGTAAAGGTTTATCCTCTGCAGTATAAATAGCATACCATTCTTCACGAGTTAATTTAACCTCAACTCCTTTAATAGTATCAAGCATATTTTTTATACTAGTTGTTCCGGCAATTGGCTGCATCTGTGCCGGGTGACGCAAGATCCAGGCTGTTACAATTGCTACCTTTGAAACGTTATACTTATCAGCAAGTTTATCTAGCTGTTCGTTTAGTTTAGGATATTTAGGGTTATCAATAAAAGTATCTTCGCTTAATGAAGATCGTATCGTTGACCATGGCTGAATCGTAATGTCATTTAATCGGCAGTAGTTTAAAATATCGCCATCATGGTCAATTCCTTCATCCATATTGGCATAGATACCGCTATCGATCATTTGAGCGTGTGCCGGACCAAATTGTAATTGATTAATAATGATTGGCTGTTTACAATATTTTTTTAGTAACTCGATCTGACCGGGATTTTGGTTTGAAACACCAAAATATCTTACTTTTCCTGCTTGATATAATTCATCGAAAGCTTCACTAACTTCTTGAGGGTCCATTAGGGCATCTGGACGATGTAGTAATAAAATATCTAAGTAATCTGTCTGCAATCTTGATAAGATACTATCGACACTTGCTAAAATATACTCTTTAGAAAAATCAAAACAAATTCCAGGGCGAATCCCGCATTTTGATTGAATAATCATTTCTTTTCTTAATTCAGGATGTTTTTGTAATACTTTACCGAATAATTCTTCTGATTTTCCACCACCATAAATATCAGCATGATCAAAGAAGTTAATACCAGCTTTTAATGATTCTAATACCAGGTTTTCAACTTCTTCGGGAGTTTTTGATGCGATGCGCATACAACCAAGCGCTACTTTCGAAACCTTTAAATTGGTTTGTGGTAAATTATAATATTCCATTTTATTTCCTCCTTATATAGATACATTTGATTATATCATGATTGTAAAAATCATGGTATACTATATCCAAGGTTAGGTGATAATATGAATGTAAAATTAAAGATTTTTTGTGGCTTTTTAAGTGGTGTAATTATAGGATTTATCTTTTCACCAGTTAAACACGGTGTAAATGTCAGAGTTTGTAATAATGGTAATCATGATCGAGGTGAAGGATAATGTCATATCAAGTTATTAAAATGATTGTTTATGTAGTTTCGGTGATGCTGTCAATGTGGTCTTTAAGTTGTTTTAATTTTGATAATGTAATTCGTAAAGCAAAGGTAAGAGAATTTTATTTATTCTTTTTAATTGCTTCATTATGTTTAGGATATTTATTAGGTTCTTTTATTTTAGAATTTACAACGATTCATTTTTAACATATTTTTAAATCTCTTCCATATAATTATGTGAGGTAATTATATGAAAGAGATAAGTGTTAAATTGGGAGTCGTTTTTTTAATTGCAGTAATCTTTTTATCAATTAATGTTGGGGTAAAAAAAGATGAAACAATCAAAGGTACAGAGACTAAAGAAAAAAAAGAAGAAAAAGAGGAAAAAGCAGTTCAAGTAGCAGTAACAATTGATAATAACGTTAATTATATCGATTTAGATGATTATCTTTTAGGAGTCGTTGCAGGAGAAATGCCGGCAAAATTTGAAACAGAAGCATTAAAAGCGCAAGTTGTCGCGAGTCGGACTTTTGTTTACAATCGCAATTTAAGCGTTGATAATACTACTAATAGTCAAGTTTATTTGACTGAGGATAAAATGCGGGAAAACTGGGGTGATAAGTATGATGAGTATCATCAAAAAATTGTTGCGGCTATCAATGATACTAACGATGAAGTAATGAAATATGAGGGAAAATATATTACAGCAATGTTTTTTTCTTCAAGTAATGGCTATACTGAAAATGTAGAAGATTATTTTGATTCGAGTGCTTTGCCTTATTTGCGAAGTGTTGACTGTCATTGGGATTTATCGATTGATCCAACTAATAGTCGGTCAAAAACTTTTACTAAACAAGAACTAAAAGAAAAATTTAATTGTGATAGCTTAGACTTTAATATTATTGCGTATAAAAAAAGTGGACGTGTTGGAACCCTTAGTGTTGGTGGGAAAAATTATAGCGGACGCAAAGTTCGCGAGATCCTTGGATTAGCTTCAAGTTGTTTTACGATCAAATATGAAAATGGTAAATATACATTTAATACGCTCGGTAGCGGTCATGGAGTTGGGATGAGTCAATACGGTGCTCAGGGAATGGCTCTCGAGGGAGCTAGTTATAAAGAAATTTTAAATCATTTTTATACAAATGTTGAAATTGTAAATAATTAGTATAAACCTGATTTTAGTGGAAACACTACAAATGAGGTGAAACAATGAAACTATTTATGAAAAGAAATCGACGGGTTTTAGTCTTTACAACGGTAGTGATGTTATTTTTAGTCGGAGTAGGGGTAATTCAGTTAGTCGTAAATCAATATCGTCCGCTTAAAGACACTGCGGTTGTAAAAGTGGAAGATAATAAAGATAAAGATACTGACAAAGAGGATCCCCAAGCACCAGCAGAAAAAATGGTAAAGCCGGTTGGTGATGACATTAAAATCGTAAAAAAATTTTATGATTCAAGTTTAAGTGATGAAGAATTAGAAAAAGCATTAGTTTATTTTGAAGGTGTTTATCGCCCTAATCTAGGTATTGATTTTTCAAAAGACAATAAAGCTTTTGAAGTAACTGCGGCCTTTTCGGGAACAGTAACTAAGAAAGATAATGATGCACTGTTAGGTTGGATTGTAACGGTAACTAACGAAACTGGTGTCTCTGCAACTTACCAATCTTTAAGTGAAGTAAATGTTGAAAAAGATGCGGTGATTAAACAGGGTGATAAGATTGGAACTAGTGGTGAAAACGTCTATGAATCTGAATTAAAGAACCACTTACACTTTATTTTAGAGAAGGACAATCAAGCATTAAACCCCGAAAAATATTTTAATCAAGAGGTCTCAAAAATAGCGGTATAATCAACCAAATAGTGATAATTAAAAAAATTATCGCTATTTGGTTTTTTGCCTTGTAAATATCTAAATTCATGGTACAATAGTTAAGAAAAAATAAGGAGGACGAATGATGGCATTATCAAAAGAAATTGGTATCGATTTAGGTACTGCAAATATTTTAATTTATGTCAAAGGTGAAGGTATTGTTGTAAATGAACCTTCTGTAGTAGCGATAGATGATGAAACAAAAAAACCTTTAGCTGTGGGTCAAGAAGCTAAAGATATGTTAGGAAAAACACCAGGAAGAGTAAAAGCAATCCGTCCATTAAAAGATGGAGTTATTGCTGATTTTAGAATTACTGAAATCTTAATTACTCATTTTATTAATAAATTAAACTTGAAAGGGATTTTTTCAAGACCAACGATCTTAATTTGTTGTCCATCAAATATTACATCAATTGAAAAAAGTGCAATCAAAGATGTGGCTGAAAGATGTGGGGCTAAACGTGTTTTTATTGAAGAAGAACCAAAAGTAGCTGCAGTTGGAGCAGGGCTTGAAATCTCTAAACCAACAGGAAATATGGTAATCGATATCGGTGGGGGAACTACTGACATCGCAGTATTATCATTAGGTGATATTGTTACTAGCAGTTCTTTAAAAGTTGCTGGTGATGTAATGGATGAAGATATTATTAAATTTGTTAAAGATAAATATAAGTTATTGATTGGTGATCGCACTGCTGAACAAATCAAAATGGAAATTGGAATTGCAATCAAAGGAATCAGCGAAGAAACATTTGAAGTTAGAGGACGTGACTTAGTTACAGGATTACCTCATACAATCACTCTTACAGCTGATGAAACAGAATTAGCATTACGTGAAACTTGCCAAACAATCGTTAGAGAAACTAAGCATGTCTTAGAACAAACACCTCCAGAATTAGCTGCTGATATTATGTCACGTGGTATCTTCTTAACAGGTGGAGGCGCTTTATTAACAGGATTAGATCATTTATTAGAAAATGAGCTTGGGGTACCAGTATTTGTAGCTGATGACGCTTTAAACTGTGTAGCAAATGGTTGTGGTGTCATGTTAGAAAATACTCACTATGTAAAATAATTTTAAGGATATGGAAACATATCCTTTTTTTGTACTGAAAAGTCATTTCAAGAAATACGTTTCATAGATATGAAATGCTGAAACGCAGTACCTAAATGACTTTGGAAGATTGTTTTAAGTTTATTTCTTGTTAAAATTTGAATATAGAAATAAATGGAGGGAAGAGCAATGGTACATAGAGTTAAACAGATTAGTATAGTGGTATTAAGTATGTTGGTTTTGTTGAGTACTTTGATCGTTGGGACTTATGCAAAAGCAACTAATTTGGTATCAAATGGTGATTTTAGTCAAGGAACTAATTATTGGAGTATGAATCAAAGTGATGGTTCGTTAGCAATGATGTCGAGTGATAATCATTCTTTAAAGGTACAGATTGAAAAGGTCAATAGTGATGACTATTGGTGGTCCTTAACACTCAAGCAGGATAATATTGCCTTATCAGCAAATAAAAAATATCAGTTATCATTTGACGTAGAGGCATCAATGAGTGGAGATATTAGTTTGGATATTGAAAGCACAAGCGATTATAATAAAAAATACTTAGATCGTCAAATGATAGCGGTTAGTAATCAAAAGAAAACATATACATTTGATTTTGAAAAGAAAGACGATGATGCTGTCACTTTAGTTTATCATCTTGCTAAAGGCGATGGAATCAGTGATTTTAGTAATCAAATAATCAAGCTTTCTAATGTTACAATTATTGAAATTGGCGATATTGAAATCCAAAAAGCAGGTGATTGGTATTTAAATGAAGGAGATGGAGCGAGCGGTAAATTGTCAGGTGAGCCAAATGATCTTAAGGTTAAAGTTACTAGTATTAATCAAGAAAACTATTGGTGGGCTTTATCTTTAAAAAAGGAGAATTTAGTATTAAGTGGAAATAAGATTTATAAAATAGTTTTTGATGCTAAAGCTTCAAAAGCTGGAACAATTGGTATTGATATTGAAAAATCAGCAGATTATAATGTCAAATATTTAGATAAACAGAATTTTGATTTAACTACTACGAGTAAAGAGTACAGTTTTAATTTTATAAAAAAAGATAATGATGATGTTTCAATTGTATTTTTATTAAATGAAGGAGATGGAATTAGTAATTTCAAGGATGAGACTATTAATATTAGAAATGTTCGTATAGAGGAAGTTAATGATTTAGGTGATGAATATGTTGTAAATGGTGATTTTGAGACAAATACAACAAGTGGCTGGAATACGTATAACAGTAATGGTTCAAATTTGAAGATCAATGCAGTAAATCAACAATTAGAAGTAACTTTTCCAAACTCAAATGGCAGTAACTATTGGGATTGTCAATTGTTTCAAGGAGATATTCTTTTAGATAATGGAATCTATCGTTTATCTTATGATTTAAAAGGCAGTAAAGCTGGGACTATTTACTTTGATGTTGAGGATACTGGTGATTACGCAACAAAATATTACCCAGAAACAATGGTTGATTTCACAAAAGATGTTCAAACATATAATTTTGAGTTTGAGATTAATGCTGATAATTTATTAGGGACTCAAAAAAATGCTAAGATCCAGTTTAATTTAGGTCCCAATGAACATTGTGACAGCTTGGCTGGAGAAACTTTATATTTTGATAATATCAAGATAGAGAAAATTGGTTCTGGTGCAGGAACTGGTGAATTACAAACGACTAATGTGACTTTTGATGGAAATGATGTTTTAGTTAATAATTTTAAAGGTTTAGGTGTTCAATGGGATCCTTATGTTGTTCACCCTTTAACTGATGAAGAGTGGCAAACAGTGACTAAGCGGGTAGATTTCTTAAATCCAGCTTTTGTTAGATGCATGATCTACGCTAATACATATTGCGAAGGTTTTGATGATGAGGGAAATCCTATTTATGATTTTGATAGTTTGGCAAATCAGGCATTGATTAGAGAATTAGATTATTTAGAAAGTAGAGATATTGAAGTAGTTTTAGGTGAATGGGAGACACCAGGTCGTTTTGGTGGTGAATTCGAAGGAATTACTGTTGATGATCCACGCTGGGCAAGCATTATTGGCGGATTTTTAGATTATTTAATTAACCAAAAAGGTTATACATGTATTAAATATTTTAACTATGTAAATGAAGCTAATAGTGATTGGTCATATTGCGGTGATTTTGATAAATGGCAAACAGGAATTAATTATCTTCATACTGAATTAGATAAATATGGATTAAATGAAAAAATAAAAATTACGGGACCTGATACTGTATGGGATAGTGATAATACTTGGTTAAAAGAGATTAATTCAAATCAAGATTTAGATGCTAAAATAGGGCTATATGATACTCATATGTATCCAACAATTGATGAAATTACAAATGGTACTATTGAAGAAATGGTAGCGGAACAACGCAGTTGTGTGACGGGAAAAGACTTTTATATGACTGAAATCGGAATGGTTACTGGCAAAAGTGATGGGGATTCACAACCATATACTAAAGAATTTAGTTATGGAGTTATTATGGCTGATGCCGCAAGTCAAGTTATGCGTGGTGGTTTTTCTGGTTTAGCAATTTGGGATTTAGATGATGCTATGCATGATCAGCAAAATGGATTTCCCATTACAGATATTCGTTCTTTAAAACAGTGGGGATTTTGGAATTCTGTTGCTGGACGAGTTTTTAATCAACCAGAAGAAGAAGAGATACGACCATTCTTTTATACTTGGTCATTAATGGCAAATCTATTCCCACGTAATAGCAAGATCATTGGTTCAACAGCAAATAAAGAATTAAATGGTCTTCGAACAGTTGGGATGGAAAAAGATGGTCAAATGACATATATGATTGTCAACGATTCAAACAGTCCCAAAGAAGTAACCATTGATGTTAAAAATCTTAATGCTAATAACTTAAAATTATTCAAATATGACTATTTTGATAATGATCGTAAGGTCGATAGTAATGGTTATCCGGTCGCTAGTAAGGTACTTGAAAATGTCAATCTTGAAGAAGGATATGAAGTTTCTTTACCATCTGGTGGTGTGGTGATGCTCTCAACTATTGATATTGAAGATGCTAAAAAGGAATTAGTTGATCAAAACGATTCTAAACAAGATAATGAAAACAAAAATGAGGTAGTAATCAAGACAGGTGATGATTTAAAGGCTGCTGGATTTATGATTTCTGGATTACTTGCTACGGCATTTATCTATGGCATGAAGAAAAAAGGATAGTAGTGATAAGCAAACCAAATTTGGTTTGCTTTCATTTTTATGAAATGCTATTTCATTTTAAGTGAATTAAAAATATTATATTTTGAAAAGCTATTCCAATTGTTTATGTAAGGGTTTACATTATTGATCGATTGATTAAAAATAAGATTATGGAGAGCAAATAAAAAGGATATGGAGGAAAGGTAATATGAAGGGAATGCATAAACATGCGATAGCTTTATTGTTGAGTGCATCATTGCTGCAGTCTAACGTAATGCCCCTATGGGCCAATACTGCACCGTCAGTTCGGGAAACAAATCAAGTAGACGAACTAGATGATTTTTCTAAAGTCTTAAATCATAGTGACGGGTGGCAAACAGTCATTGATGAGCCAAATAATTTTTTTGGTGATTCAAGTCGCTTGATTAGGACAGAAGATAGTGCGCAATATTTGGTTTATCAATTAGATAATCTAACAGATTTTAAAGTTAGAATGCATAGTTATTTAAGAAATCTGCGTTATCTCGTAAATATTTATCAGTCTAATGACTTAAGCAGCTGGGAAGCAGTAGACTATACTATTACCAGCGCTAAAACTAGTGATTCAGCTTTTTGGGGTACATTTGATCTTATGCCTAAGAATATTTTAGATGGGAAGAACAAATATTTAAAAATAGAAATAAAGAATAATGAAAATGCTGATCAAACAAAAACAGTAAAAGGCAGTGATGAAGTTAATTTTCTTAAAGCTGTTCAAATTGGTAAAGTAGAGTTGACTGATAGTAAAGCTGGATTAATTACTAATACAAATACTGATTTAAAAACAATTAAGTTAGAAGGATTTGATGATAGCAAGACTTCTACATTAAAAATATCAGAAAATAAAACAATAAAATTAATTAATCCAACAATTTATGATGTAAAGATTGAAAGTAGTAATCCTAAAGTCGTAAAATATGAAAATAATCAGATTATTGGTGTTAGTAATGGAACTGCTTATTTGAAAGGGATAGTACCCGGGGAGCTTGAAGTATTTAGGTATGAAATAAAGATTGGAACTGGTGAAAATTTGGATATTTCACCTAAGTATACTAAACCAGCTGATGATACAGGTGATAGCCGTTATATTAAACAAGGAAATGGTGAAGAAACAGATAATCTTATTACTGTTGATCCTGATAATATTATTGTAAAAGATTATATGGGTGGAGCCATGGAACTTGAGATGATTGAATGGTTTGATATGGATGATGCTCGTTGGGAACGTTATTTTCAAAGAATTCAATATATGGAGTTAGGCTTTGTCAGATGTATGTTAGCAGCTTATTGGTATTGTACAGGATTTGATGATCATAATAATCCTATTTATGTTTGGGATTGTTTGAACGAAGATGGTAGTCCAAAATATTATTCTCGTGATGGTTATCCAATTGACCCATTAGGAAATAACATTGAACCGAATATCAAAAGGATGAAACGTTTATATCAATTGTTTGATTTCTTTAAAAAGAATAATATTACTGTAATGACAGGTGAATGGCAATATCCTGAAGCAGCAGAATGGTATTATGTGCCAGGTGAAAATTTAAAACAATATAATTTAACTTTAGATGATCCCCGTTATGCTCAAATTGCAGCGGATTTTATTGAACATATGGTAAAGGATAAAAATTATACTTGTATTGAACAATATGATTTAGGTAATGAGGTAAATATAAATCCTGGATCATATCAGTATGATAAATGGAAACAAGCAAATTTAAATCTTTATGATCAGTTAAAGCAAAGAGGTTTAGAAAAGACAATTTCGTTGACACCGGACCTAAGTTACTGGTTAGATTTATGGTATAACCAAAGTATTGCTGATCTTCATGATGTTTTCGAACAGTATGAATTCCATTGGTATGTAAATGAAGTTAATTTAAAAAATGGAGTTTTTGAAAATGAAATGCGGATGTTAGTTAATAATGCCGCTGGTCAGGATAATCCTGATAAAAAGGTCTATATGGGTGAAGTCGGAATGCGCGATTATTTGAATAATGTTGATCAAGTAACAAATATAGACAGCTTTGAATATGGATTATGGATGGCTAATATTCTTGTACAAGGAACAAGGGCGGGAATGTCTGGATTAACAGCCTGGTCACTAGATGATTCTGTGCATATTAATGGTCCAATGACTTATGATTATTCAGTAGATCAAAAATCATTGATGAAAGTCTGGGGACTATGGAATTCACTAGGTGAATATCAGGGAGTATCGGAGGATATACGACCATGGTATGTACCTTGGGCATTAGCAAGTAAATTTATGCCTAAAGGGTCACAAATAATTTACACTAGTCCAACTGAACAGCAAGTGTATTCAACGGCTGCCATCAATGGAGATGATTTAACAATATCCGTAGTAAATCATTCAGGTAAAGAACAGCAAGTGTTGGTAAAAATTCCTGAGGCGACTAAAAAAGTGGATTTAAGTGTTTATGCTTATTTTAAAGATGATTTAAATCAAGATGAAAACGGATATCCTGTTCGTTCTGATTTTAAAAAGAATCTTGATTTGCAGGAAGGAATTGTTTTAACTTTACCAGCTGATGGTAATCTGGTTTTAACTACTATGGAGGGTGAAAATAAGTTCAATAGTAAGGATAGCGGATATTTTAGTGACTCAATACAGTCATTACAAAATACGGTTGATTATCAAAATATTGGCTTTAACTCATATGAAAAACATCCTAATAATGCTCAAAATCGAATTAATATGAATCAGGATATTTTTGGGGATGTGACAAGGATTAATCGTGCCGGCAAAGATAAAGCTTCTTTGGTATATCAAAGGGCTGAAGGAATTAAAAATTTTAGAATTCATAGTTATGTTAAAGGAGCAGTTGGAAGTAATTTTAAAGTTTATGGTTCGAATGATAAAAATGAATGGACAGAAATAAAAATAAATGAAATAGAGAAGTATTCACTAACTAAGGGATGGAAATTTGCAGTATTGACTCCAAAGTCAGAAATCGAATATAAATATATAAAAATTGAGTTAGGAAACGAGGTATCAAGTACAGATATTCAAGTTGGAAAAGTAGAGTTAACGAATCAAAGTGAATTCAGTGAACCGCTCAAATTAGAAATACCTGATGATGCTCAAAGTAGTGAATATAAAGAAATTATGAAAGATGTTCAACTTGCTACAAATGATACAATGAGCATTTATTCAATAAGCGGCTTTGAAAATTTACCTGAAAATTGTACGTTAAAGAGCAGTGATGAAAATATTGTTAAAATTACTGATATGTCATTTAAGGCAGTTAATTCAGGTAGTGCTTTAGTTAATGTTTATAGAGATGGAAAAATAATTGGAAGTATCATTGTCAATGTATATGCTTTCCATGATTCTGTTGAAGATGGTAATGGATTAGTATATCAGCTTAATAATATGAAGTATGATTTAATGGCAGATGCTAATGATACAACATTTTCACGAACTAATGATGGAGGAAATGTAATTTATAAGTTAGCGGGTATTAAGGATTTTTCAATTAGAGGATATGTGGCAGATAGTAATGATAAATTGTTTGAACAAATTAAAATTTACGCTTCCAAAGATGGAAATACTTGGGAAAGTATAGAAATCAAAGTAGACGGTATAAATGCTTTAAGCAATCCATATTGGCATTATGCAAATATTATTCCTCAAGAAGCAATTACTAAGGATTATGATTATTTAAAGATTGCTATTGAAGGAACATTAACAGATCATTGGAAGATTCAAGTTGGCGATGTACGTATTCAAGACAAACCATTTAATTCTGTTGTTAATAAAATTGAATTAGCAAATCAAGATTTGAAATTAGCAGTTGGAAATAGCCAAATAATTGGGGCTAAGGTTTATCCAGAAGCAGTATTCCCATTTAAAGTTATTTTTGATGCTGCTGATAATGAAATTGTTTCTGTTGATAAAGATGGTTTAGTAACTGGGCTTAAAGCTGGTAAAACAACAGTTCGTGTTTATTCTCAGGATAATCCAGAAATTTATCAAGACTGTACGATTGAAGTTACAGAAGTGATTGACAGTTCAAAGGAAATTGCAGATAGTATTAAGGAGTTAACGATTATTAATAATCAAATCGTTTTACCGGTTGTTGAAGGTTATGAAATTACAATTAAAAGCTCAAGTATCCCTAATATCATCGATTTAGATGGTAAAGTAACACCAAGTAATCAGGATGAACAAGTAGCATTGGTCTTAGCAGTAAAGAATAAGGCTACGAATGTAGTATCTGATACCGCAAATATTATTGTAACTGTTGCTAAAAAAGATGAAACAGTTATGATTGAATTTGATATTACTGATGTTGTTTTAAAAGTTTATCAAGAATTTGATCCACTAGCAGATATTAAAGTATTTGAAAATGATACAGATATTACAAAGAATGTACGGATCATAAGTAATAATGTTGATTTAAACCATCATGGTAAATATTTTGTCACATATGAAGTAACTGATAGTAAAAATATTACGCATAGCCATACTCGCAATGTTGAGGTTAGAGGAATTAAATCAATCAGTTGTCCAGAGTATCAAGTTGATCTTACTAGTTTGAAGGACCTGGACCCAGATGTATTTTTAAATATTGTTAAAGTAGATAAACAAGTTATTTTAGATAAGCTCAATAGCAAATTAATTGATGACCAAATAATTATTAGCTGTTATGATTTGGCAATGATGTTAAATAACAAAGAATATGTACTGACCGATAATCAATTAACGATTGTATGGAATGTTACATCAAAGATGCAGGGATTCAAAGTTCTGATGCTAGATAAGGATGGAAATGTAGTTGAGGTTCCAATGACTGTTAATGGTAAGGAAATTACTTTTATGGTTGAACAGTTAGGTACTTTTGCAATAGTTGGTGAACAAAAAGTAGAAACAAAAGAACCTGATGAAAATAAGCTAGAAAATAAGGTTGAAACAGCAGTTAAAACTGGTGATGAAGTTTATTATGCGGAATATGCTGTGTTAGGATTATTGGCACTATCATTAGTTTATGGAATGAAAAAAAGAGGATAAAATAAAACCCAGGCTTATTGAAAAAAAGTAAGCTTGGGTTATTTTATTTGTTTAATATGTCGATGGTCGATAATATGATCGGTTTCAAGTTTTAATTCTAGATTTTCATCATAGTGTCGAGCAAATAGGCAGCTATAGATAATATCAAGCATGATATGGATGGAAATCGTTGAACCAAAAGTAGAAACTTTTGAATAAATTCGTTCTCGAGAATCTAAGAATAAAACATAGTCACATAGTTTTGAAAGGCGGCTTTCTCCAAATGAAGTAATTGCAATCATCGGAACCTTACGGCGTTTCAATAGTTCTGCGGCAGCGATTACTTCGTTAGTTTCACCAGAATATGAAATTAAAATGGCACAATGATCCTTATTTGATTGGGCAGCTTGAAATAGTTGTTCATTGACCATTGGTGCAATCTGAACATTTTTTCCGATTCGAAACATCTTATATTGAAAATCAGAGGCAATTCTAAGTGGACCTGAGACACCATAAATATCAATAACTTTAGTTTGATCGAGCATAATAATGATTTTTGCTAAGATATCATTGTCAATATTATTTACAGTAAGGTTGATTGAATCTTTAGCTAGTGTTGCAATGCTGTGTTTGATTGTATGGATCGTATCTCTTTTTTTAAAAGGAAAATTCGGATTTGTTTCACTATTTCTATCAAACGTATATTGTAACTGAGCTGATAATGCAATTTTAAAATCATTATATCCTTTATACTCTAATTTTTGACATAGTCTAGTTATTGTAGCGGGCGAAGTATACGTTGCTTTAGCTAACTGAGAAGTAGACATATTTAAAACATCGGGTCCATTTTTTAAAATATATGTTGCGATTAATTTTTCGGAAGTTGAGAAGTCAACGGCCATTTCTAGTTTTCTTAGTAGACTCATTTTTATCACCAATTTTAGTATACCATTTTTTTATTATTAAGTTTAATTATTTAGTTAGATAAATCAAAAAATTGCTTTTTTTTCATAAATATGAAATGCTTTTTTAATCAAAATTGAATTTAATAATCACAATTTTTAATATTTAATTTTTTGGATAAGCGAAGAATTATATATTGCAAAACTTCTTGTTTCGTGTTTATGAAATATCGTTTCATAAATTGCCCAATAAAATAATAAAAGTTTGAAAGGAGATTGCAACTATTTGTGTAAGTGTTTACAATTATTGTTTAGACAATTAAACTAAAAGTATAAATCGAGATTAGTAAGGAGGAGAAAAATTTAATTAATTTATGAGGGAAAAATATAAAGGAGAAAGGAATATTATGAATAGGAAATTTAAGCGATTTTTGACTTCATTATTATCATTAGCGGTAGTTGCTAGTTCTGGAATTGGACCAGTAAAAGCCGTTGATAATACCCCTAAACTGGATTCAAAAGTTTATATTAACAGTGATAATGTATTAACTAAAGATTTTGAAGGATTTGGGGTACAATGGGATCCTAGTGATTTATTTGATTACACTGATGAACAATGGTCATCTTTTTATGAAAAAGCTAGCTTTTTAAGCCCTAATGTGATGCGGGTCATGCTCCATGATGGGGACAGTTATTGTATTGGCTTTGAAGACGATGGAACTCCGATTTATGATTGGGAGTCTGTTATGATGAAGCGTGTTTATAAAATTTTAGATTTTGCTCAACAAAATGATATTCCAATCATGTTAGGTGAATGGAGAAGTATTAGTGAAAGAGGATATTTATCTTACGATGATCATGGAAAAACGGTAAATTGGAGTAGTCCTACATGGGCAAGGATGATTGGTGATTGTTTAGAGCATTTGATTGTTGATAAAGGTTATACTTGTATTAAATACTATAACATGATTAATGAACCAAATTATTATAAACGAGATCATGGTGATGTCACAAATGAATATGTATATGATCAATGGAAGCAGGCAATTACTAATTTAAGAAATGAAATGGACAGTTCTGGTATAGAAAAAATTGAAAATATCAAAATTGTAGGGCCGGATGTTTATGATTCACAAGAAGCTTGGATAAATCAAGCAACAAGTGATGAGATGAAAGATAAAATAGAATTAACAGAAGTGCATAGATATGCCCCACAAAGTGAGGTAGAAAGTGGACTTATTGAAAAGAAATTAAAGACTTGGAAAGAACAGGCTGAAAGTCTTGATCCTGAAGTTGCTGAGGAAGGATTTGCTTTGGGTGAAATGGGAATTTCAGGAACTGGTCCTGGAGATTCGCAATTGAATGCGAGAAAATACGATTATGGAGTGGATATTTTTGATTATGGTGTCCAAGCTATTCGTGCGGGATTAAAATTTGGTAGCGTATGGGGCTTTGAAGATAGTATGCATGTTCAGCATAATGATATTGTTAATAATTTCAAAGATCAATATGGACCTGCTGCAACAACAGAAGAAGGTAGAGATTATGTTGTCCATACGCCAACAGGAGATCCTTCAATTGATAATGATATCAAGATATGGGGATTTTGGAATGAACTTGGTGAAGAAATGGCAGCTCAAAATGCTGAGCATAATGTTACGGGAAGAGCTAATACAGTAAAAGCAAGTGATGAGAATCTAAAACCATGGTATTATACTTGGTCAATGTTATGCCGTTATTTTCCATCTGGAACAAAGATTCTTGAAACTACAGACAGTTATGTTGATCAGTTAAGAGTTACATCAGGAATTATTCCAGTTGCAGATGATAAAGGTGATATTAGTATTGCAGTTGTTAATAATTCATCATCTCAAAAAACATTAGAAGTAAATATGCCTAATGCAGCTAGTAAAGTTGATCTTAATCAATATTTCTATTATGATGGTGAAATTGATGGGAAAACTAGACCGGTCAATGAAAAGGGTCAATTGTTACAATATGACACAATTGAAAATGCTAATCTTAAGGATGGTGTTAATGTCACTTTACCAGCAAAATCATGTATGATCTTAACTTCTTTAGGATATGAGGGTGAAAGTCATCCAATGAGTTTTACAACTGGTCAAACAACTGATGTTGAAAAGGTTGAAATTTATGAAACTACTAATGCTAACCAATTAGAAGTTGGTAAGTCTTATCAATTAGCAGCTAATTATATTCCATCTATTTCAAAAGGTGAAATGGAATGGTCAGTTGTTGATTATTTTGGTAATGCTAGTGATAAAGCATTAATTGATGAAAATGGACTTTTAACAGTAAAAAAAGCTGGTCAATTTAAAGTGATTGGTAATTTAAAAGGAAAACCAGAAATACAGGATACATTAGTATTTAAGGCAACAAGTTCTAGTATTTTAGTTGATGAGTTAAATGATCTTGAAAATGGAGTTGCTTTATCTTATCAAGATATTATAAAAGATGATAATTCAGCTAATTTTAATGGTGATAAAACAGTTAAAAGAAGTGATAGTAATGCAAATGGTAAACCAGGAATTATTACATATCAAGCAAATAACATTTATGATTTTGAATTTAGTGCATATTCATTAAATAATAATCTTGATAAATCTGGAAATTTTGTAGTAGAAGTTTCTCAAAATGGTGATAGCTGGTCACCAGTTGAATGTGAGTTTATTCAAGGAAGTAAATTAAGTTCTGGCTGGTATCCATATACAATTAAAAATAAAGCGGTAATAAAAGATGATGGATATCAATATTTACGGGTAACGATCACAAGTAAGTCAGGTTATAAAACATATGATCCTCAATATGCTGGTGGATCAATATATTATGATTACCAGGGAGCATCACAAATCGATATTCAAAGTCATAATGAATTTATTGTTAAAGGACAAGAATTACAGTTTAAAGCAGAAGTACTTCCAAGTATTGCCAGCCAAGAAGTAAGCTGGAAAGTATTATCTCTTGAGGGAAAACCAACTGAACTTGCAACAATAAGTCCAGATGGGATATTGACTGCTAAGGCTAAAGGAGAAGTTGTCGTTGTAGCAACTGCTAAAGATACTGATGTTAGTGCTTATAGTCATATTAATATTATTAATGGTTATTTTGTAGATGAAATTGAAGATTTTAGTAAAATGTATCAATATGGTGAATTTGCTTTTGATGATCCTAAATCATCAAATTTCACTGATAAAACAAGGATTAAAAGATTATCAGATAGTAATCAAAGTATTGTTTATGCTTTAAGTGATATTGAAAAAGCTACTTTTGAAATCTATAAAAATGGTTCATTTGTAAATGATTCAGTAGATATTTATGCTTCTAGTGACGGATTAACTTATAATAAAGTAGAGAAAAATGTTGTAAATGCAGGTAAAGCAGCTAGTTCAACTGAATATTATTTATATGAAGTATCGACTAAAGAGTTAGGTGATAATGTAAATTATATTAAGTTAGAATTGAAAAATGATGAAATAATTTATTGTCCAATGTTAGGAAAAACAAAGATTATTTATAATCCAATTGAAAATGTTGAAGTAACAAATGTTACTTTAGATCAAAAAGAGTTATCTATTAATGTAGGACAAAGCAAAACTTTAGTTAAAAAATTAGCACCATTATATGCAGATGAGCAATTAACTTGGTCAAGCCGTGACGAAGATATTGCAAGTGTAGATCAAAACGGTATCGTTACTGCTAAAAAGGTAGGGAGTACAATTATCTATGCAAAATATAATGATGAAATTTATGCTACGAGTGTGATTAATGTTCTTGGTGAAAATATGGCATTAAATAAAGATGTTAGTGCTTCAACAGAAACAAATCAATGGAATAAAAATCCAACAGGTAAACTGGTTAATGATGGTGATTATGATACACGCTGGGTTTCTAAAGATGGGACATCAATCACTAAAGAACAAATTACAATTGATTTAGGTGAAGTGACAACTGTTGATAATGTTAAACTTTATTGGGAATCAGCAAGAGCAACAGATTTTAATATTGAAGTGTCTACTGATGGTTCAAAATATGATATAGTTGAAAAATTACGTGATGAGGATAAAAATAAATTAACTAATGAGATTTCATTTGATCCGGTTGAAGCAAGATATGTAAGAATGCAGGGATTAACACCAGCAACTAAGTATGGTTATTCAATCTATGAATTTGAAATTTATAATAATTCAGATTTAAAATTAGCAAGTAGTGTTGAATTTAAAGAAATGTCATCAGAATTGTATCTTGGTGAAAATACAGCACTTGATGTAGTTGTAACTCCTGATGATGCAACATATCAGGATGCTTCATATACTTCAAGCAATGAGTTCGTTGTTGTTTGTAAAAACAATCAGATGATTGCTGTTGGTGAAGGAACAGCAACAATTACTGCCAATGTCAACGGTCAAAAAATAACTAAAGAAATTACTGTTGTTAAAGATAATGCCCGTAAGATTGCTCAGGAGCTGACATCATTAACTGTTGAAAATGGTCGTGTGGACTTCCCGACAGTTGACGGCTACAGCTTCAGTGTATTCAGTTCTGATCTGGAAAAAGTTATTGCCAAAGACGGAAGTGTTAACTTACCGGTTGAAGATCAAGAAGTGGCACTTGTTGTAACTGTATCTAAAGACGGCAGTGAAGACAGTGCAAATACTGATGAAATCAAAGTGATGGTTAAAGGTAGCAGAGATAAATATGAGCTGTTGGAAAAACGAATCAAAGAAATCGAAGAAACAGACTGGACAGTATATAAACCAGGTACAGTTAAAACATTTAAAGAGAAATTGCAGGCAGTCAAGGAAAGTCTAAATGCAGAAGTACTGTTAGTCAGTGAAGTTGAAAAAGCAGGAGAAAATCTTGAAGCAGCATTTAAGGGATTAGAGATCAAAAGTGATAAAAAGACACTTGATGCGCTGATTAAAGAACTAGAAGAACTTGATACCAAAGTATATACCGAAGTATCAGTGGTAAGAGTGGAAAAAGCATTAGAAAAAGCAGAGACAGTCAGTGAAAACGAAGATGCCAGTGAAGCAGAAGTAAATGATGCAGTTCAAGCACTGTATGAGGCAAAATTGGGATTAGTGGAACAGATCAATTATGACAATCTAAAAGATCGGATTGAAGAAATAGAAAAAGAAGATCTGAGCATATACAGTGAAGCGACCGCAGCTCGCTTAAAAGAACAGATAGCAGAAGCAAAAGAAGCATTAAAGAATGAAAATATTACGAATGAAGAGTTGCAAGAAGAACTGGCAGGACTTAATGAAAAATACAGCAGCTTAAAACTGAATCATGAGCCGGGAAGTGTAGAAGAATTAATAAAACGAATTGAAGAGATGAATCTGAGCGGATACAGTGAAGCAAGTGTAAAGGAATTAGAAAGAGTAATAAAAGAGATCAAAGAAGAGCTGTTAGAAGGGGTAGACCAAGTAAGATATGCAAAACTGGCAGAAAAACTACAGACAGCATACGAAGGATTAGAAAGGAAGAGTGAAGTAAAACCGGTAGAACCAGAACAACTGGAAACTCCAAAAGGAGATGAACAGGCAGCTAAAACTGGTGATAACATGATAATTGGAACATGGTTAATCACAATGTCAGCAGCCGTAATGGTAGTTATATTCCTAAATAAAAGAAGGAGTTTAGAAAAATAAAAATGGGGTTAAATAGAGAAAGTAGTTCTTAACCACTTATAGATGGAGGAGTAATATGGGGTTATTAAAGAAAATTGAATTGGCAAATAACTTTTCATCAGTAGAACGGATCTTAGGTAAATACGTTTTAGAAAACGGTGAAAAAGTATTAAACATGTCAACTAAAGAATTAGCCAAAGCAACATTTACTTCTCCAGCTAGTATTGTTCGTTTTTGTCGAAAACTTGAATATGAAGGATATAATGATTTTAAAATTGCATTAGCAGCTCAATTACAATATAGTCGTCTTAGCAATGATGATATTAATGCAAACTACCCTTTTAAAGGAACTGATAGTGTTTATACTGTGGCTAGCAATATTGCTAATCTATCAAAAGAAAGCATTGATATTACAATGAAAAATTTAGATTTAGAAGAATTAAGGCTAGTTGTTTTGATGATTACTAAAGCGAAGGTCATTGATATTTATGGGGTTTCAGGTCCACTTAGAATTGCAAGTGACTTTCAGTATAAGATGTTTAGAATAGGTAAAGATGTGCGGATTTCACAAATGATCAATGAACAGTTGTTTCAAGCTGCCCAAAGTACTTCAGAACATTTGGCTATTTTAATTTCTTATTCCGGAGAAACAGAAGAAGTAATTGAAGCAGCGAAGATTTTATATCGACGTAAGATTCCTGCAATTGCAATAACTTCATTTGGAGAAAATCGTCTTGTAAAATATACCCAAAGAGTCTTATATTTAAATTCATCAGAATTTATTTATTCTAAAATCGCAACTTTTTCTTCGACTCTCTCACTACATTTATTGTTAGATATTATTTATGGTTGTGTATTTTCTAAAAATTATGAGGATAATTTAAATTATAAGATTGAAACCGATAATCTAATTGATCATCGTCAATCAAGCATTGCAATAGATAAATTTAAATAATTATTAAAACGATATGGAAGTTTATTTTAACCATATCGTTTTTTATTTATGAAACCATATTTCATAAATAAATATAATAAAAAGTAAAAGTCTGGGATACCAAATCAAAGATTAATAAGATTATCATAACGGAGTGATTAAATTGAGATGGGAAAGAGCAGTAAAGCTTGTATTTATTGTGTGCTTAATAATTTCTTCGCTATCTACAACAAGAGTTAAGGAGTTCGAAAATTCTAAAACCTTGGTAGATAACTTTGATACTGAAGCACCATCAGCTTAGATTTATTATGGAAATTTATCTTTAGTTGATAGTTTTATAGATATTTTTCCTACTTGGATTTCAACAACGCTGGTTCCTAAAAATAATGGTGCAATAATAAGTTCAGGTCAAAAAAATGGATACGCAATTTATCAAGTTGATAATCCAAGTAAGATTACATATATTTCATTGAACTGGAATGGTTCTGGAGCAGTTGGGAAAATCGGGGTTAATCAAATGCGCCTTAGAACCGGTGCAAGAGCTGACCAAGAAGTGTATTTGCCATTTTTTGATTTCGAAAATGATATAGTATGTGCAAAACTGGCAGAAAAACTACAGACAGCATACGAAGGATTAAAAAAGAAGAGTGAAGTAACACTGGTAGAACCAGAACAGCCGAAAACTCCAAAAGGAAATGAACAGGCAGCTAAAACTGGTGATAACATGATAATTGGAACATGACTAATCGGTATGGTTGTAACTTTAGGGGGAATAGAGTATATCAGAAGAAAAAAGGCGAGATGATGTACTGATAGAGTATAATTAGATTTAGATAATAATTTCAATCAAAAGAAAGTGACGATTTGGTTAAGTTTTGCTTAACTATAATCGTCTTTTTTATGGTTTTAGTTAAGTTGATAAAGTGTTTGTAAACTTCGTTGACGCTAAAATCTCAGTGTGTAAAATAGGTGGCGTAGTACAGATTTATAACTTAAAAAAAGGGGACTATGACATGAATGAGAATTTGAAAAAACGTATTATTGTTTCTTTGGCAACAGTATCAGCCTTTTCTAGTTTGGCAATGGTACCATTATCTGCTTATGGTGAATATCAAGGTAATGATGGAACACAAAAACTAAATAATGGGCTGACTAGTACTAGTGATTATAATGATTGGTATAATAACCAATGGAATAATCAAGAATCCGGTGAAATGGATACTGGGAAAATTGTATTGACACCGGGAGCAAAAGCAACTGATCTAAATTTTGCCTGGTACTCAGAAGAAACGGGAACACCATCAGTAAAAATTTCTACCAATCAAGATATGTCAGGAGCAAAAACTGTAACGGGCAGTGCTGACAAGATTAACAAGAACAATAGTTTCAAAAACTATACTGCTAGTAATAAGGTAGCACTTAAAGATTATCTAGTGGAAAATATGACTTACTATTATCAATATAGTACAAACGGTGTTGATTGGAGTGATACATATACTTACAAAACACACAGTTTTAGTGATTATCAGGCAGTATTAGTAGGAGATCCACAAATTGGAGCTTCTGGAAGTAACGGACAAGGTACTCAAGATGATACTGATATTGCAGTTAATACCTATGCATGGAATAAGACATTGCAAAAAGCATTAGGAGCTGGAGGCATTGCAGAAAATGCTAGCTTCATTTTATCAGCAGGAGATCAAATTGATTATTCATCAAGCGGAACTAATGGTTCTGGAGAGATTATAAGAGAACAAGAATATGCAGGTTTCTTATATCCTGATGTGTTGAGAAGTACACCATTAGCAACAACGATTGGTAATCATGAGTCAATGGTCGATGATTACAGTCTTCATTATAATAATCCTAATGCAAGTACATTAGGTTCTACAGAATCTGGTGGAGATTATTATTATAGCTATGGAGATACTCTATTTATTAGTTTAAATAGTAATAGTCGTAATGTTGAAGAACATCGTCAGTTAATGAAAGAAGCTGTAGCTAGTCATGAAGATGCAAAGTGGAAAGTGGTTTTATTCCATCATGATATCTATGGTTCTGGTTCACCGCATTCAGATGTTGATGGGGCTAACTTAAGAATTTTATTTGCGCCATTAATGGATGAATTTAACATTGATTTATGTTTAACAGGTCACGATCATTCTTACGCTCGTACTTATCAAATTCTAGATGGAAAGGTAATTGAAACCGACGGTGTTAGTGAAAATGCTAGTAAAGCATATAATCCAGAAGGAACATTATATATTGCCGCAGGATCTGCTTCAGGAAGTAAATTTTACACATTGAATACAGTTAAACAATATTATATTGCTGAACGTTCTAATACACCAGAACCAACCTTTTCAACAATTGATTTTAGTGGAGATTCTTTAACAATTAAAACTTATGATTACAATGGTCAAAAATATGCAAATGATGTAACTTTATCAAAAGATGGTAATGCTAAATCAATTGAAGAAATGAAGAATGAAGTAGCTGCGATTGATACAGTCAATGTAACAAGTGGCTCTAAAAATAGAATCGATGAAGCTTTAATAGCTGTAAATACTGCTTTAGACACACGTGATGATAGTACAGCTGAAACAGAATTACAAAATAAATGGAATACTACAAGTGATCCATTAAATTATTACGGTTATGCCCAAAATGGTTTTGCAAATGAAAATAGTACTGCCTTAAAACAAGGGTATTCATCTTTATTAGACAAAACGTTATATGAAAATGATAGTAATAAAGCTGTTACAACTGCAACTATCGATGAAGCATATAATAAATTAGCAACAGCTAAAAACGAAGTCGTGACAAAAGCTGAGTTTGCTGAAGTACAGACTAAATTTGATCAAATTGGAAGTACTTTAGCACAAATTAGTATCGGAGATAAAAAAGATCAGTATACTAGAGCAGATGTAGATGCTTTCAAGAAATCAATTGCAGCTTTAAAAGTTGACTTCAATGAAGCAACTATTACTAAGACTGCATTAAATGAATTGAGTACACAATTAGATACAGTGACAAATGAATTTTTAGCAAAGAAAAATACTGAGGATATTACAACAGCTCCAATTGTTACTCCTTCAACAACGCCAAGTAAAACACCAGTAAAAACAACTAGCAGCAAAGTAAAAACTGGTGATGATACGTCAATCAATTTAGCAGGTATTACTGCTTTCGTATCATTGCTAGGAATTGCTGGAACAAAATTATTTAAAAAAAGAAAAATTGAAGAATAGTCAAGATAAATAATGAAATAAACAAGACAGAGCTTGTTCTGTCTTGTTTTATATATGGGAGAAGTTATGAAAGAGTTATTAAAAGAATTTAAACAGTTAAGTAAAAAAGAAAAAATAGGTCATTTTGGAGTCTGGCTGGCAATTTTAGCATTTTTAATTTTTTTATATTTTTTTAATAATGCTGTTGAAAAAACACCATTGATGGATCAAGAAGGTGCTGTATTTGAAAAAGCCCGAGTGACTGAAATTATATCTGAAAATCGTACAGAAAATGGACTTCAGCAAGGAACGCAAATAGTGAATACGGAGATTTTGTCAGGTGATTATAAAGGTCAAATAGTAGAGACTACGAATATTGATAGTTATTTGTACGGTGCTGATTGTAAGGTGGGAACTAGGGTGATAGTGCAGCTTAGTGAATATAATGGAACCTTAAGTGCTAGTGTTTATAATTATGATCGCACTAATACACTATATACAATGGTCGCAATTTTTTTGATTTTATTAGTTGTAATCGGTAAACGAAAAGGTTTTACCTCAGCTTTAGGATTAATTTTTACATTTATTTGTATTATCTTTTTATATCTGCCGATGTTGTATTTAGGTTTTTCACCGTTTTTTAGTGCAGTTGCTGTAGTTGTTTTAACGACTCTTGTAACAATGTATTTTATAGGTGGTTTTTCAATGAAAACTTTATGTTCGGTACTAGGAACGATTGCGGGGGTCGTTGTAGCAGGAATCTTTGCAAGCAGTTTTGGGGCACTTGGGCATGTTAGCGGCTATAATGTTAATGATATTGAAACGTTACTTTATATTGGACAAAACAGTAAATTAGATATTAGTGGTCTTTTATTTTCAGGTATTTTAATTGCTTCGCTTGGAGCAGTAATGGATGTAGCTATGTCAATTTCAACTACGATTGAGGAAATTAAATATCACAATCCTAGTATCTCACGTAAAGATTTATTTAAAAGTGGTATTAAAATAGGTGGAGACATGATGGGAACGATGTCAAATACTTTAATTTTAGCTTTTACAGGTGGCTCTTTAAGTACATTAGTTGTTTTTTATGCTTATGATATGCCGTTTTTACAAATGTTCAATTCCTATGATATGGGAATTGAGATCATTCAAGGTATTGCAGGGTCATTGGGAGTCATTCTAACAGTTCCATTTGTTTCGATAATTGCTGCGATTTTAATGACAAAAAAGAAAAAAGGAGATTTTCCAAAATAGTAAAAAGCCGCTAGTTATCTGGCGGTTTTGCTATAATAAAAAAATGAGGTGGATATATGACAAAAGTACTATTTTTTGATATTGATGGAACATTAACAGATACGCATGGGGGATTGCCAGAAATTCCAGCCGGAGCCCAACGAAAAATGAAGGAATTACAAGAACGAGGTTATTTGTTATTTTTAGCAAGTGGTCGTCCTTATGCTTTTATTCCAGAGATTTTAACAAACTTTGGATTTGATGGTGCTGTTTTGTGTAACGGAGCACATGTGGAAATGAATGGACAATTTATTTATCATCAGCCTACAGATTTAAAAAAGACGATTGATTTAGTAAATCATCTGGATGAAAATAATTTTGAATATATTATTGAAACAAAACGTGGAGCATATTTAGATCCGAGTTTTAAAGTTTTAGAAAAGTTTTTCATAAGTTGTAATATTAATGAAGAATTTTTAATTGAAGACTTTAATAGAGAAGATATAATTGCAGAATGCTTAAAATTAGAGGTTAGTGTACCCGATGAGCATCAAGCAAAGATTGAAGAAATTATCTTAAATGATTTTAACTATGATAAACATGGAACAGATAATGCTTTTGAAATCTATTCTAATGTTATTTCAAAAGCTACTGGGGTACAAAAAGTCCTTGAATATTTAAATTTGAATGTTCAAGATAGTTATGCTTTTGGCGACGGTTTAAATGATTTAGAGATGATTCAAACAGTTGGAACAGGAGTTGCAATGGGAAATGCTGTTGATGAATTAAAAGCTGTTAGCGATTTGGTTTGTGATTCGGTTCATAATAATGGACTTGAAAAAGTTTTAAATGATTTATTTGGATAAAAAAACCAAGAATTTCAAATGAAATTCTCGGTTTTATTTTTTACTATTTTTTTAAAACGAAGTGATGACCAGGTGTTACAAAATCTAATAATATCATTTCTTCTTCTTTAACTGTTGCTACTAAATTACGTTCACCATCATTTGGAATTTCTGTTAAAACAATTTCCAATTCACCACGATAATGAGCTAAGTTATCATTAACAATCAAGACATCACCACGTGTGAACACTTTTTTACCACAATCATGATGAGGGATTGATTTACTGCCTGCGATTTCTGTATTTGAAGTAAATCCAGAATCTTGAACTGTAGCTTTTTCTTTAAATTTAACTCTTGGCATTGAAGAACGTAACATGAATGATGAGTGATCATAACGATCCCAATGAGGGGCAAAATCATACATGATCAATTTTTCATTGTCAGTAATTTCAGGTACTTCATCAACACGAATTTCAATTGCTTGATAATTAATTTTTGATAAAGCTTCTAACTCTTCATCAGTAGCCGGATAGTTTCCGATTAAGATATCGTCAACGTCACCAGTTGCTAATAATGTACGAGCTTGTAAGTCGATTGGTAAACCTCTCATGATTTCGACTGTAGGTAAACCACAGAATACTTCCCATGGTCCAATTGTATTAGCGTTGTTGCTAGAAACAAAAGCAGCTGTATGTAAGTTTAATTCTTTCCAATAACGGTTATATTCCATGAATAGATTGAAATCTAATCCTGAATAACGTTCAGGGAAGAAGTTGTGGCACATGATCATTTGATCTTTATTTCCACCATGATTAATTAGTAATTCAACACCCATGTCCATGCTGGCATTGAATTCAATTTTAATACCATATGGATTACGTGTGATCTGGATATCACCTTGTGTCCCAAAGTTTCCGTCTAAACGGATGATGTCTAATCCTAAATCAGCAAATGGTTTTAAATTTCCTGGTGTAGCTCCAATAATTTTAAATACTTCAGGGTTAGTATCAGCTGCTACTTCGAACCCTAGTTCATGAGCCTTATCCATGAATTCTTTAAATTCTACTAAATAACTTTCGCGCTTATCTTCAGGGATTGATAAGAAACAAGTAAAGATTCTACTAAACCCTAATTTAGCGGCTTTTTCCATATAAGCGTATACCTCTTCTTTTGGTGATTTATCAGGGTATACTGATATTCCTAATTTATGCATTTCGTTTTCCTCCTTAACACCATTATTATAAAACTATTTATTGGTTTTGTCTTGTATTTTATGCAAAAATAATTGATAATATACAAAAGATAGGAAGTGAAAAGATGAATCCTAGTTTGATTATGTCATTTGTTGTAACTATGATCGTTTCAGCCATTCTAATTCCGCTAGTTATGAAGGCGGGTAAAGAATTAGGAATCGTAGCACACAAAAATAAGCGAACAGTTCATAAGGTCGAAGTACCTCGAATCGGTGGATATGCAATTTACATCAGTTCCTTAATTGGGGCGGTCATCTTTTTAAAGACTGATCCTCAAATCAATGCAATTCTAATTGCTGGTTTCTTGGTATTCTTTGTAGGTTTGATTGATGATGTTCATGATTTATCACCGAAAACGAAATTAGCAGTTGAATTGATTGCAGCACTGATTGTTATTGTATATGGTGATATATATTTAAAAGGTTTTGATTTTATGCCGAGTAATTGGCCACCGATTATTCCAGGGGTTATAACAGTTTTATGGATTGTAGGGATTACTAATGCAATCAATTTAATTGATGGATTAGATGGATTGTCATCTGGAATATCAATTATTGTCTTGTTTACTGTTTCAATGACTTCGCTTACGAGTGGAAGAACTGATATTGCTTCGTTGTCATTAGTTTTAGCAGGGGCAATTATGGGATTTTTATTTTATAATTTTCATCCAGCTAAGATTTTTTTAGGAGATTGTGGTGCTTTATATATTGGTTTTATGATTTCTGTTATTTCATTATTAGGTTTTGGTTATAATGTATCGACATTTTTTACCTTAGGGGCACCGATTGTTGTTTTGATGGTTCCGATAATGGATACGTTGATTGCAATCATTCGACGAAAAGTTAATCATAAAAAATTTAGTGAAGCTGATCGGGCGCATTTACATCATAATTTAATGTTCAAATTGAAACTAGGGCATCGTAAAAGTGTTTTAGTTTTATACGGTGTTACTTTTTTGTTCTCTTTAACATCATATATTTATCTATATGATGCAACTTTAGGAACTTTAATGTTTGTCATTCTAATGTTTATTTTCGAATTATTCATTGAAACAACAAGTATGGTAAGTCAAAAGTATAAACCGGTATTAACATTAGCAAATGTCTTTATTCAGAGCGACCGCTTGCCTAAGATTAAATTCTTAGAAAGATATCGGGCTAATCGCAGTGAAAAACGAAAAGTTATTGATCATGTTGTAATGCTTTGTTGTTTACTCATAGTAATTGGGGGAGCAGGTACTTATATTCTTTATAGTCGTGAAGGAGCTTCTAAAAATAACCCTGCGACGGTTCCTGTTGAGACGCCGTATATACATGAGGAAGGAAATGAGCTTTTAAATGATATATATGTTCGACTTGATAAAGCTTATAAAAATAATTTAACAAGCGAGGAATGTCAATTAGTAGCATCTTATTTTGCTGTTGATTATTTTACTTTAAAAGATAAAAAAGATGGTGAAATTGGTGGTTTAGATTATATTTATCCAAGCTTGCAGAGTGAATTTAGCTCATTTGCTTCAAAATCATTTTATACATATAGAGAAACGTATCCAAAATTAGAAGTTAAGAATTATGAAATTATTTCTTTTGCACCATCTAAGGTAGTGATTGATGATCTAGATGATAATGAATATTATAACGTATTAATCTCAATGGAATTCAATCGTAAGGTTAACGAATTACCTAAAAGTGTAAATATAGTTTTAGTTTTAGATAATGATCGTTTTTATGTAGTTGGTGTTGATAATGCTTAGTTATTTAAAAGTAGAGAATATTGATAATGAATTGATTGAATTTCATTTACGTCAAAAGAATTATTATTCTTTGGAAGGACAGGTAGTTACTAGAGAATATCTTATTAATGAGATGCGATGTCCTGACGGTTTTGATGAAATAGATCATTATATAGAAAAATGTTATTTAGAAGGTGAACTAGTTGGATTAGTCGATTATCAATATGGCTATCGTTATTCGATGATTCATGATGATGAATGTGTATGGATTGGATTATTTTTAATTGATCAGGATAAACAAAATTGTGGATTGGGGAAGAGGCTGTTTAATGACTGTTTAAAAAAATTTAAGCAACGTTGTGAACGGATCCAATTGGCTTGTTTAGTGAGGAATGAAGCTGGTTTAGTATTTTGGAAAAAGTGTGGATTTAATGAGATTGGTAATTCTAAATATGGTGATTTACCAGTAATTGTATTAGAGAAAAGAATATAGTAGGCAGCTGTCAAGAAGATTTGATTAAAGTGTCGATGAAATCATTGTAATTTTAAAAATATTATGTTATTATGTTCTAGCGATGTATCAAAGTATCTAATAGGAGGTATATTATGTTTGGGACTATTCTAAATGTTTTATTAGTTGTTATTTCAATAGCACTTATTATATTATGTCTATTACAAAGTGGTAAATCTGATGGAATTGTAAATGCTTTAACTGGTCAAAGCTCAAACTTGTTTGCACAGCAAAAAGAACGTGGTGCAGATTTAGTGATGACAAGAGTTACTACTGGTTTAGCAATTGCATTTTTCGTTATTGCAATCATTCTAAGAATGTCATAAATAATAGGGCTAAGGTCCTATTTTTATTTTGGAATCGGGAGGTGAATGAATGAAAGAAAAGATTTTGGAATTGTTAAGTGATGAAAATTATTTAGAGCGTTCTATTGATTTGATCGCTGCTAAATTGAATTGTAATAAAAGTGATAAATTTGTAAACTTAGTTAAACTTATGAATGAGTTGGAAGATGAAGGTAAAGTAGTTAGAAATAAATATAATCATTATTATCTTCCAAATCAGTTTGGCATGATTCTAGGAACATTAACGATTAATAAACGTGGTTTTGGGTTTGTAGTCGTTGAAGATCAAGAGAAAGATATTTTTATTAGTCCCGATGACTTAAAGGATGCGTTTAATAAGGATACTGTATTAGTTGAATTAAAGAAGCACAGTGATGAGGAACGTCCTGAGGGGCGAGTTATCAGGGTTATAAAAAGAGGACAGACAAGATTAGTTGGTGAAATCAAAAAAGGAAAACGTGATTGCTTTGTTGATGTTGATGATCCGATGTTCGATAAACCGATTTTTGTAGATCGCGCTCATTTACACGGAGCGATGCCGGGACACAAAGTTCAAGTTGAAATTAAGACTTATAAACCGATTTTAAAAGGTGATGTTGTAAAGATTTTAGGGCATCGCAATGATCCTGGGATTGATATCTTATCGATAGTATATGAACACGATGCGCCAGTTGAGTTTCCTCAAGCTGTCTATGATCAAATAGAGAATATTCCTGATAGTTTGGAAGGAATTGATATTGGTCAACGGATTGATTTGCGTGATGAGGTCGTTGTTACTATTGATGGTGATGACGCCAAAGACTTAGATGATGGTATTTCATTAAAAAAATTAGATAATGGTCATTATCATTTAGGGGTGCATATTGCCGATGTTTCTTATTATGTTACAGAAGAATCACCGCTTGATAAAGAAGCATTTGCACGTGGAACATCAATTTATTTAGCTGATCGTGTTATCCCAATGCTGCCACATAAGTTATCAAACGGCATTTGTTCATTAAACCCGCATGTTGATCGTTTCACAATTTCTTGTTTTATGGAAATTGATGAAAATGGTGAGGTTGTAGAACATGATATTGTTCCAGCAGTAATTAATTCGACAGAACGGATGACTTATACTAATGTAAATAAAATTCTTGATGGTGATCAGACGCTTCAGTTACAGTATAGTCATGTCAAAGATTTATTTTTCTTAATGCAGGAATTAGCAATGATTCTTCAAGCGAAAAAAGCTAGACGTGGTGCGATTGATTTTGATGTTAAAGAAGCAAAAGTACTAGTTGATAGTAAAGGTAATACTACTGATGTTGTATTGAGAGAACGTGGGGCAAGTGATCGTATTATTGAAGAATTTATGTTATTGGCAAATGAAACAGTTGCAGAGCATTTTAAATGGTTAGAGCTGCCGTTCATTTATCGGGTTCATGAAAATCCTAAACCGAAAAAGTTATTACAATTTAGTGGAATTGCTAAAACTTTAGGCTATACAATCAAAGGTTCATTAGAAAATGTTTATCCGGGTGAATTAAGCAATATCATAGAAGTTAGTAAGGATACTCCGGAACATACAATTATTGCAACTTTATTATTGCGTTGTATGCAAAAAGCGCGTTATGATGAACAGTGTCTAGGACATTTTGGATTAGCTGATGAATATTATACACATTTTACTTCACCAATTAGACGTTATCCAGATTTAATTGTTCATCGTTTAATTAGAAAGTACATGTTCGAAAATCGTTTAGATCGTCGTACTATCATGCATTATCAAGAATTGATGCCTGAAATAGCACTACAAACTTCGGCTCGTGAACGTGAAGCGATTATGATTGAACGTGAAGTTGATGATATGAAAATTGCGGAGTTTATGGAAAAACAAATTGGTGAGGAATTTGAAGGAATTATTAGTTCAGTTACTAATTTTGGTTTCTTTGTTGAACTTGATAATACAATTGATGGGTTAGTCCATGTAACTGATTTGACTGATGATTTTTATTTCTTTGATGAGAAGAATCTTCGTTATATTGGTCAGCGAACAGGCAAGGTGTTTAAGATGTCTGATCGAGTTAAAGTTCGAGTATCAAGTGCATCTAAAAAAGATAAATCAGTAGATTTTGAAATTGTTGGCATGAAATCCAACAAAAAGACAACAAAAACTGTTATAATAAATAAGCGCAAAGATAATGATCGTAAAAACAATCGAAAACGGAATGAGCGTCGTAAAAAGCGTCACGAAGAACCACGTTTTACAAATAATCATTTTAAACGCTCTAAAAAGGGTAAATCTAAGCGTCGCACTTAATTAATCAGAAAGGGGAAATGGGCATGAAAATTGTATCAAATAACAAGAAAGCTTATCATGATTATTTTATCTTAGATACATATGAAGCAGGGATTGAACTAAAAGGAACAGAAATTAAATCGGTCCGTTTAGGTAATGTAAATCTTAAAGATGCTTTTGTAAGAATTAAAGATAATGAAGCTTATATTGAAAATATGCACATTTCTCCTTATAGCCATGGTAATCAATTTAATCATGAGCCGTTACGTAATCGAAAACTATTACTTCATAAAAAAGAAATTTTAAAAATTTCAAATAAATTAAAAGAAGGTGGCTTGACAGTTGTACCAACTAAGTTATACTTTAATACAGGAAGTAAAGTAAAATTGGAGATTGGAATTGCTCGCGGTAAGAAATTATACGACAAGCGCCAAGATTTAAAAGAAAGAGATTCTAAAAGAGAAATTGAAAAAGCTCTTAAGAATTACTGATCTGGGGGTGTCCTGGGTTCGACAGGTGTATGTCTGACCTTAGCTGCAGTCGAAGGCATTCGTTAAATGCACAAACAAATAACTGGAAACAGACAAACTAATTACGCTTTCGCTTAGTCGACATAGACATGAAAGCTGCCACTATTTAGCGTGCCTATAGCTATTTAACTGGTATCATAAACTCATAGGATAAGGGTATTTATTGCTTAGCTAAATACTTCGAAAATCTCATAAGCTCGTTAGGTGGAAAATTGCTCATTGATTGTAGCCTAATTAAATTAATTCAATGAGATAAACTGTAGACGCTTTGGAGGGATTATGCTTGGACAGGGGTTCGATTCCCCTCACCTCCACCAATAAAGCAATTGACCGAATAGATAACCAATCTATTCGTTTTTTTATATAAAAAGAATGTGTTTCTCATGAATTATATTTTAAACTAATTTGATAATGATTCATTGTATTTTTCATTGGATTATACAAACGATGTTTGGAGAAAAGAACTATTCTAAGAAATAGAGCATATGTATCAAACTACTAGGTTTAAACGAAAAAGATACAAAAGGAATTATTGAAATATGTCAAGGATTATGACTTAATAATAGTTATTGGTTTGTTAAAGAAGATTATCTAGATATATTTAGTGATAAAAATCTATATATAAATTCATTTAATACAAAAATTGCTTCTATTACATTTACTAGGTAAGGAAGCTATACTAGATCTTCCTTCCGTTTATCACCTGAGTTTACAACTAATGGTATGCTTGCAAAATTAAAAAGGCAAGGCGATGCTTTATAAGTCAAGATATTTCATTTACCCCTATTGGTAGATTAGTTAAAACTGGTAGTATCGAAGCAGTTATAGATTATTATAAAAATATTGGAGATGATTATTATCAAGAACTTATAGTTATGCAATGGACAGTGATTTTAAAGACATAAATACTTATGTTTCAACTCGTCTTCCAGCAACCTATCAAAATTTTATAGGATTTGTTGAATCATTAATGTCAAACAGGCAAAAATAAACTTGGAAAGTTAATAAATTATAAGTTTGATAGAAAAACAAAATATAAATTATCAAATAAACGTTTAAAACAATTAGAAAAGCTAATTCAAGAAAGAGTAATATTATTAGATCAATAAGATTATTCTTTTTTTATGGGCTATTATGTCTTAATAATATCTAAACTGAGTATTAAGAAATTGATGGTTGAGGTAAAAGTGAAAAGGATTAAATGTTAATCTTTTTTAGCTGATTTATCTTTGTAAAAAATATATTTTATGGAAATACAAATGATAGATTATGATTTGGTAAGTGAAGATATGATATTCAAAATAGAGTTCGAGGTTAAGAGATAAGTCTTAAAAGAAAATATATAACATTAATTTAAAAATCTGTTAGTAACTTTTATATGAAAATATTTTTTAGAAAATTAGACGAAATAAATTATTGTTTGGAATTAAATATAGTATTATAGAATTAAGAAGTATAAATTATGGGGATATAGATATGAAAAATTATTATGGTAGTTTGTGTACAGAAATGTATGAGATCTTGCATAAGGATGCACCAGAAGACGAATTAGATTTTTATCTATCTTATACTAGAAAAGATATGTCAATTTTAGAACCTTTATGTGGTAGTGGAAGATTTTTAGTTCCATTTCTAGAAAGAGGATATGATATTAAGGGAATAGACTTATCTAAAGAAATGCTTGCAAAATTAAAGGAAAAGTCACCTAATACTAAAGTGTTTCAAAGTGATATACTGGAGTATGATACTGTAGAAAAATATGATTACATCTTTATTTCTTCTGGTTCTGTATCATTATTTACAGATATGGTATTATGTAGAAAAATTTTAAAAAAAATGAAGTGGTTGTTAAAAAAAGGTGGCAAATTTGTTTTTGCAGTTGATACAGTAGCGAATAGATGTCCTGATGATTCTGATTATCGGACTGCAATAGCTATAAAGACTAAAGAAAGGTATGATTTGATTCTTAAAAATAAAAACTATTACGATGAAAAAACGCATACCCAGTTTTCTCCAGGTATTTATGAACTATATAAAGGAGCAGAACTGTTGCAACAAGAAATTATGGATTTTCAGACACATTTATATGAATTGGGTGAACTAGAACAACATTTACAGGATATAGGATTTACAAGTGTAACGGTGTATTCATCATATGAAAAAGTAATTGCTAAAAATAATCATACAGAAATGTTCTTGTATGAGTGTTCATTTTAAAAAAAGGGATGGATAAAGATGATAGTCTTAATCACAGGAGCTTCGCATACAGGTAAGACAGCGCTTGCTCAAAAGCTGCTTGAAAAGTATAAATTTCCATGATCATCTGAAAATGGGGCTAATTCGTAGCGGAAACACTGAATTAACACCTATGAGTGATAATGATGCTCTAACTAAATATTTATGGCCAATTGTTTGTGAAATGATTAAGACCGTTATTGAAAATAAGCAAAGCCTTATTATTTAAAGATGTTATATTCCTTTTGACTGGAAGAAAAATTTCACAAAAAAATATTTGGATAATATAAGGTATTATTGTCTTATAATGAGTGAAAATTATATTAGAAATCATTTTGATGACATCAAAAAATATGGTAATGTCATTGAAAATCGTCTAGATGATGAAAATTGTACTCTGGATAGTGTGTTGAAGGATAATGCTCAGTTTTCTAAACTTGCCCAAAAAAGTAAGATGAATTACATACTTATTGACGATCCATATAAAATAGATATTGATTTATAATAATTATTGTTTATGCTATAAGAATCAAATTAATATTTATACTATTCTTAAATTTTTTATTGTTCTATTTTTAATGGTTTATTTAGTGAAGGTCATTTACTAAATTTTTGCTACTTGATATAATTATAAAAATGGTAGATAAATAGAACAAAAAATTAATGTATAGATGAGAGAAAATATTAGTTTAAGTGAATAAAGGAGTTAGACAATACTGGCTCATGATTGAAAATTTTAATAAGCACATTTTTTAAATAAGAGAGAAAAACTAAAAGAATAATTATGGATTAGATAAGGGGATGTGCCTGGTAATTACTTTGTAAAAATAATTCAGGTCTATTTAACTAGTTTGGGACAACAGATTTATTGTTATTTGATAGATTATAATATATTGATTTTATGTCTTACGGTAGTAATTAAGTAGAGGGATGGGAATATGAAAGTTAAGAAAACAAGACGGCAATTTTATGACTCGATTTATATTTTGGCAATTAAACACGGATTAATGCTAGCAATACCATTCCTCATTCTTGGCTCTTTTGCTTTGTTGTTTAATAGCTTTCCAATCCCCGATTATCAAGTCTTTTTAGCGGCTTTTCTAGATGGAGGTTTAAAAGACGGATTAAGCATTATTTATAACTGTTCCTTAGGTTCTATTGCGTTAATTTTAATTATTACCATCTCACTTTCATACGGAAAATTAAATGGTCAAGATGATGTCTTTTTTTATCCTATTACAGCAATAATTTCATACCTTTCTTTTTGTGGCGGATTGCATGAAAAGACATATATTTTTCAAGCTGACTGGGTCTTTACGGCAATGTGCATAACCCTTTTAACTTGTGCGATGTTAAAAAAGGGAATGCACCTTGTAAATCATTTAGAAAAATTGTATACGGTAGGGACAAATTATATTTTTAATCGAGCAATACAAGGAATTTTCCCGATAGTCTTTATCATTATTATATTTACGAGTGCTGGGCAGATTATGAAAGGTTTATTAGGTGATATCAATATTGTTAATTTTGGCTCATATTTCTTTATATATTTGTTTAACTGGTTTGGTAATGGAATTATTGGGACCTTGTTATATGTATTTTTTGTACATTTTTTATGGTTTTTTGGAATACATGGGACTAATACACTGGATATGGTTGCTAAGCAGTTGTTTGAGCCGGGAGTACAAATTAATCAAGCGTTAATACAAAATGGTCAATTACCAACAGAATTATTTTCAAAAACATTTCTAGATATATTTGTTTTTATTGGCGGTTGTGGAACAGCATTATGTTTAATTTTAGCAATCTTTATTGCTGCTAAAAAAAGTAATAATAAGAAACTTGCGAAGGTTGCAGGTATATCTGTTTTTTTCAACATTAATGAAATTGTTATTTTTGGTTTTCCTGTTATTTTTAATCCTATTATGCTGATTCCTTTTATTTTGATACCGTTAGTTTTAACAATAATCAGTAGTATTGCAATGTCAACTGGTATAGTTCCGTATATAAGTCAATCGGTTGAATGGACAGTTCCGATTATTTTAAGTGGATATCAGGCAACGGGATCTATCGCAGGTAGTTTTCTCCAAATATTTAATATTATTATCGGAACAATGCTTTATATTCCATTTGTAAAGTATAGTGAGCAGATCCAAAGTAAAGAATTTGAAGAATCTATTCTTGCCTTAGAAAATGATATGATTGAAGGAGAACAAAATGGTAGTATCCCCGTTTTTTTATCAGATCATTATCACTATCATTTTCCCGCCAAAACACTTGCTATGGATTTGCGTAATGCGATGTATTTACATCAGCTGCAATTATATTATCAGGTACAAATGACTGCGGAGGAACAAGTATATGGTGTAGAAGCGTTGTTGCGATGGAATCATCCAGTTTGTGGTTTTGTCGCACCTTCATTATTGATTTCTTTGGCTTACCAAGGTGGTTTTTTGAATGAACTAGGTTTATATATTATAGAAAAGGCTTGTCAAGATGCTGAGCAGATAGATAGATTAGCGATGAAGATGAATTTGTCAATCAATATTTCTCCAAAGCAGCTGGAGGATGCTGATTTTGTTTCTAACGTACTTAAAATTATTAATAAGTATCATTTGCAATATATAGAACTGGTTTTTGAGGTTACTGAACGAGCTTTATTGAATACTACTAATATTATTACAAAGCGCATATTAGAATTGCGAGATAGTGGGATTAAGTTGAGTATAGATGATTTTGGAATGGGACACAGTTCAATAACTTATTTGCAGGAAAATATATTTGATGAAGTTAAGTTGGATGGTAGTTTGGTACAGCACCTATTGGAAAATGACAGAACACGCGAAATTATTATGAGTATTACTCAAATAGCCAAGCGGTTAAATTTTAGTGTAGTTGCAGAATTTGTTGAAACAGAGGGACAGATTAATGTATTAAAAGAAGCTGGATGTAAGATTTATCAAGGCTACTATTATGCTAAGGCAGTACCATTAGATGAATTTTTACAATATTGTCTTATTACAAGGAATGGTATTATAAGATCGCCAATAAATGAGAAAGTTTAGTGTTCTGATAATAAAACTAAGGGGGTAAAATATGGATGATGAATTTATTAATATAACGACAGAAAATGTTTTTAATGAACACTTATGTTGTATTATACGGAGTAAAAAGTTTCATCCTGGAATAGATGCAAAGCGCCAATGGCTTTCAAAACGCCTAAATGAAGGACATGTTTTTAGAAAATTGAATGAAAGGGGTACTGTTTTTATTGAATATGCCCCATTGGAAAAAGCATGGGTTCCTATTGTTGGTGATAATTATTTCTACATATATTGCTTGTGGGTTATGGGAAGCTATAAAGGCAAAGGGTATGGTAAGTCACTGATGGATTATTGTTTGGCGGATGCTAAAGCAAAAGGAAAATCAGGTGTCTGTTTACTAGGTTCAAAAAAACAAAAACATTGGCTTACAGATCAGTCATTTGCTAAAAGTAATGGCTTTGAGGTCGTTGATACTACTGATGATGGGTATGAACTATTAGCGTTGTCTTTTGATGGAACTTTCCCTCGATTTACTCAAAAGGCTAAAAAGCAAAAGATTGAAAATAAAGAACTAACTATTTATTATGATATGCAATGCCCTTTTGTTTATCAAAGTCTTGAAATAGTCAAACAGTATTGTGAGATTAATAATGTACCTATTCTAATGATTCAAGTTGATACTTTACAAAAAGCTAAAGATTTACCTTGTGTTTTTAATAATTGGGCAGTGTTTTATCATGGGGAATTTGAAACTGTGAATCTGCTAGATAAAAATACTCTTACAAGATTATTAAAAAAATAGAGATTATAAATATATAAAGATTGGAATTAAATGGCTGAATAAGCCATTTTTTTAATTTTTATTTTAAAAGTACTTTCAAAAACATTAAAAATAAGTTGGAATAAAAAATAAAAATGAAAGTAATTACTAAAGCAAGTGAATATATTGCTTAATAAAATAAAAGCCATTAAAGTTATAAACAAGGAGGAGAGATTTAATGAAGAGGATTCAAAATAGTTTGATCGTTTCATGTCAGGCATTAGAAGATGAACCGCTGCATTCATCATTGATCATGTCAAAAATGGCACTTGCTGCAAAGATGGGGGGAGCAAAAGGAATAAGAGCAAATAGTGTTCAAGATATCCATGAAATTAAAAAGGAAGTGGATTTGCCAATTATTGGTATCATCAAGAAAGATTATGAGGATACAGATATTTATATTACTACAACGATGAAAGAGGTGGATGCTCTAGTGGCAGAAGGGGTAGATATTATTGCGATGGATGCGACAATGCAGTTAAGACCTCATAATCAAACAATTACTGAATTTTTTAAGGAGGTAAAAGCAAAATATCCTCATCAATTGTTTATGGCTGATTGCTCCACTGTGGAAGAGGCAATCCATGCTGATAATATTGGATTTGATTTTATTGGAACAACTTTAGTCGGATACACACCACAAAGCCAAAATAGTCGAATTGATGCTAATGATTTTAAAATTATTAGAGAGATAGTGAAGAATGTTAAGCATCCTGTGATTGGTGAGGGAAATATAGATACTCCTTCTAAAGTAAAAAGGGCATTAGAATTAGGTTGTTATAGTGTGGTTGTAGGATCAATGATTACAAGACCACAGTTAATTACAAAGAAATTTGTAGATGAGATTTCAAGATAAGGGAGGAAAGAGATTATGATGGATAAATTGTCTAATGTGTTATTGCCGATTGCTGAGAAACTTTCTAAAAATCGTTATTTGACAGCAATTAGGGATGGTTTTGTTTCAATCATGCCGCTAGTAATTACTGCGTCTTTATTTACATTGATCAATAGTGTATTTGTAGGTGAGGGGCATTACTTTGATCAATGGTTTGGAGCACCATGTAATGATTTTGCTAAAATCGGTAGTGTAATTAGTTCAGCCTCAATGTCAATTATGGCAATTTTGCTAGTTTTTACTACTGCTAAAGCTTTAGCTAATGAATATAAAATGGATACTTCGGTTGCTGGAGCAACAGCAGTTGTTTGCTTTTTATGTCTAACACCATTTGTAAGTGATGCAAAAATTGGTGAATATGTGACTACTTATTATTTAGGGGCAGCTGGGATGTTTACAGCATTTATTTCTGCCTTGATTTCAGTTGAATTAATGAGATTTTTGCTTGGGTTCAAAGCACTGGTTATTAAAATGCCGGAAAGTGTACCTACTGGAATTGCTAGATCATTTAATGCAATTATTCCTGTAGCTTTAACGGTTATTATTTTTGCAATCCTGAGAATTATAACCGATGCAATAGGGGCGCCGCTTAATGATTTGATTTTTAACTGGATTCAAACACCTTTTACTGCAATTGTTTCATCACCGGTCGGATTGATTGTTATTTATGTTTTGTATATGCTTTTATGGGGCTTTGGAATTCATTCGGCATATATTTTTAATCCAATCTTAGAACCAATCTATTTGGCAAGTCTAGCAATCAATGAAGCTGCTATTACAAGTGGAACAGCAGCTACCGAAATTATTACTAAACCATTTATTGATTCCGTTGCATTTATGGGTGGCGCTGGTAATATGTTAGCGCTTGTAATTGCTATTTTTATAGTTTCTAAAAGAGATGATTATAAGGTGATTGGAAAATTAGGTTTTGTACCAGCATTATTTAATATTTCAGAACCGCTGATGTTTGGATTACCTGTTGTTATGAATCCTATCTTGATCATTCCAATGATTTTAACAACTCTTGCAGGTTTAGGAATTGGAGCGTTAGCTACACAAATTGGTATTATGGCTCATACTTACGTATTGATCCCGTGGACGACCCCACCAGTAATCAGTGCGTTTCTAGCTACTGGAGGAGATATTATGTCAGGGGTCATTGGTCTACTTATTTTGGTAGTATCTGTTCTTATCTATATCCCATTTGTAAAAGTTATGAATAAAGAAGGAATTGAGAGTATTGAAGAATAAAGTTATTGTTTTTGATCTAGACGGTACACTTTTAGGTGCCAATAATGAAATCATTGGAGGAACCGAGACATTGAATTGTCTTGATTCTCTCCAACAAATGGGATGGACATTAGCAATATGTACAGGTCGGTTAGATCATGATATTTTAAAAATAGAAGAACAATACAAACTTAAAATAGAGCATCGTATTTCTCAAAACGGTGCGGTTTGTATGAAAGGACAACAATTGATAGCTACCTTGATTGATAAACAAGAAGCTATAAATATCTATAAGGAGATTCAAAAAGAAGATATTCGAATCGAGTTAAATACAGTATCTAATCGTTATTGGAAAAGTGAAAGAGATCCAGCTTTCCCTAGTGAATTATATGATTCCCATATCATTTGTAAAGATTTTGATAAACTTATACTGTATCAGCCAGCAGTTTTGTTTCTTGTTATTGGTACTGAAGATAAACTTCGCTCAATAGAAACATATATAAATACAACATATCAAAAGACAAAAGCAGTGATGACTTCTTCAACATCTTTGGAAATCATGCATAAAGATGCCTCAAAAGGAAATGCCGTAAAAATGCTATATCCTAAAAGTGAAGTATATGCAATAGGTGATTCCCCAAATGACTTTGATATGTTTCCAATTGCTAAAAAGGGTTACTTGGTTGCAAATAAGCCTTGTCAATTTCCCTGTGCTCAAAAAGAAAGTATTTTAGAAGCGTTAAAAGATATAATAAAAATAAATAAAGAGGACAGATAAAATGAAAACATTATTTATTCCTTTAGATGAACGACCATGCAATTATAATTTTCCTTTAATGATTGCCCAGTCAAATCAACAAATCGAATTAGTTGAACCGGATAAAAGTTTTTTAGGTCATAAAAAGAAGCCGGCTCAGGTGGAATATTTTAAACAATTTATCGATGAAAATATTGAAGGATGTGATAATTGTATTATCTCGATAGATATGATCGTATATGGTGGATTGATTCCATCACGATTACACTATTTGAGTGAAACAGATGCGCTTCAACGTTTAGAACTAATTAAATATCTAAAACAGTTGAAACCTCAAATAAAAATATATGCTTATCATTGTATTATGCGTGCACCAAGTTATAATTCGAGTGAAGAAGAACCTGATTATTATGAAAATTACGGCTTTGCTCTTTTTCGAAGAAAATATCTTCTTGATCTAAAAAAAAGACATGGGTTAAATCAAAAAGAAAAAGATGAACTTCTCGGTATTGATATTCCTCAGGAAATTATAACTGATTATGAGCAGCGTCGTTTGTTTAATACTAAGATTAATTTAAAGGTTATTGATTTTCTTGAAGCTGGCTATCTTGATTTTCTGGTTATTCCACAAGATGACTCGTCACCTTATGGATATACTGCAATATCCCAAAAAATCGTTATTAATGCTTTAAAGGAAAAAAGATTAGATCAGAAAGTAATGATCTATCCTGGAGCTGACGAAGTAGGTCTGTCATTATTAGCGCGGGCTTATCATGAATACTATCATTTAGAACCAAAAGTTTATCCTTTTTACGCTTCGGTATTAGGACCAATGATTATTCCTAAATATGAAGATCGACCAATGTATGAAAGTCTAAAATCACATGTACGCGTATGTAAAGCTAAGCTGGTCAACAATCCTCAAGATGCTGATGTGGTTTTAGCGATAAATTCGCCAGGTAAGATCATGCAAGAAGCTTTTATTGATAAAAATGATTTAGATGTAACTTATACAAGTTATCGTTATTTATTAGCTTTTGCTGAACAAATTCAAGATTATATAAATAGTGGTTATCATGTGGCGTTATGCGACAGTGCTTTTAGTAATGGTGGTGATCTACAATTAATTGAATATTTAGATGAGCTAAATATTTTAGATCAATTAGTAAGCTATGCAGGATGGAATACAAATTGTAATTCCTTAGGAACAACTTTATCTCAAGCTTTTATTGGTCAGGAAAACGTAATTAATAATTTATGTTATCGTCTTATCGAAGATGTTTTTTATCAAGCAATAGTTAGAAAAGAAGTTGTCGAAAATGATTTACCACATAAAGGATTATCTTATTATGATTTTAAAGATCAACAAACGGATGTAGAGAATATTATTAAAAAGAAGTTACAGACTAATTTTGGACATCTTCATCTTAGTCAGCGCTATCCTTTTAATATAACAAAAATATATATGCCGTGGAAACGGATGTTTGAAATTGGAATGGAAATTAAGTTATAGGAAACGTAAGTTTCCTTTTTATGCTATAATCATTTGTATAGTAAAGGAGGGGTTAGGTGTTATCTTATAATAGAAGTGTGATTCCAATTATTGAATCAGCTTATGAAGAACTAACGAATGTGGAAAAAAATATTGCTAATTATTTCATTGATCAAGTTGAAGATGAAGATTTATCATCAAAAGCGGTTTCTCAAAGATTATATGTATCTGAAGCATCCTTATCACGGTTTGCTAAAAAGTTAGGGTTTAGTGGATATCGACAATTTCTATTTGCTTATCAAGATTCTCACCAATCAAGCCGGCATTTAGATTTATTAACTAAACAAGTTTTAAACTCTTATCAAAAAGTTTTAGAGAAAACTTATTCATTGATTGATAATGACCAAATGGTTAGAATAGCTAAGATGCTGGATGAATATAATCGAGTTTATATTTATGGAATTGGCTCATCGTCAGTTGTTGCAAGAGAATTTAAATTAAGGTTTATGAGATTAGGATTAGATGTTGATTATTTAGCAGAATCACATTCTATTCGGATGAATATTACCCGAGTAAATCAAGAATCATTAGTGATTGGAATCAGTGTAAGTGGAAAAACCGAAGAAGTTATAGAAGGATTACGAGAAGCAAAAGAAAAAGGAGCTAAAACAATTATGTTATCTGCTGCTCGGGTATATGAATATCGTTCTTATTATGATGAACTGATCTTGATTGGGGGGTTAAAAAATTTAGCTATTTCTGATAAAATCTCACCCCAAATTCCCGCCTTGATCGTGGTTGATATCTTATATTCACATTATCTAAATTATAACAATGATAATAAAAAAGAAAAGCTGCAAATGACATTAGAACATATTAATTATGAATTAGAAGAATAATCTAGTATATGGATATTGGTAAGCTCATATTAAAAAGCTAACAGAGTGCTGCTTTGTTAGCTTTCTTTGTGAATAATTAATTAAAATAGAACTTTTTGCAGTTCCTCTAAAAACATTTTAGCAGAACGGCTGAAAATTTGATATTTTTTCCAGACAAGATAAAATCCAGTTTCAAAATTTGGTTCTAATGGTCGGAAGCAGAGGTTACAATCACCGGTTGTATTAATTAATTTATCAAATGTAAAAACATAGCCTAAACCACTTTCTACGATCATTGCTGGGGTAGTGATAAGATTAAAGCTGCCAATCACATTTAGATTACGATAATATTCTTTAAACCAGCCTGATAATACGTTTGCACTTGATTGTTGATGGGCAAGGAAAATAGGTTCGTCTTTGATATCTTCTGGAGTGATTGCATTTAGTTTTGCTAATGGACTATCTCTTCGCATCAGTACACCCCAAGTATCTGTATATGGTAACTTAAGATAATTATATTTTTCTAGATCGATTGGTTCAATTAAGATGGCAAAGTCTAGGAGACCTTTATTTAACTGTTCTGAAACTTCTAAAGTACTTCCGCTAAAAATATGATACTTAATATTAGGGTATTGGTTGTGCATCCTTTTAAAAATTTCAGCAATTGAATGCATTACATAAGTTTCTGGGGCGCCAATATAGATATCACCGGATGTTGTTTCCCCATAGGTGCTAAGTTCTGATTCAGTTCGTTCAGTTAAATCAATTATTTCTTTCGCTCGTTTTCTAAGAAACATCCCTTCTTCTGTTAGAGTAACTTTTCGGCTACCTCTTTCAAATAATTTTTTTCCAACCTCTGCTTCAAGCATATTTAATTGACGGGATAAATTTGGCTGGGTAGTGTGTAAAATTTCAGCGGCTTTTGTGATACTTTCTTCTTGAGCTACTGCAAGAAAGTATTTTAAAATACGTATTTCCATTAATATTGCACCTCCATTTAAAAAATTATACCATAAAGAAAAGGTATAATAATATATATAATATAAGCATTTGTAGTTTTTTTAAATTGTGAGATAATTATAGAAAAGATAAATAAAGGAGGAGAAAAAATGAGTTTTCCAAAGAATTTTTTATGGGGCGGAGCTACTGCTGCGAACCAATGTGAAGGAGCCTGGAATGAAGATGGACGTGGTCCTGCTTTAACAGATGTTACTACAGGAGGATCAGTTAAAGAAAGTAGACAGGTTACTTATATTGACAAGGATGGTAAACATTGTAAGATCGTTACTAGTGAAGGGCAGGTTCAATTACCTGAAGGAGCCCATTTTGCTTGTTTAGATGAATGTTTATACCCTAACCATGATGGTATTGATTTTTATCATCATTATAAAGAAGATATTAAGATGTTTGCGGAAATGGGTTTTAAAACTTTTAGAATGTCTATTTCATGGTCAAGACTATTTCCTCATGGTGATGAAGAGACCCCTAATCAAAAGGGAATCGAATTTTATCGTAGTGTTTTCAAGGAATTAAGAAAATATAATATTGAGCCTTTAGTTACAATTTGGCATTTTGATACACCTTTATATTTAATTGAAAAATATGGAGGATGGTCAAATAGAAAGTTGATCAAGTTTTTTGATTATTATGCACGAACAGTTTTTACAGAGTTTAAAGGTTTAGTTAAATATTGGTTAACTTTTAATGAAATTAATAATACAATCATGGGATTAGGTTTATTCTATGAGGCTAAAGAAGAGGATTATCAACGTGCTTATCAACATTTACATCATCAATTTGTTGCAAGTGCTCATGCGGTTAAGATAGGTCATGAAATTGATTCCGAAAATAAGATTGGTTGTATGATTTGCGGTATTACAAGTTATCCAGCAACATGTGATCCTAAGGATGTTTTAGCAAATCGTCATCAATGGGAAAAATCAATCTTCTATTGCGGTGATGTCCAATGTTTTGGTAAATATCCGACTTATGCTAAACGTTTATGGGATGAACATAATGTTAAATTAGATATTACAGAACAAGATTTAATCGATTTAAAAGAAGGTACTGTTGATATGTATACTTTCTCTTATTATATGTCTTCTTTGATTACAACTCATGAGATTGCTGATGCAGTAGGTGGAAACTTTACAACAGGAGCACGAAATGAATATCTTCAATATTCTGATTGGGGATGGGCGTTTGATCCAGATGGATTACAATATTATCTTGAAATGATTTATGATCGTTATCAAAGGCCATTGATGGTTGTAGAAAATGGTTTAGGAGCTTTTGATACAGTTGAGGAAGATGGAACAATCCATGATGATTATCGTATCGATTATTATCGAGATCATATCTTGGCTATGGATAAAGCAATTAATAATGGTGTTGATTTAATTGCATATACGACTTGGGGCTGTATCGATCTAGTTTCGGCAGGCACTGGTGAAATGAGAAAACGTTATGGTTTTATCTATGTTGATAAACATGATGATGGAACTGGAACGATGAAACGTAGTCCTAAAGATTCTTTCTATTGGTATCAAAAAGTAATACAAAGTAATGGTCAAGATTTAGATTAATTGAGTATTTAATTTTATAAGTAATGATTAACTGTATTGTCATATAAAGATGACGATACAGTTTTTTGCATAAATAAAAAGCATGGAAAACCATAAAATATAAGTATTTGTATTTTCATGGCTTTTATTGATAATTATAAGTGTAGAATAAAACGGCTTGAAAGGAGATGGTTAAATTGAATGTGCAGAAAATTAGTGAAAAAGAAATTGTTATAGCACTGCTCGATGCTGGTATGGATACGGAAAAAATCAATGAATTTATTGAAAGTATTAACTCAGAATATTTTCAAAAAAGTAAAAATATTTTATTAAGCCAAAGAGCTGAATTATTATTAAAGATTCGAGATGGTCAAGAGAAATTATATTGTTTAGATTATTTAACTAGAACACTCAATCAGGCAGGAATATTTGATAAAAAATAATGGAGGAAAAATTATGATCTTAAAGGAAAATTATAAATTAAATAATGGGGTAGAAATACCTAAATTAGGGTTAGGAACTTGGGAAATTGCTGATAATAAAGTAGCTGATGCAGTAAAGAAAGCTGTTAAACTAGGGTATCGCCATATCGATACTGCCCAAGGATATGAGAATGAAAATGGTGTTGGAATTGGAATTAAAACTTGTGGTGTTGAGCGAGAGAATCTTTTTATAACAACAAAGATTCAAGCAGATTTTAAAACATATGAAGAAGCGAGACGATCTATTATTGATTCATTAAAGAGATTAGAGCTTGAATATATTGATTTAATGATCATTCATGCACCACAACCATGGACAAAATTCAGAGAAGAAAATCATTATTTTAAAGAAAATATAGATGTTTGGAAAGCACTGGAAGAGTTTTATAAAATGGGGAAAATTAGAGCAATCGGTTTATCAAATTTTGAAATCGTAGATATTGAAAACATTTTAAATAATTGTGAAATAAAACCTGCGGTTAATCAAATTTTGGCACATATTTCTAATACCCCATTTGATATAATTAATTATTGTCAAGCACATGATATTTTAGTTGAAGCTTATTCACCAGTAGGTCATGGAGAAATGTTAAAAAATAATGAAGTTAAATTAATTGCTGATAAATATGGGGTTACAATTCCTCAATTGTGTATTAAGTATTGTTTACAGTTAGATACCTTACCACTACCTAAAACTGCTGATCCAGGACATATGCAAAATAATGCGGATTTAGATTTTATTATCAGTGATGAAGATATGATGCTTTTAAAAAATATTAATAAAATTAAAAATTATGGAGAGTTTAGTGTATTTCCGGTATATGGGAAAATTTAACTCATAAAGAAGAAATTATATAAATGAAGGGAGATTATTATGGCAGCTTTAACAACGTTATTTCCAGTATTTTTTATGCTGGCACTAGGCTTTATCGCACGAGTAAAGGGATGGATCACACTTGAACAGAAAAATGGAGCTAATGCAATAATATTTAAAATTTTATTTCCTATTTTAGTCCTTAATTTGATGTGTACAGCAACGATTGAAACAGACCATATTAAAATTATTGGTTATGTTTTTGGTGTTTACCTTCTAGCTTTAGTTGCAGGTAAATTACTTGCACCACTTGCGGGCAAGAAATATGCTCATTTTTCACCTTATTTACTTACAGTAGTAGAGGGAGGAAATGTGGCATTACCGTTATATCTTTCTATTGTTGGAAAATCTAGTAATACTGTTATTTTTGATATTGCTGGAACAGTTATTGCTTTTATTGTTTTTCCAGTTTTAATAGCTAAAGAAGCGGCAACAGGTTCTTCAATGAAAGAGATGATTAAAAGTATTTTTACAAATTCTTTTGTTATTGCTGTGATTGTCGGTCTTGTTTTGAATTTTACGGGGATTTATGATTTACTGATAGCATCGCAATTTGGTGAAATGATTACAGGAACATTATCACAAGCCACAACACCGATCGTTTCAATGATTTTATTTATTTTAGGCTATGATTTAAATGTTGATAAAAAAACATTAGTACCGATTCTTAAGTTAATGGGAATTAAAATTGTTTATTATGCGATGGTTATTGCGGGATTCTTTATTTTATTTCCTGCCCAAATGGCCGATAAGACTTTTATGATGGCTCCAATTATCTATTTTATGTGTCCCACTGGATTTGGATTGATGCCTGTTATTGCCCCATTATATAAAGATGAAGATGATGCCTCATTTACAAGTGCCTTTGTTTCTATCTTTATGATTATTACACTGATCGTCTATACTTTGGTTGTTATTTTTATTGCTTAAAATAAGCGTGCTTTCTTATTGATTTAGAGGAGCTTTAAGATAAATAATAGTCCATTTGACCTTTTGATAAGAATATAAATTAAAAATTAGGAGAAAGATTGAATATGGAATATATACAATTAAATAATGGTATTAAAATGCCAAGTATAGGCTTTGGTGTATACCAAATTCCATTATTAATGACAAAGCAATGTGTCTTAGATGCTTTAGCAATTGGGTATCGACATATTGATACAGCAAGGAACTATGGTAATGAAAGAGAAGTTGGAGAGGCGCTTATAGATTCAGGTATTTCGAGAGCTGAAATCTTTCTAACAACTAAGATATATGGGGCTGATAGTTATCGTCAAGCATGTCAGTATATTGATGAAGCATTAAATAAATTACAGACAAAATACATTGATTTAATGTTGTTTCATTGGCCATCTGGAAATATAACAGAAACATATCGAGCGATGGAAGATTATTATAAGGCCGGCAAGTTAAAAGCGATTGGCTTATCAAATTTTTTTATTCATGATTTTAATACTGTTATTAGTTCATGTACAATAATTCCTATGGTCAATCAAGTTGAAGCACATATTTTTCATCAAAGAAAAGTTTTTCAAAAAGATATGAACCAATATGGAATCAAGCTTGAAGCGTGGTCACCACTGGCATGTGGAAAAAATAATATCTTTGGCAATTTAATATTAGAAAAAATAGCTAAATCACATCGTAAATCAACAGCTCAGGTTGCTTTAAGATTTTTAAATCAAAAAGGTATTGCGATTATACCTAAATCGATCCATAAAGATAGAATAAAGGAAAATTGGGAGATTTTTGATTTTGAATTAACAAATGATGAAATGAAAGAAATTGAATTATTAGATTGTGATTGTAGCTTATTTAGCTGGTATGAATAAGTAAATAATTTATTTAGCGGTAGTTAGAGAAGAATAACAAAAAAAGGAGGATGTTAAGAAATGAACCTTCCCTATCATGTCCAAATAAGGGAGATTCACTTCATTAGTCGTCCTTTTTTATAGTTTATTTGTAGTCACAATAAACACTGTTGATTGTATTATTTTCGATAACTAATTTACGTTGAGCTAGTTTGTCGATGAAATAACGATCGTGTGATACAAATAATAATGTTCCTGAATAATTTGAAAGTGCATCTTCTAAAATTTCACGAGTTTCAATATCAATATGATTAGTTGGTTCATCTAAAATTAATAAGTTGACTTTATGTTGCATTAAAATAGCCATTTTTAATAATACTTTTTCACCACCAGATAAGTTTCCTACTCGTTTGAAAACCTGATCTTGATAAAAAGAATATTTAGCTAGAATCCCTCTAGCCTCACCTTCCAAACAAGGATATTCATGACAAAATGTTTGAAGAATTGAATCATTGTTATTGATAAAATTTATTTCTTGAGGTATATATCCAATTAAGACTGTTTCCGCCATTTTTAACTCACCTTGATAATTATTAAGGTTTCCAAGAAGAGCTTTAATAAATGATGTTTTACCTGAACCATTATTTCCTAGTAGGACTGTTTTTTCCTGATAATAAAGTGTAAAATTCACTTTTGAAAATAAAGATAGATTATTAAAAGATATTCCAAAATCAATGACTTTAAGCACTTCTTTGCTACTGCGTTCACCCAAAAAGTTAAGTGGCAGTTTCTTTTTTTCTAATTGTGGTTTATCGAGGATTTCTATCTTTTCTAAACGTTTTTCTAATTCTTTGGCTTTTTTAAAGAATTTTTCATTATCACCTTGATTACCCCAATCTCGATAACGCTTGATAGAAGCTTTTATTGCTTCGATTTTCTTCTGTTGAGTTTTGTATTGTTCAAATTCTTGTAATAATAATCTTTCTTGTTCTTTTAAGGTGTATGAGTAATTACCGTGGAATAAACGATTTTCACTGTTATCTAAAAGAATAGTTTTATTAGTTACTCGATCCAAAAAATAGCGATCATGTGAAATAATCACAATAGTCCCACGATACTTATTTAAATAATTTTCTAGCCATTCTAACATTGTAATATCTAAATGATTAGTTGGTTCATCTAATAATAAGATATCAGGTTCAGTTAAAATTAATTGGGCTAAATTAATAATTGTTTTTTGACCACCGCTCAAGATAGCAAACGGCTTATCTAAAATACTATGCAATTTAAAGCCGGTAATGACTTTGTTTAGTTTTTCTTCAACTTCATAGCCGCCCAGGGCTATGTATTGATCTTGTATTTTAGCATATTTGTTTAATATCGCTTCATCGACATTATTATGCATCATATCTTGTTCAAGTGCTCGCATTCGTTGTTCAATAGCATGAATTTCGAAAAAAGATGACATCAGCATATCTTTTACTGTTATATCATTATCACTGATTGTTGGAATTTGTTCTAAATAGCCAATAGTAGCTTGTTTGCGAATAGTAATATTTCCTGTATCAGGGAATTCTTTTTTCATGATCATTTTAAACAGTGTAGATTTGCCACTACCATTTTTGCCTACAATTCCCACACGATCACCAGTTAAAATCTCAAAATTAATATCTTTTAATACTTGCTTATAACCAAAATTTTTATAAATTTTATGCATTCCTATTTCAATCATTGTATATTTGCTCCTTTATTTTATAAATTTATTTAAAATAAACAGAGCCTAAGATTAATAGGATCAGGCGATTGTTTCTAATCGCTTCGCACAGCTAGAGCATTATACTCTGATCGCCTAGCCTATTGATTAACAGACTCTGTACGAAGCACAGTGCCTTCGACTCTATGGCAAACATAACCTAGAATCATCATGACCACCTCCCTAAAATATTATTATTTTATTAATTCTATCATATCTAAATTATAAAAACACTGAATTAATAATGAAAATCTTTAAGTATTGGATATTTAGTGATTAATATCGAAGAATCTATTGATAAATAAGAAATATATTTGTTTATGAAATCGAACTATAGTAGAATAGTGAAGAAGAAAATATTTATAAGAGAGGTACATTAATGAAAAGAAAATATCCTAAGGTCATTATATCTGAAGAAGGAGAAAAATGGCTTGATAAAGGTCAGATGTGGATGTATAGAAATAATGCTGTTAATATTGATGAAACAATTGAAAATGGAGCGTTGGTAGATATCATTACTACTACTGGCCGTTACCTTGGAACAGGTTTTATTTCTAAAAATAGTCACATTACGGTAAGAATTTTATCTAAAGATATAAATGAAATATTTGATCGAAACTTTTTTAAGCGAAGAATACAATTTGCTTATAACTTTCGCAAGACAGTAGAAAAAGAAAATTTAACTAATTGTCGTTTGGTTTTTGGAGAAGCAGATGAACTGCCGGGATTAACAGTTGATCGCTATAATGATATTTTAGTTTGCCAAATTAGTTCATACGGATTAGATAAAATCAAAGATATGATCTATGAAATATTACTAGAGGTTTTAACAGAAGATGGGCAAGATGTTAAAGGTATCTATGAAAGAAATGATATTAAGGTTAGAGCAAAAGAAGGACTGCCTTTAGAAAAAGGATATTGGAGAAATATTAATTTACCGACAACGACGATTATTAATGAAAATGGAATCAATTTAAGTGTTGATGTTGAAAATGGTCAAAAAACAGGTTACTTTTTAGATCAAAAAGCAAATCGTGTTTTACTTAGAAATATAGCGTATGGAAAAAAAGTTTTGGATTGCTTTAGTCATACTGGGGGCTTTGCATTAAATGCGGCTTATGGTAAAGCTAAAGAAGTGGTTGCAGTAGATGTATCACAAACTGCTCTTGATCAGGGATATGCTAATGCTAAACTAAATAATTTACAAGGATGTATTTCTTTTGTAAAAGATGATGTTTTTGACTATCTAGATAAATGTAAAAAGGGACAGTTTGATATTATTGTTTTAGATCCACCTGCTTTTACGAAATCGAGAAGAACGGTAGATCATGCTTATAATGGTTATAAGAAAATCAATATGAAAGCAATGAAATTATTAGGCAGAGGTGGATACTTAATTACATGTAGTTGTTCACGTTTTATGGAGACTGATAATTTTGAAAAGATGCTTCGTGAATCAGCGCATGAGGCTGGAGTAACCCTTAAACAAGTATCAGTTACTCAACAAAACCCAGACCATCCAATTTTATGGACAATGGAAGAAACGTCATATTTAAAATTTTATATTTTTCAAATTATTTAGATTGAATAGGATTTACGAATCGACTGAATAGACTTTTAATTTTAAAGTTTAATAGTCGATTTTTATTTAGGAAAATAATTTAGATTTTTTTGAATAATATCTTATTTGTTGTGTATTGAATTTGGTATGTTTCATGATTTTCCAGACCACAAGTATAAAGGGCGTTATCATGATTATAGTTCAATAATTGCTAAAGGAACTATCAAGTTAATTGATGGTAATGATGATTACAAAATTAAAAAAGGATATAATTTATTATCCACCTGCAATCATCGTGAAATTGTCCCTTTGGAAAGTAGAAAGACGATACTCCCAATATATATCGGAGTGATTGAATGTAAAATGAAGAATGTTACAGCGAAGTCTGAATTTCCAATAAGGTCAGTTGCAGATGTTCCATTTTTAGATGTATGTTCATTACCTAAAGATGAAACACCATTTGATATAAGTGACATTATTGCGAAACGAAAAAATAATTTATTGTAAAAAGAGAAATAACAATTTTAGTTCTCTTTTTATCTTTATGTAATATTATCCTTTATCATATTTAAAAATGTTTCAGCACTTTTAGTAAAGAGTTGGTATTTTTTCCAAATTATTAGCATATTCGCTTCTAATTTTGGTTCAAGTGGTCTAAAGCATAATGAACTATTATTAGAATTAAAAATTTTATCTAAGCATAAAGCATATAAATTTCCTTCTTCAACTATTAAAGATGCATTAAATAATAAATTATAAGTTCCCACAATATTTAATTTCCTTTGATTTCCACCAATCCATCCAGCTAATTCATTTTTTACCATCCCTTGATTTGAACAAAGAAGAGGTTTTCCACGTAGATCATCAGGGGTTATTTTGTCAAGTGATGCTAGAGTACTATCCCGCTTCATTAAAATCCCCCAAACATTGCTATAAGGAAGCCTTAAATAATCGTACTTATTTAAATCAACAGGCTCAATAACGATTCCAAAATCTAGAACTCCAGCATCAATTTTTTCCATTACCTCTTCAGCTTTTCCACTATGCAAATGAAATTTTACATGAGGGTATTTTTCCAACATCGTTGCAATTGTCTTGGCAATCGGACGCATTCCTTCACTCTCACCACATCCTAGATAAATATCACCTGTTAATAGTTCTTCATTAGCTTTGACTTCAGCTTCTGCCCTTTCAACAAGCCCAAGAATTTCTTCTGCCCGTTTTCTTAAGATCATGCCTTCATCAGTCAAAGTAATACGACGTTTTCCCCGGATAAATAATTGTTTTCCTAATTCTTCTTCTAACTCTTTCATTTGTCTTGATAATGTTGGCTGCGTTACATGTAGATATTCAGCTGCCCCAGAAATACTTTCTTCCCTTGCGATGGTAAGAAAATATTGTAGTGTTCTAATTTCCATTAATATCACCCCATAGTTATATTATAGTACATTTATGTTTAACAAGTATAAAAAACTAGATTATAAATACATATAATCTAGAATTTATTTAATGAAACATATCTTTTTTGATGAAAATAATTGTGGCGATAATACAGGCAACTATTGCTAGTCCCGTTGGGAACCACCATTGTGGAAATGGTAAACCTGCAACATTCATTCCATAAAAACTGAAAATAATATTTGGAATAGCCATAACGATCGTAATAACTGTTAATACTTTCATAACAATATTCAGGTTATTGGAAATAACTGAAGCAAATGCATCCATTGTTCCTGATAAAATATTTGAATAGATATTACACATTTCAATTGCCTGATGGATTTCAATCAAAACGTCATCTAATAGGTCTTGATCTTCATCATATAATTTAATAGCTTTCCCACGCATAATTTTATTTAATGTTATTTCGTCCGTTTTTAATGAGGTAGAAAAATATACTAATGATTTTTCTAGTCCTAACATTTGAATCAATTCTTTATTTTGCATTGATTTGTGTAATCTTTGTTCAGTTCGAGAAGAGATCCGATCAATTTGGCGCAGATAAATTAAATATCGTTGAGAAATTCGTAATAATAATAGTAATAAAAATCTTGTTTTTAAATCAGTATTGACACCTTTGATCCGACCTTGTGCCATATCATCGATATTTAAGTTTTCATATAAGGAAATGGTAACAACGTATCCTTTCATGATCACAATACCTAAGGGCAATGTCGTATATTGTAACATATTTTTATCGTAACCATCTTCTACTTCTTCAGCACTAGGATAGTCAACGATTACTAGAGTCTGATTATAATCTTCGTCATAGTCGATATGCGAGCTTTCTTCAGCATCTAATGAAGATTTAACAAATTCCGGTAGAATTCCCATTTCTTCAATCAAATAGTTTTTTTCTTCTTCAGTTGGAGCAATAGCGCTGATCCAGCTGCCTGGTTCTGGTTTATCGATCTTTTTTGTTTCAGTTCCAAAAGTTTTGTAAAATTCTAACATAATAACCTCCACTTACAGGAGGTTCATGTTTATGCCTCCTGTTTCTCTATTTTATTTTCTTTTTCTTAGCGCACAATCGCTCGGGCACAGGGGACATAAAAACACCTTCTTTCGACGGTTAATTATATCACAAATTTATCAATTTTACCCCTATGTTTTGTTAGAAAATGATAAAAAAATAGTTAAATTTAATCATTAGATAAATTATTGCCAAATAATCTTCTAAATATTTCATTGATTATGAAATAATTCACTATAATATGTATATGAATCAACTAGACAAAAGTGAGCAAGAAATGTCGGGATGTTAGGATTGAAGATTTGTTATGATTGATTTGACAAAGGAGGAACACAATGAATTGGACTGATGGAATTAGTAATGCTTTAAAATACATTGAAGAACATCTTAAAGAAGATATTAAGATTGTAGATGTTGCAAATGAAGCATATGTTTCAAGTTTTTATTTTCAAAAAGCATTTAGAATTCTATGTGGTTTTAGTGTTGCAGAGTATATTCGTTATCGAAGATTATCACTAGCTGGTAGTGAGGTCATTACTACGAATAAGAAGATTATTGAAATTGCATTAGAATATGGTTATGATTCACCAGATAGTTTTACTAAAGCATTCACTCGATTTCACGGAGTTACTCCGACTGTCGCAAGAAAAGAGCAATTGATGATTAAATCTTTTGCTCCGTTAAAAATACAGTTTACTTTGAAAGGTGGTTCAACCATGGATTACAAAATTATTGAAAAAGAAGCATTTACAGTCTTAGGTAAGGCAAGAAGGTTTGATTTTGATTGTGCATTTAATGAGATTCCTAAATTTTGGGGAGAGCATATGCAGTCCGCTGATAAAAAAGTGTGTGGTGTATACGGGGTTTGCATTGAAGATGAAAAAGATGAAGGATTTAAATATTTGATTGCTGATGAGTATGTTTTGGACAGTGAAATTCCAGATGGGTATGAAGTTTGTGAAATTCCACAATTAACATGGGCAGTATTTGCTTGTCATGGTGCTGTACCTAAATCATTGCAAGAAGTGAATACAAAGATTTTTTCTGAATGGTTACCAAATAATGATACATACGAAGTTGCTGAGCATTATAATATTGAAATGTATACACCGTGTGAGGACTATCCACGAGGCAATCATGATGAAAATTATTATTCAGAAATTTGGATTCCGGTAAAGAAAAAATAATTATTATATTTAAGTTATGATAAATTAAATCGTTATCATAACTTTTTCTTATTGATTGACGGATTTTATGATTTCCTTTACAATTAAGACATTGTTTTAAAAAGGAGACAATTTGATGAACAGAGAAAGATTATCATCACGTCTAGGTTTTATTTTATTATCTGCTGGATGTGCGATTGGATTAGGAAATATTTGGCGTTTTCCGTATATGGTTGGAAAATACGGTGGAGGGGCATTTGTATTAGTCTATTTATTTTTCCTAATCATATTAGGTTTACCAATCATTGTAATGGAATACTCAGTTGGACGCGCTTCTCAAAAGAGTATTGCTAAAAGTTTTCATGTTTTAGAAAAGAAAGGACAAAAATGGCACATATTTTCGTATGTCGCAATGGTGGGAAATTATTTGTTAGTAATGTTTTATACGACTATTGCCGGCTGGATGCTAGCCTATTTTGTTAAAATGTTGAATGGTGATTTTATTGGACTAAATCCAAGTGAAGTCAACAATGTTTTTGTCAGTCTTCAAGCAGATCCACAAGCTAGTATTTTTTGGATGATCTTGATTGTTGTGATCGGCTGTGGAATTTGTGCTGTTGGTCTTCAACGAGGTGTTGAAAAAGTAACGAAAGTAATGATGGGATTATTGCTAGGAGTGATGCTCTTATTAGTTGTGAAGTCTTTGAGTTTAGACGGTGCAATAAAAGGAGTTGAATTTTACTTAGTTCCAGATTTTAATTTATTGATGGAAAATGGAATCTTTAATGCTGTTTATGGTGCAATGGGACAAGCATTTTTTACTTTGAGTATTGGAATGGGGGGAATGGCTATTTTTGGTAGTTATATTGGTAGAGAACATTCTTTAACTGGCGAAGGGTTACGTGTTTTAGCGCTAGATACTTTTGTTGCAACAATGGCAGGATTGATTATTTTTCCAGCTTGTATGTCTTTTGGGGTGGATGCAGGAAGTGGACCGGGATTAGTTTTTGTGACACTGCCAAATATTTTTAATGTTATGGAAAATGGTCAAATTTGGGGTACCTTGTTTTTTGTTTTTATGAATTTTGCGGCTCTCTCTACGATTATTGCCGTATTTGAAAATATTGTTTCATTTTCAATGGATCTATTAAATTGGTCAAGGAAGAAAAGTGTCATTTTAAATTTTATTATTATTGTTTTTGGTAGTATTCCTTGTGCAGTTGGATATAGTGTTTTATCCGGATTTCAGCCATTTGGACCGGGGAGTGCAGTTTTAGATTTATTAGACTTTTTAGTTTCTAATGTAATTATGCCATTAGGATCACTTGTATTTTTGTTTTTCTGTACTCGGCGTCTAGGTTGGGGTTGGAAGAAGTTTATGACCGAGGCTAATGCCGGTGAGGGCTTGCATTTTCCTGAAAAAGCCAAATTTTACATTAGTTGGATTCTCCCCCTAATTGTTATTTTTATTTTTCTATTTGGATTATGGGAGAAACTATTCGCATAAAGATAATAATGGGCAACAGTTGCATCTGTTGCTTTTTTGATGTGGTGAAGGTGAGATATTTTTTTGTTAAGACAAATTAATAATTAAATAATCTAATAATATGATAAAATAGTCTTATAGTAATGGCATTAACTTAGGGTTTAGTTTAGATATTGTAGTAGAAATATAAGGAGAGGGACTATGAATGAAAAATTAGAACTATTGATTAATGAAGTAAAAAAGGCTGTATTAGGAAAAGATGATGTTTTAAAAAAAGTAGTTATTGCTCTATTAGCTAATGGACATATTCTACTTGAAGATATTCCTGGGGTCGGGAAAACTAATTTAGCGGTTGCTTTAACAAAGGCAATACAGTTAGATTATCAGCGGGTTCAATTAACCTCTGATGTTTTACCAAGTGATTTATTAGGGTATTCTGTTTATGATTTTGAAACAAAAGAAATGACTTTTAAAAAAGGACCGCTATTTACAAATATCTTTTTGGCTGATGAAATTAATCGGACGTCAAGTAAAACACAATCAGCACTATTGCAGGTTATGGAAGAAGGAATGATTAGTGTTGATGGGTTAACTTATCCAACTGCTAAGCCGTTTATTGTTATTGCAACACAAAATCCGTTTGGAAGTGCTGGAACACAAATGTTACCAGATTCTCAGTTGGATCGTTTTATGATGCGTTTATCATTAGGTTATCCTGATGAAATGAGTGAGATTGAAATTATAAATCGAAAAAAAAGTGGAAATCCAATTAATTCAATCAACCCAGTTTTATCGCCTCAGGAATTGCTCATGATGCAAGAAGCAGTTACTAAAATTCATTTAGATGAAAGTTTAGTGAAATATATTGTTCAAATCGTTCAACAGACAAGAATTCATGAAAAAATTGAATTAGGGGCTTCTCCTCGTGCTTCGATTGCATTGATGAAAGCGGCTCAAGCTAGTGCATATTTAAATGGTCGGGACTATGTTATTGTTGAAGATATTAACGAAAACTTATATGAAACCCTAAATCATCGGATTTTCTTAATGCCAAGTGTTAAAAAGAATCGTGAAAATTTTCAAATAATTATGGAAGATATCATGATGAAGATTGCACCAATTGCATATAAGTAGTTATGTTTCGCTATCGTCTTGCTTATTTGTTATTAATTGGATTTGGGGTATTTTTCTATATTGCTTTTGTTGGATATTTTTCATATTATTTTCTTTTATTGATTCTGATTTTACCGGTTTTATCACTTTTTTATTTAGTTATGAGTTTTAAATTTACTAAGCTGGATTTTGCTATTTTGAATCAAAAAGTTATTCAAGATGACTTTGTAAAGATTAAAATAATTAAGGATAATTTAGGGCTTGGAGCAATAAGGTTTGTTGTTGAGGATCAAAAGTATTTGATCAAGGGAAATCAAGACGGATTAACTTTAGTATTTAAACATTGTGGGGGAAGAAATTTTATTATTAATACATACTACCAATACGATTGTCTAAATCTATTTTGCATAAAAAAGAGATGCCATTATGAGATACCAATTACTATTTATCCAAAGAGGGTAGAATTAGATTTCAAAGAGTACGCACATCAACTACCACGAGTTGGTGACGAAGTTTATGCTGTGAATCGTAAAGGAGATGATCCTACAGAAATATATGATATTCACAAATATCAAGAGGGGGATCAGTTGAAAAATATTCACTGGAAACTTAGTGCCCGTTATCAAGATATTTTAGTTAAAGATAATGCGATGTTAGTAGGTGAAGTAATTAATCTGTATGTTAGTTTTGATGACAATGATGATCATAATGATTTAGTTTTTGGTTATCTTGATACCTTTTGTGGTTTTTTATTAAAACGACAAATTGGCTTTCTATTATCAAATAAGGAAATTAAAAGTATTCAAGAATATGACGAAATGTTTAAATATTTGTTATGGAATAAAGAGTATCAGTCAGATATTTCTAAACATAATTATGAGTTTGTTATTAGCTATAATGGAATCATGAAAGTGGAAGGTGGCCGCTGATGAAGTTATTAATTTATTTATTAGGAATTATTGGTTCAGTAGGCTCGTTAGTTTATTCTTTTAATTTTAGTTCGAACAATCATTTTATTTTTATTTCTTGTATTATAGTAGGTTTGTTAATATATTTGGGATTTAATTATATTCAAGGTAAAAAGAAGTTTGTTATCGGGAGTATTATTGCTGATGGAATCTTATTATTGATTCCTAGTACGATGGATTGTTTAACATACATAACTTCAATTATTATTTATAAGTATCGTGAAGTTTCTGTATATGATTTTAATTTTGAAAGTACGTATATTTTTTATGATGATCCCCAAATTTGTATCTTAGCTTTTTTGCTGATTTTTATCCCATTATTTTTATCAGCTGTAATTGCAATTGATAAACAAAAATATACATTAGCTATTTTGGCTTTATTACCAGGTGTTTTTATTGAATTATTATTTACGATTACACCGCCATGGTATTTTCTAGCATGTTATGTTTTATATGTTTTGATTTTATTGATTGGTGCTTTGCAAAAAGGGGCTATATTAAAAATACCAATGATTATCATTAGTGTAGTTGCCATGGCAATAACATATATATCATTTCCAATAAGTACATATCGTCCTTCAAAGTATAGTTTGTTTGATAATGCCAGAACACCAATTTCAACTCCTGGAAATATAAAAGAGGAATACAATGTCAATAGCCAAGGGGATCGTCATTATCGTAACTCATTAGATTTTACAATTGCTGGTGAAGTGACTTTAAATAATTTCAAGATTCGAGGAATTGCTTATGACTTGTATGAAGATGGTAAATGGGGGACTTCTCATAGTCGCGTTGAAACAGAATGGTTTAAAAATAACCTAGAGAAGATTGCAAATATTACAAAGACTTCTCGTCAAGTTATTGAAGTTAATCAAATCAGTGGTTATAGTCAACGTAATTATACACCATACTTTATCATTAATGACGATATGACATATTATGGTGACCACTATGAGGGTAAAAACCCTCAAACATATGAGATGATTATACCTAATGATGATTTTAATGCTCTATTATCAACGATCGATTATAAAGCCAAAGGAGAATTATTAAAGGAAATAGCCGAGCGTAATGGAACACAGGACTACTACGATGAATATTTTGGACAAGGGAATGAAGATGATGAAAAATTAACATCAGTTCCTGAGGAAACAAAATCGATTATTGAGAATTTTTTAAAGCAGCATAATGTTATTGATAATGGTAATATTTTCAATTATATTACACAGTGTACAAATGCTTTAGCGGCTAATACTTCTTATACCTTGAGACCGGGAAATACACCTGATAATGTGGATGTTGTTGATTATTTTTTAAATACTAATAAGAAAGGGTATTGTGTTCACTATGCTTCAACATTAGCATTAATGTTAAGAAGTAGGGGATATCCCGCACGTTTTGTTGTTGGCTATCAAGTGCCGGGAAGTAAGAACAATGCTGGTAAATTGATAGTTAGGGATAGTAATGCTCATGCTTGGGTTGAAATTTATGATGAATATTTGGGCTGGATACCAATTGAAGCGACTCCAACAAGTAGTGAAAATCCGAATACACCAACTGATACAATTACTCCTGCACCTAACCAAGGTGATAAAACACCACAGCCAGTGGAGCCAGAAAAACCGAATATTCAACAAATTTCTCAAAATGATAGTTTTCAAATTCCTGTTTATATTTATTATTTAGCAGGAGGGATGATCTTTATCTTTATAGTTTTATTTCAAGCAAGAATTCGTAAAAAACGAATGTTTAAAGGAGCTGCTAATAGTAATCAAAAAGTCTGTTATTATTATTACTATTTAACTAAATTGAAAATTAATTGTGATGTGATAAAGACAATAATTGATAAAGCTCGTTTTTCACAACATCAAATATCTATTGAAGAACTTGAAATAGTAGAGCAGTTTTATCAAGATAAAACAAATGCATATTTTAAACAAGCAAATTTGTTCAAAAAAATCTATTTACGTTATTTAATAGCCGTTTTATAGAGCAAAGCACGCGAATTAATTGCGTGCTTTTGCTATAATTGAATTAAGGAGATAGGAAAATGGCTAAATTGATTAAAGAAACTACTAAAAGTGAACGAGAAAACTATCTTAACAAGCTTTTTGCATGTAAAAATGGGGACTGTGAAAATTGTGGAGTTTGTAAGATTTTTGCAGGTACTTCACCGCAGGAAGTTTATTATGATTATATAATAGGAAAACGTGAATTTTTGGAGATTAGTCAAACTTTTAATAGTCGCAAATAAAATACAGTGCTTATTAACTGATTGTAAGTTGCTAAAACACTGTATTTTTATATGCAATCCAAATAAGTTATTAAAGCTTGAAGTTTTCTAGTTTCGTTATTTCTAACGGAATAAGGGAATAATATTCATGATCTGATCCATATTCTGAAGACTTTTTTGTTCTAATAATATATTTTTTCTAATTGTAATAGCACTGCCCGTTAGAGCTTTTTGTAATTATAGGTTAATTGCTATTTGGTAGAATATTTACTGAATGGTGATGACAGATATCGAAGGCATTATAATAGTATAGGTGTAAATCTATACTGACAAAAGTCTTAGATAGTAAATGTGATTGAAATAATTAAGCTGATCTTTAAACTGTTTAAGTCGATTTTTTATCATATTTGATACATAGACTTTAATAAATTATATTTTAATCAACTATTTCATTAAATTTTTATCTTATTCTTGATTTATTAAAAATACTTTTAAAAGTCTATTTAAAATATTCTCTTGAGATGTTTTTAGGAAAGAAATTTAAGTTTAATTCTTTTATTATCTTTTTAAAGCCAGTCTTCTTTTAGGAAATAAAAAAGGTTTACATCAATTCAAATGATTAATGAATTAGAGAAACTATATCAGATTAAAACTAATAATTAGTCTGCTTTTGCATTCAATCGTATTGACAAAGAGAAATATGTGTGATAGATTTTATTCATAGATAAACTTGTGATTGGGAGATAAAACATCGAACGCGCTTGTAGAGAGTCTAGGGTGGTGGAAGCTAGATAGAGATGCGACTTTGGTAAATGGACCCATGAAGGCAAAGGGGAAAGAAGTAATTTGAGTATCTTTTGACGTTAGCTTACGTTACAAAGCAAAAATGTGATAGCATTTGACAAAGACCATAAGGTGGTATAGCAGATTTTAACATCTGTCCTTTTAGGACAGGTGTTTTTTGTTTAAATGTGATTTCGAAAGGGGAAGAAAAATGAGATTAGATAAGCGATGGTGTAGCTCTTTATAATTTAAAAGATAAAAACTATAAAGAAAAAGGGGAACATAAAAATGAGAATTAATAAACTATTTAAATTAATGGCAGTATCAGCTTTAACAATGACAGCTTTAACAGGATGTGGAAATAGCAGTAGTAATGGTGATGTAAAAGAGGTAGCGATTATTCAATATGTTGAACATACATCATTAAATACAATTAAAGATGCTTTTGATGAACAGATGGAGGCTTTGGGATATAAAGAAGGTGAAAATATTAAGTATACTTTTAAAAATGCTCAAGGAGATATGAACACAGCTCCGTCGATTATTCAAGATTTTAAATCTAGTAAAAAAGATTGTGTAGTTGCAATCGCAACTCCTGTAGCTCAAACAGCAGCTGAAATGTCAACTGATACACCAGTTGTTTTTGCAGCGGTAACTGATCCAATTAAAGCTGGTTTAACTACATCTCTTGAAAAACCAGATAAAAATATTACGGGAACGAGTGATGAGATTCAAGTTGAAATGATTTTAGAAAGAGCTTTACAAGTTAATCCGGATTTGAAAAAAATAGGAGTCATTTATAATAAAGGTGAAGTAAATTCAGTTACTAATATTGCTAAAGCAAAAGCTTTTTGTGATGATAAAGGAATTGAAATGATTGAAACAACTGTTACTGGAGTAAATGAAGTGCAAAGTGCAATTGATGTATTAACTAGTAAATGTGATGCAGTCTTTGCTCCAAATGATAATACTGTAGCAAATGCAATGGATATGGTAGGACCTGCTTGTGCTAAAGCAAAAGTACCTTTATATGTAGGCGCTGATTCAATGGTTCAAGATGGTGGTTTTTTAAGTGTTGGAATTAATTACGAAGATCTTGGAAAAGAAACTGCAAATATGGTTGATAAAATCTTAAAAGGTGAAAAAGTGGAAAATATTCCAGTTAAAGTATTTAAAGAAAATTTAAGTGTTTATGTAAATACAAAAGTATTAAAACAATTAGGTATTACTTTGCCTAATGAAATTAAAAATGATAAAGCATATGTAGAAATAAAGGAGTAGTTTTATGAATCAGACGGTTATTTTAGGAGCACTGGAGTTAGGAGGAATTTTTGCCATTCTCTCACTTGGTTTATATATCAGTTATAAAGTGTTAAATTTGCCAGATTTAACGGTTGATGGAAGTTTCGCTTTGGGATGTGCTGTTAGCGGGATGTTTACGATTAATTCAATGCCATATGTAGGATTAATAGGTTCATTTGTGATTGGTGCAGCAGCTGGGGTAGTTACTGGTCTATTAATTACAAAATTCAAAATTATGCCGCTTTTATCTGGGATTTTAACAATGACTGGATTATATTCAATTAATTTAGCAATTATGGATGATACTCCTAATTTATCACTGTTTGGTAATAATACTATTTTTAGCAGTTTTACTGCATTTGATCCTTATGGGAAAATTATTTTAATATATTTGATTGTAATTGTTATTTGTGTGATTTTAGATTTTTTCTTAAGAACTCAGCTAGGATTATCACTTAGAGCCTGTGGTGATAATGAAGATATGGTTCGAGCAAGCTCTATTGATACTGATAAAATGAAGATTTTAGGTTTAGCATTAGCAAATGGCTTAGTCGCTATGAGTGGTGCTGTATTTGCCCAACATCAAAGCTTTGCAGATATTAGCAGTGGAACAGGAATGATGGTAATTGGCTTAGCTAGTATTATTGTCGGAACAACATTTATAAAGAAAGAAAAAATTATTTTTCAGTTAGTTGCAGTTGTATTTGGAGCAATTTTCTATCGTGCAGTCCTAACAGTTGCTCTACAGCTGGGACTTCCTTCAGGATATTTAAAGCTGTTATCAGCAGTTCTTGTTATTGTGGCAATTGCTTCAACTAATGGAGCATTTAGAAGTAAGAAAAGGGGGCGCAATTAATGTTAGAATTAAAGGATGTATCAGTTGTTTTTAATGAAGGTACAGTTAATGAAAAAGTCGCCCTTAATAATATTAATCTTGCACTTGATAAAGGGGATTTTGTTACAATCATTGGAAGTAATGGTGCTGGTAAATCAACTTTATTTCAAGCTATTTCTGGAGCAGTTGATACAAAACGAGGAAATATTATTTTAAATGGTCGTGATATTACTTTTGAGCCTGAGTACAAGCGCTCAAAAGGGATTGGAAGATTGTTTCAAGATCCTTTAAAGGGTACAGCCCCAAATATGACAATTGAAGAAAATCTTCATTTGTCAAATCAAAGAGGTAAACATTTTAGTTTAAGTCTAATGTCTCATCGTCATCGTGAAGAGTTTAAAAAGGCACTGATGGAATTAGAGTTAGGTTTGGAAGAACGATTAGATTCTAAAGTTGGATTGTTGTCTGGAGGACAGCGACAAGCATTGACGTTATTAATGGCAACTTTAGTAACTCCAGATTTATTGTTATTGGACGAGCATACAGCTGCTTTAGATCCAAAAACGGCATTAAAGGTTTTAGAATTATCACAAAAAATTGTTGAAGAGCATCAGATTACTACACTGATGATTACTCATAATATGGAAGATGCTCTAAAATACGGTAATAAAACAATGATTATGAAAGATGGACAAATCATTGCAATGATTGAAGGCAAAGAAAGAGAAGAAATGACCGTAGAGGGCTTGATTCATTTGTATTCTACTTCTTCTCAAGAATATACGGATCGAGTTTTATTAAAATAAACAAAAAACATGAACTTAGGATTTACCTTGAGTTCATGTTTTTTTATTGAAATAATTATGGGATACAGTATCAGGAGTATTAGAATTAGATACTTAAATAGATAATATAGTTTATCAAATTCTACATTTTTTGAATAAAAATATTTTTTTTGTAAATAATAAAAGAAAGTCGTAGAGTAAAGTACTCTACGACAAAGCTAAAAAAGTACTTATTTATAAGTACTTTTTGACTATGACCATATTTAGTGACAAGAAATGTTTTGATTTGAAAACTTGTCAATCCAACTTTTTTTAAGATCAAATGATGAATGAACATAGCGGTCTAAGGTAATTTGAGAACCGCTATGACCAAGAATTTCACTAAGACATTTGATTTCAAAACCACCCTCGATACACATAGTTGCAAAAGTATGTCTTAGCATATGAAAGTTAGCTTTTTCAATTCCTGCATTTTTAATATATTTTCGAAATTTTCTTTCTAATGATCGGGGCTCTACAAATTTGTCACTTCTGCCAGTTAATAAATAGCAATCATCATTTTGCCTAAATTGTTTAAATAGAGTAATAAGATTGGCTGGAATTGGAATTTTTCGATTTGATGTAGAACTTTTAGGTGAATCTTCAATGATTATTGTTTTCGGATTATCACTGTAAATATTTTTTATTCGCTGCATTGTTTTGTTAACATAGATATAGTTTTCTTTTAGTGAAATATCTTTCCATTTTAAAGCGCATAACTCACCGATTCGTAATCCAGTAGCCATGGCTATAAGTACACCAAATTTGCATGAATCTATTTCTTGTAATAAAGTTTGATTCAAATTTATAAATTCTTCTTTGGATAATATGCGTTCTTTTTCTTTTTGTTTTTTAGGATATATTATTTTAGTATTTATACTAATATTATGTTCGGATTCTATATATCCTATAATGGATTTAAACAAAGAAAGAATATCTTTTACTGTTTTAGGTGATAGTGGTTTACCATTTTTTCCTTCTTTTAATAAAGAAGCGGTAAATAATTCAACTTGTTTGGTATTTAATTCATTCGCCTTTATATCTTTAAAATATGGTAATAAATAATTATAGATTACATTATAATATTTGACATAAGTAGGGGCTTTAAATTTAATTCGATACACATTTAACCATTCAACTATATAATATTCTAATACTTGATTATTAATATTCGACTTTTTAATTTTTTCTTTGTTTAAAGAATTACATATATTTTCTCTTTTTTGTTTAACTTCAGTATAGGTACTAGCATAAACACTTCCATATAGTTTTTTATTATTAGTACTTATTGCTTTAACATACCGGGCTTCCCATCTGCCATCTTTTCTTCTAAAAATATTTTCTCCTCTTCTTGGCATATATTATACTCTTCTTTCTTTTAGATTCTTTTGACCAAAAAAATGACTAGAAATAGTACTTAAATCTATTTAAAACATTAATTATTTGGTAAATAAATTTATAATTTAGTTTTATCGGTGTTTTTTGACAATTTATCCTATCATTTTTTGTTCGATAATGATAAAATGCTTACGTAACTATAGAATTTTTTTGTTCGTAGAGTACTTTAATATAAGACAGTTTTGTGACCAAAAGTTAGTTTATATTGTAAGGAGGATTATGATGAATTGGTATATTATTTTTGCAAATGATAATAAGATCAATGATCTTTTACTTTATTTTAATAATCATCCTGAGATGACTGCTTTTGTACCAAAAATTGAAAAGTTAATGAAAAAAGATGGAAAGAAGGTATTTGCAGAAGTGCCGATGTTTCCTAATTATATCTTTATTGAAAGTGAATTTAATTCACAGGAGTTTTATCAGATTATTGAAAGTTTAGAAAAAGATATGGATTCTACGATGAGAATTATGCAAAGTGATGAACAAAAAGTTTTATCATTAGCCAATAATGAAAAAGAACTTTTAGAATCGTTATTTAATGATGATCATTTAATAACCCGTTCAATGGGAACTATTACTGATTCTAAGTTAATAGTTCAAAAAGGACCATTAGTTGGTAAAGAGGAAATGATTAAGAAAATTGATCGTCATAAAAGAGTTGCTTTTATTGGTGATGTTTTTGGTAAAACAATGAAAGTTCCTTTGGAAGTTACAAGTAAAACATAGGAGTTGTTATGAAAGATAACTGGTATGTATTATTTGCATTAGTTGCAAAAGAAAATAAGTTGTGTTCAGTTCTAAGAAGAAAAGGTCTTGATGCTTTTATTCCAAAGATTGAATACTATCGTCGAGATATTAAAGGAAATACATTAAAAATGTTATTTCCAGGATATATTTTTGTTAGAAGTGAAATGAAGCAAAGTGATTTTGATAATCTGTTATATGAATTAGGGGAACAGAGAGATGGTTTGATTAAGCAGCTTAAAGATGATGGAGTTACAGCTTTAAGAGATGAAGAAATCGAGATGTTTAATAAACTACTCAATAGCGAAGGTATCTTAGAAATGTCCCAAGCATTTATAGAAGATAATAAAGCTAAAGTTATATATGGACCATTAATTCATTATCAAGATCATATTGTTAAGATTGATAAGCACAACAGAATAGCGGTTTTAGATATCGAGTTTTTAAATCGACATATCTTAGCTGGGCTTGAAATAAAAAGTAAAATTTAATAAATGTAGCTGGTTTACCGCACATTTTAATAATTTGAATATAGTTTCTTCTACTTGGGGTAGGGGGAACTATATTCTTTTTTTGTACAATTTAACTGCATAAAGCAGTTTTTTATTATGGAGGGGAAATTAATATTAAGATTAGGACTTTTTCTATAAAGAGTTCTTTTTTGGTTACTCAAATTATTTTGATGAGGGAGATGAAAAAAACATGAAATTTAAACCTTTTGACAATAAGGTATGGTTATCTTCACCAACAATGCATGGTGAAGAATTAGAATATGTAAAAGAGGCTTATGAAACTAACTGGATGTCTACTGTTGGGGTAAATATCAATGAAGTAGAAAAACTTACCTGTGAAAAGATTGGAAGTAAATATGCAGTTGCTTTATCAGCGGGGACTGCTGCACTTCATTTAGCCATGAAACTGGCGGGTATCAAAGTATATGGTATGCCAAAGGTTGGATATGGTGCGTTAGAAGGAAAGAAAGTATTCTGCTCTGATATGACATTTGCTGCAACTGTTAATCCAGTAGTTTATGAGGGTGGTATACCAGTGTTTATTGATAGTGAATATGAAACTTGGAATATGGATCCAAAAGCGTTAGAAAAAGCATTTGAAATTTATTCAGAAGTCAAAGTAGTTGTTATTGCAAATTTATATGGAACTCCAAGTAAATTAGATGAAATTAAAGCTGTTTGCGATAAACATAGTGCAATATTAATTGAAGATGCTGCTGAATCATTAGGAGCTACATATAAAGGGCAACAAACTGGAACATTTGGGAAATATAATATTATCAGTTTTAATGGTAATAAAATTATTACAGGATCAGCGGGAGGTATGTTATTAACTAATGATTTAGGAGCTGCAAATAAAGTAAGAAAGTGGTCGACACAGTCAAGAGAAAACGCACCATGGTATCAGCATGAAGAAATCGGTTATAACTATCGAATGTCAAATGTAATAGCAGGTGTTGTTAGAGGGCAATATAAGTATCTTGATGAACACATTGCACAAAAAAAAGCGATCTATGAAAGATATAAAGAAGGTTTAAAAGATTTACCGGTAAAAATGAATCCATATATTGAAGATATTATGGAGCCAAACTTTTGGTTGAGTTGTTTATTAATCAACAAGGAAGCAATGTGTAAGCAAGTACGCAATGATAGTGGTGTGTTATATATTAGTGAGCCAGGTAAAAGTTGTCCAACTGAAATATTAGAGGCAATTGCTTCAATTAATGCAGAAGGTAGACCAATTTGGAAGCCAATGCATATGCAGCCGATTTATCGTATGAATCCATTTATTACGGTGAATGGAGATGGTAGAGCAAAGACAAATGCCTATATTGAAAGTGACTTTTTAGATATAAGTATGGATATCTTTAGCAGGGGAGTATGTTTGCCTAGCGATAATAAAATGACAGCAGAACAGCAAGATATTATTATTGAAATTATCAAGGAGTGCTTTAAATAATGTATAAATTATTTTTTAAGAGATTTTTTGATTTTATATTGTCTTTAATTGCAATTATAATGCTATCTCCAGTATATCTCATTGTTATAGTGTTGGTTAGAATAAAACTAGGCTCACCTGTTTTTTTTACTCAGAAAAGACCGGGTAAAGATGAAAAGATATTTAAAATGTACAAATTTAGAACAATGACAAATGAGGTGGATGAAAATGGAAATCTATTACCAGATGATAAAAGATTAACAAAGTTTGGGAAACTATTAAGATCAACAAGTCTAGATGAGTTACCTGAGCTTTTTAATATACTCAAAGGAGACATGTCCATAGTAGGACCAAGACCATTACTTGTAAGATATCTTCCCTTATATAATGAATATCAAAAACACAGACATGATGCTAGACCAGGATTTACAGGATGGGCACAATGCAATGGAAGAAATTCTATTAGCTGGGAAGAAAAGTTTGATCTTGATGTCTATTATGTAAATCATATTACTTTTTTATTGGATGTTAAAATCATTTTTAAAACAGTAAAGACAGTGTTGTGTAGAGAAGGTATTTCATCTGAAGCATCAGCAACGATGGAAGAATTTAGAGGTAGTCAAAATGAAGGATAAAATTGTTATTATTGGTGCTAGTGGACATGGAAAAGTTGTTGCTGATATCGCTAAATTAAATGGTTACAAAGAAATTATTTTTTTAGATGATGATGAAACAAAAGATATTATTGGAAAGTATTTAGTTGCTGGAAGAAGTAAAGATATTGATAATTATAAAGATGAGTGTGATTGTATTATTGCTATAGGGAATAATACGATTAGAGAAAAAATTTATAATAAGTTAAGTAAGTTAGGAATTAATCAAATTACTTTGATTCATCCAACAGCAGTAATAGATAAAACTGTTGTAATAGAAGAAGGAACAGTTGTAATGGCAAATGCTGTATTAAATGCCGATGTGAAAATTGGGAAAGGTTGTATTATTAATACTGCTGCAACAATTGATCATGATTGTACAATAAATGATTTTGTACATATTTCACCAGGAGTAAAAATTGCTGGAACAGTTGATATTGGGAAAAGAACATGGATTGGTATAGGAAGTTCAATAATTAATAATTTGACTATATGTGATGATTGTATTATTGGTGCAGGAAGTACAGTAATCAAAGATATAAAAGAAGAAGGAACCTATACAGGCTCACCGGTAAGGAAGGTGAGAGGATGAAAAAAATAATAATTATAAGTTGTTTTGATTGGTATGAAAAAAGGTTACAGTATATAAAAAAATATTATGAAAGTAGAAATTATCAAGTTCAAATTGTATTATCGGATTTTGATCATATAAATAAAAAAAAGATTCACAAACTTAGAGACGTAGAAGGAATAACTTATATAAATACCATACCATATTATAAAAATATTTCTTTAAAAAGAATTATTTCTCATATTTTATTTTCAATAAAAATAAAAAAAATTGTTAGTAAATATTCACCAGATGTCCTCTATTCGTTAATTCCACCTAATTATTTAGTCACAGTATTAAGTAGATTAAAGAAACAAAAAAGATATATTTTAATTTATGATGTAATAGATTTATGGCCCGAAAATTTTCCATTGGATAAATTTTCAAAAACATTCCCATATAAAGTTTGGAGAAATATTAGAGATAAAAAGATTGACTGTGCTGATTTTATAGTATTAGAATGTAATTTTTATAAAGAATTTCTACCTGATTCTATAAGTGATTCAAAGTTTCATACACTTTATATATCAAAAGACGATAAAAATAATTTTGAAAATCCCAAATATATAGAATATGATCAAAACTATATTGATGTATGCTATTTAGGATCTATAAATTTTATTATTGATGTTGATAAAATAGTTGATGTTTTATTAAAAATTTCTCAAATAAAACCAATTAGAATAAAAGTCATAGGTGCTGGTGAGAATACAGAATATTTTTTGACTATGTTAAAGAAAAATAATTTTCAAGTTGAATATTATGGTGCAATATATGATTGGAATAAAATAGTTGAACTTTTTAAAACTTGTTATTTTGGAATAAATATCTATAAAACAAACATCAAAGTCGGTGTCACAATAAAAAGCATAGACTATTTTCAATTAGGATTACCAATTTTAAATTCCGTAAAAGGTGATACAACAAGTATAGTTAAAAAATATAGAGCCGGTATCAATGTTGAACAGTTTAATTCTAATGAAATTGTAAAAATTGTAGAAAATATTTATGAAGAAAAGAAAAAAGTACGAATGTTGTTTGAAAAAAAATTTGATAGCAGTTCCATTTTAGAAAGAATAGAATGGTTAGAAGATACTTTAAAAAAAAATTAGTATATATAAAAATAGAAAGAGGAAGCGATGTATAATTATTATTCATTAAGTGAAAAAATAAAAAATTTTATTTCATTTGTTTATTCATATTTTTTTTGGAAAAAAGCAAGGTTGATTAGAATGCCTATTTATGTACGAAATAAAAAAAATATTAAATATGGTATAAATTTGACTACAGGTTATCGTTTAAGATTGGAGGCATCAAATACACATGTTTCAATTTTTATAGGTAATAATGTAACTATTGGAGATTATTGTCATATTGCAGGGCATAATAGGTTGGTTATTGGTGATAATGTTCTTATAGCATCTAGGGTTTTTATTTCAGATACAAGTCATGGTATATATAGTGGGAAACTACAATCTAAACCAAATACTCCACCAAATGAAAGAAAGTTAGAATTTAGGGATGTAGAGATTGGTGATAATGTTTGGATTGGTGAAAATGTATCAATTTTACAGGGAATAAAAATTGGAAATGGCTGTATAGTGGGAGCAAATAGTGTAGTCACGAAGAATTTTCCTAATAACTGTATAATAGCAGGAGCTCCAGCTAAAATTATTAAAAAATATAATTTGGAAAAAGATACATGGGAACTTTATAAAAGTGATGATTGATTTCGTGCAGTGTTATAGATTATTTTTTAAAAGTTCGAAGATTATTAATAATATAGTATTTAAAAGGAGATTATATGGTAGAAAATATAGAAATATCTGTTATTATTCCTACTTATAATAGAGGAAGTGTTGTTTGTGATGCAATTGATTCAGTTTTAAAACAGACATTTTTAAATTATATAAAAGAAATAATTATTGTAGATGATGGTAGCATTGATGGAACTGAGAATATAATTAACCAAAAATATAAAAATAATAAATTGATAAAGTATATTAAAAAAACAAATGGTGGGGTATCGAGTGCAAGGAATATTGGTATGAATAATTCAATAGGTAACTGGATTGCTTTATTAGATTCTGATGATGAATGGTTAGAAAGTAAAATTGAATTGCAAGTCAAAGAAATTATTAAATATCCTGAGATTGATTTTTTAGGAACTAATTATAATAATAAGGAATTAAGAATTGGAGTGAAAAGAATTAATAAATTGTATAAAGCATCGGTAAGAGATTTATGTATAAAATTTTTTCCTGTCACTCCATCAATGATATTTAGAAAAAGTATTATTGAAATAATAGGTGGTTTTAATGAAAAACAAAAATATGCAGAGGATGGAGAATTTTGTTTAAGAGTATGCCAAAACTTTAACTATTATCATATGCCAGTATCATTAGTTAAAACAGGTCATGGTAAAAGATCGTTTGGTGAATCTGGATTATCTGGAAATTTGAAAGAAATGTATTTGGGAAATGTAAAAAATATAAAAGGCTTATTGCGGAATGGTTCTATAGGAAGATCTTTTTACATTTTTTTGCGTTTTTTTTATTATGCAAAGTATTTACGAAGAATTCTTATATGCAAATTCAAATGATTAATTAAGTTAAAAAGGATGGAGAATACAAATGGAACCTAAAATAAGTGTAATAATTCCTATATATAATGTAGAAAAATATCTAATAAAATGCGTAATGTCAGTAATAAATAGTTCATATAAAAATACTGAAATTGTATTAATAAATGATGGTTCAACTGATGGTAGCAAAGCCTTATGTGATAGATTAGAAAAAGAATATGAAAATATTATACTTATAGATAAAGAAAATGGAGGTCTTAGTTCTGCAAGAAATATAGGTTTAAACATATCAACAGGAGAATATGTATTATTTGTTGATAGTGATGATTATATTTTAAAAGATTTATTAATGTTACTAATGAATAAAGCCCTTGAAACTAATGCCGATGTAGTTCAAGCTTCTTTCGAAAAGATAGATGAAGAAGGAGAAACTATCTATAAAAAAAATATTGAAAATATACAGTATGAAGGAATAGATAATATACTAAAGGGATATTTTATTGATAATAATATACAAGTTACTGCATGGGGAAAATTGTATAAAAGAGAAGTGATAGAAACATTAAATTTTATGGAAGGAAAGAATAATGAAGATAATATATTTTTAGTAGATTTATTTGAGAAAATTAAAACCTATGCATGTATATCTTATATTGGATATAGATATTTATCGAGGAAAAATAGTATTGTTAAAAGCGATTTTTCAAATAAAAAACTAGATGCAGTATTTGCTTGCCAATATATGTTAGACAAATGTATTGCAAAATGGCCTAATTATACAGAATACTGCAAACTAATGTTTTGTAAAGTGATTTTTTATTTGTCGTTTGATTTATACAAATCTAGTAATCATAGGAAACATGAGTATGCTAATTATTTGAATAGAGTTTTTAAAGAAAATTTTAGTTTATATTCTATTATAAGTTTAGAAAAAACTAGTATTATAGATAAAATAAGAATTATTATTTTTAGATATTTTCATCGTTTATCTTATTTATTACAACTTATTTTTGAAAAAGACTAAAAATAATAAGTTGACGAAAATTTTTTTGTTTATACGATTATGAAAGGAGAATTCTGTGCTGTTTGATTTGGTAATATTATTAATGATAATGATAATAATAATAATCATTAATAATTTAAAATTCAAAAAATTTTTTACCTTTAATATTATTTTTTCTTTAGTGTGGATTATTACATTATTGGTTAATATTATTTATAGTTCTATTTATAATACAATTGTGCCAAGTACCAATGTTATTATAATGGTTACTGTTTCAATTATTTTTTTCAATTTTATATATATATTATTATCCAAAAAGCATTATTTAAATTACTTTAATATACAGGATACGAATATAAATTATAAGTTCTTAAAAATAGGGTTTTATATTGCATTAATTTTACTTTTACCAAATATTATAAATGGCATTATGGGGATAATTACATCGGGATTCTCATTATCGAACATTAGAGCTGACTATTCCACTACGATTGGCTCTGGTAAGGGGGTATATGTATATCTAACCAATATTATTCCTTCTGGAATCATAAATGCTTTTTTGCTAATTGTTTCTTATGAATTGGTTAAAGGGAGAAAAAATTTTTTACCTCATGCAATAATATTACTTGTCTCATATGTTATTTCATTTGGTGGAAGAACAATGGTTTACAGCTTTGTCTTATTTTATGTGATTTGTTTTTTTTTATTAAAACAAAAATATGAAGTGAAGTTAAATAAAAAGATAGTAATTTTTGGATTAATTATATTATTGATTTTGACTTTTTCTAGAGGATTAGGCGAAAATAGTTTAATAGAAATTGTTTCTGATTATTTTTTTCAGCAATTTTCTTTTTTTCAATATATTTTGAATGAATCTAGTATGTTTGACTTATCTAATTCATTGCATTATGGAACAATAACTTTCGGATTTATTTTTTCTCCAATATATTTGGTATTATCTATTTTTTTTCCAAGTATCAATTTACCAAGCTATTATGTGGATATAAATTCACAAATTTTTTATAACATAGGAACAAATGGGAATTTTAAATTGATTAATAATAATACAACATCAATATATCCATTCATGTTGGATTATGGTGGTGATTTTTATTTTATAGGTTTTATTGTAATGGCATTAATGTTGGTATTTGTTACAAAAAAAATAAAAAATAATAATAGGAATAACTTTTTTTATTTTTTGTTATATGTATTTTTATTAAAAAATATAGTATATTCACCTATTTCATATGGATTGTATGGCATAAGTTCATCATTTACATTAGTATTTATCTTTGTTTTTACAAGAAAGAGTAAGTTTGTTTTTAAATAATATTTATGGAGCTAATTATATAAAATCTAAGTAGTTTTAATGAAAAAATTTGAAAATATTTAAATTACTGAATTTATACATAATTAGCTACTGAGTACATTGAAAAGTAAATGATTTATATATTTTTGTGTATGACGAAAAGAAGTTAAAGAAATTCAATTTTTTTAACTATCTCAAACTATCCGGATCAAATGTTTGATTTGTTTTTAGCAGATGATAAATAACTCTAAGTATTTTTCTTACACAATATTCTTGAGCACAGCAATAACTTTTACTTTGTGATCTTTTGAGACTATAATAATTTTTAAAAACTGATTATTTTTTATTACAACTGTAATTATTTGATACAAAGTTTTCCTTAGGTATTTAGAACCTTTATTAGTGATAGGTAGATGTTGTGCTGTATATTAACTTGATTCATGGTAATAAAGTGCTACCCAGCGATTTAATCATATGAGATGTTTTATCATACTTATTTATATTTCCTAATTCCGCTAAAATAGATGTACTAGAGAAACGAGAAATTCCTGGTATGGATAGGAAAGGAGAGTTATTTTGGACGGAGAACATCTCTATTTTTTATCTATTTCCAAGGTTTGTTCTTTTATGAGTTCGATTTGTACTAATAAATGTTTTACTTGAATTTCACCAGCTGGTGAATATATTCTAATAGAATCTTTAGCACATTTTTTAACCTTTCAGCAGTTATATAAATACGATTTTCTCTGCATTTTAGTTCAAAACGTTTATGAATCATTCTAATATTGGCTTTGGCGATATTTTGAGTACTGCCAAATGTTTTAAGAAGATTCATGTAGACATTACATATTTATATTTAAATAAGCTGTTAAATTTAAGGAAAACTAAATCAATAGACTATTGAAGATGATTCTTATGATAATTAAGTTCTTCTTTCAAGTTACGATGTTGTCTAGTTAATTGTTTTTGTTCATAGCAGTCAAAATTATCTAGTGTAGTACTACGATATTTCTTTTTCTTATATGATTATCTAAAACATCATATACAGTAAATGTATCTAGGTGATCGGTTTTAGTGATACCACTTTGAAATTTGTGTTCTAAATCTGTTTTTGCTGGATTAATTAAAGCTATTTTATAGTTAAGTTTTAATAAGTATTGAAGTAATGCGACATTATAATGTCCGGTATCTTTTATACCGATTAAAATATCAAAATTTTCTTTATCATTTTTAATTGATGAGGGTTTATGGATGTTTCACTATCATATTGATTCATGATTGTAAAGAAATGAGAATTTTTTATAATATTAATTCCAACTAATTTCACGAGAATATTCCTTTCTTAAATAAATTATGTAAACATGTATCCACAAAAACAGATTCAATAAAACTTGGTTCAAAATATGAATTCAAAGACGCATCTAACTAATCGTTATTTTTGAATAAGTGTGCGGTAGAATCCTCCATAAAGTATTCAAGCTACAGATAAAATGTATAAATCCACATTTACATATTTAAAATAATAGTTGATAACTAAACCGTTATCAACTACGGATAAATAAAGTTGATAGAAAGGAGAAGGTATATAAGTAATGACTCTTAAATGAGTTAATTACAATATGCCAGGAATAAAAAGTGAGTAAAATAGATGTTAGTATTATTATACCTGTATATAAAGTGGAAGAAACATTTTTTTTGAAATGTTTATATAGCGTCTGTAATCAAACATACAAAAATTATGAAATTATAATTGTTAGTGACGGAGCGAATGATGATGTAATTAGTATTTGTGAAAAGTTTAAATTAAAATTTAAAAAATTAAGAATTATAAAGCAAAATAATTCTGGTGTAGCCATTGCAAGAAACTTAGGTATAAAAATGTCTTTGGGAAAGTGGATAATGTTTGTTGATGCAGACGACTGGCTTGAAATCAATGCGATAGAAGAATATATTAAACATTGTAATTTAAAAGATGATATTGTTATATCTGGATATTTTATTAATAACAATAGTAGCGAAGAATTGAAAATGTTTTTTGATAACAGTATTTCTAAGTTTAATGAGGTTCAAAAAGAACACGCTATACTAGAATTAATAAATTCTTCCAAATTCGATAGTTCAGCTGTAGATCATGGTGTTCCTTGGGGAAAATTATATAAGAGAGAATTTTTAATAAAAAATAAAATAAGATTCCCAAAAAATATGGTTCGTTTTCAAGATAATATTTTTAATTTATATTGTTTTTATTATTCAAATAGTGTCTCAGTATTTACTATGCCTTTATATCACTATCGGATTCATGATAATTCGGTTACAAATAAAAAAGGTAATTATAAAATTGAATACTTAAATAGATTAGTTAAGGAAACGTGTACTTTTTGTGAAAATTTATTTAATACGAAGGAAGCGAAAATTAGAATAAATATGAAAATTTTTCATTTAAGAAATCTATATATTGTATCATATTTAAACAATACAAATAAAATAGATTATGACACCTTAAAGAGAGATGTAAAGAATAATTTAGAAATCTATTTAAGGGAGGGTGTAAGTATATTTAAATATTTATCTATAAAGCATAAATTTATATATATTATGTTGAAATTTCACATATATCATTTAATTAAAATATATTGTCAGTAATGAATAAGTAATTAGGTTATGAATATTAAAAAGTTGTTTAGCTAAAATTTAAAGGGGTGGTATTAATGACATCTTTTAAACTAGGAATAGATACATTTGTTCATAAGATGAGACTAGTTAATTATAGACATAAATTAAAAAATGAAAATTTTACAATTATTTCAAATAATTGTATAGCAGGTGTTTTATATAAAGATTTAAACAAAAAATTTAATTCACCTACAATTAATTTATATTTTTCACATAATGATTATATTAAGTATTGTCAAAATTTGAATTATTATATTAATAAAGAGTTAGAGGAACAAAAAAGTAATTATTTGTATCCTGTAGGAAAATTGGGAGATATATCTGTACATTTTATGCATTACGATTCATTTAAAGAAGCAAAAGAAAATTGGGACAAAAGATGTAAAAGAATAAATATGAAGAATATTTTTTTTATCATGGTTGAAAGAGAAAATTGTACTAGTAGAAATATAGAAGATTTTTTAAATATACCATATCCAAAAATATTTTTATCTCACATACCATTAAATTTAAAAAACACATTTTATATTAAAGGTTTTGAAGATAATGAGTATTTGGGAAATATAATAGAGTACGATATTCATAAAGTAGGTAAAAGATATTTTGAACAATTTGATTTTATTAAGTATTTTAATAATAAGAGAGATTAATTAGAGAATAATTGTGTATTATAACACGTAAATTAAAATACAATATATTTGATTTTTTACCACAAGTGACTAAAAGCTTTAGATAGAAAGGGATATAAAATTAATATGAAAATTGCTGTAGCAGGAACAGGATATGTAGGATTGAGTATCGCTACATTATTAGCACAGCATCACGAAGTGATGGCTGTGGATATTGTTGAAGAAAAAGTTAATATGATTAACAATAAAAAGTCTCCAATTCAGGATAATGAAATTGAGGCTTTTTTAAGTACAAAAAATTTAAATCTAGTAGCTACATTAAATGCTAAAGAAGC